>Ga0067045_1030395_pt1 | contig 15478 bp, 12 predicted proteins | sample TerdegcTABiofilm_FD_59184 | JGI IMG/M metagenome (GOLD analysis project Ga0067045, IMG submission 59184) | Combined Assembly of (Gp0054472, Gp0054536) Wastewater bioreactor microbial communities from Singapore -Terephthalate degrading...
TCGGCTGTTCTAAAAATTTTTTAGAAAGCTCACAGGTTGCAAGTTTGGAAGAAGGGAAGATCACTCTGCCGTAAATCAGTCTTGATAGAATTGAATCCAAATCAAAATCAAATTTATATTTTTGTGATATTTCCTTGCAAATCTTATGTAGCCCTAGATCATGGTATATTTTTTGCAGGAATAGATACCCGCCGTTGAAAGAACGCTGTTCGTCTTTCGGAATAATTTTAGACTGCTCGAAAGGAACAAGTATTTTCCGTGTTTGTTCCTTTTCTTTTTCATTTAATTTTCTAATATATTCTTTAGCCCACTCATATGGATCTGCACCATTAAGTTTTTCTCTAAGTTCAGCTTCGGTTCCAAGTTTTTCAACGATCTTAGAGGAATTTGATTGGGTTTTACTGTTGTAAACAGATTTTATCACATATAGCGAAGCTGCATTTTTGGATTTGGTCACCTTGAGTCTCATTTGTTAATATCGCCTCCTTACCCTTATATTATAACACAGTGCGATAAAGTGCGACATAGTAAAATGACAAATTTGACAAAAAAATAAGCCTATATCAAGGCTTTCGAAGATTTTTTCTTTATTCAACTGTCAAAGACCCGTTTTGGCATCCAGCATGGAAATTCGCCCTCTTTATATAAGATAGATTAATAAACCTATAATATATTATAATTATATTTTATTGTATTACTATGCTATTATCAATATAAGATTACGACTACAAAAAAAATACAAACACTACATATTTCTTTATCTACTTTGAGACATTTTCTAAGTTGCCAATTTGAAATCCCAAAGCATCAGAAACAGTTCTATAAACAGCAGTATACAAAGTCATGTATAACCAATAATTCCACATATTCAATCTAAGACGCACCTTGGAAATTTTATGATATTGTCAATACTGCGCGTTTTAATGTATTATAATTATTACTTCAGATTCCCGGACGTTTGTCGACATATTAAAACCGTCAACCCTATTTTACTTACAGCTCGGAAAGGAGCAGAAAAGCTTGTTTATTATACTCTAGAATCGTTTTTTCACGTCCTTCGACTATAATTTGACGAGGTGGTGATGAGAATAGTGCGGCTTAGAAGATACTTTTTGGATACTTCATAAATTACAGCTGGATTAACGGGGTTGAATTAAAGCGGAATTTAGACAGGAGGCAAACAGCATGGAAATAACAATCGGAATTGAAATGAGAGATGAATACAAACGTTTAGAGGTTGCAAAGGGCGCTTTGAAGTTTGTGCGTGATTTTATGCTGGTAAAGCCCGGCGAAAATGTCGTAATAAACTATGACACCTATATAGATGAGCGTGTAGTAAAAGCACTGGCGGAGGCCGTGTACGCTATTGACGGCGTACCTTCGGTAATATATACTCCCACCGGCACCGGTTTTTATGCGGAGAGCAAACCACCAGCCCCGTTGGCTGCCGCCGTTTGCAGCGCCGATGTGTGGATTGAACTCGCCTATGCGCCCATTATGCACGGCGAAGCCTACCGCCAGGCTGTGGACGTGAACGGTGCCCGCTACATCTGCGCCACTGGTCTTGACGTGGAAATGCTGGTGAACTGCATTACCAAAATCGATATAGACAAGGTTATTGAACTGGGCGAGTATTTCAAGGCCAGGATTGAGAGCGCCAAAGAGATTGTGGTCACCTCCAGGCAGGGTACAAACCTGCGCGGCAAGATTGGTGGCCGCAAAGTACGGCATTCCGGAATAAAAGCAAAAGAAAAGGGCTATCCGGTGATGATGCCCGGGCAGACCAGCTGGTGCCCCATTGAAGAGACCATCGAAGGCACCCTGGTGTTCGACGGGGCAATATTCCCGCCTGAAAACATCGGCGCTTTGCGAAATCCCGTGGCGCTGGAGTTCAAAGAAGGCCGCCTGGTGGATGTCAGCGGCAATGGACCGGAGGCCAAAATATTCAAAGACTGGATTGACAGCTTCAATGACCCGAACATGTACCGTCTGGCCCATTTCTCGCAGGGTTTCAATCCCGGCGTAACCAAAATTACCGGCCGTATTGTGGAAGACGAGCGCGTTTTCGGCTGCATGGAATTCGGAATCGGCTCTCAGGGTGTCAAGGTAGGCGGTGCGCACTGGAACGCTGCTTCGCACACCGACGGCATTGTGCTTTATCCCACAATTATGCTTGACGGAGAACTGCTGGAAGAAGACGGCGTTTATGTGGATGCCAAAGCACGGGAGATATGCCGCCAGCTTGGCGTGGAAGGCTATTAATGTAAACTGGCATGTAACGCAAATTCTTTTCTGTGAGAAGGGTGTAGCATGATAGAACAGTTGAATGAAATTATAGACAGCTATAAAGAAGACATTATCCGTGACACACAAAAGCTGATAGCATTTGACAGCGTTTATGAAGAAAGCGACCGGCCGGGACAGCCCTTTGGGCCGAAAATTGCCGCCGCTTTGGATTGCGCGCTGGAAATTGCGGCCGGTATGGGCTTTAAAACGCGGAATGTGGACGGTTACATGGGCGAGGTTGATTACGGCACGGGCGGCAAAAAAATTGGCATTATAGCCCATATAGACGTCGTACCCGCCGGTGACGGCTGGACCTACCCGCCTTTCGAAGGGAGAATTGTGGACGGCAAGCTCTATGGCCGCGGCGCGTTGGACGACAAAGGCCCGCTGGTGGCCTCGCTTTACGCCATGAAGGCTATAAAGGAAAGCGGCCTGCCCTGCCAGAACCACGTGCGCTTCCTGATAGGCTGTGACGAGGAAAGCGGCTTCCGCTGCGTTAAGTATTATCTAACCAAAGAAGAACAGCCCTGGGGCGGATTTTCGCCGGATGGCGAGTTCCCGGTCATTTTTGGCGAGAAAGGGATCTACCGCTTCCGGTGTGACGGCGAATGGGAGGAAACACAAGACCAGGGCCGCTTTAGCATTGTGGAGGTCACGGGCGGCACCCGCATGAACGTGGTGCCCGAATCAGCCGGCGCTGTGCTGCGTGGCGATGCGCGATTGTTCGCACTTGCGGAGCAAATGCTTGCCGAGTATAACCCGGAAAACCGCCTAAGCCTTACGCAGGACGGCGAACGGCTGGTAATAAAGGCCCGGGGGGTAAGCGCGCATTCCTCCATGCCCTGGCAGGGGGTCAGCGCAAACAACCTGCTGCTTAACTTTTTGCGCCGGCTGCCACTTTTCCCGGCTGCTGCGGAACGGTATATTTACGCCCTTGCAGACCTTTTTGCAGACGGCTATGAAGGCAAAAGCTTAGGGATAGCCTGCAGCAATGAAGTGTTTGGCAAGCTGACTCTGTCGCTGGGCGTACTGCAGGCGGACAGCAAGGGCGGCAGCGCCTCCTTTGACCTTCGTTACCCCAATCTGGACGGGCGGGAGGCTCTATGGCAGAAAATTGCTGCTTCTTGCGAAGCCCGTTCGCTGAAGCTTACTCTTTTGCAGGATAAGCCGGGGCTTTACATTCCGCAGGATTCGGAAATGGTCCAATGCATGCTGAAGGCTTACCGGGAGACCTCCGGCAGGAAGGAAGGACCGATAACCATAGGCGGAGGCACATACTGCAGGGCCATGAAAAATTTTGTGGCTTACGGCCCCGTTTTTCCGGGCCAGAAAGAGCTGGCCCATGAGCGCGATGAATATATCAGCGTGGATGACCTGATTCTTTGCACAAAAATATATGCCCAGGCGCTTTATTCCCTGATGAAATGACCTTATTCCCTGGATTGGAAGTTACTTGGCGTTGCAAGCTAACGGAAAAATGGGGTGGTTAAATGGCAGGCGTTATTTCGCAACTGATTAAAGATGTGGAGCTGCCGTATATGTACCAGGTGGAGCAAAGGTTCCCCGCAGAGCATATTCCCGAAGCCCGGATTCCTGCCATAGTGCGGAGGGAGCTTCTTAAGTCCAACCGCAGACAGATGGTCCGCGCCGGTCAAAGGGTGGCCATTACGGTGGGCAGCAGAGGGGTGGCGAACATCGCCCTGCTGACAAAGTCCATCGTCGATACCTGCAAAGAGCTGGGCGCGCTGCCGTTTATTGTGCCTGCCATGGGCAGCCACGGCGGGGCAATAGCCGAGAAACAGGCGGAAATTATAGCAAGCTACGGCGTGACAGAAGAATACTGCGGCTGTCCCATCGTATCTTCCATGGAGACGGTAAAAATCGGTACCAACGATTGGGGCGGGGATGTTTGCATCGATAAGCACGCGGCTGCTGCGGACGCCATTATCGTGGCGGCGCGTGTAAAGCCGCACACCGGCTTTCGCGGGCCCTATGAAAGCGGCTTGATGAAGATGATGACCATTGGACTGGGTAAGCAGCATGGCGCGGAGATTTGCCATTCCTACGGGTTCCAGCATTTTGCGGAGCTAATCCCTATGATTGGCCGCTGCATACTCCGGAATGCGCCGGTTGCGCTGGGTATGGCCTTCATCGACAACGCCTGCGGGCAGACTTATAAAATTGTCGGCCTTGCGCCGGAGGAAATAAGTGAAAAGGAACCCCTCCTGCTGGAGGAAGCGAAAGAACGGATGGCGCGAATCTATTTCGATTCCTGCGATGTGCTGGTGGTGGACAGGATAGGCAAAAACTATTCCGGTGACGGCATGGACCCCAATGTTACCGGCACCTGGGCCACGCCCTACGCTTCGGGCGGACTTAGGAGCAAGAACATTGCCCTTCTGGATTTGAGCGATGAGACCCACGGGAATGCCAGCGGTATGGGCGCCGGGCATGCCATTTCAAGGCGGTTTTACGAAAAAATTGACCTGGCGGCAACCTACCCCAACTGTCTCACCGCAACGGCGCTTAATGTGGCCCGCATTCCGCTGATTATGGACAATGACAGGGAGACCATACAGGTCTGCATCAAGGCTTCCAGCGATATTGGGGCGGAAGGCGTACGGCTGATCCGCATCGCCAATACCCTGGACCTTGACAGGATACGCGTCTCGGAGGCCATGCTTAAAGAGGCGGAGCGGATACCGCAGCTTACGGTGGTAAGCGGCCCTGAACCATGGCCCTTTGACGAAAACGGCAACCTCTGGTAAAAAGACACGCTTCCGGTTTCAAGTTATTATCCCACATGGCTACGGGGTAATAAACCATGGTTGGAATGCCATGTTTCCAGCCAATTCTAAAATAAAGGAGATGGGGAGTAATGAAAAAGCTTTTAGTCTTGCTGCTTGTTGTATGCTTGTCGTTTTCACTTGTCGCTTGCGGCGGAGGAGGTGGCGGTGATACTCCACCCGCTTCTGGCCCTGATACAGGGGATGCCGGGGAGAGTATTTTCCGCGTAACCCAGACCATTATGCCCAAATGGGACCCGGCGGTGGGCTCGGACTATGCTTCCTGCGTTGTCCTGATCAATGCTTACGACAGCCTGGTATTCCCCACGCCGGATGGCGGCGTTGAGCCTTGGGTTGCCGAAAGCTGGGACATTTCCCCGGACGGCCTCACCTGGGACTTCAAGATACGTGAGGACATCTACTTCCACAGCGGCAACCAGCTTACAGCGCACGATGTCGCCTATTCGATGAACCGGCTTCTGGAAATAGGCGAAGGCTTTGCGTTCCTGTTCTATGAGTATATAGATTCGGTTGAAGTCATCGATGACTTCAACGTGCGCTTCAACTGCAAAAAATCGTATGGCCCGCTTTTGAACAGCCTGGTCAGATTCTACATTGTGGACCAAAAACTGCTCGAATCCAAATATGCATCCAGCGGCGACTATGGCGACAAAGGCGACTACGGCAAAGGCTACCTGCTGGAGCATGACGCAGGCTCCGGTCCCTATGTTGTGGACAGCGTAAGCACCAATATTTCGGTTGGCGGCACCAAGTTCAAAGACTACTGGGCCGGTTTCGAAGAAAATAATCCGGAAAAATTCATCGTTTATGCTTCCAACGACGCTGTAACCGTGAAGACCATGATGTCGCGTCAGGAGCTTGAATCCACCGACATGTGGCAGACCACAGAAAACGTGGCCGCGATGCTCGCTTCCGACAGCACCTTAAAGCTGGCCTACAACTACACCGGCGGCGGGATAAATTTGTGGATGAATAACCAGAGGCCTCCCATGGACGACAAATACGTACGCGAATGCTTTGGCTACCTGATCGACTATGCGACCGTATGCGAAAAAATACTGCCGGATTCGCTGCAGAAAAAGAGCGTTATACCCTCCAATCTGCTGGGCTTCGTGCCGGTATTCGATTTTGAATTCAACCTCGAAAAGGCCAAGGCAGCCCTGGCAAAATCCAAATACGCTGATAAAATTGGCGACATGAAAATAGAGCTGATTTGGAACTCCGAATCGGCCGACAGGGAAAAGGTTGCGCTGATGATACAGGCAGCCGCCGCACAGATTGGTTTGAATGTTACCATAGTGGAACTGCCCTGGGCGACAATTGTTGCGAATTCCGCTGATGTTAATATGTCGCCGATGATGACGCTTACGTCCATCACCCCTGTTTCGTCCGACTCCGGCTCGCAGTTTGTTTCGCTGCTGCGCACCAAAAAGGTCGGCACCTGGGAAAATATGAACTGGGTTAACGACCCGGAACTGGACAAACTGATCGACCATTCACTGACCATAGTAGATATCGAAGAGCGTGCGAAGGCTTACAAGGAGATACAGGAATACTGCGGTGAAAGGTTCACCTTTGTGCCGATTGCCGAAACTCCGGAAAGGCTTGTTTACCAGTCTTCCTATGTGGAACTTGAGCCTAGGATTCCTCTGCAGGGCTTCTCATTCTATCTGAGAGACATCAAGGTTTATCCGGAACGCAGGAGATAAATCTTAGGGAATGCCGGTGCCTTGCTTAACTATGAGCGAAACGCCATTTTTGGCGTTTCGCCCGCCCGGCACCGCTATACTGGCTTTGGCCCCGCCGTTGAATGAACCTCGTCGGGGGTATTCGTATGGACAGTTTTTGCTGTCATAGAGATAGCGATATTTAATGTATTCGAGAGGGGTATGTTTGAATTAACTTATATGCAAGGGGGTAGAGAGAGTGTCCAAATTACACACGACGATTCTCAAACGGCTGGGATGGGCCTTGGTGGTACTGTTTGGTTTATCTGTGATCATCTTTTCACTTATGCGCGTTATTCCGGGCGACCCGGCACGTTTGGCCCTGGGCCCTACTGTTCCGGAGGAGGTTGTGGAACAGTACCGGGAAAAAATGCACTATAACGACCCATTACCGATGCAATACTATTACTGGATTACCGGTGTGGTGAAGGGGGATTTGGGGGTATCCACCGTGACACATCGCAGCGTTACAAGGGACTTTGCCGAATTTTTGCCCGCTACGCTGGAGCTGGTAATATGGGCAGGCATTCCGCCTATTTTTTTCGCACTGCTTCTTGGTGTTTTGGGGGCCATGTATAATAACCGGTGGCCCGATTATATAATCCGCTTTAGCAGTTATATTATAATTGCTACGCCAGCCTTTGTGTGGGCGGTACTGTTTTTGCTCATCTTCGGTTACTGGTTCCCGATACTGCCCTCAATCGGCGGCCGTATAAGCATGGGCTTTTCTGTTCCGCCGGTGACGGGACTGATGGTTTTGGATGCGTTAATCGATGGTCAACCCGCCGCAGCCTGGGACGCGTTTCTACATTTGCTGCTGCCGGCACTTGCGCTTGCTCTTGGCCATACCATGCAGGAAGCGCGTTTAACCCGCTCCTATATGTTGGAAAATGCCGGAAAAGACTATATTACAATGATAACTTCGCAGGGTGTTCCAAGGGAAGTCATTAATCGCCAGTTCTTGCTGAAGCCGTCTATTATTCCCACAGTTTCCATTATGGGTTTGGATATCGCGTCTATTTTTGGCAACGCCTTCCTGGTTGAAACCATTTTCAACTGGCCGGGCATTTCCCGCTATGCGATGAACGCCATTCTTGGCAAGGATATCAACGCTGTTTGCGGAGTGGTCTTGCTGCTGGGTGTTATATTCATCCTGACCAACCTGCTGGTAGACATTGTGGTTATAATGCTTGACCCAAGGATGCGGCAATCCAGAACCAAATAATAAAGGGGGTATAGAACAGTGGAAGCATTAAAAAGAAATTGGCTAAAATTCTCCGAAAGCAAAATATCTGTTATTGGGTTGGTCATAGTTAGCGCCTTCTTCTTTTTAGCCATATTCGGGAAATACCTGGTTCCCTACCCGGAACACATAGGCTCCTACGTTGACTTTGCCAGTGCCGGCCTTCCCCCCAGCAGTAAATATTTATGCGGGACGGATTTGATGGGCCGTGATATTTTCAGCCGCATCATCGGTTCTTTCCGCAATACCCTGCTGATGGGCGTAATAGTACTTTGCATTTCTGCACCGGTTGGTTTTATGGTGGGCGTAATTGCCGGCTATAACAAAGGCAAGCTTATAGATACAATTTTAATGCGCGTTACCGATATATTCCTGGCGATTCCGCCGCTGGTTTTGGCTTTGGCTATTGCCTCTGTGCTGGAACCAAACCTCACCAATTCAATGCTGGCCATTACCGTCATGTGGTGGCCCTGGTATGCGCGCTTGTCCTACGGGGTGACCTCGTCGCTCAGGTCGGAAAACTATATCATCTATGCAGAGCTCACCGGAGCAAAACTGCCCCACATAATCTTCAAAGAGATATTGCCCAACTGCCTTTCCGCGGTGCTAACCAAAATGACTTTGGATATGGGCTACGTGATCATTATGGGCGCCACGTTAAGCTATGCCGGCCTGGGCGAGCAGGCACCCAAACCGGCGCTGGGCAGCATGATTTCGTCCGGGGTCAAGTATATGCCCAACCAGTGGTGGCTCACCATTTTCCCCGCCATTGCGATCATCCTGATTGTGCTGGGGTTCAATCTGCTGGGTGACGGCATCAGCAATATGTTGGGAACGGAGGAGAGCTAATGGGAAACATGGATAATGCACAAAAAGATACAATACTGGAAGTCAAGGACCTTTCCGTCTCTTTTAATGTTTATGGCCGCATAAGCCATGTCCTGGATGGGATCAGCTTTAAGGTGAAAAAAGGGGAAAGGGTTGGCCTGGTCGGCGAGAGCGGCTGCGGCAAAACCACCACCTTAAAAGCAGTGCTGAATGTGCTGCCCAAAAACGCCATAATAAACCGCGGTGAGGTGTTGTTCGAGGGGCAGAATGTGTTTGCGATGAAGGACAGCGAGCTGGCTGCCATGCGGCGCACCGGTGCGGGGATGATTTTCCAGGACCCCTCCAGCGCTCTGAACCCGGTATTCAGCATCGAAAAGCAGTTCATCACCGCTTTGAAATACGCTAAGCCTAAGAATACTCCTGCCAGGGAACTGCATGATATTGCGGTGGAGGCTTTAAACAGCGTAATGCTGCCCGACCCGGACCGCATTATGAAGAGCTATCCCTTCCAGCTTTCGGGCGGCATGAAGCAGCGCGTCTGCATTGCGATGACTATTGCCGCAGGACGCCAGCTGCTGTTGGCGGATGAGCCGGGGACCTCTTTGGACGTTACGATACAGGACCAAATACTGCGCCTTATAAACAAGCTGGTTTTAGACAACCATCTGTCGGTGATTATGGTTGCGCACTCCTTAGGCGTTATCCGCGAATCCACCAGTTATGTCAATATAATGTACGCGGGTACCGTTGTGGAAAGCGGCAAGACCGACGATGTTTTCCAAAACCCCAAACACCCGTATACGGTAGCATTGATGTCCTGTGTGCCAAAGCTGACCGGTGAAGGCATTGCAGAGGGTATTCCCGGCCGTGTACCAGATTATATGGTGCCGCCCAAAGGGTGCAGGTTTTCGCCGCGTTGCCCGTATGCCCAGGAAATTTGCCATACCCAAAAGCCGCCGCACGTTGAGATTAGCCCCGGGCATTGGGTGAGCTGTTATTATGCAAATGAGGTGATATGATGGCGGAAAAAATCTTAGACATTAAAAACTTGAAGAAGTATTTCCCACTGAAAAACGGCCAGGTGGTAAAAGCGGTGGACGGTGTGGACTTAGAGCTTTACGAGGGCGAAACCCTAGGTCTGGTCGGGGAATCCGGCTCGGGTAAAAGCACAATAGCTTATGTGCTGGTTGGCATGTATGAAGCCACCGACGGCGATATCATCTACAAGGGCGATAATTTAGCAAAAACCGGCCTGAACCGTACCTTGAAGCAAAGGGGCGAAATACAGATCGTTTTCCAGGACCCCGGTTCTTCGCTCAATTCCAAACGCACCGTGGGCAAGAGTTTGATGGTGCCGCTTAAAATACACACCAAGATGAGCAAGGCCGATATGGAAAAACGGGCCAGGGACCTTCTGGAAGAGGTGGGGCTGCCCGCCGAGTTTGCGGATAAATACCCGCGCACCCTGGGCGGCGGGGAACGGCAGCTTATTTCGGTGGCGCGCGCGCTGGCCACGAATCCGTCGCTTGTGATACTCGACGAGCCAACCTCTGCGCTGGACGTTTCGGTCCAGGCCAAGGTCATAAGCAAGCTGATTGATTTGCAAAAAGAGCTCAAGCTGGCCTATTTGTTCATTACCCACGACCTGAGCCTGATGCGGAATGTGGCCGACAGGGTGGCAATACTCTACCTGGGCAGACTGTGCGAGCAGGCGCCGGCCGCAGACTTCTTTCAAAAGCCGCTTCACCCTTATACGCAAATGCTGCTGTCCTCTATACCGGTAGCAACGGCGGAGGAGGAAAAAATGAAGCCGGTCAAAGTCCTGTCCACCGGCGAAATCCCCAGCCCGGTGAATGTGCCGCCCGGCTGTGCGTTCCACCTGCGCTGCCGCTATAAAAAGCCCATTTGCATGAAGGAACGCCCGGTGATGAAGGAAGTTTCGCCAGGGCACTTTGTCTGCTGCCATCTCTTCAACGGCGATAAGGAGGAAACTCCCGCGAAGGGGGAACAAAAACTAGAGAAATAAGGTGGTATTTGTGTACAATCAAGCACTGCAAGAAGCATGCGATGTGTTGGTAAACGACCTTTTGAAGGTGCAAAAGGACGAAGTTTTTGTCATTACAGCGGATATGATTGCCGACAGGGCGGTGGTGGACGCCATCTCAACCTCGGCAACCCGGGCCGGAGCCAAGCTTCTGGTGGCATGGATGAATACGCCGGATGGAGTAAGCGAGGCCGCCGACCCTTTTTTGCCGGGCCAGGCCCTGGTGGGCATGCTGAGTGCCACCGATATCTGGATTGAACTGAACTGCAAGTGGTTGCTCTATTCCGATGTTTACTACCAGACAATGAAGAACAACAAAAAGCTGCGCCATATGTGTTTAACCGGCGTGGACGCAGGCAGCATGATAGGCTGCGTCGGTAGCGTGGATTACGACGCGATGCGGGAATTCACCATTTTACTGCGCGATAAAATCAAGGCCTCCGGGGAAATGCGTATGACATCGGCCCTGGGGGAGGATATCCGGTTCCACAACTCTCCCAGCCATCCCGTAAGCTGTAAACTGGGTGTGGTGGATAAGCCGGGCACGCATCTTTTTGTGGGGCAGATAGGCTGGACGCCTGTCCTGGAAAGCATAAACGGTAAAATCGTATTCGACGGTTCCATCGCACCGGATATCGGCATCATCAATACGCCGGTTGAGATGACGGTCAAAAACGGCCGGGTGGAGGAGATACGCGGCGGCAGGGAGGCCGCAGCTTATGAAGCCTGGCTAAAGAGTTTTAACCACCCGCAGATGCTTAGCGTGGCCCATACCGGCATAGGTTTCAATCCCGGGGCGGCTGTGGTGGGCAGCATCATCCAGGACCAGCGCGTCCTGGGCAGCACCACCTGGGGATTTGGCAGCATTGGCGCGGGCCTTCTGCCGCCGGACGGTATAAAAGCGCCTTCCCATTCCGATGCGGTATGCCTTAACACCACGCTGGAAGTGGACGGTATTCTGTGGATGAAGGATGGCGAATTTGTGGAGCCCGACCTCGCTCCGCTTGCCAAAAAGCTCAAAAAAAGATAACCATGTTACGAATGTAACCGACAATATATTCAAACAAACTGAGGAGGAGACCAACCATGATTAAACTGTATGAATTTGAAATGGCGCGCGCAGCAGATGAGATAGTCCGGGAACTTGTGAAAGTGAAACCGGGCGAAACATTTGTGCTTACCGCCGACACCAGAAGCGATGAAGACGTTGTCAACGCCACCGCCCGTGCTATATATGCGGTAGGCGGCAAGCCTATGGTTATTTGGCTGGCCACGCCGCCCGGGCCCGGACGTATGGTTGATGACTTTTTGCCGTCCGAAGCCTTAAAAGCTGCCCTGGTGAAAGCCGACTGCTGGATTGAATTCAACACCCAGTATATCCTCTATTCGGAAATATCCGAGTACGTGCAGCGCAACAGCCAGAAGCTGCGCACCCTGTGTCTGCCCTGCATGCATACAGACGTATTTGTACGCCTGTTCGCGCACACCAACCACGCTGTATTAAGAGACTATCTGGCAAAGGTGCGCGATATGATCGAGGGAGCAAAGCATGTACGCATGACGTCCGTGGCCGGCACCGATGTGGAGTTTTTCAATAACCCCAAGCACCCGGTGTTCAGCCGTGATGGTTATGCTGATACCCCCGGCACCCACCAGCTGGCCGGGATGATTGCATGGGCGCCTGAGCTGGACAGCATAAACGGCGTCATCGTGGTGGACGGGTCCATTGTGCCGCAGTTTGGCGTGGCGGAAGAGCCGGTATCCATTTACCTGGAAAAAGGCGTGATCGTCAAGGTCACCGGCGGCAGGCAGGCGGTGGAGTTCGAGCAGTACCTGCGGTCCTTCAACCACCCGCAAATGCTGAGGCCAGCCCATACCTGCGTCGGATTCCATCCCAATACCAAACTGACCGGGCAGATAGGCGAAGACGAGCGCATCTGGGGCGGTACCCAGTGGGGCTTCGGCAGCGTAGGCATGCACCTCATTCCGCCGGATGGTATCCCCGCTCCTTCGCATATAGACTGCACCTGCCTGAACTCCTCTGTTTACCTGGACGGCAGGCAGATTACCGACAAAGGCGTGGTGGTGGACCCACTGCTAAAGGAAATGGCCAAAGCGCTGGGCAAATAACCCTTTAGGGTTGGTTTACGAAACCATTTGAAAGGAAGGTTGAATAGGAATGGAATACAATGTAGGGATCGAGATGCGCAACGAGTATAAAAGCATGGAAGTGGCCAGGGGCGCGATGAAGCTGGTGCGCGACATCATGCTGGTTAAGCCGGGGGAAAACGTAGTTATAAACGTTGACACCGCAACGGATATGCGGGTGGCCCAGGCCATTGTGAATGCCGCCTATACCATCGGCGCTGCGCCGGTACTTATTAATCACCCGATGCAAAAGGAGGCGTTCACCCAGCCCACAGCCCCGGTCGCGGCTGCGGTTGCCAAAGCCGATGTGTGGATTGAACTTGCATACAACTGCCTGATGCACAGCGACTGCTTCCGCGAGGCTATGGACTTCGGTACCCGTTATACCTGCCTTTGCGGCATGGACGTGGAAATGCTGGTTAACACTCTGGCCAATGTGGATGTGGACACCGTGATAGAGTTTGGCGAGTACATGGTCAGCGTGATAGAGAAAGCCGATGAAATTGTGGTAAAATCGCCTGCGGGCACCGATTTAAGGGCGCGCAAAGGAAACCGCTTCGTCAAGCATTCCGGTCAAAAGGCGACCAAAAAAGGCTGGCCGGTGATGCTGTGCGGCCAGGTTACCGTTTGCCCCATCGAAGAAACCATAGAGGGTACGCTGGTGTTCGACGGCGCGCTTTTCCCGCCGGCGGAAATAGGCATACTGCACGACAAGGTGATTATGCAGGTGGAAAAGGGCGTGATAAAGAGCGTGGAAGGCGGTACGCAGGCCCAGATTTTCAAAAACTGGCTGGCCTCCTGGAACGACCCCAACATGTACCGGCTGGCCCACTGGTCGCCCGGATTCAACCCCGGTGTAACCAAGCCCACCGGCCGCATTGTGGAAGACGAGCGCGTGTTCGGCTGCTATGAGTTTGGCATCGGTTCCCAGGGCAAGTCCTTGGGCGGCGCTTTCTGGAATGCTGCAGCCCACACCGACGGTATCGTATTAAACCCCACCGTTTACTATGACGGCAAGCTGTTCGAGGAAAACGGCATTTTCGTGGACGAAAAAGCCCGGGAGTTCTGCAAAAAGCTGGGCGTCGCCGGTTACTAGGCGGACGGGGGTACAAAGCTCCGTTTTTTGCCGGAAAAAGGGGCAATACAATAAAGCCATTACCAGAAAACAGGAGGTAACTTATGGAATACACTATCGGTATAGAAATGAGAGACGAATACAAAAGCATGGAGGTTGCCAAGGGCGCGATGCAGCTGGTGCGCGATATTATGCTGGTTAAGCCCGGCGAAACTGTGGTGGTGAACGTGGACACGGCCACCGATATGCGCGTGGCCGAAGCGGTAATCAATGCGGCATATGTAATAGGCGCCTCGCCGGTGCTTATTAAGCATCCCATGCAGAAAGAGCCGTTCACCCAGCCCTCCGCCCCTGTGGCGGCGGCAGTGGCGGTGGCCGACGTATGGATAGAATTTGCCTATTCCTGCATCATGCACTCAGACTGTTTCCGTGAGGCAATGGCCCATGGCACACGCTATACCTGCCTTTGCGGAATGGATGCGGAAATGATGGTCAATACGCTGGCAAACCTGGACGTGGATTTGGTAATCGAGTTCGGCGAGTACCTTTGCGAAGTGCTGCGAAATACCGATGAGGTAATCGTGCGCACCCAAAACGGTACCGATTTAAAGGCCTATAACCGCGGTCGTTTCATCAAACATGCCGGGCAAAAGGCCCTCATCCCCGGCAATTCCACCATGTTAAGCGGACAGGTCAGCTGGTGCCCGGTGGAGGAAACCATTGAGGGTACGCTGGTGTTTGATGGCGCCCTCTTCCCGCCGGCGGAAATTGGTATCCTGCGCGATAAAGTGGTGCTGACCATGAAAGAGGGCCGTGCCGTGGCCATTGAGGGCGGCCCGCAGGCGCAGATTTTCAAAAACTGGATGGCCTCCTGGAACGACCCCAACATGTACCGGCTGGCGCACTATTCTTTGGGCTTCAACCCCGGCGTAACAAAGCCCACCGGCCGGATCGTGGAAGACGAGCGCGTGTTCGGCGGCATAGAATTTGGCTTCGGTACACAGGTTTCCACGCTGCGCGGCGCGGGGTGGAACGCGGCCGCCCACACCGATGGCACTGTGCTGCGCCCGACTTTGATATTTGACGGTAAGGTGTTTGAGGAAAATGGCATTTACCTGGACCCCAAAGCCAGGGAATACTGCAAAAAGCTTGGCGTATCGGGCTATTAGAAATACACCGGCAGAAAAAGCGCGCCTGTCAGCCGGATAACCGGCGCGCTTTCTACCGAAACGCTCAATGGATATGATGGGAGGAAAGTTTGGCTATGGGAAAGAAAATTCTCTATATAAAGCCCTCGGCATACGATACCATGAACGCCGA
>Ga0067045_1030396_pt1 | contig 15476 bp, 10 predicted proteins | sample TerdegcTABiofilm_FD_59184 | JGI IMG/M metagenome (GOLD analysis project Ga0067045, IMG submission 59184) | Combined Assembly of (Gp0054472, Gp0054536) Wastewater bioreactor microbial communities from Singapore -Terephthalate degrading...
TTGCTGATGGAATACAGTGAGGATTGGGAGGTGGGCAGAAAATTGCTGAGATTGAGGGAAATTATGGAAACTTGATTAGTACTATGGATATACTTGACTCAATTTACAGAAAAAAGGTTGCATAATCAAAATATTTACCATTCGATGCTTGTTTTTAGAAGATATTTGTAATTATATTCTTTAATAATTAATAATTTTATGGTGAAAAGGTTAAATTTATAATCTTATTACTTGATTTTCTAAAAAAAATTTATGATACCGTGAAGAAATTTACATTCAAAAATTTTATAAATTATTGTTTATAACAGAATATTAGTACTCTAAATGTTATGTAAAACTCCATTTCTAGAAGCTACAACCAAATCCTTGGTACATAATTTCATCAATTTCTGCTTGATAATTTAATGATTTATTATATTTATTCCATATACCACAAACTAATTTATTACCATTTTCCAAGAAGGATATTTCGCGACTAAGGTTGAAAGCTTCGTCAAACTCTCCAAGGTTTATATACGCTTCGATAAACGGGATATTTTCAAAGAAATTGTTTGGTTTGAATCCCTTGCTCTCTGCTTCTTTTCGCAGATCAATCACTTCATGCCATTTCCCCTGAGATTTAGCCAAGTCGGCTTTTTCAAAGTAATAACACCAATTCCGCCCTGGTTCTGATCCAAAGATGATAGGGTCCATTGTGGCTTGATGTCGAATATCATCAATATAGTCAGTATTTAAGTCTGATAGAAGCGTGGCTTTTACTAGATAACTTGGTAATTTAGATTCTAAAGGTGCAAGAACAGGATCAAGAACACGCAGGCAACCATCGCGATAGTTAAAGGTCATGATGTGATAGTTTGCATAAGAATAGGAACCAATCAGGTGCCCATGAATGGGCGGTAACGGCGCGTTCAATCCGTTCATCTCATCCCGCAATCGCCCTTCATCAAAATACAGGTAATAACCTACCTGGTTTTCGCTGTCCTTATCTGCCTCATGAAAATACATCCAATTAGTGGCAATGGATAGTGTATTTTCACCTTCAATTCCTATTTTGGGAATATCAGCGACCAGCAATGTGGGTGCCGGAAGGGTTGGAAATCGCCATGCCAATTGCCAATACAGCCGCTTCTGGTTTATCCAATCATAACGGAATAAATTGGTGTGAAAGAAATGAAGCCCAATAGATAAAGCACAAATGATGGATATTAGAAATATACTTACGCGATATTTATTAGGTATACATAATAAAATACCAGCGATAAAAAAAGATGCACCAAATGAAAATGGCAGGGCAAATCTATTTTCTAAATAAAAACCAAGTTTAATTTCCAGATTTGCAATCCAGAAAGGTATACCGGCCAAGAGCAATAATATCAAACCAATTATGATTATCAACACACTTTTTTTATGAGAAAGCGATGTATGTTGATAATTATTTATCAGAGATAGATAAAATAAAATACCAAAAAATGAAACTAGTACCAAGAATGTATAGAAAAGAGAGGTAACCTTTCCCTGCTGGATAAAAAAATTTTGAGGTTGCAAGACCTTCATCCAACTTAACAGTCCAAAGCGCAGGCTGTTATTAATAGCTGTCACAGCAAAATCCTTAATTGCATTAATAAAATCCATTAATAACCTATCAAGGATTTCAGGTGAGTGTGGTCCTCTAATCAAGGAGGGATATAGAGCTCGAAAAAGAAGTACGAGTACAAAAATCAGCAAATACGGAGAATATTCTTGAGCCACTGTTTTTAAACGTTTTTTTAAATCATCATCTTTATAGCTGAACCATAGAAATGTTGGCCTGATTAGTTCAAGGAAATAAAAATATTCGGAAATAATAAGATTAGAAAATGCAAAAAAGAGACTGACACTCTTTAGGGTTAATTTCGACTTTTCGCTTTGTAATGACAGGCTTTGCAACCAGAATGAGCATACAAAAAGCAATAATTGAAAGAATAAAACCGAGAATGTTAATGGTTGATGAAAAATCAATGCTCCAGGATAAATCAGAAATAGAAGGCTGATCCAAGCTGGGGCGGGTCTATCCAGGATTTTTATTGATTTGAGTAAATAAAAAAATATAAGGGCAATCAACCAGCGCATGATTAATAAATAAAGATGCCACTGCCATGGGTGGTAATTTAATATCTTTGTAAAAAATGCAAAAAGGGGGGCAATCAGGGACCGATTTTGTTGGAAGAAACTATCCAACGAACCTACTTTATATGATAACCATGCAATGTTCCAATCATCTCCGTAGTATCCTAAAGTAAATGTCAGTATGCCGTGAGAGATAATTGTTACCATCAATAGAAATAGCGGGAAATATCTCTCTGGGTCAAGTGAGGTAACTTTTTTGAGAAGAGTTGAATTTGTAAGAATCATTACAATGGATAAATTATTGATCAGGATAGAAAAGATTCAACTTACGTTAGTATACCTGAATTGACCTGAGGTTAATAAATAGATTTAAATAATAAGAACAAATAATAATGATTTTGAAAAATCTTATTCAACTTTGCGATTTAATATAATGGGCATTTACTATTAAAATTTATCCAATGAATCATGTCATCTGGTGGATACGTCGTGACCTACGCTTAAATGATAATCCTTGCATTCAGACTGCTATTGAGCGTAATGAAATCATCATTCCAGTTTTTATTCAGGATCCAAATTTCAACTCGTCTAAATCATCCACACGGTTTGATTGGTTGATGAGCTGTCTGGTGAATCTAAATGCTGAGCTATTGAAAAAGAAAAGTCGCCTAATCCTGCGTGCTGGTAAACCCATAGATGTTCTTCAACAAATTATCAGAGAAACTGACGCAACCAGGATATATGCCATGGAAGATTACTCACCTTATGCATTACGCAGAGATCAGGAAATTCAAGAACATCTTCCCCTACATTTGCTAGCTGGAGTAACCATTCATCCTCCTGGTTCTGTAAAAAAATTTAATGGTAAACCCTATACCGTCTTCACACCTTACAGTAATGCGTGGAAATCACTTCCCCTGCCCTCAACGCCATTGGATTGTCCTGAGTATCTCCAACCTTTTGCATTTAACCTTTTCTCCCTACCTATCCCACAAGAGATAAAGCAACGTGAATTTATCCCATCAGAACAGTCAGCGCTTGCTTGTTTACAGAATTTTTGTTCTTCAAATATTTTTGACTATGATGCATTTCGCGACCGTATCGATCTTAATCGTACATCACATATCTCAGCATATCTAAGATTTGGATTGATTTCACCAAAGCAAGCCCTTCATGCTGCTTTTACAGCTATGCGAAACAGTCAAGATTCTTCTCAAAAGCATTCCTGTCAAACTTGGATCAACGAATTAATTTGGCGCGAGTTCTATTTTTCAATTCTCTTTCACTTTCCAGAAGTATTAAAAACCTCTTTCAATCCAATTTATCGACAAATTCATTGGCAAAAATCAACGGAATTATTAATAACCTGGCAGCATGGTTTGACTGGTTACCCTATCGTAGACGCTGGAATGCGCTCTTTGCGAGAGAGTGGATGGTTGCATAACCGATTGAGGATGATTGTGGCTTCTTTTCTTGTAAAGGATTTACGCATTAACTGGAAAGATGGAGAAAAGTGGTTCATGCAGCATCTCATCGATGGCGAACCTGCCAGCAATAATGGTGGCTGGCAGTGGACTGCAGGAACGGGTACCGATGCTGTGCCTTATTTTAGAGTGTTTAATCCTATACTTCAAAGCCAGAGATGCGATCCACAGGGTGATTTCATCCGCAAATGGATTCCTGAATTAAGCAAGGTAACATCTCAATATATCCACACTCCCTGGAAAATGCCAATGGATGAGCAGATTAAATGCAAATGTCGTATTAGTCGTGATTACCCCGAACCTATAGTAGATCATTCAAAAGCACGTTCGCTATCTTTGAAGCTTTATAAAGAAGCGCGAGATAAAAAATAACCTCAATTCAATATCATCCTACAATCTAAAGCCAGAGCTCCTTCTGAATAGACCATAAAGGGATTGATTTCAATTTCTTCGATCTCTGGGAAATCGACACTTAATTGGCTTAACCGTAAGAGACAATCGACAACTGCATCGATATCCACTGCAGGGTTTGAGCGGAATCCTTTTAAAAGCTGGAACGCTTTCGTTTCCTGGAGCATCTCATACGCATCCAACTCTGTCAATGGAGCTATGCGAAAAGCAACATCTTTAAAGACTTCGACAACCACACCGCCCATACCAAACATGAGTACTCCACCAAAATTAGGATCGCGTTTCATTCCGACAATCACTTCCTGTCCAGGTTGAGCCATAGATTCAACCATAAAACCATCGATTTTCACTTTATCTGAATATTTTATTAATCGATTATTTAATTCATCCCAACTTTGCAATAAATCTTCCTCATTATTTATATTAAGAATAACCCCCTTAACTTCAGATTTATGCAGAATTTCTTCAGACATAACTTTTAGCACTATAGGATATTTTATGCGATTAGCTAGCTTAATTGCATCTTGCTTTGTTTTCGCGAATCCACCGGGAACTACAGGAATTCCGTAAGCATATAATAACGGCCTTGTATAACGTTCGCCAAATTTATTTCCTTCTAAACTCATAAGCAAAGCACTTGCTTGTTCTTTATCCACAGATAAAGCTATGATTTTATCTGAACGTCCGGTTCTCTTCCATATTGAGTATTTATACAATGAACCAGCACATATACCAATTTTTTCTGGGTAATCCACCACTGGAACTCCCCCGTCTAACAAGATTAGTCTGGCAGAATGAATGCTTTCATTACCCATTAGGCAAGAGATTACCGGTTTAGATTTTTTTGCAGACTGTTCAGCGATTGATTTTGCCACATTCGATGGATCAACTAATGCCTGAGGGACGAGAATTGGAATAGCAAAATCAATTCCTTTATCTTCTAAAATATGTTTAAGTGTGAAACCATATTCATCAGCATCAGCTGCACCCAACATGTCAATTGGGTTTTCTATTTGAGCAGCTTCAACCAATACCTTTCTTAATTCCGATTTAGTTTGTGCGTCAATCTGCGCTAATGATATTCCGCAGTCTGCTAGATGGTCCGATGCTAGGGCTGCAGGTCCGCCTGCATTGGTTACGATTGCCGCTCGGTTACCCAGCGGCAAGGGGCAAAGATCAAGGGTCATAGCAACATTTAACAAATCTTCAACTGTATTTACTTCAATTAAACCAGCCTGTTTAAATGCTGCCGAATATGCCTGTTGCTCACCTGCCAATGCACCAGTGTGTGAGGAGACTGCTTTGGCACCCTCACTTGTACGCCCTGCTTTTATGATAATAATGGGTTTAATCCGACTCACCTGTTGACAAACTTTCAAAAAATGCTGGCCATTAAAGATTGATTCCACATAAGCAGCAATAACTCGTGTTTCATTATCTTCTGCTAGGAATTCGATAATATCGGTTTCATTTACATCCAACTCATTACCCAAACTAATGAAATGAGAAAATCCCAAGCCCTTTTTCACCACATGATCAACGATGCCTCCACAAACTGCTCCAGATTGAGAAAGAAAACCAATCCCACCTCTGGCTGGCATACCCCGGATAAATGTAGTATTTAAGCCATTGAGCATATTCATTGTCCCCACACAATTCGGACCAATCATCCTTATTCCATAATTTCGAATAATATTGAGGCATTCATTTTCTAAAGCCAAACCTTCCTCACCGATTTCACGAAATCCACCTGAAATGACAATCACGGCCCTGACCCCTCTCTTTCCACAATCCTCCAAAACATTAGGGATCATCTTAGCAGGAAGAATAATGACTGCTAAATCTAATGGATCTGGAACATTCTTAATAGATGGATAACAAGTCAAGCCTAATATCTGTGAAGAAGAAGGATTTACTGGATATACTTTACCCACCCAACCATAATTGATTAAGTTCTTTAAAATTCCATGACTCAATTTAGATGAATTTGAGGATGCTCCTATTACAGCCACACCCTGTGGATTAAAAAAATAGATTAGATTGTCCTGCATGTCTCTTCCTAAAAATTATTAATAAGTATGCCTGATAAGTTACCGATTTATTAGGTGAGATGTTGTCTGTTGGTTCCGAGGAATGCGTGGAATCAACCAGTCCAAGAAAGCACCTACGCTACGCGTCTGCATCAATACTTTCCCTGGACCAGTGAGATCCACTACCAAGCCCTCTCCACCTAAAAATGTTGTCTTCAGCCCCCCAATGGTTCGTACTTTAAACCCTAAATTTTCATCAAATGCAACCAAATGGCCAGTATCCACTGTATAGGTCTCGTTTGAGTTTAAATCTACTTCATGTATTGCACCATAGCTAGAAAGGATTAATGTACCTGTTCCTGAACAGCGCAACATGATTAATCCTTCACCACTAAAAAATGTCTTAGCGCCACCCCATTTTGTGTCAGTCAACACCCCTTCACTTGAAGCCAAAAATGAACCGGATTGTACCAAATAAGTTTCGCCTTTCATTTCTACAGTAAATACATCACCTGGAAGAGTTGGTGCAAGAGTAATTTCACCACCATTACCCCCAGCGGAGTAGGTGTTGATAAAAAATGATTCACCACCCAAAACCGACCGCGCCAGTGATTTTAGAAGACCACCTTTCATACCTGTATCAACTTGTAAATCTGATGTCATACTAACTAATGAACCTGTTTCCGTTTGAATTTTCTCATTGGGTGATAAAGTCACCTTTGCCAGAGAATAAGAGGGACGATATAGAATCTCAACTTTCATGACTTGACTCCTTTTTCAAATAATTATAAGAGATATTGTAAATAGCACACTCTCCAATATATATTTTGTGATATACTTGTTTTTGTAAGAAAGCCAATAACAAGGCTTCCTTTCTGTCCCAACTTGCTTACAGTAAGGATGAGGACAAACCCAATGAAAGGAGATTCCTTTATGCGTGAATATGAGATGGTGATAATTATTCATCCTGGTTTAGATGAGGATGCAATTAATCAGGCGTTGGATAAAATAAAACTCTGGATTAGTAATACTGGTGGTAAGATACTCAGTCAGGATAATTGGGGAAAACGGCGCTTAGCCTATCCAATTCAAAAACAGAATGAGGGTCTATACTATCTTCTCAATCTTGAGATGGAACCTTCCGCCAATAATGAATTAGAGCGCAACTTACGTATCCTTGAACCTGTAATGCGATACTCAATTATCGCAAAAAATTAACGCACTTTGATTTAATTTTAAGGTGTCTATCGCATAATAATTAAAATGGAGTAAAAATGGTTGAAAAAAATCATACTACTGAGGGCGAAATTGAAGAACAAAGTCAACCCATGCAGAGGCGTTATGTTGTTCGTCCAAAATTTTGCCAATTCTGCTCAGATAAGAATCTAATTATTGATTATAAGAATTCCGATACTTTGCGAAAATTTGTTTCAGAAGATGGGAGAATTCGACCAAGGCGACAGACCGGTACCTGCGCCAGACACCAAAGAATTCTTGCTCGCGAGATTAAGCGAGCTCGACATTTAGCGCTTTTACCATTCTCTGGTGGCACCTGGGAAGAAAATATCCATTAATTTTTTTATTCATATATTATGTTTAAGCAGAAAAAATCTATACAAACACGGGCTGAACTTGAGAAACAACAATCACGTATTATTACAATAGGTTTCTTAATTACCGGTACGATAATTCTTGCATTGGTTGGTTATGCAATACTTTATGAAACCGTTATTAAATATCGCACTTCAGTTGCAGAAATTGGTAACCAGAGGATCAGTGGAGAGGAATTTATTCAACAAGTACGTTTACGTCGCAAATATTATGTAGATGCATTCACCAACCTATACAGTTTGGCTCAGCAATTTGTCACAGACGAATCACTTTATCAATATATAACTACTCAGATGTACACCTACCAGCAATTGATTGAAGATCATAAACAATTTGGTCGATCTGTACTAGATGAATTAGTCAACCAACGAATTATTGCTTTGCAAGCTCAAGAATTTGGTTTATCTGTGAGTGATACTGAAATAGATTCATTTCTTGAAAGTCAATTAGGTTTTTTTCCATCAGGAACACCAACACCCATTGCCACACTAAGGGTTTTTCCTACCCCCACCTATTCTGCAACTCAATATTCCTTATTAAATATCACTCCTTTTCCTACCATTGAGCCTGAAGTGACTCCAGAAGTGACCACGTCTATCGAAACCCCTAGCCCTTCACCAGAAGTAAATAACGATCAGCACAACACCCCTACCCCCACAGCAACGCCCTATACACGTGAATTATTTGAACAGAATTTAATTACCTATTTAAATAATTTTGAAAAAGAAAAAATAAACGAAAATTCAATACGCAAATTTTTTTATTATTATCTACTTCAATTGAAATTACAGTCTTACTATAATGAACATCCTGTTCTTGGTGAAAAAGTATGGGCAAGGCATATACTAGTGAAAACAGAAGCCGATGCTGCCTTGGTTATTAATAGATTGAATTTTGGGGAGGATTGGTCAAAAATTGCAGCAGAAGTATCACTGGATTCAAGTAACAAGGATAAAGGTGGTGACTTAGGTTGGTTTGCACGAGGAAGAATGGTAAGTGCTTTCGAAAATGCGGCATTCAACTTAAAAGTTGGTGAAATCAGCCAACCAATTAAGACTGAATTTGGATGGCATGTCATTCAAGTTCTCGCACACGAATCACTCCCCTTATCTTTTGAGGATTGGTTTACCGAGACCGTGAAGAGCTACACTATTAATATTAATAATAATTGGGAAAAGCTTGTACCCAGCGAACCTGCCATCCCTACTGAATTAAAAATATATCCACAACAATAAAATTGAGGAGTAAAAAAACTCCGAAATTTTCACTGGACCAATTCTTCTGTTAGTTCATCAAGTTTAAGACTGATAACCTGACTGGTTGAATCTTTACCCATCGTCACACCATATATCACATTGGCTAGTTGAACGGTATTACGATTATGGGTAATGACGATACATTGCGTTTCTTCACTTAATTCTAATAATAAATTTCCAAAACGAACCACATTGGTTTCATCCAACATGGCGTCAACTTCATCCAAAATACAGAAAGGTGTTGGAGATACTTTGAGCAATGCAAAAATCAGGGCAACAGCTGTAAGGCTCTTTTCTCCTCCGGAAAGTGATGTTAATTCTTGTTTTCTTTTTCCTGGTAAGGTTGCCTGAATATCAATACCTGACTCAGTTATTTGGTTTTCATCTGCAATTATTAATTGCGCAGAGCCACCACCAAATAACCTCACAAACATCTCTTTAAAAATATTATTTACCTTGTAAAAAGTATTATTAAATTCGGTCTTCATCAGACCATCTAACTCAGAAACAACCTGACGTAGATCACTTTCTGCCTTTTCCAAATCACGTAACTGCTCAGTAATGAATTGATATCTCTCCTTGACATCCTGATATTCTTTTTGTGCGTCAGGATTAATTGAGCCCATCCTTTTAAGTCTGCTTTTTTGTTGTTGTATATTTTCTTCTAAATCTTCTGGAATTTCTTTAATCCTGGGTAGATTATCTACTATTCCATTAAAAGGAAGTGGGTTTGGTCCCTCTAATTGTTCAGAGTAATCGTAATCATAAGAGACAAGCCCTAAATCTTCTTCAATACGACCTTGCAAAATTTCTTGTTGTTCACGTAGACGACTAAGCTTCATTTGTGCTTGAATGTAATGTTTTTCAGTGATCATAAATCGCTGTCTAGAAATATCCTGTGCCTGTAATAATTTATTTTGTTGAACATCCTGTTCGTTTAACATTTTTTCCACTGGCAATATTTTTGATTGTAGCGATTCAATCAAAATCTCAACATCTCTTTTTTGAACTTTCAGATCATCAAATTCTCGGCTAATTTTTGTGATAGCTACTTCATTGTCACCTAAGCGTTTACGTAATTCCTCTAATTCATTAGTTTGCTTTTGTTGAACGGTAATTAGGTCCTGCATTCGTTGTTCAATTTGAGATTGTTTTTGTTCAAAAATCTCTTTATTAGCATTAGCAAGATACACATCTCGCTTCAATCCTTCGGTCGATATATTTTCTAATTGTTCATATAGAGTCTCTAATTGTCTTTGAATTTCATCTGAAGCCTTATTGAGACTTACCTTCTCACTCTCCAATTTTCTCTTTTCTACGGTGAAGTGATCAATCTGTTGTTCGATTTGTTTAATTTGTTCAGCCTGCCAGCTTTTCCTTTGATTTAATTTTTGAATCTCTAATAATTCTTCTGCCCGACTATTTTCTAAACTTACCAATTTTCTTTGAAGAGACTCTATTAATTCACTTCCTTTTTGAACTTCAATTTTGATACTCTCTATCTCTTTTTGTCCTTTAGCAATCTCATTATTTATGTTATCTAAAAATTTTTCGTTTTTAATAATCTCTCTTTTTAATTCATTTATTTCGCGCGATCTTGAAAAATTATTAACCCTTAATTCTTTCCCTGCGATAATTATTCCATCTCCATAAAATACTTCACCAATCAATGTAACAACTACAATATCTCCACTGCTTTTTGTTATAATTTTTTTTGCTTGGTCCCTATTTTTGACAATAAAAATTCGGCTCATTAGTGAGTCCATAATAACGGCTATGTTCTCTGGCATACTTACAACGTCCTTTGCGCACACCGCATGGTAATCTTTTATTAATGGAGGTTGATATTTAGAGGCTTTCCACTTATTTGAAACAATTACTGTTCGCCCACTTTCTCGTTTCTGGAGATAATCCAATACCATATCTGGATTCATATTTTCATTCAGCACCACAGCTTCTATGACTTCTCCTAACGCACTTGCGATAGCGATTTCATATTCAACAGGAACTTGTATATTTGCTATCAGAAGGTCAATATTCCTATTTGTTTTTCCAGGGAATTTTGCGTTTACCAATTCCTTAGCACCTGAGGAAATACCACTTAAGGACTTTTCAGCTTCCTCAAGCACTTGAAGTTGAGTTTGAAGATTTAATAAATTAGCATTTCTTCTAGACAGATCATCTTGATTCTTTTTCTCTCGTTCTGCAACCTCAGAATACTTTTGCTGCCATTTATCCAGATTTTGAAATGATATTTCTAATTCTTTCTTTGTTTCATTGATCTTTATATTTAACTCATTTAATAAATTTTCCTTAACCTTTAAGGATTTTAATTCCTCATCAGATTCTGTGATAAATTTTTTCAAATCATTATTTAAAAGTATGAATCTCCTTTCTAATTCTTCTGTTTGTATAGAATTTTGTAAGAGATTTATCTCCTTTTCTTTTCTTCTCTGTTGTGCATCTTGGATTTGACTTTCAATTTTTTCCCTTTCCTTTTCTCTAGATTGCAATTTTAGTTCAGCCTTTTTCGCTACTTCATCTGACTTCTCAAACTCCTCTTTAACTTTTTTTAGGTCAAGTTTTAATGAATTGATTTTATTGTTACTATCTCTTATCTCTTCTTTTAATAACTCAATTTGTTCCAGGAAATCATTTTTACGAGATACTAAAGATAATTTTCTCTCCTCCAGAACAGCGAGATTTCTATTAATTTGTTCCAGTTGAATATGCTTTTGTGATAATTCCTTATGCCAATCAGCCAAGTCCTTACGCATTTGGCTTATTTTTGATCTCAACTCAGAATATTGATTCTCAACTGCGTTTTGTTCATCACGTGCTGAATTTAATTTTTCTTCTTGCTCCCGTTGAACTTCCTGTGCAATTTTTAATTCGTTTTGAAGGTTAGTCCATTGATAACCATACCAATCGCGTAACAGGATATAAAGGTCTGCTTTTAATTGATTAAATTGCTTTGCCCTTTCAGCTTGTTTTTCAAGGCTATTCATGCGTGGAATCAATTCACTAAGAATATCGTGTGCGCGTTCCATATTACGCCGTGTTTTATCTAATTTTTGAATCGCTTCATCCCTTCGAGACCGATATAATTCAATACCTGCTGCTTCTTCAATAAAGAGACGTCTTTCCTCTGGTCTTAAGGATAGAATCGATTCAACTAAACCCTGACCAATAATCGTATAGGTTCGCTCTGACAGACCTGAGTTTGCAAGAAGTTCATTAATCTCTTTTAATCTAACTCGTGTATTATTTAAGAAATATTCATTTTCTCCACTACGATAAGCTCTCCTAGTTATTGACACCTCGGAATAATCGATTGGAAGCCAACCATCACCATTGTTAAATGTAATTGTTGTTGTAGCCATTGAGGCACGAGGGCGTAATTCTGAACCAGCAAAGATCATGTCTGTGGTTTTTTTACCACGTAATAAACTATAAGATTGTTCACCCAATACCCAACGGACCGCATCGGCAATGTTAGATTTACCTGACCCATTTGGACCCACTATGGCAGTGATCTGACTGGGAAACTCAAAACGAAATTTATTGACAAAAGTTTTATAACCTTGTAATTCAAGTGATTTTAAACGTTGATTCATCCTTCTCCTGTCAATAAATTAGATTCCATTTTTATTAATTTTCTTTAATGCCATACGGGCAGCTGCTTTTTCTGCCTGTTGTTTACTATTCCCTTTGCCACTTCCCATAACCTGCTCATTTACTATCACCTCAACTTGAAATAATTTTTGATGATCTGGACCAGACGAATCAGTTAAAACATATTTAGGCGCGGCATATCGGACTGATTGAGCCCATTCCTGTAATCTGGATTTAGGATCCTCATTTTGATAGAAATCTTTTACCTTTGCAGTTGCCTTTTCAAGAAAAGGTGAAATAAATTGTCGGGTTTTATTAATCCCTTGATCCAGGTAGATTGCTCCAATCAATGATTCGAATGCATTACATAGCAGACTAACACGCCAATTACCACTATTATTACTTTCTCCTCGACCCAAACGTAATGCATCACCCAACTTAATTTGCCTAGCGAACTCAGCCAGCTGTTCAGTTTGAACCAGTATGGCACGCATTTGAGTTAAATCCCCCTCAGACATCTCTGGAAACTGTTGATATAACCAATCTCCTACAACGAAGTCTAATACTGCATCACCCAAAAATTCAAGTCGCTCATTATCCTCAACGGCTTCAGGGTTTTCATTAAGAAAAGAGCGATGGGTTAATGCTCTGGATAATAACAATAAATCGTTAAATTCTATGCCAATTCTCTTTGAGAATTCTTGTGGCGACAATTTATTTCTGATCATTTCTATTTGAAAATCTGAAATTTTCTGTTAGTATTTTACCAACAAACATCTCTATAGTGGCTTTATAAATACTTCTGATAGTTGCTCTGCTATAATAAATCCCGTGACATTTCCTAGTTATAAACACTCAATTCAGCAACTCCAAGTTTCTACAGAAGTCTATTCAGGCCCATTAGATCTTCTTCTGCAACTAATTGAAAAAGCAGAATTAGATATCACCCGTCTTTCTTTAGCAAGAATAACGGATAATTATTTAGATCATTTAAGTCGATTGGATTTTTGTAATCCTCTTGAGGTCTCAGCATTTTTGGTTATTGCAGCAAAACTTGTGCTTATTAAATCAATGGTCTTATTACCAAGCAATAAACCAATAGAAGCTCAATTTGATGAAGACCCAGGAGAAGCTCTAGCAGAGCAATTGTTATTATACAAACGATTCAAGGAAATTTCTCTCTGGCTACGAGAGAGAGAACAATCCAATCTTCATACATACTTGAGATTGGCTCCTATTCCAAATATTCAACAGATATTAAAGTTTGAAAATTTAAATACCAATGATCTTGTTAATACTTACTTGAATGTTCTTTCAAAAAACGATGATAAATTTCCACTCACTAATGTCGTGGTAATTTCAACAATTTCATTGCGAGAAAAAATCAAGGCGATATTGAAAGTATTTTCAGAAACCACAAAATCAAGCTTTCAATCACTACTTACAACACAAAAAAACAGACTTGAAGTTATCGTTACCTTCCTGGCTTTATTAGAGTTAATAAAAAACCATACATTATTAGCGATCCAAGAAGATTTATTTTCTGATATTTCGCTTGAATGCATAGGAAAATGGAGTGAGGAAATTGAAACCGAGCTGTAGGGAGGAATTACATACTCTTGATTGAGCTTAATGTCATCTGAAAATCTTACACCTATTCGTAAACAATATTTGGAAATTAAGCGCCTTCATCCGGACAAAATATTGTTTTTCCGGTTGGGGGATTTTTATGAAACATTCGATAAGGATGCAGAAATCACCTCAAAGGTTCTCGACATTGTTCTAACTTCACGCAACGTATCTAAAGGGCAACGTGTGCCGATGGCAGGGATTCCTTATCATGCAGCTGAAAATTACATAGGAAAATTGATTAATTTGGGCTATCATGTGGCAATTTGTGAACAAGTCGGAGAACAACCAAAACGCGGGTTATTTACGCGTCAGGTTGTTCGAATCATAACACCTGGAACTTTAATCGAACCAGGGTTGCTTAAAACAGATAAGAATAATTATTTAGTTGTGCTAATCCTTGACTCAAATCACGCTGGAATTGCCTATGTGGATATTACCACAGGTGAATTTTTTACAACTGAAGTTGAAGACAATAACATTGAGTCCATAATTAAAAGTGAGCTCGTAAGACTTAATCCTGCAGAGATACTATTACCTGAATCTCTCAAGCCTTTTGAAAATAACCAATTTCACTTAACCTATTGGCCAGATTGGCATTTTGAAATTAATCGCTGTCGAGATACCATATACAAACAATTTAACGTCGCGACCGTAGATGGTTTTGGTCTTAAGGGAAAAACATTAGCCATACGTGCTGCGGGAGCTCTTATACAATATTTCACTGAAATTGACCCGAACGCATTAAAAATTCTACAAAATCTCTCATTTTATGATTTAAGCGATTTCATGATTTTGGATTCGGCCACACGTCGCAATCTGGAATTAACTGAAACTATTCGGGGAGCTGAAGGTTCTGGTTCATTATTAAATATTATTGATAATACCGTCACACCCATGGGGAAACGTTTGATCAGACAATGGCTGAATAAACCACTATTAGATATCGAGGAAATTCAAAAACGTTTAGATGCTGTAGATTTCTTCTTTGCTCGAGGAATTCTTCGTTCTGAATTAAAACAATTATTACACCAACTCCATGATTTAGAACGTTTGATTAACCGCATCAATGCAAAACACGCCATTCCACGAGACCTAGTTGCTTTGAGAAATTCTTTAAGACTTTTGCCCGAAATCAAGAAATACCTCTTATCAAATCCAGAAGCTGTTCAATGTCAATTAGATTCTTTCTTTACATTTGCAGATTCTTTGCAATTACTAGAGTCATCCATTGTTGATGATCCGCCAGCCACATTACAAAATATCGGAATAATCCGACCCGGGTTTTCTGCTGAGCTTGATCAGATAGTGCAAAATTCAAATGATGCCAAGTT
>Ga0067045_1004086_pt1 | contig 15467 bp, 16 predicted proteins | sample TerdegcTABiofilm_FD_59184 | JGI IMG/M metagenome (GOLD analysis project Ga0067045, IMG submission 59184) | Combined Assembly of (Gp0054472, Gp0054536) Wastewater bioreactor microbial communities from Singapore -Terephthalate degrading...
ATCTTGAATCCTGTTGCTTTCATAATAGCACTCCCCCTTCCATGGACATCGCGACAGCAACGAGTGCAGCCGCCCAACCTTCGGTATAGCACTCAACCTTCTTAATATCTTCGCTTGTAAGATAAAATCCGCGCACTTTGTAAAACTCCGCTATTTCTTCCTGCATGAATTGAAGATTATTTGACCTTATGCTTAAATGAACATTTGAATTTAATAATTCTTATGAAGAAAAAGCATAAGAAGCGTCCGGATAGTTCTCCTTAAAAATGCTGTGCATTGCGGCATAAATATATTTCCAAAAAATTACAGGATCATTGTCATTCTCATCAACGGAAACCCATGCGGAAGGTATCCCGTTTCTTTTCAGCCATACATTAACTGCCGTGGTCTTGCCATAACCCGCAGGCGCCGATACAATAGTGAGCTTATGAGTAAGCGCCCGGTTCAGTCTCTCGGAAAGACGGCTTCTAAGAATCAAGCGGCTGTTTATTTCAGGCTGGCTGCATTTGGTTTTTGTTAAATTCTGTTGGAATAATTTTTCATTTCCTATTTTTAGTATTCCCATACACAATTCTTATTTATAGTATATCAAATTTCACACAAAGATGGAAGAATTCTTGAAGCAGGAAGCATCATTCCAAAAATGTTTCATAAAATGTTCACATTTTCATCACTTTTTTAGTGTATAGTGTATAATAGAAAACAGTTGTTTCAAGATTGAGTAAGTACACCTCCTCAATATGTCTGAAACAAACAATATGGATTAAGGAGAATGCAAAATGAAAAAATTTAAAACAGTATTGATCCTAATTCTCGTCATTGTCTTTGCACTGATCGCATATTTCAGTTTCTCTTCCAATAAAAAGACTAATGATGTTTCGGAAGATACTTCGTCAGCTGCCAGCTTCAACTTCAGTGATAGCATTGACGACAACGGCTTCTGGAAAAACATCACAGCGCTGGATTATGTCAAGCTGTGTGAGTATGTGGGAATATCCATACCAAGTGATATCCACGAAATTTCGGACGAATCTGTATAAACAGAAATTGACTCTATTCTGGCCGAATACGCCTCTAAAAAGCAAATAACAGATCGTGCGGTTGTAGATGGCGATACAGTCAACATCGATTATGTCGGCAGTATCGATGGAGTGGAATTTGACGGAGGCAGCACCGAAGGTTTAGGCACAGAGGTTACCATCGGAGTTACAAGTTATATTGACGACTTCCTTGAGCAGCTTATTGGGCATACCCCCGGCGAATCATTTGATATTGAGGTGACGTTCCCTGAGGATTATGGCAACGAAGAACTCAATGGAAAAGATGCCGTATTCGCAGTAACACTGAACTATATCGTCGAAACAATCACACCCGAGTTGACCGACGATTTTGTTAAGGAAAACTTGTCGTCATCCTATGGCTGGAATACCATTGCAGATATGGAAGCGGATATTAGGAATTCTCTGAAAAGCTCAGCCGTGTCAGGCTACGTGCAGGAATACATTATGGAGAATACAACCGTTACATCACTTCCCAATAGCCTCCTTAAATATCAGGAAAACTCATTGATCAGCTATTATCAGGATTATGCGAATTATTACAGCATGGACCTTAAGGAATTCCTGAACACTTATGTGGGCGTCTCAACTACTGATGAGTTGCTTGAAAAGTCTCTTGACGATAATACGAAAACCGCTACATTCTATCTTATCGTTCAGGCTATTGCCGAAGATGCCGGCATTTCTGTCACTGATGATGATGTGGCGGAATATTTCGCAGAGTACATGGAGATGGAGGATTACTCGGAGTACAAGGACTTTTACGGCATGCCATATCTTAAGTTAATTGTGCTTAACCGGGCGGTTATGGATTATCTCGAAGATAACGCCATTATGGAATAAAATTAATTGAATTATCTTATCGTATTGGCAAATATCGCAATTGCACGGTAAACTCATCCGCTCCAAGTCAACCGCCTTATATCCGGTTCTTGTTCATCGGACCTGGGAGTCTGCCCGGAAATAACAGGTTATCCGTGCGGGCTCCTGGACTTTGCTCCTCATTCTCCCTTTAGACTCCACCTCACGGTAGACACCCTTTCTTTGGCTAGTGGTTCCCGCTATCAAGCCCACAGCGGACTTACACCACCAAGTTATTGTCCATGCAGGGTGCACTACAACTCCAATTCTAAGGCGGATACAAGTTTACCTTTACACATTGAGCAAAATTCCATAAAACTACTTACTCCTTGTCTTAAAATCTTCAAACATTCATCTTTATTAGGATAGTATGCAGTAATCATCCATACCTTATTCGGATTCCCTGCGCCCTTTCACCTTTTTCTTCCTTTCCGCTTGCAAATATTTATATTATCTTCCGGCATACATTCTTGCCAATTCAAATATTCTATCTCCTGCATGCTCGAAGAATTCCATGTAAGCCGAACAATAACGATTCAATACCGGCCTGTTTTNCTCAAAGGGTTCNCTGTCTCTTCTGCAGCCTCCCCTNCATAGGTTAAACCATTTACATTCCCTGCACTTAGGATCCACATANTTTGAAACTTCTATAAATNTGTTGGCTGCTTCGGAATTCCCTATCTCTTCAAATGAAGAATTCTTTAAATTGCCAAGATACCATTCATCAATAACATAGAAATCGCATGGGTAAACTCCTCCGTTTGCTTCAACAACAAACTGGCAGGAGCATACGCCTGACATTCCGCATGCTTCAGGCCTGTAACCCATTGCAATTCCTACAATATTATCAAAATATCTTATGCTAATCATATTTCCTCTGATCACATCGGCATACCATTGATCAAACAATGTTTTCAGAAAATAGGCATACCTTTCGGGAGTCAACGAATATTCGTATCCTCCCGGTTTTTCACCAAGCGGATCAAGACATGGAATAAACTGCAAATACCTGAAATCATGTTTTTTATAAAAGCTGTAAATTTTGTTTATATGTCTCGCTACATCAGCCGTTACTACAAAAAGAATGTTGTATTCGACATTATGCTTATTGAAGTAGTTTACTGTTTCCATGACACGCAAAAAGGAGCCTTTTCCATTCGGTCTTACCCTGTAAGAATCATGGATATCCTTTGGTCCATCAAGCGAAAGCCCTACTAAAAACTTATTTTCAGCAAGGAATTTTGCCCATTCGGTATCAATAACCATACCATTAGTCTGAATTGCATTGTTTATTTGTACTTTTTTAACATTATATTTCTTTTCAAACTCGATCAACTTTCTAAAAAAATCAAGCCCTGCCAGGGTAGGTTCCCCACCCTGAAACGCGAAACTACAAGCATGGTCAGCATATTCCAGCGCCTTCCTTACAAGAGTTTCCAATGTTTTTATATCCATCATGCCATAAGAATCAGTCTGCCTGTTCTCCGCTATCGGATAATAAAAACAATACTTGCACCTTAGATTGCAGTTGCTTGAAGCCGGTTTAATCAGCAAACTTATAGGAGGCATTTGCATATCCCACCTTAAACATTATCATATATGACAGTAATACGTTTTCTCTATGTTCAGTTTTTTGCCGGACAACAATCCTTGCCTTGCAATTATAACTTTTGCTTGTATAACTTTTGCTTGCAATTATAGCTTAAAGCTTTTGACAAGTTGGGCAATAATAGATACTTCCTCCCATATAGGCCTCTTTTTTAATTATATCGCCGCATGCAGGACAGGGCTTGCCTGCGGTGTTTTTGCTAAGCCTGGTTTTATATCCGCCAAAGCAGCCGAACAAATCCCTTTCGGTATCCCTTCCACACTCAAAAGTCATTTCTGCAAGAGTTGATTTTATTGAGTCATAAAGGATATCCTTATCTTGTTCCGTAAAGGTTTTGACCTTTTTCTTTGGATGAATACGGGCATTATGGAGGATATCCTGCAAAACACCATTGCCAAGGCCGGGTATTCTTTGTTCGGTGGCAAGCAATGCCTTTGCGCTCAAGTTCTCATTTGCGGGTACCGAAATAATACTGTCAAAATATGCTTCATTAAATTTGTCCGAAAGAGGCGAAGGCTTCTCTTTTGCCTGGAGATAATATTTGTTTGTAAACTCTCCTGCTTTAAAACACCACATGGCGCCATACATCTGCACTGACGCACTCAAAGCGGAAAAATCATCAAATTCAATGAGGAGCTGGTGTTTCTGCGGTCTTTTATCATTTTCCCCGTGGAATCTTAAATTTGCCCCCTCGCCCAATACTATCACTGCATTTTCTGTCTCGATCTCAACCATTCCCCCAAAACCCTCGGCTTTTCCTATCACCTTGCCTTCTAGCAAATCGTGATACTTATGCGGGTCGCCATAGTACCATGCAAATTTGTGAGGGCTATGCGCAGCAGTGACATTCATTATTCTTTTCCACTTATGGTTTCATTCATCTGCTTAGCTATAACAGCAGCTTCCGGTAATTCTATTATTTTCTTTCTCCTCCTTAATCTGTTTTTTCGCTTAAAAAAAGAGCAATTATTGAGCATTATCTTGTACAACAACTACCGAATCAATTATAGTTTTTCTTAATGTATGGATATTTCTTTACATGTATCCATTATATCTTTTGCCTCATATTTTTTATTGTACATTATTTTACTATAAGTCCTTTATTATTTCATTCTCTTCCATACTAATCATTTCCTCACAGTACTCCGTATATGGCCGTAGCTTTTCATAATTCCTTGAAAATCCGAGTCGTGGATCCAATTGTTTTATTAATATATCTGTTGAATTTTCATTCAATTTTTTGCATATTGTTCTCGTATCAAGTCCCAGAATTTTACATGCTTCCAAGGTTGGACAGAAATTTTTGGAATGAAAAACGATCTTTCTATCTGACTTTGCTATAATAGGAGCTTCATCTTCAGTAATGTTGAACCTTTTTAATAATAATTTGTAACCTGAACTCAATATATCATCATTTATAAATTCAAACTTTTCATGGTTTTCTTTAAACCACTTGACCCTTCTTTTTATTGAATCAGCATTTAATTCATCGAGTACTTTATCACTTGCATTTCGCAGTTTTTCAATTTCCGTTCTTACGTCCTGCCGGTATAGAATTGAGCATTCATGGTTTAATATATTCTCATGTATTTTTATATTAACACCTGCTCTTTCAAATATTTCATTGCAGGTTAGATTTATGCGTTTTCTGCCCTGCTTCAATGCTTCCTTAATAGAGCAACCGTAAGCAATTTCAGATATGCCTGACCAAACCACCGCTGTAGCACACATCGGACAAGGTTCATGTGTTGATACCAAAATACAGCCGGATAAGCTTTTCCCAAGCTTTTGTGACGCTTCTTTTATTGCGTTGATTTCTGCATGTGATGTCGGGTCGCCTTTAGTATCTTCCATATCATGTGCGGAAGAGATTACTTCTTCATCCTTGACAATAACTGCACCAAATCCGTTATTCCCTTCCCGCAAACTGATTTTGGCTTCTTCTAAAGCCAATTTCATATATTTATCCAGTTTCATTCAAATCCCTCATCCGTGCCAATTTAGTTTAAAAACATCTTCTAAGTTCATCCAAGCTATGGCAATCAAGCTATGGCAATGAAACGGCTGTCTTCTCTATGCAATTGCCGCTAAGATACTGATTTATATCTTTGAAGTAATCGCATTTGTCTATAATAATTTTATATCCATCACTTAAAACCTGTTGTGTTCCCGGATCCAACGGCTTATCAATCCAACTTGTTTCAGCGATTCCATACTCTACCTCAAACCCGTTTTTATACCATACTCGAATTGAGGTAACTGCACCGTAATATTCAATATTCACTTTCTCGGAATTGCCAAATTGGTCAAAAATATTTGGATTAGAAATTAATTCGCTTTTTGCTGTCGTAAGTATACACAAATCAATATCTGACGTTTCTTTGCCGGTACCTTTTGCATAGGATCTGACTAAAATAATAGCCTTAATAAAATCCGTATTTTTTCCCCATTCTTTTATGCTTTCTATAAATGCACTAAATTCCATATCCTAACCTTCATCAAATAAAAAGTAAATAATTAAATAAGTATAACATTTTGTTGAAGATAATTATACTTTCATTTACATTTCTTGTCAATATATGTTGTACTGCCCGATGCAATTTATACACGTGCAATAATATTCCATTATTTTAAATTTTGCTATCTTATTTTTCATGGAATTTGAGCACATAGCTGTTACTATCGCTGTAGATCCGATAAACGGATATTCCATACTTACTGCGGATTTCTTCACAAGTATTAGGGAAAGCCGAAAACAATTTTAATACAAGGATTCTCTAATCTTTTATTGGACGTGTTATTGCCTGATCCATATTATAAGGATTCTTCCTTAAAATCACTGCTCTCCATAATATAATTTATATAAATCCTCAATTTCTTTTGCAACTCTTTCATATTCAACATATTTTTCCATAGGACTATCTATTCCAAAGGTATTTTCAAGTTCCTTAAGCTTTTCCTCTAATTCAATAATTCTTTTCTCAACTTCTATAATTCTTTTTTCTATCTGCTTAACATCCGTCATTTTCCCATACTGTTGCCCTTGCTGTCCTAAGTGTTCTAACCGTTCCTGCTGCTTTTGCTTTGAACGTCCTGTTTTATTCCTGCCGGATTTGTTTGGAATATTGTTTGCACTTGATTTTTCTAAAGCCTCGCATTCCGCCATATTCCTTCCCATCTTTTCTGTCTGCTTCGGCACCTGGTTTTCAGCCTTAATCCTTCTGTAATCATCATAATTGCCATTATAAATTCTGAGAGTGCCCCCACAAAATTCAAATATCCTATTAACGCATCTGTTCAGGAAGTACCTGTCATGGGAAATTGCTATGACAGTACCGTTAAACTTCAGCAATGCAGACTCCAGGGCATCTCTCGCCGGCACATCCAGATGGTTTGTAGGCTCATCCATAATCAAGCAATCCGGCCTTTCAAGCATCATGCATGCCAGGTATAACCTTACTCTTTCTCCTCCACTAAGGACTTTAAGCTTCTTGTTAATCTCGTCTCCGTAAAACCGGAACCTGGCAAGATAATCCCTTGCATCCTCTACTGGCATTTCCTTCGCAGAAAGAAGTTCTTCTAAAATAGAGCGCTCTTCATCTTCAAAATCAACTTCCTGGCCTAGATATCCATATCTAACCCATTCTCCCAGCCTGGCTATCCCCATGAAATTTTCGTCCTTTCCAAGAAGAATATTGATTAGAGTAGTTTTGCCACAACCATTAGGCCCTATGATGCCAACCTTTTCTCCTCCTCTTATAAGGAAATTTACCCCTGAAAACAAGCAAAAGCTGCCGTAATATTTTGCCAGTCCTTTTGCCACAGCAATTTCTGCACTCACATGCTTAATGTTGTCAAAAGATACCTTTGGGGCAGTAGTCCTATAAAGGTGATGCTGCTCTCTCATCTCCTTAATTCCTAAATTCAATTCTTTTTGAAGCCGCTGCACGGTTTTTACCCTGCTTTTCCATGCACTTATTTTACTTGAAGCTTTCAATTGTTCAGCAATAGCAGTTTGTCGTTTAATTTCCTGTTTCAGCCTGAATTGCTCTTTCTGCACAAACTCTCTCATTCTATCCTTTTGCTCCATAAAAGTAGAATAGTTTCCACTTCTTTCCGCAATTGTTCCATTTTCTAATTCGGCAATTCTTGTAGTTATCTGATCAAGGAAATATCTATCGTGTGATACTACAAGAATCCCTCCTTTAAATTTTTTCAGAAAAGTTTCCAACCATTCTGCTGCCTCAATATCAAGGTGGTTTGTAGGTTCATCCAGTATCAACAAGTCCGGATCCTCCAGTAAAATCCTTGCAAGTGCAACCCTCGTTTTTTCTCCTCCACTTAATAACTCAAGCGGGAGAGTAAGTGATTCTTCTTTCAGTCCTAATCCCAGCAGCATGGATTTTATTTTTGATTCTATTGTGTAGCCATTCATACTTTCATATTGATTTACAACCCTTGAATATTCCGCCATAACGGCATTATATTCTTCAGGATTATCTGCCAGCAATGGTTCTGCCAATTCTTTCTCCAAACTTCGCATTTTCTGTTCCAACCTGCTTACCTCTTCATGGTAAAGTGCAGTTTCACTAAATAGCTTTCCGTAATGATCCATTTCTTTCAAGTCCTGGGACAGATATCCCATCTTTGTGCCTTTTGCAATAACAACATTTCCACTGTCACATGATTCAATGCCTGCTGCAATCCTTAAAAGAGTAGTCTTGCCTGACCCATTTGATCCAATAAGAGCAACCCTTTCACCCTTTTCAATTCTCAAACTGGCCCCATTAAGCACTATCCTGTTTCTATATTCTTTTATGATATTATTTAGTACCAATAAACTCATAATGTCCTCTCCCTTTTTATTTTACCGAAATATTAACAGCTCTGACGCATGTATATCCGCGGCTGCAATTCCGGCAAGAGACATTTATGAAATTCATTGGCAAGTCAAGATTGGATTTTTATCATCTGCTGCTTCCTATTAATTTGGTTTCAATAACTTAAAGGAAAGCTAGCAATAAAATGTTTGCAGAAAATTAAAAGCCGCGGTTTTGGTGTGCTGTCCGCAGCTTGATATCATGAAACCCTGGTATTGCATATTTTTGCTCTTGTATTAACCATCTTAAACCATCATATTCTACATTAAATATAAAGTCATACCATCATCCCATATGATTCTAAAATGATTATAAAATAAGTATGGGTTAAGTATGGATTTTCGCCGAATTGAGATGAATGAATTCTTTATATAAATAGTATAACTGCAAACACGAATAAACTGTAGTTTACAGTATAAAATCAGATAACAAAATATAACTCGTTATATTCTATTATATATTTATTAAGTTCACCATTTATTTTTCATAATTCATCCCGGCTTCGGCTACTTGTAACTTTTAGGCTCCGGACAATGCATCACCGAATAAAATATTAAGTTAAGTTTGATCCTACGGACCATATGGTCATTGCCCAGAGCTAATCCCGCGACCTTTAGCCGGTACATTGGGGAAACACCATTCCATGGTTAATTCCTCCTGTACCATACATTTTTATTTTATTGGATTCATAAACTACATAGCTCACGTAGTTCATGATAACTCAAGTTTTTCATTTATACCAGTTTATTATATTATATGTAGATTCATAAAATCAATACTTTTTTCATAATATGAAATATGAATTTTTGGCATGAATTCGTGTAAATATTAAAAATGTATATCTTGATTATTTTGTAAAATTGTATACCTTCAATACTTCATTTTAATATAACCTTTTGTAATAATATTGTAATAGGGACAGAAACCATCTGCCCCTTTACAGTTTTTACTATTCAATAACATTTTTAGATGAAATTAAGAAATACACAAAGAACATACCACATATGAAAGAGATGAATCCATACCCACCGAAAATATCAAACCTTGACGAGAAAAAGCCAAAGCCCAAGCCTACAATAATAAGTATTGCTCTTAATCCCAACGATTGAAACGAATCGATAGTCGCTCTCATGGAAGAATCAATACGGTGATGCAAATACCCGGCAGCTACTGGTTCTATAATACCTGATACTATACAAATCAAGAAAATTACCACCATGCTGGTATATCCTCTAACTGCATATAAGTATAATAGACCTATAGTAAAGACAAAGAACACCCCTGATATCAAAGCCCTGTAACTCATCCGATTTTTTATGGCATAGGCAAGTATATTCCCTGGAAGCCTTAAAAAACTTAGCCCGGCTGAAAATATGCCAAAAAATATAACCGGGATTCCCAGCCTACTTATATAAAGCTGCCAGAATTCATCAATGAAATTTAGTGCTGCACCTGCAACCATGCCGGAAAGCAACACAAGACAAACTCCCTGATTTTTTCTGAAAAAGTATAAAGTGCCAGAATTCAGTTGCGAATACCAGTATAACAAACTCACAGCAACCGAAAAAAGCATTTAAAACCATCATCTTTTTCCGACCCCATTTATCAGCAATAACGCCTGTTGGGATCTCAAGAAAGACAATAGTTAATGCATAAATAATTTCTGTATATACTACCATCCGGATTGTCATGCCCCTTTGCTCCCAAAACAACCTTTCAATCCCATATGCAGGTATCAGGTTGTGAAAGAACCGGATAGCATAAAGTTTCCAGACATTTTGCATATAGTTCATATTTAAGCTCCTCTCATTTTTGATTGCAGATTTTTTATTACAAAAATGAGGAGGCGCTCGTGAATTATTTTGTATTAAGGCTTAACAGGGAAATCTCGCATAAACCATAAAAGTATCTCATTTCATTTATATAGTATAATAGTTAGCAGTAGCTTATCCAGCATTGCCTGTGTCAAATCAATTCCGACAACCGACACATCCGGCAGCCGCTTGAATATCTCGTCAAGCTCAAGCCCCATCCCGCAACCTAAGTCAAGGATTGTTTCCGTACTGTTCGGGATAAGCTCCGCCATTTTTATATAACCCTCTTTGCAGCCTACAACATCATTAAGCATATGTTCATCGTAACTATCAACATGCGCGGTGAAAAAGTCACTCATTTTTTCAAGTGTGGGTTCTTGCTCTTTACTCATTTGAAATATCCCCCTTGGCAAAGAATTACCTTAACCATAATGAATTACATAATTTCTAATAACTTATAAATTATTTTCTTGATCTATCAGCTTAATTATACCTTTCAAATCCGGTGAAAAGTACTTTACCGGTTCATTAGCCGGTTTTCTTACAAGAATTGCCTTTATGCCTACAGCCTCCGCCCCACGGACATCAGCTTTCAAACTATCGCCAACCATTCGGACTTCCTGAGGATTGTCGGCTAATTCCAAGGCATACCGGAAGATCCTTGGGTTAGGCTTCTCAAATCCTACATTCGCCGAAGAAATGCAGATATCAATATACTCCATGAGGCCCAGGCTCTCCACAATCTCCGGTAGTTCAGGTATATGGTTGGAAAGGATTATATTCTTATATCCGTCTTCTTTGAAATACTTCAGGGTATTCACAGTATCATCGTAAAGGCTGTAATATTCCGGATCGACAAGATATTTTCTCGTTTCTTTGGCATAAACACATGCTTTTTCAGACATCACACCATTCATAACATATGCTCTTTCAAATACTCTGAAGATATTATTCCACCATGCTTCAGGCTCCCTAAGATGCTGGTAATCCTTATCAGGCTCATGCCATGGAAAACCGCTTTGCAGCCACTGTGCAAAGCTTTCATCAGTAATTTTATGATCCTTTTCATATTCATCCAGCACCATTTTGAGGCTGGAACTAAACATTTTCGGCCTGTAGGCCAAAGTACCGTCAAAATCCCAGAATATCACCTTGTTCATATATTTCATCCTCCAGGTAATTGCTCACTCCTTAGCTCATGCACATCTGCTATATATTCAATTCTAGAAAAACGGTTCAAAATGAAGCGTTGCTGTTTCCTTATCTGATATAGCAACTTTCCATTCAATTCTGCTTCTGTGAATTCCATTCAATTTATTGCTTGTATTATCATTTCCGCAGAAGCATATGAAGCATATTCAATATAGTACATACATTCATCCACTTATTGTCCCCTTTTTTATAGAGTAATACCATATTCATTTTTATTATAAAAGTTTTTCAGCTCTTCCGGCAACACACCTTTTGTCAATGCAGTACATTTTATCCCCTCAGCATTTAAAAGGGAAATAATCTTTAAACTCAAATCACAGACGTCCTGATGTTCATACATAAAAGGGTCTGTGCTAAAGCTTAAATGAACGGACTTGATTTTACTCTTGTATTTCGGGATTTCGCATTCTAAAAGCTCAATTGTATTAGAAACAATTCTAGGATTTATCCATTCATCATAATTCCTGACCTTCCCAAACCTTTTAGCCATTAAAAAAGCATAGCATGGGTATAAGCAACCATGTTATACCGTTATTCGTTTTATCCCGATGTTTGAAAACATGATGCCACATCCCATGAAATATAATGGTTTAAACAGTACCCGTCTAAAAACATCGGGATAAAAATTATATAGTTGCTATAATATATTTGCGGGATATATTCTCGACAAATATTACGAGGTGGTATCTATATGAAACTTGATGCTGTGATTCAAAATGCATTATCTGTAATGAATTCTCTTCAACTTAGTGGTCTTACTATTGGTGTTTACGCAAATGGTTATAACTCAATTAAGAAGTATTTGCTAAATTTAAACATAAGTGAATACACGCAGGATGTAATGGACATGTATATTTCTTATCAAAAATTACGCATGGATAGAGGTGAAATAAAGGTAAAACATTATAGGTTTCTACGTAGGCTGGCTTATACACTCTATGAATGTCAACAAACAGGGTCAATCACATGGGTTCCAATTAAAAAAAGTAGAAATTTTGGTAATGTATATTTTAAAAATCTATATTCATCTTTTTTTTTATTACAAGAAAGAGAACTGTCGCCAAATACTATCCGTACAATGAAAACTTATGTATATGGTTTTCTAATATACCTTGAAACAAATGGTTTTCAAAACATTAAAGAAGTTAGTGCAACAGTTATTCAATCATATATTATAGACTTTGCATCGAAAAGGAAGAATCCTGATCTTGGTAATTTCATTTATGCGTTACGGAAATTTTGGAGGTATTTAAACGAAACTGGTAAAACTGATTTAGATGCAGAATATATTATTCAAAAACCAGCACCACATCGAAAAAAGATTATGCCATATTTTACAAATAGTCAAACAGATGAATTATTGAATGCTGCTAAAGGCAAGAGTGCAAAAATGAAACGGGATTACGCGATGATGGCATTGGCAGCTAATACGGGTATTCGGTTTGTTGATATTAGTAATCTAAAGCTTACCGACATTGATTGGAGAGCAAACACAATAAATATAATTCAACATAAAACAGGTCAAAGTAACACAATTCCATTAGAAACTGAAGTTGGAAATGCCATTGCAGACTATATTATAAACGCACGCCCAAAATGCACATCGCCGTACATTTTTTTAAAGACATTTGCTCCTTTTTCAAAACTCAAAAGTGGCTCACATATTGTTAAGAAATATATTTCAAGTGCAGATAGTAATCTTACTCCAATTGGATTTCATGCATTTAGGAGAGGGATAGGTACGAGGATGCTTGAATCAGATATTAGTGTTCCCACAATATCACAGATTCTTGGACACACAGAGTTAGATTCTATAAAGCCGTATCTTTCATTTAATATAGAAATGCTTAAGAAATGCTGTATGCAAATGCATGAATTAGGTATTCCGGGGAGAGATAAATATGAATATAATATATAAAAGTAAGTTTGCGCCATACATTTCCGATATGATTTCATACAAAAAAGCATTAGGATATTCCGAATCCACTTATCGACAGAATCTCTTGAATTTTGATAGATTCTGTTATGATAAATACCCTGAAGAAAAGAACATAACTCAAGAATTAGTAAATGAATGGATTATAGCCCGGCCAAATGAACATATAAATGGTGTAAAACGCCGGGCTTCTGCAGTAAGGGCACTGGCAAAATATATGAATGCGATGGGGGTACCAGCATATGTTATACCTACAGGCACATTAGGCAGAGACAAACCTTTTACACCATACATTTACTCAAATAGTGAGTTGGAATCTTTTTTCAATGCTGCAGACCAATATCCAAAAAGCATACGGTCGCCTTTAAAAGAGCGTACTGTACCGGTATTATTCCGACTTATTTATGGCTGTGGTCTGAGACCACAGGAGGCCAGAAAACTTAAACGAAGTGATGTAGATTTTGACAGCAAGACAATATATATTTCGGACTCCAAAAGACATAAAGACAGGATGATCCCTGTTGATTCTGGAATATTGGATATATGTAAGGAGTATGACGTTGTTGCCAATGTAATGTTCCCTTCAAGGATATACTTTTTTCAATTTTCTGGTGATAATAAACCCTGCTCTAATGCATGGGTCGATAATGTTTTCCGAAAATGTTGGCAATTAACAGGAATCAAATTTTTTCATAATGGGCAAACACCAAGAGTATTTGACTTTCGCCATAATTTCGCATCACGGCGTATAATGCAATGGATAGACGAAGGTAAAGATTTAAATATTATGATTCCATATCTAAGCTCTTACATGGGACATGTTTATTTAAGCGACACACTTTATTATGTGCATTTAATCCCGGATTTGATTGCCAATACTCCAAGCATTGACTGGAATAAAATGTCATACTGTATCCCGGAGGTGTAATACAATGAATAAAGAGCAAATAGATATCTTGTTTCAACTTCTCAGGGACTATTTAACGGTATATCTTCCCAAACATAGGTGTCTTAGTAATAACACTATAAAATCTTACCGTGATACATGGAACTTGCTTCTTGACTATGTCGCAAAGACTAATAAAATTAATGTTTGGCAAATATCATTTGAAACAATTAATCGTTCCATGATAGTCGGATTTTTGGAATGGCTTAAAAAAGAACGGGGCTGTTCCAATAACTCCATCAATCAAAGGCTTGCCGGCATTAGAGCTTTCTATAAGTATGCTGGGATACAACAACCTATTACTGCAGTTCATATGTTTGATATTTTTAAGATCCCATATAGAAAGCTTGATAAGAACAGAACTGTTCAGTTTTTAACAGAACCTGCGCTTTCTGCAATTTTCCAACAACCCAACACAGAAAAGAAATCCGGTGTGAGGGATTTGTTCTTAATGGTGTTAATGTATGACACCGCTGCACGAATAAGCGAATTGCTAAACTTGAAGGTATGCGATCTCGATCATAATTCAAAAACACCAGTGGCTTATTTGACTGGTAAAGGAGGCAAACGAAGGGTTGTTCCGATAATGAGTAAAACAGTGCAACATTATTTAAAGTATCGCAAATTATTTCTAAACGATAATGATCAAGGGCAGTTGATATTCTATACTGTCCGCCATGGCTTGCGCACGCAAATGTCTGATGACAATGTAGCAAGGTTTTTGAAACAGTATGCAAAATCTGCAAGAGCCATCTGTGATGAAGTGCCAGATAGCGTACATCCTCATATGTTTCGCCATGGACGAGCAATGAGTTTGTATAGAAATGGCATGCCGTTGGCTTTATTATCAGAATTCCTGGGACATGAGAATCCCGAAACAACACTAATTTACGCGTACGCAGATACTGAAATGAAAAGGCAAGCTATTGAAAAAGCGACGGGGAGTACAAATCCGATTCACACAAAGATGACCGCACCTTGGATTAATGATGACGAAATGATAAAAAAACTGTACGGGTTAAAGACATAGCCCTTATAGTTTTATCCCGATTTTTTTAGACGGGTACTGTTTAAACCATTATATTTCATGGGATGTGGCATCATGTTTTCAAACATCGGGATAAAACGAATAACGGTATAACAGTCCTGTT
>Ga0067045_1030397_pt1 | contig 15454 bp, 9 predicted proteins | sample TerdegcTABiofilm_FD_59184 | JGI IMG/M metagenome (GOLD analysis project Ga0067045, IMG submission 59184) | Combined Assembly of (Gp0054472, Gp0054536) Wastewater bioreactor microbial communities from Singapore -Terephthalate degrading...
CCCGCCAATGGTCGCCATCGTCTTCCGCATCATCGGCGCGGTGCTGCTGGTGCCGATCTTCGAGGAACTGCTGATCCGCGGCTGGCTCATCCGGTTCCTGGTGCGCGACCGGTTCCTGGCAGTGCCCATGGGGACGTTCACGTGGCTGTCCTTCGCGGGCACACTGGCGTTCATGGGGCTGACGCACCACGAATGGCTGGCGGCGGTGATCTGCAGCGCGGCTTTCAATGGGCTCCTGTACTGGCGCAAGGACCTGTTCCTGTGCGTCCTGGCCCATGCGGCGGCGAATCTCGCGCTGGCGGTGTGGGTGCTGACCAACGGCGCCTGGGCGTTCTGGTAGGATGGCATTGGCCGGCAGGCCTGCATCTTTCATCGATGAAGGACAAGAGAACCCTGACGGGGAAATGGACGCCGGACGGTTATGAGCCGCGAAACCCGCACGCCCGATAAGGGCGTGTTCCGGCGCAAACAGGAGGACAATCGGATGGCCATACCGCGTATCGGCGTTGTCGGGATCGGGACCTTCGGGATCAACCACCTGCGGTGTTTCCGACAGATGCAGTACATCGGAGCGGCGCAGCTTGTGGCCGCGGCGGACCTTAACGAGAGCCTGCTGGAGGAGCGCCGCAAGGAATTCGAGTTCACCCCGTACAAGGACTACCGGGAGATGCTCGAAAAGGAGCAACTCGACGGGATCACCGTGGTCACCCCCGACCCGTACCACAAGGACATCGTGCTCGCGGCTGCCGAGGCGAAGGTCAATGTCCTTTGCGAGAAGCCGCTGGACGTCACTGTGGACGGCTGCCAGCAGATGATCGACGCCTGTGAGAAGGCGGGGATCCTGCTGATGGTGGACTTCCACAAGCGCTATGACGAGTACCACATCGCCATGAAGCAGAAGATCGACGCGGGCGACCTGGGCGACATCCAGTATGGCTACGCCCACATGGAAGACCGCATTGAGGTGCCGAAAGACTGGTTCCCGGGCTGGGCGAAGAACTCGTCGCCCGCGTGGTTCCTGGGTATCCACTTCTACGACCTCGCCCGGTTCCTCATGGGCGCCAATGGGGTGGAGGTCTGGGCCAGCGGCCGCAAGGGCCGGCTCACCAGTTTCGGAGTGGACACGTGGGACAGCATCTCCGCCATGGTGCGGTTCGACAATGGCTCCACCGTGAGCTTCGACACCTCATGGATCCTGCCGTACGAGTTCGAAGCCGTGGTCAACCAGGGCATCCGCCTCGTGGGCACCCACGGCCTGCTGGAGTGCGATTCCCAGGATCGCGGGACCATCACCTGCATCGCCGACGACGCCCCCGGCGTGGTGAGCGGGAAGACGGCGCGGGTCGGGATGGAGACCCACAACAAGAGCTTCCTGCGGCTGAGGTTCGACAAGAAGGGGCGCGAGATCTACGAGGGCTACGGTATGGACTCCATCGCGGATTTCGCCTACAATCTGGCAGTATTGCTCGATGGCGGCAAGATCAGTGATCTGGGCGATTTCCCGGGCGGCGCGGACGGCCTCGAGGCCACCAAGATCGCCGCGGGAGTACATGAGAGCGTGGAGAAGGGCTGCGCGGTGCGGCTCTGAGCCCGCTCCGGGAATTGGTGACGACGGCGAGTCCGGTTGTCAGGCGGTGTGAGCGCCGCTTTCCGGCTCGCCTTTGGCCTGCTTCTGGCACGGGCGACCGACCACTTAGCACACCGCCCGCGTTGGTGAAAGCGTAACCCGTAAGCATTCGTTCGTTCCCCGGCGGCCACAAGCCGCACAGCGCCGGGAGCCGGGAGGGACACCTGTCATGAAGCGCGCGATGCTGGCGGCCATGACGCTGGCCGCGATCCTCGTCTCCGCGACAGCCGCTTTCGCCTGGTCCCTGTCTGAGGATGGGGGCAACGCCGCCCACCTAAGGGGACCGTGCGACAAGTGCATGGGCGGAGTGAAGCCCGCGTTGTCCCGCAGCATCTGGATCGACGGCGCAACCTGGATGGAGCGTCAGCCGGACCGTTCGTGGCTGAAGATCCGCGTCAATGACCGGCCCACCGACCTGGGCCGAGTGGTGATCCTGTTCAAGGGCGAGTTGATGGCGCCCGTGACCAGCGCCCCGGAGTTCGGGCTCACCGCGACCCGCAGCGGCCTGAACCACCGGCTGCTCACCCTCGCGGGCGGGCGCTACCTGGTCCGCCTGCGCATCGGCGCCAAGGGCGCGGAGATCGGCTACGCGAAGCGGGCCCTGGCGGTGGCTCCGATGTGGTACAACGGCAAGGTCTACATGCCGCTGGAGAGCATCGGCAAGCACCTGGACTGGGAGACCTCCTTCAACAAGGCGAAGGGTACGCTGAGCATCAACACCCGCGGCCCGGACGTGGTGTCTTTCGGAAACGCCGGCAGTTGGGCCCAGGCTCGGCACCTGTATGATGAGGCCCTCGCGGAGTACCAGAAGGCCGCGGCGCTCGACCCCGGCGACTGGACGATTCTCGGGCGCATGGGGGACTGCCAGCTTGCAAAGGCTCAGTACAACGATGCCCTCGCGGCCAGCCATGGCGCGATCAAGGAAGCACTGGAGCGGGTGAAGGAGTACAAGGCGTACGTGGAGATGCACCCGCGCACCGGCATGACCCAGTATCAGGAAGCTGTGAAGCGCGCGGTGGCTCTCGTGGCCCAGTATGAGAAGATCGCGGCCACCTACTACCCGCTGACGGACGTCCGGCAGCCCGACCAGGCCCTGGACATCTACTCCCGGGTCCTCATGACCGACCCGCTGTCCGCGAAGACCCCGAAGATCGCCAGCACCACGCTGATCGTTTCGGATGACCTCGGACAGGCCATCCAGCAGGCGGCCGCGAGCCAGCGCGAATGCGATACCCGGGCGAACAATGCATACCGCGCGGCGGTGGCGCAGTATCGCGCGGCCGCTGAGCTTGCCCCGGCGACGGTCACCGAGTTCCGCAGCCTCGCCAAGGCCAATGGCATGAACGACGACCCGGCCGAGGCAGCGAAGGCCTTCCGCAAGGCGCTGCAGATCGACCCGCAGTACGCCACGGTTCGCCTGGAACTGGCGTACAGCCTGGCCGATCAGGGCAAGTATGTCGAGGCTATCGAGGAGGCGCGCCGGGCCATCGAACTCGATAAGACCAGCGCCGCCGCCTACAATCTACTGGGCTACGCACTGCGGAAAGAGGGCCAGGAGAAGGACGCAGTCGCGGCCTACCAGAAGGCCATCGAACTCGATCCGAAGTTTGCTCTTGCATATAACAACCTCGGTGTCGCCCACCGCGATGCGCGGGAGACAGAGAAAGCGCTGAAGATGCTGGCCAAGGCGGTGGCGCTTGACGGCGCCCGCGCCGACTTCCAGGCCAACTATGCCCGCGCCCTGCAGGACGCGAAGAAGCTGGACGAGGCCGTCGCGGCGTGGAAGAACGCCGTGGCGCTGAGCCCGGAGAGCGCCGAGTACCACGCGGGGCTTGCGGTCGCCCTGTTCGAAGCGGGCGATGTGGACGGCGCGCTGTCCGAGGCGCGTCTGGCTCTAGCTCGCCGCGACAAGTCCAAGTCTGAACTTGCTCATGCTGCCGCGGATGCCCAGGGCGTGATCGCCATGGCGCTTCTGGAGAAGGGGCGCATGGGCGAGGCACTGACCGAGGCGAAGACCGCGTCGGAGGCCATCAAGGACACTGCCGCCGGGGCCGCTATCCTGGCTGCCGTCCACGTGGAACGCCTCGACCCCGAAGCCGCGATGAAGGCCCTGCAAGCCGCTCCTGAAGCCGGTCGCGATGCCCTCCTGTACCGCGCGGTGGACGTCGCGGCACGCGCGCTGACCGGACAGGCGACGGCGCAGAACGTGGCGGATGTGGCCACGCTGATCGGCGAGAACAAGGACCGCTGGGCCTGGTACTTCACGGCCCGGGCCTATGCCGCACTTGGCCTGACCGGCGACGCCGCCGCGGCCTTCAAGAAGCCCCAGCCCGACCGCTATGACCCGGCGCGCAGGGCACTGGTGGCTGACTACCTGGCGCGGCATGGACAGGACGCCAAGAAGGCCGCTGCAGCAGCGGGCCCGGCGCTGAAGACCGACTTGAGCGTGATGGAGATCGCCGGAACCGACCCGGTGCTGGTGGTGTGCAACCACTCGGGCAAGTCCCTCTCGGTCCTGTTCAACGCGGGGCCGGGGAACGAGGCAGTCTGGGAAGTCGCTTCCGGCGTCTGCCAGGAAGGGGCGTTCCCGGCAGGGATTGCCGATTACACGCTCACGCTGCGCAGCGAAGGCGCCCGGGACACCACCGTGACCGTCAAGCCGGCCGAGAGCCGCAAGTACAAGCTCACAGTCACGCCGGGCATGTAGCCCGAGCAATGATGACGATCGAAGAGCCGGCCTCCGGGCCGGCTTTTTCGTGCGCGGACCCCGGTGGCAGGACGCGGCCGTGGCGCGCAGGACCATAACAGGAGGCGGACCAGTGACTGCTGACAAAGAGGCCCTGCTTGCGATCTGCGATGACCTCCAGGAGCTGGCAGAACGGGCTGCGCTGGAGATCGCGCGGCTCGCTGAACTGCCCCTCCAGGAAGTGGCATCCGCAGCGCTCCTGAAGGAGGTCCTGGTCCGCGAGGGGTTCGCGATCGAGCGCGAGTTCCCCCAGATCCCCAACGCTTTCGTGGCCAGTGCGGGGTCGGGCAGGCCCGTGATCGGGCTGCTGGCGGAGTATGATGCACTGCCGGATTGCGGCGTTGGGGGCAAGGGTCCCGGGCACGGTTGCGGGCACAATCTGCTGGGCGCCGCGGCCACCTATGCGGCGGTTGCCTCGGCGAGGCAGCTGCTTGCCTCGGGCCGCGCGGGGACAGTCAAGCTCTTCGGCTGTCCGGCTGAGGAGACGCTGGTCGGCAAGGTCTACATGGCCCGCGACGGCGCCTTTGACGGTCTCGACGCCTGCCTCGCGTGGCACCCCGGCGGGAACACCAATGTGAACAACGGCAGCGGCGCGGCCATGGACTCCCTCACGTACGAGTTCTTCGGCCGCACCGCGCACGCAGCCGGCGACCCGCATAATGGCCGCAGCGCGCTGGACGCGGTGGAGATCATGAACGTGGCGGTGAACTTCCTGCGCGAGCATGTCCCGTCCAACGTGCGCATTCACTACGCGATCATGGACGGCGGCAAGGCCCCGAACGTGGTGCCTGCGTACGCCCGGAGCTGGTATTACATCCGTGGTGAGAACCGGGACCAGGTGGCGGACATCAGCACCCGGGTTCACCATTGCGCACGGGGCGCGGCGATGGCCAGCGGCACAACCATGAAGCGCCGCATACTCACGGCAGTCTACGACCGCCTGCCCAATGATAGCCTGGCGAGGGCCCTTGACGCGAACCTGCGCGCGGTCGGGCCTCCCGATTTCGGTCCGGATGATCTGCAACTCGCGCGCGACCTGGGTGTGTCGGGGGACTTTGCGGATTCCGTGGGGGAGATCAGCACCAGCAAGGGCTTCGCATCCAGCGACGAGGCGAATGTGAGCTGGATCGCGCCCCTGGCTGTGCTCTCGGTGGCCTGCTGGGCCCAGCGCACGCCGGGCCACCATCACCTGATCCACCAGCAGGCGACGCTCCCCGCCGCGATGAAGGGCCTCGCGGTGGCCATCAAGGCGCTTGGGCTCACGGTGTGGGACCTGCTCACTGAGGAGACGCTGCTGGCGGACGCGCGCAGGGAGCTGGACGAGCGCCTTGCGGGGCGCAGCTATGACCCGATCATACCGGCGAAGCAGAAGCCGCCGCTGCAGGACCAGATTCCCTGAGCGGCGGCTGAAATGCAGCGCTTTTCGTGATGGCGAAGGGTGCGGGGCCCTGTCGGCTGGACGGCGCCGACATTCCGGGCCTGATCGCGGATGTCAGGCAAGGACGAGTTCAAAAGGGCGTCTGGCCCTAACCCGCCGGGCTCCAGTTCCCGACGTTCTCCAAAACCCGTATCCTATCCGCCGCGCCCAGCCGGGCGTAGCAGTCCACGGTCCACTGGTACGCGGGCGGGATCTCACCGATGAAGGTGATCGGACGAGGGTACACGAGCGCCAGGTTCTGCGGCAGATCGCCAAAGCGCAGGATGCCCAGGAACTCAGGCGCCTGCGGGTCCTCGTGGCTTTCCGGTGGGCCGGCCAGGATCACCTCGCGGATGCTCTCGTCCAGCACGGCCGCATAGATGGCCAGGGCTGCGGTATGTCCCTGTCCGAACAGGCACACCTCTCCGGCCAGCGCCTGCGCCCGCATGAGCGCGATGCCGGCAAGCAGATCGGATACCTGGCGCTCCGGTAGCGTCTGGCCGAGAAGCGGGTAGACGCGGCGCAAGGTCCACAGGTATCCGGGCCCCACTGAGGTGGCGGCCGTATTGCGCACCTCGACGCCCACCGTCCCCACTCCGCGCGGCACGCCTGGGCGCGAGGATCCGCCACCGCAGAAGCCGGACTTCGCATCCTGCTGCAGCGCGTATGCGACCAGCGGGACCGGCCAGTCCGCGTTCTCCGGCAAAGCGGTGCGCAGGCTGAGCGAAAGGCCATCGCGGGTCTCGAATGTCCAGGACCCGTATGCCGTGCCGACGCCCGGTTCCGTGCGGGAACGCTCCGCGCCATCGGACCGGAACTCCAGTACCCGGGGCGTGAGGACTTCCGGCACATGCCGGAAGGTTACGGATCGGAGCTTGGCCAGCGCCGTCTCGCGGTGCGCCAGCCAGCCGGCCTCGCTCTCGGGCAAGGCGACCGTCTCCCTGGATACCAGGATCCGGTCGATCTCCTTCATCCGGTCGTTTTCCGGCAGCTTGCCCCCGAACACCAGCAGGTTCTCCTCGGGCTCCACGAAGTCCGTGACGTCGTCGGTGACCGGCGAGTTGTCACCCTTCAGGTGCCTGTTGAACCACTCGAAGATGGCCTTGCGCAGCTTCGGCGTGTAACCGTGGGGCGTGAGGTCCTCGACCAGGTCCATCTTGTCGGCCGCGCCCAGGGCCGAGTACTGGTGCTTGATGCGGTGGCAGGCGTCGCGGAAGGCGTACGGCCGCCAGAGTATATCCTCCGTGCCCGCCGCCACAAGCAGGGGACGCGGGGCGATGAGGGCGCCGATGTCCGGCTGGCACCAGCGGTAGTAGTTGATGAAAAACGCGCAGTCGCAATGGCCGTCGGTGGCCCGGTCAGTGATCACATGCTCGATGGTGCCGGTTTGGCAGACAGGGACCACACACCTCACGCGCTCATCCGCGGCTCCCAGACACCAGGAGATGACCCCGCCGCCGCTCAGACCGGTGACCCCGAGCAATTCGGGGTCGACATCGGCGCGTTCCTGGAGATAGTCCAGCGCGCGCATGGCGATCCACACTTCAGTGCCCGCGGGCGTGTACCCGCGGCTGATCCAGTCCCAGTTCTTGCCGCTGTACGTACCCGCGTGGAACCCCTGGCACTCGCCAAGCTGGATTGGGTCAAGCACCAGCGCGACATACCCGTGCTGCCCGAACCAGCGGGGGTTGGCCTGATACGGGGCGTTGACCTTACCCTTGGTGTGTCCGCACAGATACAGGACCGCCGGGAGTTTCCCCTGCGTTTCGGCCGGGCGGTAAATGTTGCCCGTCACGAAGGCGCCCGGCACGGGCTGGAAGTGGATCTTGTCCACCACGTAGTCGCCACGGTCCAGGGTGCCGGTGATGGTCGCCTCGATGGGCGCGCGTTCGGGCAGAGGGGAGAGGCCCAGCATTTCGAGCCACTGCGCCCGGCGGGTTTCGCGGGTTTCCTCCCAGGCGGCCGGAGGCATGGGGACCGCGAGCGATGCGCTGGAAATGGCACGGGCTTCCTGTCGGGCGGCATCGTAGAGCATGGCAGCGGGCCTCCGAATCGGTGGACGCGTGAAGTGGCGGGACGGCGCGAACCCGCGCCCTGACGCTATTGCGCGGGTGCGGGTTCGGCGGGTGCTGGTTGGGTTTCCTCGGCTGCCGGCTGGGCTTCCTCCGGCGCCGCGGGCTCAGGCTTCGTGATGAGGCTCGTGGATCGGTCGCCGTTCACCTGATACAGGATGGCGAGTTCGATCCCTGTCACGATCTCCGCGGGGCCGGTGTTGAGCCAGTCCATGGCGGGCTTCTCGGCGGTGGAGCCCAGGTAGGCCACATGGTCGCCGGGTCCGGCGACGCCGTCGCCGTCGTGGTCCGCGGTGGCCATCACGAAATACGCTCCCGGGCGCACGCCGAAGCAGAAGGCGCCATCCTCACCGGCACGCCTGGTGTAATGGCGCTCGGTGAGTGCCTCGTCCGCATAGAGGTCCACCAGAGCGCCGGGAACGGGTTCGCCATCACGGGTGACCGTGCCGCAGACGACCGCGGGGAGATCGCCCAGGTTCATGCGCGGGCCTAGGATCGTCCCGTCGCCGGAGCGCAGGCGGCCATCGCGTGGCAGCACCCAGTCGAAGCGCAGCTCGATGCCGGTCACGTCCTGCCCGTCCGGCACCTCAAGCAGCGGCGCGGAAGGCCCCATGACCTGCTCGTACCCGTAGACCGCCATGAAGTCTCCCGCATCCATGGCCCCGGATTGGTTGAAGTTCTCGATGCCTACCAGGTGGTAGGCGCCGGACAGCCCGCGCAGTTCGAAGGACCCGTCTCTTTGGATCGGCGCCGCACGGGGCGGGACCCGGGGATGGATGGGCACCAGAACCGCGTATGCCTGGGAGTCCTCAGAGAAGCGCCCGATGGCCTTGCCAGCGATGCGGCTCTCGTGCTCGGCGGCGTAAGGGGCGGGCAACTGGGCGGCCACGGGGATCAGCCCGCGCCCATCATCGGCGATCTCGAAGACGATCGGGATGGTCATGCTCATGGCGGCAGAACCCGCATCCACCCGGAACGGCTGGGGCTTCGTGCGCGCGTCATTGACGCCGTAGAAGCCGATGCCGTCGCCAGGCCCGGCCATCTTATCACCGTCGGCATCCACGAAGGCCATCACGTAGTAGGTGCCCGGGTCCAGGGACAGCACGAAATGCCCCTTCGGGCCGCCGGAGGGGTAGCTCTCGACCAGCTTCTGTCTCTGCGGGTCGGCGTAGACGCGGATCTGCGCATTGCTCAGGTCCACGTCGCGCCACCAGATTCGGCCAAGCACAGGGATCCCACGAACCGTGCCGGGGGGAAGTTCCGTAGCCGGGTTCTCGTCTGCCGCGAACGGCGGGGATGACACCAGCAGGGCACCGGCAATCAGAATCAGGCTGAGGGAAAACGGTCTTCGGCTCATGTCCACGTCACTACCTCGCAGGACCGGGACAGCGTCGCCCGTCATTTCAGATCAGCAAGCATCTCCTTGAGCTTAGACGCATACTGGGGAAATGCGACTTCAGGTCCCTGGAGTTCCGGGTGCCATTTCTTCTCCCACTCCAGTGACAGGTAGCCCTTGTAGCCCGCGTTCTTCAGACACTGCAGGACTTGGCGCAATGGCAGGTCGCCTTCGCCAAAGAGGGTATAGCGCGCCTTGCCGTCCTGCCAGAAACCGTCCTTCAGGTGCACGTGGATGATCCTGTCTCCGACGGCCCGCAGGGTCTGGTCGGGTGTCTCCCCGTGGCGGATGGAGTGGTGGGCATCCCAGACGATCCCCAGCGCGGGATGATCCACGGCATCCAGGATGAGGGCGCACTCGTCGCCGCGGCACCAGGCGTCATGGGTTTCGAGCCCGATGGTCACGTCCATTGCCCCGGCGAGATCGCACATCCTGCGCAGACTCGGGGCCAGCAGTTCGACGGCGTGCTGGCGGGAAGCGTCTTCGGGCAGTCCGCCCCCGAAGACGCGCACGATCGGCGCCCCGGTCGCGGCGGCCAGGCGCACGTAGGCCTCACACTCCTTCTCCGCGGCGTCGGTCCGCGCGAAGGACGCTGAGCTGCCCAGCACCACCAGGTCGCAGCCGCTCTCGGCGAGCCGGGTGAGGAATGTCGAACCCGGCGCCAGGTGTGGGCTGTCGGGCAGACTCATTTCGTTCTCAAGGCCGCGCAGTTCGATGCCTTCGTAGCCCCACTCGCCGATCGCCTGCAGGACTCTCTCCACCGACCAGCCGGGGCAGCCCAGCGTCGAGAAACACGGTTTCACGGTTTCACCTGCTCTCATCAGTCTGGATCACGGGACCATCGTCCAGCGCGTATTCGATCACATGAACCTTCAGCGCGCCGAGATTTCGCCCGGCGGCCAGAGCCATGTTGGCCAGTGCTGACATGTCCACCGGGCCGGATGCCATGCGGATGTGGCCGGCGTCCACGGCGTTCTCGCCCCAGGCCGGGTCCATTTCCACCCACTGGCCCACGTAGATCTCATTCCAGGCATGGTAGAAGAAGCTGCCCCGGGCGTGGGCGATGCCGGTGACCATGCGGGCTGGGATTCCCACCGCACCGCACAGTGATGCGCAGAGGATCGCATGCTCGGTGCAGTCGCCGCTCATCTGCTCCATGATCTCAGTCGCCGAGATGAGCCGCGGCTCGCTGTTCACCTTGTGAAGCCTGCGGTACACCCACTGGACGATCTTCTCGGCGGCTAACTGCGCGTCGGTCTCCTGCCCCACGATCTCCCGCGCGGTCTCAAGGATCACCGGATCCCGCGGCTGGAACAGGTCTGAAGGCTGGAAGTACGGGGCGAACTGTTCGTCATGCATGGGGAATGTGGCGCCGGAGGGCTTGACCTTGTGGCGGCGCACGGTGAGGAGCAGCCCTTCACCGTTGGGGGTCGCCTCTTGCCGCACCGTGCTGGGCAACTCCATGAGCGGGATCCCGCCGGGCCTGTCTAGGCGGACCTTGAGCATGGAGAGCGCACGGGGGTTGTCCACGCGCAGGTTGGCCTGGATTTCGCTTGAGAGCACCAGGGGCGCGGCGGCCTTCAGGGCTTCCTGCTCGGTGGTCTGAACCACCTCAAGCTGCAGCAGGGACGGGGTTGAGAAGGAGATCAGGTCGCCGTCGTTGGCGATGACGCTGACCACCTCGAGGGGCAGCGCCTCGCCGCGGGAGTGCACCACGAAGGCCTGGCGCCCATCCTCAAGGGTGCGCTCCTCGGTGATCCACATCACATGCCGGTCGCAGCGGGAGAGATCGGGCTCGAAGGTCACGAACTCCGTGCGGTAGCCGACTTTCGCCTCGCCGCGCAGGATGGCGAGCATGAGGTCGAGGTCGCTGCCGAAGTCCTCGGGGAGGGGAAAGCTGGTGGTGTTCTCGGTGGCGCCGGCGCGGGTGTGGACCTCAATCGCCCCGTCAACCACATGCGCCGTGACTTGCCGCATGCGTCCGAACTCATCGCTGCGGACGCCGAGGGACAGCGGGTTCAGGTTCGTATCGTAGACCGCGGTGATCAGGCTCTCAATGGACAGATCCTGGGCGAGACCCGCCAGCTTCACCCGTGACTGCACCTTCTGCTCCACCACAAGACGCGGGTTGCCCTCCGCGTCCTTCACGATCTGCACATTGCGGTAGGCGTAACCCGTTCGCTGCCCCATGAGATGCACCGCGTACCACTGGGTGCCCACGAGGCCGGCGAGCTCATCCACGGCGGCAGCGTCGGCAAGCTGGGTCGCGCCGGGCAGGAGGAACACCAGACCCGCCAGGGCGAGCACGCGCGCGCCGTTCAGGGTGATCCAGACAGGGGAGCTTGGCATCTCTTCGTTCATGGGATCGAGCATCTCCCGGCCAGGAGGTCAGATCGCGGGCGTACACAGGAGGAAGAACACCTGGGAAGACGGGCGCGTTTCCTTGAGCCTAATCTCAAGAGGCGTTTGTGTGTCATCGCGCGGGGCGGCGGCGCTACTCCGGCAGATCCGCCAGGCCGCTGCGGGCGAGTTCACGAAAGGCCAGAACGATCCTGGGATCGAAGCGCGTGCCCGCTTCGGATACCACGGTGTTCAGCGCCTCGGCGGAGCTCATACCCCCGTCGCCGCCCTCGGGGTTGATCAACCGCTCGTATCGATCCACTATCGCGAGAACCCGGGCCAGCACCGGGATCTCTTCGCCCTTGCGTCCCTCGGGGAACCCGGTGCCGTCCCATCTTTCGTGGTGCGACACCACAATGGGAACGGCCGGGGCAAGGAAGGAGATAGGCTGCAGGATACTGCGCCCGATGAGCGGATGCATGCGGTAGAAGACCTGGGTCTCCTCGGGCCCTTCGCGGGAGTCCAGGAAGCCCTCGGCAACACCGATCTTCCCAATGTCGTGCAGGGTGGCGCCGAACCTGAGCATCTCCAGTTCGTCGGGCTTGACCCCGATCCGTGCGGCGAGTTTCAGCGCAAGATCGGTCACGCGCTCTGAATGGCTGTAGGTGGCGGAGTCCTTGGCCTCGATGGCGATGGTCAGGGCGCGCACCGTCTCGTAGTAGCTCTCTCGGAGGCCCTCATAGAGCTCCGCGTTCTCGATGGCGACCGCTGCCTGATCGGCGAAGGCCTGCAGAAGGTCGATCTCTCGCGGCAGGAAGGTGCGTTTGCGTTCCGAGTAGATGCGGATCACGCCCAGAGGGGTGCCGTGGCTGGTCAGGGGCACGCTGAGCACCGCGTGGATGCCCTCGCGCGCGGCTTCCTCGGGATACTGGAACCGGGGGTCCTTGCTCACATCGCTGATCTGCAGAACCTCGCCCTCGAGCACGATCCGGTCCATTTCGCTGCCTGACACGGAGACGGGACCTTTGCTGGCGTACTCTTCGCTCAGGCCGTGCTGGGCAGCGAGTTCCAGTTCGCAGGTCTCGGCGTTGAGCAGCCGTATGACCGAAGCTCGCGCGTCCATGACCGCGACGGCATGGTGGGTGATGAGTTCCAGCACAGCGGGCAGGCGGAGGGAGGAGGTGACTTTCCGCGCCACCTCGTACAGGTTTCGCGCTTCGAGAATGCGGCGCTTAAGCTCCTGGCTGGCACGGGACGCGGCGATGCCGATGACGTAGAAGATGAGCATCCGGACGATGATGTCGGACAGTCCCTGGGGCAGGCGCCCCTCGGCGGTGATCTCCGCGGGCATCCATGGGCCACACAGGGCGGCGGAAAGGAGCGAGACGATGATGGCGCCATAGTCGCCGAAGGCGAAACCGGCGTAGATGATGGGGATGTAGTAGAGGTGCACGGCAATGCCGCGGGTGCCGGTGACCCAGACGAGAATGGTCACAGCCGCAACCGTGATTACAAGAAAGACGATCGAGGCGATCTGCCCCGCCCTGTTCAGCTTCTTCATCCGTTCACCTCCCCCATCCGAGAGCTTCTCAACGCACTTTCGTCCCGGGCGCGCAGTCGCGGTCCAGGGTGACCAGCGCCAGCGGCTCCTTGTCGCCGGCGGCAAGGACCATGCCGTTTGACTCAACCCCGCGGATCGTCGCGGGTTCCAGATTCGCCACAACCACAACGTTGGCATCCAGCAGTTCCCGGGCGCTGAAGGCCTTGGCAAGACCGGCCACCAAGGTGCGCGGCTCCGCTTCGCCAACATCCACGGTGAGCTTGAACAGCTTGTCGGCATCCGGCACAGGCTCAACATCCAGCACCTTGCCGACCTTTAGCTCAAGCTGGGAGAACTGCTCGTAGCTGATGGTGTTCACGGTTTTCGACTCCTTCGGGCTCTTCGCAGTTGGAACCGCCTTTTCCTGAGCGGCCGCCTCCACCTTCTGGATGTCCACCCGCGGGAAAATTGGCTCGGCTTTCTGGATGCGCGTCCCCGCTGGAAGACGCCCGGCGGTGCACGCGTTGACGCTCAGCAAATCAGGCCGGTCTTCCAGGCCCAATTGGCGCCAGATCTCCTTCGCCGCTTCCGGCATGAACGGCCGCACCAGTGTGGCGATGACCCGGATCAGGTCCAGCACGTCGTACAGGACCGCATGCAGCTCGTCGGTCTTGCCCTCCTTGTGGAGGGTCCAGGGCTGGCGCTCGTCGATGAACTTATTGCCCGCCGCGAGCAGGCTCCAGATTGACTCCAGAGCGCCGCGGAAGTCCACCATCGCCATGGCTTCATCGACCGCGGGAACGACTTGCCCCAGCAATTCGGCAAACGCACGTGCACTTTCGCCACGATTTGGCACGATGCCTTCACAATATCGTTCGAGCAGGGGAAGTGACCGGTTCAGGATGTTGCCCAGGTCATTGGCCAGATCGCCGTTGAACCGGTTGAGCAGCGAGCGCATGGAGAAGCTGCCGTCCAGGCCGAACTGAACCTCGCGCAGGACGAAGTACCGGGCGGCATCCACGGCGACAGAGGGTGCGCAGCCGGAAATTTCCGCGAGTTGCGCGGCGACCTCCTCCAGATCCACCACGTTCCCCCTGGACTTGCTGATCTTGTCCCCGTCGTCGGAGACCCACCAGCCGTGGGCGAAGAGCATCTTGGGCAGGGGCAGGCCCAGGGCCATGAGCATAGCGGGCCAGATGGATGCATGAAAGCGGGGCAGGATATCCTTGCCCATGAGCTGCACGTCGGGCGGCCAGAGGGTCTCGTCCAGGTCCGGGTAGCCTGCAACCGTCAGGTAGTTGATGAGGGCGTCAAACCAGACGTAGACAACATGCTCCTCATCGCCCGGGACGGGAATGCCGAAGTCGGTACCCCGCCTGCTCACGCAGGTGTCCATCAGCCCGCCGCGGATGAACCCGAGCACCTCATTGCGCCGGCTCTCGGGCAGGATGAACCGCTCATGGGTGGTGATGTAGTCGATCAAGGCGTCTGCGTACTTGGAGGTGCGGAAGAAGTAGGCGTCCTGGGCCAGGCGTTCCACCGCGCGGCCGCAGTCGGGACAGTTGCCCTCAACCAGTTCGGCTTCGGGGAAGTAGGTCTCGCAGGGGACGCAGTACCAGCCTTCGTACTCTGACTTGTAGATGTCCCCGGTCTCCAGCAGGCGTCGGAAGACCTCCCGCACCGAGGTCCGGTGCTCCGGCTCAGTGGTGCGGATGAACCGGTCTGGCTGGATGTGGAGGCGGTTCCAGACCTCGCGGTACACCTGGGCGTAGCCGTCGAGGAACTCCATGACCGGGACGCCCTGGGCCTGCGCCGCTCGCAGGTTCTTCTGGGCGTGCTCATCCACGCCGGTGGCGAAGAGGACGGCATCGCCTTTGAGGCGGTGGAATCGTGCCAGAACGTCGGCGGCAATGGTGGTGTACGACGTGCCGATGTGTGGTCGCGCCGTGACGTAGTAGATCGGGGTTGTAATGTAGAAACGTTCCTGACCCGGCTGCTCCATGCTGGTGTGCTCTCTCCAATGACCGTCAGACTGTGTCTTCGGCTGCGGCGTCTACTCGCTCGGGGCCTGCCCACCCGATCCGGAGTCGCCCGACCCCGACTTGCCGGGTCGCCTGCGCCATGTCCGGCGGCGCGACTTTGGTTGCTGCTGCCCCTCGCCCGCGGGTTGCTGTCCACCTTCGGGCCGGGATTGTCGAGGCTTGTCGGGCGCCTGCTTCCCGGACGGCGTAGTGGTCTGTTCGCCCTGCTCTCCCGCCGCTCGGCGCGCTCCGCCGGGCCGCCTCCGCGAGCGGCTGCGTCGGGGCTGCTGCGGCT
>Ga0067045_1003804_pt1 | contig 15450 bp, 16 predicted proteins | sample TerdegcTABiofilm_FD_59184 | JGI IMG/M metagenome (GOLD analysis project Ga0067045, IMG submission 59184) | Combined Assembly of (Gp0054472, Gp0054536) Wastewater bioreactor microbial communities from Singapore -Terephthalate degrading...
GGATCCTGGGCCGTTTCTTCTCGCCGTACAGGATCGACTTGACGTCCGTGGCCACGGGGCCCCCTGCGCCGCCCGTGGAGATCGCGCGGTCCATGACGATGAGGGTCTTGCAGCCCGCGACGGCGGCCTTGATCTCCTCGACCGGAAAGGGCCTCCAGAGGCGCAGCTTCACGAGCCCTACCTTGCGGCCCGCTTTCCTCATCTCGTCCACGGCGGTGGCCGCCGTCTCGCCCATCGAGCCCATGGTGAGCATGAGGGTGTCGGCGTCCTTGGCCCTGTATGTCTCGACGACGTTGTACTTGCGTCCGAAGCGCTTGGCCCACTCGGCAAAGACCCTCGTGACGACCTTCTTGGAGCCCCGCAGGGCTTCCTCCTTGGCCTTCACGGTCTCCGCGTAGGTGTCGGGCATGGCGAAGCAGCCCATGGAGATCGGGTTGTCCGGATGGAGCTGCGCGAAGGGCTTTCTCGGCGGCAGGAATTTCGCCACCTCGGCCTGGCTGGGGAACTCGAGGGGCTCGATCATGTGGGTGAGCTGGAAGCCGTCGATGTTTACGACACAGGGCAGCATCACCTCGGGGTCCTCGGCGATCTTGAAGGACATGATCGACAGGTCGATCGCCTCCTGGCCGTTTTCGGTGAAGAGGCAGATCCAGCCGCTGTCCCGCTGGGGCATGATATCCGTGTGGTCGTTCCAGATGTTCAGCGGCCCCGAGACGGCGCGGTTGGCGTTGGCCATGCAGACGGGAAGCCGCATGGCGGACACGATGGGCAGGATTTCGTGCATCAGCATGAGACCCTGGGAACTCGTCGCCGTGTAGGCACGGGCCCCGGCCGCCGACGCGCCGGCCAGGGCGCTGATGGCGGAGTGCTCGCTCTCGACGGTGATGAACTCGGCGTCGATGCGGCCGTCGTGGATGATATCCGCCATGTGCTCGGCGATGTGGGACTGCGGCGTGATCGGGTAGACGGCCGCCACATCGATATTACAGAGCGCAACGGCCTCGGCCGCCGCAATGGCCACTTCCATTCCAACGCGTTTTCCCATCTTACTCCTCCTCCTCGCGCATCACGATGGCGCCGGGCCAGCACTCATGGGCGCAGATCCCGCAGCCCTTGCAGTAGTCCAGATTCGCTTCGTAGAAGCCGTCCTGCGTCTCCTGAATGCACCCTTCGGGGCAGAAGATGTAGCAGATCCCGCACTTGATGCACTTGGAATTGTCCCAAACGGGATGCTGGGACTTCCAGCTTCCGGTCTTGTAGTTTGCGGCGTTTCCCGCGGCGAAGACCATGCAGCCGGGGTTGAGCTCATGCCACTTCTCGGGCCACTTCTTCTGCTCTGTCTTTTTCTTTGCCATATCGGAACCTCTTGTCTGTCAGGCGGCTTTGGCGATTTTGAGTTCATTGAACGCCCGCTTCATGGCGGACATGTTCTTCGAGGCCACGCGGCCGAAACGGTGCTCCAAGGGAGACTTCAGGGAGGTCAGGCCGAGTACCCCCGTCGCCTTGAGGACGGCCCCGAGCATGGTCGTGTTCGTGATCGGTACGCCAAGCTCTTCGCGGGCGATGCGGGTTGCATCGACGGTGAACAGCTTCCCCTTGTAATTCAGCTTCTTGCGAATCTCCTCAGGGGACTTGGACGTGTTGATGATCAGGATTCCCCCGGGCTTGAGCCCGTCGGTGACGGGAACAAGGCCCACGAGGCTGGGGTCGAGGACGACGACCACATCGGGCTGATAGATCCCCGAACGGATCTTGATGGGCTTGTCGGATATGCGGTTGAAGGCCATGACGGGAGCGCCGCGGCGCTCCGGCCCGAATGCCGGGAACCCCTGGGCATATTTCCCCGCCTCGATCGCCGCCAGGGCGATCATTTCAACGGACGTAACGGCACCCTGGCCGCCTCTTCCATGCCATCGGATCTCGATCATCGGTGATTCTCCCCCGGAAAGATTTGCGTCGTCAGTAAAAAGGGATGGGCGGAATTAAATATTACAGAAAATTTCCCATATCCGAATCGGGATTGCCTGTCAATATCAAATTGCCAACTTTCCATATGTTTTTCGCCCCTTGACGCGCGTGCCGACGTGGGGGAACAGCACTCCGGAGTGGATATAAGACCCTGTTTTGTGTTACCTTTTCCCCTCTGGCCGGAGAAACGGGATGAGCTTCCTCATTGGTTTGATTGCCGGGATCTTCGGAGGCCTCGTGGGGCTGGGCGGCGGGGTGGTCATGGTCCCTCTGATGACCCGGTTTATGGCCCTTGCGCAGGCCCGCGCCCACGGCACGAGCCTTGCCGTCGTTGTCGTGGGCGGTTTGTCCGGGGCTTTCGCCTATGCCCTGGAGGGGAGCGTCGACTACGGTGCTGCCCTTATCCTGGCCGTCACGGCGTCCGCCACGGCCCGGATGGGCGCCCATTACTGTTCGGTCCTGCCCGAATGGAGGCTGAAGCGGCACTTCGGGTGCATCCTGGTGGCGACTGCCTTCCTTCTTGTCGTGAAACCCTATCTGGAATTCCTGGCCGTCTTTTCGCTCACCGGCTGGGCTGCCGCTGCCGCCCTTGCGGCCACGGGCCTCGCGACGGGATTCATCGCGGGGCTGCTGGGCGTCGGCGGCGGGGCTTTCCTGATTGCGGGGATGGTGATCTTCGTCGGTATGAGCCAGCACATCGCCCAGGGAAGTTCCCTGCTGAGCATGGTGCCGGCGGCGGCCGTCGGGGCATGGGCCCACTGGCGCCGCGGCAACGTCGAGGCGGCCATCCTGCCGGGCCTTGCGTCCGGAATCCTCTTCGGGGCCTTCCTGGGGGGCGTTGTCGCCAACTACCTTCCGGAGCAGACCCTGAGGTTCATCTTCGCGATCGTGCTGACCCGGCTGGGGGTGGCCCTGATCCGGAAAAACCTGGGCCAGGAGAAAAATGAATCCTGCGAAACGCAAGGCGAGCGGGATGTTCCTCTTCGCAAATAGATAGAAAGATCCCCCTCTTTCCTCCTTTTATAAAGGGGGAGCAAGGGGGATTTGATTCAGCCGATCACATCCCCCTCCGGTGTTCCATCGCCTTGGCCAGCGTCATCTTGTCCGTGTAGCGCAAATCGCCGCCCACGGGGACCCCGAGGGCGATCCGCGTGACCTCGACCCCCTTTCCCCTGAGTAGCCGCATGATCAGCAGGGCCGTCGATTCCCCCTGGACGCTGGGGTTGGTGGCTACGATGACCTCGCGGATGCCGCCGCGCTCCAGGCGCTCGCCAAGCTCGCGGATCCGGATCTGGTCCGGGCCGATCCCGTCCAGGGGAGCCAGGGCCCCGTGGAGGACATGATAGGTGCCCCGGAAACAGCCGCTCTCCTCGATGGCGGTGAGCGAGTCCGGGTCCTCGACGACGCAGATGCGCTCCCGGTCCCGGACCGGGTCGCTGCAGATCGAACAGAGTTCGCCCTCGGCCAGGTTGAAGCAGACCGAGCAGAAACGGATCTTNTCCTTCACCTCGACGATGCTCTCGGCGAGCNTCTTCGCCTCCTCGTCGGACCCTCTCAGGATGAACATGGCGAGGCGCGTGGCCGTCTTCTCCCCGATGCCCGGCAGGCGGCCGAGTTCCTGGATGAGTCGCTGGATGGGCGCTGCGTATCCCGTCATGGCAGGAGCCCTCTCACATCATCCCGGGCAGCTTCATCCCGCCGGTGACCTTCGCCATCTCCGCCGAGGCCATCTCCTGGGCCTTGCGCACCCCTTCGCTCACCGCCGCCACGATGAGATCCTGCAGCATCTCCACGTCGTCGGGGTTTACGACGTCCTTCTCGATCCGGATCGACACAAGCTCGAACTTGCCGTTGACAACGGCCGTCACCATCCCGCCGCCGGCGGTCGCTTCCACCGTTTTCGAGGCGAGCTCCTCCTGGACCTTCGCCATTTTCTCCTGAAGCTTCTGCGCCTGCTTCATCAGATTCTGGAAATTCAAAACGACTACCTCCCAATCTGGTCTGTCTCGTCCATCCCGACTGTTTCGTCGCTGCCGCTACCGCGGCAGCGAACTTTCCGCCTTCTTGCCCTCTCACTTCTCCTTGACGATCACTTCCTGCACTTCAGCCCCTTCGAAGACATCCATGACCTTCTGGAGCAGCGGATGGTTCAGGGCCTCCCGGCGTGCATGGTTGGCGCGGTTCTGGTTCGGGCCGTTGGCCTCGCCGGGCCCGTTGTCGACCGTTTCCACGGCCAGGCGCACGGGCTGACCGAAGAACTCCCGGGCCGCCTCCTCGAGTTTTTCCCGCTGGGGTCTCTCGTCGAAGAAGTCGAGGAACAGGTAGCCCTTCGGGAACCCGATCCGCAGGGTCCCGTCGACAAACGCCACCAGCCTGCCCGGCTCGATTTTCGCCCACAGGGGCTGGTTTTTCCTCTTGACGAACTGCTTGAACTCTCCCCAGCGGTCCTCTTCGCCCCGCGGGGACGGCTCCCTGACGGCGGGATCGTCGGCCGAGCGATCGATCCCCGTTCTTTCAGGGGGCGGGACATAGGGCTTCCCCGGGGCGGGGCGGGGGGCGCCGGGCCCCTGCCCGAGGCGCCTTTCGATCCCCTCCATGCGGGAGAGGATCTCGTCGATGGGAATCAGGGGTTCCTGCCAGGCCATCTTGACAACCGTGAATTCCAGGACGAGCCTGGGGTTGACGCTCCTGCGAACCTCTTCCTCGCCGGCCATGAGCACATCGAGCAGCCGCTGCAGCGTCTCCTGCGAGGCGGGGGCGGCCTGCCGCCGAAGCTCGGCCGCCTCATGGTCGGGCAATTCGAGCAGGTCCCCCCCGTCGCCCGTGATCTTGACGAGCAGCAGGTTTCGGAAATGGGTGAGCAGACGCTCGTAGAAAACTTTCAGGTCGGACCCGGCGTAGAAGGCCTCGTCGATAGTCCGGAGGCAGGCCGCGGCGTCCCGCGACAGGATGGCGCGGGACAGATCGAGGAGGTACCTCCGGTCGCCCATCCCCAGCAGGGCCTCCACGTCGGAGTCATGGATGTCGGTCCCGGCAAAGGAGATGGCCTGGTCGAGGATGCTCTGGGAATCGCGCAGGCTCCCCTCGCCGCCCTGGGCGATCCACGTGAGGGCCTGGTCGCTCACCGTGATGCCCTCCCCCTCGGCGATCTTGCGCAGGGTGGCCGTGATCTCCCTGAGGGAGATGCGCTTGAACTCGTAGCGCTGGCAGCGCGACAGGATCGTGGCGGGGATCTTGTGGGTCTCCGTGGTGGCGAAGACGAAGATGACGTGGGGCGGGGGCTCCTCGAGCGTCTTCAGCAGGGCGTTGAAGGCCTCCTTGGTAAGCATGTGCACCTCGTCGATGATGTAGATCTTGTAACGCGACGAGGAGGGGGAGAACTTCACGTTCTCCCTCAGCTCGCGGATCTCGTCGATTCCGCGGTTGGACGCGCCGTCGATCTCGTGGACGTCCATGGAGGAACCGTCCGTGATCTCCCGGCAATTCGGGCAGGCGTTGCAGGGTTTCTCGGTGGGTCCCTGCTCGCAGTTGAGGGCCTTGGCCAGGATGCGCGCGATCGACGTCTTGCCGACCCCACGGGGGCCGCTGAAGAGGAAGGCGTGGGCCACGCGGCCCAGGCGGATCGCATTGCGCAGGGTCGTGACCACGTGATCCTGCCCGACCACGTCCTCGAAGACCTGGGGTCTCCACTTTCTGGCTAGGACTACGTATTCCACCATGGTCCCGGTGTTTCATAAGGATAGCCGGGCTTGCCGTAGCACACGACGGTTCTTGCTACCGCTGCTTCCTTCCGGACCTGACGGGGTTCACAAGTCGGCGTTGCACGGGGCCCGGCTATCGTTTTCACTATACCTTTCCCCAGCGGGAAGAGGCGAGAATTTTTTCAACGTCCCCGCGGACGTTCCGGAGATCGCTGTCGATGACCTCGGCGGTACGGCGGGCAAAGACCCCCATGTCCTTCAGGCCGGAGCCCGTGAGCATGAGAACGACCGAATCGTCCCTGCCGATCTTCCCCGCCGCCCGGAGCTTTCTTGCGGCGGCAAGCGGGGCGGCCGCCGCCGGCTCGACGAAGTGCCCGGCACGCGCGAGCCGGAGCTGGGCATCGAGGATCTCCTCTTCCGTCGCGTCCTCTGCGAGCCACCCGAACCGCCGGGCCTTCAGGACGATCTCGTCGCCCCCCGGGGGGTCGCCCGAGGTGATGGCCTCTGCCACGGTCTCTTTCCCGGTCACGGGGACGATCCGTTCCCGGCCCTCCCGGAGGGCCGACACGATGGGGTTCACGTTCGCCGCCTGGACGACGATCATCCGGGGCAGGCGGTCGATGAGCCCCGCTTCCACGAGCTCGCGGTAGCCCTTGAAGATCCCCCGGATATGCCCGCAGGCCGAGGTGGGCACGGCGATAAAGTCGGGCACGCTCCCTTCGAGCTGCTCGAACATCTCGAATGCCGTGAGCTTGTACCCCTCCGTGCGGACCGGGCCGTTCCCCGAGACGACGCGGAGCTTGAGTCCCGCGGCAAGCCCCAGGACCTCCCTCTTCATCACGGAGTAATCGGGTGCGGAGACCCTCACGACCGTGGCCCCGTGGATCGCCATGGCGAGGATCTTTTCCGGGGGTGCGTAGCGGGGGACGAAGACGACGGCCCGAATCCCCGCGTGCGCCGCGTAGGCGGCGATGGAGTTTCCCATGTTTCCCGTTGAGATCGTGGCCGTGACGGCCTCCCCCATCTGCCGGGCCATGGCGATCGTGGTGAGCGAGCCCCGGTCCTTGAAACTCCACGTGGGGTTCATGGTCTCGTTTTTCAAGAGCAGCCGGCCGATCCCGGTGTGATCCGCAAGGGCCCTGCCGGCAGGCAGAAGCGGCGTGCCGCCTTCGCCGAGGCTCAGCTCCGCGTCGATCGAGACGGGGAGAAAATCTGCGAAACGCTCCCAGAGGTGCCGGCCCGGCCTCACCCGGGCGGCGGCCAGCCCGCCGATGGAGACCTCCAGGGATTCACCGTTTCCGGCGAATTCCTCGATGCGCTCGAAGGGGAAGACCTGGCCGGAGATGGTGGACAGGAGCCTTTTCACGTCTCGATCCGCATCCCGGGGACCGGGAAAGAAAAACGGCGGGCAACAGCCGATCGCCGCCGTTTTTGTCCTGGCGGAGAGAGGGGGATTCGAACCCCCGGTGCACCTTTAAGGGGCGCACACACGATTTCCAGTCGTGCCCATTCGGCCTCTCTGGCATCTCTCCGAAATGTCCCGTATCAGCGAAGAGGGGCCCCTGCCGGGAGCCCTCCTTGCAATGGGCGTCTCTTACCAGTTTAGCCGACGTTTGTCCATACCCTTCTTGCAGGGCAAAATGCGAAACAAATCAGGGAAAAGGAAAGACCGCAACGGGCGTCGGCGGGGGGCGGGATGAAGCCGTCCGTGAACGGGGGCAGGACATAAAAATGGCGGAGAGAGGGGGATTCGAACCCCCGTGAGAGCTGTTAGGCCCTCAAACCGATTTCGAGTCGGTCCCGTTATGACCACTTCGGTATCTCTCCGCGCCTATGGACGATTCATAATCGTTTTTCGCGGAAAAATCTACTCAAAATTTCAGCGCATTCCGTCGCCAGGACCCCGCCTGCGACCTCCACCCGGTGGTTGAGGCGGCCATCCTCCAGCACCCGGTAGAGGGAAACGGCGGCACCCCCTTTCGGGTCCGCCGCCCCGAAGACGAGCCGTGAAATGCGGGCGTGGACGAGGGCCCCCGCGCACATGAGGCAGGGCTCGATCGTCACGTAGAGCGTCGTCCCGGCAAGGCGGTAGTTGCCCTCGACCGCCGCGGCCTTGCGCAGGGCGAGGATCTCGGCATGGGCCGAGGGGTCACGGAGCCCCACGGGAGCGTTGTGGGCCGAGGCGATGACCTCCCCGCCCCGGACGACGACGGCGCCCACGGGGACCTCGCCCGCCTCCATGGCCTCCTGAGCCTCGTCGAGGGCAAGCCTCATGAATTGCTCGTCCCGATCCATGGCACTCCCCAGCCTCTGTCCGTGTTGGCAGCAAACTTGCTTTCTTTCAATCTGTCGACTATAACGGGTTCTCCGGCGGGTGTGCCCTCATGGTATCCAAGAAAGCCCTGGTCCGATTCGTCCTCGCGTCCTTCGCCTTCCACGCGGCCTTGCTGGCTCTCGCGGGCCTCCTGATCTCGTCCGGCTCCCCCCTTCCCTTCGAGAGCTACACCGTGCGGCTGGCCGACGCACCGCAAAACGCGCCCGACGACAGCCGAAAGGCGGTGATCAAAAAGGACCTGCCCCTCGACAGACCCCACCGGGAGCCCGCTCCCGGCCCCGAGGAAACCGTCGATCTCGGGAGTAACTCCGGGAAGTACCGCTCCTATCTTCGAGACCTGCGACAGAGGATCGAAGCCCTCTGGGCATACCCCCCGGATGCCTTTTCGCGCAACGAGACGGGCACGGCGGTGGTCCGCTTCTCCATCCAGCACGACGGTTCCCTGGTCTCGACGGGCATTGTCTCGTCATCGGGGTCGGAGTCGCTCGATCGCGGTGCTCTCGCCGTCGTTGAGGCCGCAGCGCCCTACGCGCCCTTCCCCGACACCTTCAACCTCGCCACGCTGCACATCGTGGCCACATTCGAGTACGAACTGGACTGACATTCCATCGCGGAACCGGAAGTTGAAACGTTGTGAAACCGGGAACCGTGGAGAGTCCGAAAGCAACGCTCCGCTCTCGCGTCGCCGAACTTTCTTCCTTCCCTGCTTCCTGACCTCCATCTTTTCAAGGGGTCCCGCACCTGGATATTTTTGAAAAGTCCTGTTACAAGAGGCCCCATGGACGACCCCAACATCACCTACGCCCGCGAGATCGTCGCGAAGGACCCCATGGCCTCCTTCCTGGGGATCCGGCTCGAGGAGGTGCGGCGGGCCTATGCACGCCTGTCCGTCGAGGTCAGGCCCGAGTACCTCAATGCCCATGATCGGGCCCATGGGATGATCCTGTCTTCGATGATCGACCAGGCGGCCGCCGTGGCCGCCAACTCCATGGAGGACGACGTCCTTCTCGTGGAGCTGAAGATCAACTACCTCGCCGCCGCCGTCCCCGGGGAGCGAATCACGGCCGAGGCCCGGCCCGTCGACATCAAGAAGTCCCTGAGCCTCTGGACCGTCGACGTCCGCGGCGCATCGGGCACGCTCGTCGCCACGGGGCATGCCCTGGGCTATCACCGTATCCGCAACAAGAGGGAAGGGAAGAAAGGCGGAAGGTAGCAAGAGCGGAAAGACAAAACTTTTTCTCTTATCCGCTCATCCGCGCTTCATATCTTCCTGGCTTCCCTCTTTGTCCGCGCCTCCGCTCTTCTGCTCTTCCGCTCTTCCTTCCTTTTCCACCACGCAGTAGAATCCCGTGCCGCGCATGGGCGGCCCGAAGCACCGGTTGTCGGAAAGGCAGGTCGCCTTCCTGCGGTCGCCGCTCCTCCAGCGGTTGACAAGACCGGGCTCCCGGATGAAGGGTCGGCTCATGGAAACAAAATCCGCAACGCCCTCCTTCACGAGTGCCTCGGCGACCTCGAACGACCGGATTCCGCCCACGAGAATCAGGGGAATCTTCAGCTTCGCCTTCAGGGCCCTCGCGGCCTCGCGGAAGTAGGCCTCCTGCTCGACGGAGTCGATTTTGGCGCGCGAGGGGCTCAGCCTGCCCGACAGCAGGGTCCCGCCGGAAAGTTCGATGGCATCGGCGCCGGCCGCGGCGATGAGGAGCGCCGCCTCCAGCGATTCCTCCCGTGAGAGGCCGCCTTCGAGGCAATCCTCGGAATTCAATTTCACCAGAACGGGGAACTTCCCGCCCACGGCACTTCTCACGGAGGAGAGGATCTCCCCGATGATGCGGGCCCTGTTTTCGATGCGGCCCCCGTATCGGTCGGTCCTGCGGTTGAACCAGGGGGAGAGAAACTGGTTGAGGAGGTACCCGTGGGCTGCGTGAATCTGGACCCCGTCGAAGCCGGCCTTCTTCGCCCGCCGGGCCGCCTCACCGTAGGCCTCCACGGTGTCGGCAATGTCGGCCGGCGTCATCTCGCGCCGGCGGGTCTTTTCGGGACCGCCGTCGAGCGACGGGGCGAAGGCCGGCAGCCCCGTCAGCTGCGTCCCTGCGAGGACCCCCCCGTGGGCGAGCTGCATCGCGATCCGGCCGCCCTCGCCGTGTACGGCCTGCGCCATCCGGGCCAGTCCCGGGATGTGCTCGTCCCGGTCCACGCCCAACTGCCCCCTTACGGCAAACCCCTCGGGCCTGACATAGGCGTGGCTCGAGATGATGAGGCCCACGCCCCCTGCGGCAAGCTCGCCCATGAGCCGGACCAGGTCCTCCGTGCAGCCCCCGTCGGGCGCCGCAAGGCCTTCCCAGGTGGCGGAGCGGACGAACCGGTTCGGAAGCTCCAGGGAGCCGATCTTCGCGGGTTGAAAAAGAACGGATTCACTCATTCGTCCGCCTCCTGTCCCTGAAGAGGGATCTCCTGTTGACAAGGCCGCTTTCCCCCGATATGGGGAAAAGGCGCCTGCCTGAGCGTTTCACATGGATCACTCCTATCCCATCGGGGGGCGGCCGTCAAGGAGAGCGCAACGGAGACCACAGCACGCACGGAGGGAGCGGCATGGATTTTCAGAACATCGCGTATGAAGAAGCGGACAGCGTGGGGATCATCACACTCAATCGCCCGTCGAGGCAGAACGCCCTCTCCATCGCCCTGCTCGAGGAGATGAACCGGTGCCTCGCGGCAATCGCGGAGAGCCGCAGGGTGAAGATGATCCTCGTCAGGGCCGCGGGCAAAAACTTCTGCGCCGGCCACGACCTCGGCGACCTGGCGGGCAAGGGGATCGACGTTCACAACCGGATGTTTTCCATCTGCGCGGAAATGATGCTGCGGCTCCAGCGGATGCCCCAGCCGGTGATCGCCCAGGTCCACGGGATCGCCACGGCGGCGGGGTGCCAGCTCGTGGCGGCCTGCGATCTCGCCGTGGCCGAGGAGGGGGCCCGTTTCGGCACCCCCGGCGTCAACCTCGGCGTGTTCTGCTCCTCGCCCGCCGTGGCCATCGTACGCTCCGTGGGCCGCAAGAGGGCTCTGGAAATGCTCTTCACGGCGAGGCTCATCAGCGCCCGCGAGGCCCTGGAGTGGGGCCTCGTCAACCGGGTCGTCCCATTGGACCGGCTCGAGGCGGAGACGATGGATCTGGCCCGGCACATCGCGAAGGCGAGCCTCTCGTGTCTCGCCATCGGCAAGCAGGCGTTTTACTCCCAGGTCAATCTGCCCGACCCGGCCGCCTATGACCTGGCCTCGAACGTCATCGTGAACAACTTCTTCACCGAGGACGGGCGGGAGGGGGTGGCGGCGTTTTTGGAGAAGCGCAAGCCCGTCTGGAAAAATCGCTGAAGACGCGGTCCATGGTGAGAAAAAGGCGCCGGGGATTGGATTGCGCCGCGTGCGGCGAAGGGGTTGTGCGGATGTCGGGTACGGCGAGAATCAAGAACCGCAACGCCAAGGTGGATCGGGCCCGGAAGGCGCTGGGCATCGGCAGGGAAGCGACGGCCGAGGATGCGCGGAAACGCTATCGCGAACTCGCCAAGCAGTGGCACCCCGACGTCAACCCCGGAAAGGACGCCCACGCACGGATGCAGGAGCTCAACGACGCGTATGCCCTTTTGATGAAGGAGGAGTTCGGCGTGCTCGACCCGTGGGACGCAAACGACCGGTGGTGGTGGAGGCAATACGGCAACGACCCCATCTGGGGGAACCATTTCCCTGAAGATGAACAGCGGGGGGCTCCCCGAAGGAGGCGGAAAAACAGGTTCGCAGACAAGTAGGAAACGCCTGCCCTACGCCGGCCGTTTCGTCGAGTCGATGTATTCCACGATCTTCTCGCCGAGCCTCTTGACGGTATGCTCGAAGCGGTCCTCGTCGGTCTCGAGCAGCGTGAGGCGGAAGCCCAGCAGCGGCGTGAAGAAGGACGTCAGCGGCACGACGCAGATGCCCGTCGAGCCCAGCAGGTAGTAAACGAAGCGCTTGTCGAGCTCGATGTTGTCCGCGGTGATCTTCTCGATGTAGTGCTTGATGCCGTCGTGCTCGATGGGGAGGGTCTGCCTGTTGTTCAGCACGGCCTCGTTGAAGACGACGGTCATGTAGAAGGCGCCGTCGGTGCGGTTGACGACGATGTAGGGCACGTTCTTCAAGATGTTGAAGGCCATGTTGGAGAGCTTCTCGTAGCGGCGGATCCGCGTGTTGAGATACTTCTCGTACTCGGGATGCGTCATGACCTTCGGGATCGACATCTGGGGAAGCGTCGTCGAGCAGACCTCGGACATCTTCTGCTGCAGGATGGCGCTGGTGTAGCGCTGGAACGTCTCGTCCTTGTCGGCGTTGTAGAATTCGATCCATCCGCAGCGCGCGCCGGGCCAGGGGAACTCCTTCGAGATGCCCTTCATGCTCATGGCCGGGACGTCCTCGACGATGTCGGAGAGCGGCACGGCGATCTTCCCGTTGTAGACCATGTTGATGTAGGTCTCGTCGAAGACGAGGAACAGGTCGTTCTCCCTGGCGATGCGGACGATCCGCTTGAGCGTCTCCTCGTGGTAGACGAAGCCCGTGGGGTTGTCGGGGTTGATGACGAGAATCCCCACGATGGCCTTGTGGTTTTTCACCTTCATCTCCAGCTCGTTCATGTCCGGGTGCCACTTGTGGTAGGGGTTCATCCGGTACGTGTTGGGCGGAAACGAGGCGTGAAGGACCTCGGCCAGAAAATGGGTCGAGTAGGTCGGCTCCGGGAGGATGACCCGGGCGTCCACCCGGATCGCGCTGTAGCACCGGGCGATGGCGTCGCCGAGCCCGTTGAAGAAAAGGATGTCGTCGGGGGTGATCTGCGTCTTGCCGCGCCGGTTCACCCGGTTGGCCAGAAACTCCCGCGTCTCGTCCATCCCCTGCGTGGGGGAGTAGCCGAACGACTTGTTGTCCCGGATGATCTCGACGAGGACTTCCTTCATCCACTCCGGGATCTGCTCGCCCTTCTGGACGGGGTCCCCGATGTTTTCCCAGACCACCTCCATGCCGCAGGCCTTGAGACGGTTCGCCACGCCGACGATGTTTCGGATCTCGTAGGTAAGCCCGTTGCCCCTCTTGGCGATGTCGAATCTCATGAGGCTCCTCTCCCGGCGCGACCAGGCGCCCGCCTGAAGAAACGGCCCGTGACGAATCCGTTCCGCCGGGTCGACCGCGAAAACGGCAGAAAAAACAGCCGCAACTTCAAGGAAACGATAGAATATTGCGTACGTTTATTACAATTAGCGGGAAATTTCTACTTAATTTTTCATCCCCCCTCGCATAAGGGGGAGAACAGGACCCGGCCCGATGCGCCGCGCCGTCGGGCTCGAGGGCCGGGGACGACATCCGGGTTGAAATCTCGCGGTGATTGGTGTAGTCTCAACGTGCAGTTTCGCAAGCGGGCACGAATCATTTCATCGAGTGACGGGCCGGGGTTCCCGGGCGTCCGCGATTCGGAACAACCCTCAGACACATGGCGGTTATGGCTGCGGAGCGCGTTCAGGCAAGCCCGAAGTCCTCCCTGTCCCTTTACGCGGCCCCCGCCGGCCTCCGCGCCGGCGTCGGTACCGGGGGGCGGCCCGCTGCGGGCCCGCCCCGTGACCCCTCCCTCCCTCATCGCCCCCTCATTACGCCCCGGCCGACCCACAGGAGCTCCCCATGAAACGGACCCCGCTGTACGAGCGGCACCTTGCCCTGGGTGCGACCATGACCGAGTTCGGCGGATGGGCCATGCCCGTCCAGTACTCGAGTGTCATCGAGGAGCACCGGAATACGAGAACGCTGGCCGGCCTGTTCGACGTCTGCCACATGGGGGAGATCGAGGTCCGGGGTCCCCAGGCGCTCGAGCTGCTCCAGTGGGTGATGAGCCGCAACCTCGCCGGGCAGCGGATCGGGGAGATGAAACTGTCGGCCATCACCAATGAAAAGGGCGGGATCATCGACGACGTGACCGTCTACAAAAGGGCCGAGGAGCATTACATGGTTGTAACCAACGCGGCGACCCGGGAGGGGGACCTGGCCTGGATCCTCAAGGCGAAAAACGCCAGGGGGCTCGACGGGGCCGACGTAACGGACCTCTCCGACACGATCGGAAAGGTCGACATCCAGGGTCCCCTTGCGCAGAAGATCCTCGCGGAAATCGTCGAGGGCGACCTGGAGGCCTTGCGCTTCTATCACGCCATGGATACCCGCGTGGCCGGGATGCCAGCGCTGGTCTCGCGCAGCGGCTACACGGGCGAGGACGGGTTCGAGGTGTACACGGAGGCGGGCCGGATCGGCGAGATCTGGGACCTGCTGATGAGCATCGGGGATGCACACGGACTGAAGCCGGCGGGGCTGGGGGCCCGGGACACGCTGCGCCTCGAGGCGGGCATGATGCTCTTCGGCCACGAGATGTGCCAGACCGTCACCCCCTTCGAGGTGGTCTACGGGTGGATCACGGATCTGGACAAGGAATTCATCGGCCGCGACGCGCTCAGGAGACAGAAGGAGGAGGGGGTCCGCAGGAAGCTCGTGGGATTCGAGATTCTCGATCGGGGCATTGCCCGCCACGGCTACCCGGTCCTGGCAGGAGGGGAAAAGGTCGGAGAAGTCACGTCGGGAACCTACTCGCCCACGCTGGGCAAGGCCATCGGGCTGGCCTTCGTGCCCGTGCAGTACATGGATCCGGGGACGCCGCTGGAGATCGGGATCCGCAATCAGCGCGTGAAGGCCGCCGTGGTGCCCCTGCCCTTTTACAGGAGGAAAAAGTAGAAGACGGATACGAACGGAGCGGTCCCCGCCGAAGGGGTGCGGGAGTTTCGATATCGAAAGGAGCGACGCATGGCCAAACCCAGTCCCAATGACCGCAGGTACACGAAAGAGCACGAGTGGGCAAAGGCAGACGGCGGCGGCACCGTCACCATGGGCATCACCGACCACGCCCAGGAACTCCTCACCGACGTCGTCTACGTGGAGCTTCCCGCGGTGGGCCGAAGGGTCAAGCAGGCCCAGCCGATCGCCGTCGTGGAATCGGTGAAGTCCGTGTCGGACATCTTCGCCCCCGTCAGCGGGGAAGTCATCGAGGTCAACCAGGCCCTCGAGGCGGCGCCGGAACTTGTAAACAAGGACGCCTTCGGGGAAGGCTGGGTTGCAAGGATCCGGATGGAATCCCCCGACGAGTTCGACGGGCTCATGACGGCGGAGCAATACGAGGAGCATATCAAGGCCAATCCGCACTGACGAACCCCCCGGCTGGCAAGCGTTGAACCCTGACGCTCGGAAGGGGCAAGAAACCGAAGACCCGGGACGGGAGCGCCCTATGGATTACATTCCCCACACGCAGGACGACGTGAACGAGATGATGAGGGCCGTCGGCGTCGACTCGCTGGAGGCGCTCTTCGCCGACATCCCCGAGGCGTACCGCCTCGGGAGGCTCCT
>Ga0067045_1030399_pt1 | contig 15447 bp, 18 predicted proteins | sample TerdegcTABiofilm_FD_59184 | JGI IMG/M metagenome (GOLD analysis project Ga0067045, IMG submission 59184) | Combined Assembly of (Gp0054472, Gp0054536) Wastewater bioreactor microbial communities from Singapore -Terephthalate degrading...
GGGGCATTCTCTTTAAGGCACAAAATAATGGCGAGGCTCTGATTCGGGGAGTCCTGGAATCCCTGGGTTTTACCACAATCCGCTTTGAGCGGCTTGGAGTTACCGGATGAGAGGAAAGATATCCGTACGTTTTATTCTGGTTTTGATATTGATACTCCTGATCCTCTCCCTAGCCCTCTATCTTGTTACAAAGTTTACAGATCTAGATTTGGGGATTTCTCTGGTTAAGGAGGAGAGTACCGCCCATTCTCTGATTGTCCTGGAGGAGGCAAGGGATCTATTCAAGCTGAATACCCTGGAGGTGGTTTACAAAACCGTTTTCCCCTACGACTTTATTCCCCAGAACTACAACTGGTACCTTCTTCTTGCCCGTTCGAGGGATAAAAGACCTCTTTCACCGGAGGACTCCCGCTACCTGGAAATTTTCAATCTCGCAAGAAGTTTGGGAATAAATTTAGCTGTAAGGGATCATTCCTTTATTGTTATAACCTGTTATGTAAGGATCGGTTTTCCAATTTCCGACTCCCAGTCGGCAGGATCAATATTCAGTACAGATCCTGAAACCGGGAAAGTGGAGGTTTACCTTCCCGAACCGGAAATAACAGATTTTATCCTGGAAGATCCAAAGCGGGACACCTATGGATATCCGGATATAGCAATCAATCCGGAAAAATGGCGTCTTTTATCCGATTATCTTAGGGAGACAATAAAGGAGATGGTCTTTACCCAGGAACTGAAGGAACAGGCGAAGAGCAATGCCAAGGCCTTTCTTACCAAGTTCCTGGAGGATGCAGGATTTACCCAGGTAGATTTTCCTTCAGCACCCTTGCAGCTTCCTCTTTAAACCTTAAGAACTCCCTTTCCAGTTCTGCAAAAGCTTCTCTGCACCCCTCTGCATCCTGGTTCCTCGCCCTTTCCTCTATCAGCCTCGCAGAATTCCCCAAGAGAACTGCTCCCAGGTTCCAGGCTCCACCCTTTATGGAATGGGCTTCTCCCTGCAGAGAGGAGAAATCTCCGGAGTCCAGATGACCTTGCATACTCAGAATCTGGCTTTCCACCTTTCCAATGAAGGAGGAGGTAAGATTAAGGACTACATCCTTTTTCCCGAGAAAGGTATCCACGGCCTCTTCAAAATTGAATATCTCTTCCAAAAGTGGAGAAACCGCTTCCATTGATTCTTTCACCACCTGATTCTTTCCATACCATTCGGTTATAAGAGGAATTACTTCCCTTTTTTTAAAAGGCTTTGTAAGGAATCCATTCATTCCCACGGAAAGACACTTCTCCTGCTCCCCTTTTATGGCACTGGCGGTAACGGCAATAATCGGTGTTGTATCTTCCATGGATCTTATACCCTCCGTGGCTTCATAGCCGTTCAGCTCCGGCATCTGTACATCCATGAAAATTAAACCGTACCTTTTCTTTTTTACAGCCTCCACAGCCTCTAACCCATTGGAGGCAATATCTACGGAATATCCAAGACTTTCCAGAATGGTTTTAAAAAGCTGCTGATTTACCTGATGGTCCTCCGCTACTAAAACAGGTAACACCGGCTCCTGTTCATGAACTTCCCTGGAGGGGACATCTTTTTCCTGCTGATCCTCCCATTTTTTTGCCCCGGAGTTTATATCGTCAGAAAGCTCCTCAACCCAGGAAGCTTCTTCCTGGAATTCGTCCACAGTCTCCAGGTCCACCCTCTCCTCCAGAGCCATGGAAAGGGTATCGAAGAGAGCCTGTTTCTTTACTGGTTTGGAGATGTAACCATCAAACCACTTCAACAGTTTCATTTTAGCTTCATCACCGCTTTTACCAGTTGGACTTAAAAGGAAGAGCTTGGTCGAATTGATGGAGCGGTCTGCATTTATTTCGCTGGCAAGATGCCAGCCATCCATACCGGGAAGTAACAGATCTATCAGGCAGAGGTGAAAGGGAACGTCCTTCCCCGCCGAACTTCGCAGGGCAAGAAGAGCCTTCTCCCCATTCTCCGCAGTGGCGACGGAAAAACCCCAGCTTGACAGATACCTCTGCAGAACCCTTCGGGAGGTATTGTTGTCATCTATTATAAGTACCCGGATATCTGTAAAATTCCTGTTGTATCCTTCGGTTGATTTATGTCCCTTGGTCTGAAAGGCAAAACGAGGAGTAAACCAGAAAACAGACCCCCTCCCTTCCTCACTCTCCACCCCTATCTCTCCCCCCATAAGAGAGGAGAGCCTTTGGGAAATGGAGAGGCCAAGACCTGTTCCGCCATATTTCCGGGTTGTAGAAGAGTCAACCTGGGAAAATTCCTTAAAGAGTTTTTCCATCTTCTCCTTGGGAATTCCTATGCCTGTATCCCGTACAGAAATCTTTACCCCGGCGATGCCATCCTCTACAAGATCTCTCTTGACCTCCACCACAATCTCGCCTTGGGGAGTGAATTTCACAGCATTGTTAAATAGATTTACCACTATCTGGCGCAACCTTACCGGGTCGCCCTTGAGATATCTCGGCACCTCCTCTGCTATCTCCACCACCACTTCAAGACCCTTCTTATGAGCTTCCAGAGTAACCAGATCCACCGCATCCTCGATGGTTTCGTAAAGGTCAAAATCGATCGATTCCAGAGTAAGTTTTCCAGCCTCTATTTTGGAGAAATCCAGGATATCATTGATCAGGCTTAAAAGCACATCCGCAGAAAAAGCTACCTGCTGGGCATACTCCTGCTGTTCCGGATCCAGAGAAGTTTCCAGGAGAAGTTCCGTCATTCCAGTAATGGTATGAATGGGGGTCCTGATTTCATGACTCATGTTGGCTAAAAAATCGGATTTTATGCGTGTGGCCTTTTCCGCCTCCTCCTTCGCCAGGGTTAGCTGTTCCTCAAGAAGCTTCTGAGGGCTTATATCCTCCACCATGGCAAAGACGAATTTGGTACTTCTTCCGGGATAGGTCACATAAGAGATATTCATTCTGCACCAGAAGGATCTATTATCCCCCCTTACAATCCTTATCTCCATTACTATGTGGACCCTCTGTCCCTTTATCAATTTATTGAATTGTGCCTGGAACTCCTCCCTATCTTCGGAGGATACAAGCTCTGTGAACTCCAGACTTTCCAATTCAGAGGCTTTTCTGTTGATCATCATCTGAAAGGTATGGTTGCAGGAGAGAATCTTGCCACTTTTCCCCAGCACAATCATCCCAAGGGAGAATTCAGAGAATACAGATTTGAATATTTCCGCTTTAAGATCCACACCCGACTCCTGGGTAAGTATAATCACAGAATAGGTGTTCCTGCAAAATATAATTTTACAGGATTCTCAATTAAAAATTTGCGTTTAAGACTTCCACCGCTTTTCTCATGATCTTTTCCGGTTTGAGGGGTTTGATCATATAGCTGTTTATTCCGTAACTTACAGCCTTAATAACCGTCTCTTTCTTGGACAGTGCACTGAAAACAATTACAGGCAGATCCTTTCCATTCTGCTTCAGATACTGTAGCACCTGAAAACCGTTCATCTCCGGCATCATAAGATCTAAAAAAACCACATCAAAGGAATGTTGCCCCAAGGCTTGTACAAACTCCTTTCCATTATTAAAGAGGCTGATCTCCCATTTTGTTTCTCCAAAGACAGTTTTAAGAAGTTCCTGGATTACTATGTCATCATCCACCACCGCCACTTGAGCTCCAGGGAACAGTTCATCCATCTTTAAACCCTCTTCCTTTTCCCTTTCTCCATCGAAACGGAACTGGAAAGACTCCCTTACCTCCTTTTTGGGTTTAGCTGTGGTAAGGATCTTTTCTAAGGCCTCTCCACTTTGGGGCTTAAGATCCTGTTTTAATCCCATCAGATCATCCATAGCAGGCTCAAGACTTGGATAGATATCTAATTTTGCGAGTTCTTTATCCTGCCTTAAAGTTTCCTTAACAAAGTTATTGGTGGTAAGGATTTTTATATACTTGTAGTCCGTAGCAGTGGCATCAAGGATTGTGCGGAAAAGGGTCTTGAGCTTAATGGAATCCTTCTGGCCGAGATCCAGGCTTGACATGAGGACCAAAATCTTTGGGGCCTTAACCTGGTAAAGCTCGAGAAGCTCCAGAATCTTATACCGGAGTAGATCGATCTTTTCCATATTTAAGCCCTGGGCTATCTCCAGGAAGAGTATATCCTCATTAAAGTGAGCCTCAATTATACATGGTGTGGGATCGATTTCCAGTTTAACAGAAAGGACTTCTGAGACGGTATTCAGAAGGGAATCCAGCTTAAGAGGTTTGGTGAAGCATTTTTTAACATTGTATTTTGCTACCTGCAGAATAATGTTTCTGTCTAGTTTCGAAGAGACAATGATGATGGGAATTGCAGAGATGTTCGGATTCTGGGTTTTCTCCTTAAGGACCTGCTGACTGCTCTTTCTGGACAGGTAGTAGTCCATGATTATCAGGTCCGGCATCTCGCTGCGCATTTTGGCACTGCCATCCAATCCGTTCATTGCCTGAATTACCTCGAAATTGAATCTTGCCAGGGTTTTTGCAAGATACTCGCGGAAGAGAGAGGATTCATCGATTACTAAAACTTTTTTCATAGGATGCTCCAAAAATACTTTAAAATTTATATCCGAAGTTCCTTAACATCTCCTTTCTGTCTCTTTTTTCCTTTTCCCCCTCCACTCCCTTGGGAGAAAAACCGTCCACAACTCCCACAATCCCCCGGCCCTGCTCTGTGGAGGCAACAAGTACCTGAAGGGGGTTCGCGGTAGCAGCAAAGATCCTTGCCACTTCGGGACAGTTCTTTATCTGATTGAGGATGTTTATCGGGAAGGCCTTTTTTATTACCAGGAAAAAGGTATGTCCTGCGGCTACCTCCTGGGCGCACAGCAGGGCATCGGAAACAAGTTTTTCATTGTTACCTTCCGTACGGATAAGGCAGGGACCAGAAGCCTCGCAGAAGGCAAGCCCGTATTCTATCCCTGGTACAGAGGAGACCAGAATCTCCGCAATATCCTCTACAGTTTTTATAAAATGGGATTGTCCAATAATTATATTACAGTCCTTTTCCCACACAAGTTGTACAGCCTCTGTCCTTACCTCCATCCCTTTCCTCCTGGTATTAATTTTCTGCTAAAAGGGTATCTAAATCAATTTCACAGACCACCACCGGGACGGTTATACCCCAGTTTGTAAGTATCTGGGGATGCACCTCCCCCATAAATCCTGCCTGTCTGTTATTATACCTTATTCCCGCGCAACGTCCATCTAAAAATCTTGGATCTTTCAATTCAAAAACCTCGTGCTCCCTGGAAAGGTAATAGAAAAGAGCCGAGACCAGGGTCCTTATGAGGGTGTATCCTGCCTCCTTGTCCGCCACCAAGGCGCCAAGGTAATTCCTAGTAACACAACCTTGATTGTCCGAAGGTTCCCGGTATGTAACATTGCCCAGCTCAAAAATCCTGTGAGGATAAGCTGCCTTTCCCGAAATGCTTTCCGAGGCAAGAAGAGCTGGAAGAATCGAATTCCTTACGAATTCATAGTTTTCGGTCATGGGATTGGAGATCTGAATCAAGGAATCGGCAGGGATTCCCATCTTTTCAATAAAGTCCTTTCTTGAACCAAGATAATTATAGATCATCTCCTGGAATCCCTGTCCCACCATTATATCCCTTACCCTGCGGGAAAACTCCTCCTCCGGCGTCAGCCTGCCCACGGTAAAATCTGCGGGCATAACAGGCTTAAAGGAATCCATCCCCCGGCCCATCATAATATCCTCCACTCCATCCACAGGATGGAGGTAATCGTTTCGGTATTCAGGAATCCCGGCTATAATCCTTTCCCCCTCCGCTTTATTCCTTACCCCCATGCGGGATAGACAGCGACTTGCTTCTTCCACGGAGAGGATTTCGCCCAGAAGCTTGTTTGCATAGGGGATCTCTATTTCCACCGGTTCCTGGAAATAGTAGGGGCAGACCACTTCCCTGCCCATGGGTGTTTCATAGGGGTAAATAACCTTGACAGGCAGCACTGTGTACCCGGCATCGGCGGCATCGCAGGCTACTATGGAGGCTGTAAGCATTAAGGAGGGGAGATCCGTGCCTGTCATCTCTATAAAGAGATTGCGGTCTCCTACCTCTACAGCTCCGATCCTGGCGCTGTTAATTACAGGCGGGTTGCTCAAAGTATCCCCATTTACATCGGTAAGATAGGGAAAGAGGGGGAAATCCGCCACAATAGGTCCGAACTCCCTTCCCTTGGGATGCTCCAGATTTATCTCCCGCAGGGAGAGTTCCCGGTCCATCCCGAGGGGCACAAACCTGGTTTTATCCGGATCGGCAGCCTGGTACTTAACCGGGAAGACGATAAGGTCGCTTCTGTAGATTCCCATAGCAATCGATTTTCTTTTTCTGCCGTAATTCCAGCAGAGCTTTTCCTGGGTCTGGATAAGGTCCTTTAAGAAGGCATCGTCCACCTCCGGACCGGTTATACAGAAGGCGGCAATATAGGGTCTTATATCCTTAAGATTAGGATCCACCAGAACCTGACGGTTTCCGGAATCCATGATCTTTCCCGGTCTCGAGAAAAAATTATACCCTGGAATCTCCGCCCCCAGGTACAGTCGGATCTGCCTGCCCAATCCTGCGGTGGACCATAGGTCAGGTCTGTTCGTGTCATTCAGTTCTATCTTAAAAATCCCCTCTTCCTCTCCATCCAGCTCAGCTTTACAATAAGGAAGCAGTTCTTCAAGTTCCTGTATGGAAAGCTTTCTTCTGCAGTATTTCCAGAGGGCATCGGCATAGACTTCAATTTTAGGCATTATTAGCTCCTTCTCCTCATTCTTACCTTTTCAATATCATTGGTGAACAGTTCCCTTAGATCATTCAAACCAAGGTGCATAAGGGCCATACGGTCTATTCCCAGCCCCCAGGCTAGGACAGGAACCTCAATTCCTAATGCTTTGGTAAGCTCCGGCCGGAAGATTCCGCTTCCTCCAAGCTCAAACCAGCCCAGAACAGGATGCTTGATATGCACCTCTATGGAGGGTTCGGTAAAGGGGAAATAGGCAGGGGCGTACTTAACCTCCGTCGCTCCTGCCACCTCTTCGGCAAACATTTTTAGAAGGCCCAGCAGTGTTCTAAGGTTAACATTCTCCCCAAGAACAATCCCCTCGGTCTGATAAAAATCCGCCCCATGGGTGGCATCCACCTGGTCATACCGGAAACAACGGACAATTCCGAAATACTTTCCCGGAATTTTCGCCTTGGGGAGAGTTTTTGCAGACAGGACTGTTCCGTGGCTGCGAAGTATCAGTCTGCGGGTAAAATCCCGGTCAAAGGGATACTGCCAGCCCCGGCTTCCCGTATCTCCTCCGTTTTCATGAGCCTTTGCCACATTGTCCAGGTAGGGCTGCTCAATCTCCCGGGCATACATGGGGTCCTTAATATAGTAAACATCGTGAATATCCCGGGCAGAATGGAACTGGGGCATGTAGAGAGCATCGGAATTCCAGAACTCCGTCTCCACCAGGGGTCCGTCAAATTCCTCAAAGCCCAGGGAAACAAGCTTATCCTTGGTCTGCTGGAGAAACTCGACATAGGGATTCTTACGGCCTATATATACCTTGGCGGGAGGGGTATCGATATTGTACTGCCGGAAAACCAGATTCTTCCAGTTTCCCGAAACAAGCATCTCGGAGGTTAGGCTTCCCGTCTCTTCTCCGGTTATGCCCTGGCTCCTTAGCTCTTTACCCAAGGAGACCCCGGCCTTTGTGAAAGCATAAACCACCCTCTCTCTCTCGCCGATTTTAAAAAGGGCAGAGGACGCACCCCTCTTTTTACTTACCCCGGAGATAGCCTCCTGCTCCTCTGGAAGCAGTTCTGTTTCTTTTAACGGAGAATTCAGGGCCTTGTCCAGAAGCGACCGTAAAACTGAAAGTCTTTTTGGAGCCTTTTCATCCCTCTTAACCAGCTCCACCCTTTTCTCAGGGTCCATTCTGACAAAGCCCTCTTTTGAAAGTGTACCAAAGGCGGAACCGGCATCCTTATTATCCAATTCCAGAGCCTTGGCAATCTCCGGTAGTGATAAAGCCCCTGCAGTAGAGAGCAGGGAAAGGATTCTCTCCTCCGGCATCCCGGTTTTCTGACAGGCTTTTCCAAGATCCGTAAGCTCATACTCCAGGGTCGTGCTCCGTTCTTTTTCCTCTATATATCCTTTTGAACTAAGCCAGCTGAAGGCCTGGTTGCACTGTCCTATATTAAAATGCAGATCCTCCACCACCCGCTCTACCGTAAGGGGAGCCTCCGGCAGAAGAAGCACCTGAATTTCCAAAGGATGAAGACTCTTAAGATCTGTGTTCATAATTTTCTTTTAACTCCATATAATATTGTTAAACACCCAGACGGAGAGCCAGGGCACGAAGAAAAAGACCAACATCGCTTACAATTCCGATGGTCTGGCTGGAACCTCGGTCGGAAAGTTTTGTTACCACAGCGGGATTTATATCCACACAAACGGTTTTTACCCAGGAGGGAAGCATGTTCCCGGTTCCAATGGAATGGAGCATGGAGGAGAGCATCAAAGCCATGGTTGATCCCTTTATTATTTCCGCATATTTCTCCTGAGCCCGGATCATATCTGTTTCCGTTTCCGGCAGGGGGCCGTCATCCCGGATGGAGCCGGCAAGACAAAATGGTATCCCCTTTTTTATTATTTCGTACATAACACCGGCCTTAAAAACGCCAGCTTCCACTGCTGCGGAAATGGAACCATAATAATTAACCTTATTGATGGCTCGCATATGGTTCCTGTGCCCTTCGTTTGTGGGCCTGCCAGTGGAGAGGTCAACCCCAAGAGAGGTTCCGTAAAGCTGAGACTCCAGATCGTGAACAGCAATGGCATTCCCGGAAAGAAGGCCATGGATATACCCGTCTCGTATCAGCCCAGCCAAAGCGGGGCCTCCACCGGTATGAATAACCACTGGCCCCGCAACAGCCACCACCTTCCCCCCCTGCTCTCTGGTGTTCCGCAATTCCTCGGCAATTTTTGCCACAGCTACGTCTACACTCCTTTCGGAGGAAACATCTCCCGACATGAAACCGAACAGATCCGTATGCCTTTCCCTTTGCGGGGGAAACACGCGAACGGATTCGGCGGTGCAGACTATGGGATCCCCCTTTCTAACATCCCTGAGCTTCTTACAAACAGGACCGTCCGAACCGGAGATTATAACCCCATCCATCCTCTGTTTTTTAACCTCTCTCCATTCCCCCTTAAAGAAAACCTCGGTTCTGTGATTGGTGGTGGAATAAAAATCATCCGGAACACAGGCATCCTTTGGGGAGGGAATACAGAGGGCCTCCTTTGCGGCCTTTTCGTAACAGCCCATCTGGACAAGTTTCTGGGTAACTCCCTCGAGAACCCTCTCCTCGGGAGCGTGAATCTCTATATCCAGATGAGAGGGATTTAAATTTGTTTTTCCGATTTTAAATTCATGAATTGTATAGTCAGCACCCTCTTCGATTATGAGGGTCAATATTTTTGCAAGAATTCCGGAATCTATGAGATGTCCATCCGCTACAAACTTTCTGTTTACCATGCTGTTGCTCCCGCCCTGCTTTAGGTTAAGGTTTGGGCCATTCTATACTAAATTGCAAAATAGGAAAAGATGAGTGCTGGGTTTAATAGAAACAGTTCGCGCTGTAGGGGTTATCATCAATTACTGTTTACCCTTCCCGGGTAGCATCTTCAGGAGAGAAGTTCCGGCAAAATCGAAACCGCATCCTCCAGGGAATCGCAGATCCTGTAAACCCTTTCCTTTATCTCCGGGGCTACTAAGGAAAGATCGGGGATATGCACAACCCTCATCCCGGCGGAAAGCCCAGCCTTAATGCCGTTTTCCGAATCCTCAAAGATCATGCAGGAGGAAGGGGTTACCCCCAACAGGGAGGCAGCCCTTAAAAAGATATCCGGTTCCGGCTTGCCCCTGCTTACATCATCCCCGCCCACAACCACTGCAAAGTAGGGCAAGAGCCCTGCCTTGGTAAGATAAGTCTGGGCGGTTTCTTGTCTGGAGGAGGTAGCCAGGGCGCAGGGCACATTCTTTTTTTGCAAGGTCAGGAGGATCTCTGGAGCACCCCTTTTTATTGGGATTCCTCGGGCTTGGAAGTGAAGATCTCTATGTTTTCGCCAGGATTCCACATACTGATGAAAGGGGAAATCCTTACCAAGTTTCATCTTAAGAAGGTCTTCTATATCCTTGTGGTTCTTACCCATGGAAAGGTAAAGGATTTCATCGGAGATCTTCCATCCGATCTCCTCTCCTATCTCTTTACTCAGATCAAAAAAGAGCCTTTCCGTATCGAACAGAAGGCCGTCCATATCAAAGATAACTGCCTGAATCATTGTATCCTGCTGCATAGTTCTGAAAGGTAATTTATTATCCTGCTTTTTTCAATTGCCTCAAGGGAGCTTAGAAAGAAACACCGTCAAACCCAGGGAAATAAAGCCTGCCAAAAGAAAAACCAAAGTCCAGTCCAGGGAGAGCCGTAGACTTCGGATCCTGCTCTGAAAAACCTCTCCCCCGCGGCTTGTGACAAGAAAATAAGAAAATACTCCAAGGGAGGTCACCAGGAAAGTCTCCCAGAGATTCTCCATGGTCCAGGGGTTGAATATCCCAGATGGAGATTGACGGAAGATAAGGAAGTGGAGCATTTCAAAAATTGGCCTGCCAAACAGCCCTGTTATAAGACATAAAATAGATAGAACCACTAGGGGGAAAAAGGCAGCTGTTTTGTTCAACCCGGCTTTTTTCATACTAGAAATTTGGAACACCTCTTCCTCAGAGTTTTTCTGCAGATCTCCCTTCCTCAGAGGAGTGGATTGGGACAGGGGTTGTTTTTTCAGTTTCTTCCAGAAAAGAGCTGAAAGCTTGGTAAAAGAGGCCAGAGTCCCCACAGAGGTAATCCATAAAGTCCAATACGCCGCGGGATGTTCCTTTAGTCCCACCATTATCAGCTTTTTGCTGACAAAACCATTAAAGGGGGGAAACCCCGCAATACTCAAGGCCCCGAAGGTGAAAAAGAGGGCAAGCAATGGATATTTTCTTCCCAATCCTCCTATTTTTTTTAGGGAATCCTCGTTGGTGAGGATGATCACCAAGCCAAGGGAGAGGAAGAGGAGGCTCTTAAAAAGCGCATGATTCAGTATGTGGAAAAGGGAGCCGCTTACAGAAAGAAGAGTCCCCGCCCCAAATCCGGCAATTATATACCCCATCTGAGATACGGAATGCCAGGCAAGGAGAACCTTGATCTCCTTCTGCATAAGAGCCCAAAACACACCCACCAAAGCTGTAATTGTTCCTGAGCATAGAAGGAAATTCCTTACCTCCAGCGATCCGGAAATCACCGAAAGCCGCCAAACGGCAATAAAGGTTACTTTTATAACCACCCCGGAAAGGAGGGCGGAAACAGGGTGTGGGGCTTGGGAATGAGCCTCCGGCAGCCAGGTGTGAAAGGGAATAAAGGCTGTTCTAACCCCGAGCCCTGCAATAAGAGCAGCTAGGATCAGGGCTGTTTCCCTGGCGGAACCTGTGGGAGAGGCAAAATATCCTGCCACCCCGGAAAAAAGAAGAGAACCAGTATTTCTATAAATCCCAAAAATCCCGAGAAGAAAAATAGAAATTCCCAAAGAGCTTAAAAGCAGATATTTAAAACTAGCAAGAATCGACCGTTCCTTTTTTGCATAAGCAATAAGAATATAGGCAGAGATCCCCACAATCTCTAAACAGACAAAAAGGTTAAATAGATCCGCCGCAAGGATTACGCCAGCCATCCCGGAGGTAAGGATGAGACTGAAAAAATAGAAACTGCTATCATAGGTTTTATCGGAAAAGGCGTAGATCAGGGCAAGGAAGGTAACTGCGTATACCAGGAACAAACCCACCCAGGCAAATCCGTCCATAGCCTGGGCTATTCCGATGGGGCCTCCCCAGTTTCCCAGTATAATCCGGTACTCCTCCCCCTGGAAGATCGGTTTTGCATAGATGAGAAGAATCAAAAGGCATGAAAGAAACACTAACAAAACGGAAGGTTTTGTTATTCTTCTATCAGGCCAGATCTTCTCCAGCAATGTGAAAAAAGAGCCTGCCAGGGGAACAACAATGAATAGAACAATACCCCCTTCAGGCATTTTCCCTGGCCTTTTTTTCTATCTCCTGAATATCCAGGGTACCATAGGCCTTATATAGTTTATACACCAAGGAAAGTGCCAAAGCTGTTACACAGATTCCCACAACTATGGCTGTTAACATTAAGGCCTGGGGAACAGGATCAACTATGATCCCTGTCTGATCCAGAAGGATAGGGGCTTCATCCCCGGACAGGGAACCCAGGTAGATGAAAAGGATGATCAGGGCAGAATTGATGATATTAAGAGCAATAACTTTTTTTATCAGATTTCTGCAAAGGATTATACCAAAAACCCCTAGGAGAAAGAGTATCAGAATTAGATAGATCCTGAGCATTAATCCTCCTCCTTGAAAAGATAGAAACAGATAAGGGTGATCCCGGCTCCTACCTTTAATCCGATAACAATATTAAGAACCAGAATAAATCCTGCACTGGGAACCTCTCCTGGGGTGCCTATAGGAAGAAAATTGGACAGATACCCGCTTCCCAGAAAAATCCCTAAAAATCCCATCGCAAGAAAGGCAAAGAATCCCAAGGCCTCTGTAAAGGAGACGGCTGTTAAGGGAAACAGCTTCTGAACCCTTTCCGTTCCCTGGCATAAAAGAAGAAGGACAATTCCAGAGGCAATTACCACACCTCCCTGAAAACCTCCTCCTGGAGAAAGATGCCCATAGGTTACCAGATAGAAACCAAAGAGAAGGATAAAGGGGGAGAGTTTTCGGGAAATTACATCTAGAATGCTCGTTTTCTTCATTGTTTTTTTCCAATGAAATAGACTACACCGGAAACGGAAACCAAGAGAACTATGGTTTCTCCTAAGGTATCAAAGGCTCGGTAACCCAGATAGATTGATGTAACCAGATTGACCGCTCCTGTCTCCTTCGGTCCGTTCTGGAGGAGATAATCCCTTGCCTTCTGAGGAGCAGGGGAATCCACCTGCAGGGAATAAAAGAGAAAGGCAGAAAAGATGACAAGAACCACAATCTGCGGAATCCTTTTCATAACCCCACCTTTGCCTTCGTTTTCCTTATCACCCAGATATATAGAAAAGTAGATATCCCCGCACCTACTGCCGCCTCGGTAAGGGCAACATCGGGAGCATGAAGATAAAAAAAGAGGAGTGAGCTTAACAGGCTAAAAACCGCAAGAAAGATTACTGCTGCAAGAAGATCTCTGGCAAAGATCGCCAAGGCGCCCAGTATAATATGAAGAACAAGCAGGATTTCTATCATTCCGTATCATCTCCGTCTAATTTAAACCTCCTACCTATCCTTCGCCAGGGTATCATCTCCTTATCCCAGGCATAAAGGGCTATTATATGCGCGGAAACAGGGCTGGAGATAAAGAAAAAGAGAGTAATAACAAAGATCTTGCCTGTCATTGGAGAAAACCCGGCCCAGATCATGGCAGCAATAAAAACAGATATAACTGCGGTGGTACTACAAGTGGAGGAAGCCTGCAACCTGGTATAAACATCCGGGAAAATTAACACCCCCAGATTACCCATAATGTTAAAGATCACCCCCAGGAGAAGAAAAAGGTATACCAATAAATCTTTTACCAGATCCATCAGGTGTGCCTCCTTTTCCCAAAATATCTAATAATTGCCAGGGTTCCCACAAAACCAAAGATATCGTACACCAAGGCCACGTCCAGATAAACATGGAGATTCTCCCTTACTGCAATGAGAACAAGAATTGCCAGAACCTGGGCCGCTACCATATTCAAACCGATTAGCCTATCGGCAGAGGAGGGGCCAAGAACAACTCTTATCAAACTCAGAATATTGGTTCCCAGGAAAATATAAAGAACCAAATTAAAAGCCAGGGTGGGAGTCATATGAAAACCTTTTTCAAGATCTTCTCCATCTTTCCCTTAATTAGATCCCCGGCATATCTTGAATGTATTGTCTTTGCATCCAGCCAATGTACTATCAGATGGTCGTCATCGATACTTAGGGTAATGGTTCCCGGTGTCAGGGTTATGGAATTGGTTAGTATAACCCTGGCCAGATCCGATTTTAACTTGGTTCTGAAGTGAACAACCCTGGGATTTATGTTTCCCCTTATAACCTTAAAAAGAACTTTGAAGCTGGCTATATACATTTGAAAAATAAGAAAAAGAAGATAAAGCAGGAGAATATCTAACCTGGGAAGAAGACCTCTTCTTTCCGCCTCCTTTTCATCTATAAAAAGTTCATAAGTAAGGAGGGCCACTAAAAAGGAGAAGATTATTCCCGCCACCAAGGAGGTGGGGGCAAAATTCCCGGAAAAAAGGATCCAGCCGCAGAAGAGATAAAGAGCAGTCAAAAGAATTCTTACAATTTTCCATTTTGTAAAGACTGTCATTCCTTTTCCTGTTTTCTGAAGGCATTAATTATATCTTTAGGTTTAGAGACACTGTTTAGCTCATCCCTGAATTTCGGATCATGCAGCAATCTCGCTAGTTTGCTTAACAGTCGGAGATGGTCGTTGTTATGACCCTCCGGCCCAAGAATTAGAAAAAATAGGGTAACAGGCTTATTATCGATAGAATCGTAATTTATACCATCTCTCTTTCTGCCGAAGGCTATGAGGGTTTCCGAGAGGCCTGGGATAAGTTTGTGAGGTATTGCAATCCCTTCCCCTATCCCCGTAGAGGCCATCTTCTCTCTGGCCAGAAGCTCTTTAAGAATGATTTTTACATCCTTTATCTTACCGCCCTCTTGAAGAAGAGTTAAAAGCTCCTCCACGGCATCCTTCTTTCTGGATGCATTTAGGGAAAGCTTTATATATTTTTCATCCAAAAGTTCGTACAGGTTTACCACATCAATCCTCCTCTTCTTGTACCACAAGACCACGGACATAATCCACCGGTAGTGTAAAAAGTATACCTGTACCGGGTTCGTCCAATCCCCCGCAAATGGAATCCAGAAGCTTTTCCAGTCTTGGAATATTCTTTTCATTCCTAATTACAGAAAAGATTGTTTTATTGTACGGCTTGTTTCCCTTCATGAAATCCTTAAAATCGGCAAAAAGCGGGACTTCGTAGGTAAGAAAGCGGCCCATCCCCTCAGAATCGATGATTGTTGCTCCAGGGATGCCTGCCTCAACATAGGCTGCTAATACCTCATCCAGGAGTTCTTCCTTATTGAGGACAAAAATTAAAAGCTTCATGTATTGTTATTGTACCGACATTCCGTTTTCAGTCAAGTTTTCATTAGTGTCCCTAAGCTTGTAAAAAAAATAAAAATATTTCAAGCAGGGGGAAAGAAAGGTAGTTCTTTATTGGTATGAACACACTATTACCAATAAA
>Ga0067045_1030402_pt1 | contig 15435 bp, 12 predicted proteins | sample TerdegcTABiofilm_FD_59184 | JGI IMG/M metagenome (GOLD analysis project Ga0067045, IMG submission 59184) | Combined Assembly of (Gp0054472, Gp0054536) Wastewater bioreactor microbial communities from Singapore -Terephthalate degrading...
GTTGCCGGTGCCTTTAAAGGTCGTCGAAAGCCGCGTCATCGGCCCAACATTAGGACAAGATTCCTTGAATAAAAGTATGATTGCCGGCCTGATCGGTTTTGCCATTGTGACTCTTTTCATGATTATCTATTACCGGTTACCGGGGGTGGTTGCCATTCTGGCAATTCTGAATTACGCCTTACTCACTTTGGCGATTTTCAAACTGATCCCTGTTACCCTGACTCTGGCAGGCATTGCAGGTTTCCTGTTGAGCACCGGAGGCGCCCTCGACGCCAATATTCTAATTTTCGAGCGGTTAAAAGAAGAGCTCCGTAATGGTCGCACCCTTCAACAATCTGTCGATCTCGGCTGGAAAAGAGCTTGGCCTTCCATTCGAGACTCGAACATTGCCACGATTATTACAAGCGTAATCTTATATTGGTTTGGTTCTACTTTCGGAGCAACCATTGTAAAAGGGTTCGCAGTTACACTGGCTCTCGGCGTCGCCGTCAGCCTTCTCAGTGCAATTTTTGTCACCCGAACATTGCTAAACATTGTTATAGATTTTATCAATCCTGCCAACCATCGCCAGTGGTTTGGCGCTTAAAGGATAAAAAATGCTGAACATCCTTGGAAAACGCTATATTTTCTTCTCGATTTCTTTATTTCTAATCGTTCCCGGTCTGATTATTATGTTGGTTTGGGGATTGCCATTAGCGATCGATTTTACAGGCGGCAGCATCCTTGAAGTGCAATTTTCTCTCAACAAAGCGCCTCAACCAGCAGAAATTGTGAACCTTTACAACGATTTGGGGGTAACAGATGTTCAGGTGCAAACAGCTGCGGACGGGATTCGAATTATTCGATCCAGGGAACTTGATGATGCAAAGAGAAATGAAATTTTGCAGGAAATCAACAGCCGGTTCAATGACACCGTAACCGTGTTGCGATTTGACACCGTAGGCGCCACAATCGGTCAAGAAGTAACTAATCGCGCCGGGCTCGCCGTTGCTGTGGCTGCATTGGGTGTTATCATCTATATAACATTTGCTTTTCGCGGCATTCAACATGCTTTCCGGTACGGGGTCTGCGCAATCATTGCGATGATCCACGATGGCCTGGTCGTACTGAGCCTCTCCGCAATCGGTGGTCATTTCCTCGGGTGGCAGGTAGATTCCCTCTTTCTCACAGCTTTGTTAACTGTAATAGGTTTTTCAGTACAGGACAAAATTGTCGTATTCGATCGCATTCGGGAAAACAGCAATATTTACCGTAAACTCTCGTTCGAAAAACTGGCAAATCACTCCATTGTCCAGACTCTCCAGCGATCCATTAATACCCAGTTGATGACTTCTGAGTTCATGCTGCTCGCGCTTGCTTTGTTGGGCGGCGTAACACTGCGTGAATTTGCCATCATTCTCCTCGTCGGGTTGTTCATGGGCACCTACTCTTCCATCTTTATTGCGGCTCCCTTCCTCGTCGTCTGGGAAAATAAAGAGTGGAAAAACTGGTTCCGCAAAAACAAAACCGCCGCGGTTTAACTTTAAAAAATTACTGCTGTAAAATCAGACAGGGTTCATTATTTTAGAACCCTGTCTTTCTTTTTTATATTGGTATCTGTCCCTTTACTGGTGGGTTGTAGAAAAGTTTGCAAAAATCACCGCCTACAGGTATCTTGCTTTCGGGCGTCGCCAACGGTGCCGGCAAAAAAGTTGCCAATCATCTTCGGGAGACACACTTACCTTGTTATCTGTGTTCACAACCCACCATTAATTGGTAAAATAAATGGTGAACAACAGCTAGCGCTCCACAATCGAATGAACAAAATCCAGTTGATCTAATTTTTTTTGTACTGTTTCTCAGCTCCATCATAACCAAATCAGAAAGCGAGTGACAATATGCGAAAAGAGGTCGTACTGATCACAGGCGCCAATGGCGAAATGGGGCATGGGCTCATTTCACACCTGGCAAAAATGGAGAATAAGCGCATTGTTGCACTAGATGTCCAGCCTCTCGATCAAGAACTAAGAGCCTGTTGTGAAAGATATATCGTGGGGGATATCCTGGATGGCATGTTGCTGGGCCGGATGGTTGTGGAATATGAGATTCAGACCATCTACCACCTGGCATCCATTCTTTCTACAAAAGCCGAATACAATCCAGAGACAGCCCACCGCATCAACGTGGAGGGAACACTCAATCTATTGCGCCTTGCAGTTGAGCAATCCGAATGGCAGGGCCGCCCGGTCAAATTTCTTTACCCAAGTTCCATCGCAGCCTATGGCATCCCCAATCTTGAAACAAAAAACAAAGTGGGTAAAGTAAAAGAAAATGAATGGCTCTACCCCACCACAATGTACGGTTGCAATAAATTATATTGTGAACATTTGGGTAGGTATTATTCAACACACTATCGTCAGCTTGCGGTGGAACAGCGAAAATCTACGATCGATTTTCGCTGTATCCGGTTTCCGGGTCTAATTTCCGCAGACACGTTGCCAACAGGAGGGACAAGCGATTACGCCCCCGAAATGCTACACCACGCTGCACAGGGGCTACCATATGTCTGCTTTGTCCGTCCAGATACTCAATTGCCCTTCATGGCCATGCCGGATGCTATTAAGTCTCTGTTGTTACTCGAGCAAGCTCCTCGCGAGAACCTCTCCCAACTCGTGTATAATGTGACCAGTTTCTGCCCCACTGCTCAAAAAATTCATGAGATCGTCAAACAATCCTTTCCCGCTGCAGAGATTACTTTCTCGCCGCATAAATCCCGCCAGGCAATTGTCGATAGCTGGCCAGTCGACATTGACGATTCCGCGGCAAGAAATGACTGGAATTGGAACCCGGATTATTCTTTAGAAAAGGCATTTACCGAATATCTTATCCCCGCCGTTCAAAAGAGATACCGGGACCCCGAAAAAGCAAGCTAATGCTAAATAGAAAAAGATAGGGCTTCAAATGGAAAATCAAACCGCTTCCATGGTTGGCACCGGAGAAAAATCGGCGGCTGTGATGGCGTATACCCACAATAAGCTCTGCTGGGGAGAAATTGTAATCAAGGAACAAGTTCGAGTAAGCACTTGGCTGCGCACCAACCTTGCTCCCGAAGTCATCCGGATCTACAATGCAAAGATGTTGATCACAACCGCGCCAGTAGAATCCTTGAAGCCAATGACATTTTCTGAAATCCACGTCCCCACCGAAAAGGTTATTGCATTTCACTTGATCCCTCCTGCCAAAGATCCCCTGGACTACGATCCATCCGAGCCGAATCGGCAGATGACTCCAATTTCCGTGCTTGTCGGGGCATTTAAAGTAGATGGTTTTATGCGCATGTCCATGCAATCAAATCTGGCAAAATACTTAGAAATTACGAGAGAAAACTTTACTGCAATATATGACGCTGAAATCAGCTCCCCTATCCTCTCAGCATTAGGGATTTTCCGAGTGCCTTATTTGTTAGTGCGTCAGAACGCTGTAATTTTTACAACCAGAAGCCAGTAATCTCAATTCCGTTCCCCAAAAACAGGAGCGCGATAGTATGCAAACAAAAAAAATATTCATCACCAGGAATATCCATCCAGACGCTGTCTCTCGGCTAAAAAGCTTTGCTGAAGTTGATATCTGGCCTGGTGAAACACCTCCCTCAGAAGAATTCTTAAAGCAAAAAATTGCTCAGGTTGACGGGGTCATTACCTTATTAACCGATCCACTTACCTCCAACGTGATTTCTTCAGCAAACCCTGGTCTAAAGGTTATCAGCCAGATGGCAGTTGGTTATGACAATATTGATATAAAAACTGCTACCGAAAAGGGAATTCCTGTTGGGCACACTCCCGGCGTCCTGACCGAAACTTGTGCAGATTTCACTTGGGCTCTCCTCCTGTCTTTAGCCCGCAGAATCCATGAAGCAGCATTAGAGGTCAGCCAGGGAATATGGAAACCATGGGGACCAGATGTTCTGGTAGGGTATGACGTTTATGGCGCCACGCTGGGGATTATTGGATTTGGCCGGATTGGGCAAGCGGTCGCTCGTCGAGCACGCGGTTTCAATATGCGCATTCTTTATACCGATCCAGAACGTCACATTGACCTGGAAAACGAACTTAATGTAGAATTTTGCACGTTGGATGAAATCCTTTCACAATCTGATTTTCTTTCTCTTCACACGTATCTTTCTGAGACTACATATCATTTGATCAATAAAGAGCGGCTAGCGCAAATGAAAAAAACAGCTCTATTGATCAATACATCCCGAGGCAGCGTAATCGATCCGACAGCGCTGGAATGGGCGTTAATCAATAAAGTCATTGCGGGCGCAGCATTGGATGTGTTTGAACCAGAGCCTATTCCAGCCGAAAGCCCCCTTTTGAGAATGAAAAACGTGTTGATTACCCCTCACATCGCCAGCGCCAGTATCCATACCCGCCAGAGAATGGCGCACATGGCGGTTGATAACCTTATCGCCGGTTTGGAGGGCAAACGGCTACCCTTCTGTGCCAACCCGCAAATCTATAGTAAATAAAACAGGGTAAAATGTTAATAAGATCGGCCTTGAAAAGTTTGTCTATTCGAGATTCTCATATTACCTGCAAGGGAAAAAGATATGGCTCGCAAAACAGTTGGATTCGTCGAGTTAGAATGGATATGCCCAAATTGCAACATGAAAAACCCTGGGACGAAAAAGATCTGCAGTGGTTGCGGCTCTCCACAGCCAGAAAATGTAGCGTTTCAGCGCGCCCAGGAAGAAAAAATAATCGATAAAGAGACGATCACCCCAGCCGCGGTTCAGGCAGACATCCATTGTGGGTTTTGTGGTGCCAGAAACACTGCAGATGCAAAATCTTGCAGCCAGTGCAGTGCAGATTTGACCGCAGGTAAGCAGCGTGCAAGCGGCCAGATCCTGGGCTCCTACAAATCCAGCGAGTCAAAAGAAATAAAATGCCCCCATTGCGCCTCCATGAATCCAGGTAACTACCAGTTTTGCATGAATTGTGGCGGCAGTCTGGCGCAAATAGCGCCTCAACAACTTGCCCAGCAGCCCCCCGCTGCCAAAAAATTATCCCCGCTCATGCTCATTCTGCTTGGCCTGGGGGTGATCGTTGGTTGTGGCCTGCTGGTTTTTCTGTTTAGTGGCTTGTTTAAAAGAGACACAATAACCGCGACAGTTGATCAAAGAACATGGCAGCACTCTGTTGCCATTGAACAATTCGGTGCGGTCGAACGAGAAGGCTGGCTGAACGAAATCCCAGAAGGAGCTGAAATTGGCTCCTGCGAAAAACGTGTTTACGAAACTAAGGATGAGCCCGCTCCAGATTCTGAGGAGGTTTGCGGTACCCCTTATGTCGTTGACAAAGGTTCAGGGCTTGGTGAAGTGGTACAAGAATGTAAATACCTTGTCAAGCTGGATTATTGTAGTTACACCGTTAATGAATGGGCAGTAGTCGACCAAGTCGTTTTAGATGGCAACGACACCATAGCGGTCTGGCCGGAACCGAATCTCTCTCAGAATCAAAGACTGGGAGAAAGAGAAGCGATGTACACGATTTACTTTACTGGCAAGGGCGAGAATTACCTGTACAGGACGACAGATAATGGCCTGTATGAGAAAGCAACGATTGGGAGCGTCTGGGATTTAACCGTTGATGGCTTTAATAATGTTTTATCCATTGAGCCGCGATAAGAAAATTGCCCGTAAAAGTGATATTAATAAGCAAAAAGGAAGACCAGGTCATTAACATTTGTTCCGGTAGGGCCGCACCGGATGATCCCGCCCGCCTGCTCAAAGAAATGATAAGAATCGTTATTCAATAGAAATTGATCGATATTCAAACCGAGCCGCTGGCTGATGGCAAATGTATCGCCGGTAACCGCCGCGCCGGCTGCATCGGTTGGCCCATCTTCTCCGTCGCTGGCCAGTGAAACCAGTAGAACATTTTTTAGCCCTGCTAATTCACGAACAGAACCCAATCCAGTTTCAAGATTCCGGCCACCTATCCCCTTTCCGGTGACCGTCACAGTCGTCTCGCCGCCCGCTATTACGCAACCAGGCCGGGGAACGGGATGTCCCGACGCAGTTATTTCCCTGAGCACCCCCGCCATAATTTGACCAACAATTCTGGCCTCACCTTGAATAAAAGTGGATAAAAGCATGGCATGATACCCCCTTTGGCTGGCGGCTCGCAACGAAGCCATGGCTGATAACCGGTTATCGGCTACAATCACATTTTCCACATCTATAAAAATGCGCTCACCAGGTTTCGCTGTTTCCGGCAGATCGCCTGCCAAACCATTTTGGAGCGTCCTCAAGATTCCCATCGGCGTCACTTCAAGCAAACTGTAACGTTCGAGAACTTTCCAGGCATCTGCAAAAGTAGAGGGATCAGGGACAGTAGGACCAGAAGCAATTATCTCCATTGGGCTGCCAACGACGTCAGATAAAATCAAAGTCGCAACCCGAGCTGGAGAAACCAATTTCGCCAGACCCCCGCCTTTTACAAGATCGAGATGCTTCCGGATAGTATTGATCTCCGAAATAGTAGCCCCACATTCAAGCAGCCGTCTGATAATAACCTGTAAGTCATCAATCGCTACCCCTTCACGCGGCATGGTAAAAAGCGCAGACCCCCCGCCCGAAACTAAACAAATAACCAGGTCATCCTTATGCAAATCTGTGGCGAGGGATAAGACAGCCTGTGTACCTCTCAAGCTTCCCTCGTCTGGGATGGGGTGCCCGCCCTGAAACAACTTAAACCGGGTATCCAGCTCGCTTGAATAATCTATATGTTTGGTGATTACGACTCCTGCTTCAATCGCATCGGACAAAATCTCATAGGTCGCCTGAGTCATCGGGATTGCCGCTTTGCCAAAAGCTATCACGAAAACTCTGCCCACTTTTCGCAAATCAAAATCGCTATCGCCGATCTGTAAGAGCGAACCTTTGCGCTTCATAACTCGTTTTACAGCTACGCCGGGATCCGCTGCAGTTATCGCGGCAGCAATTATCTCAGCGATTTCATGGTTGGAACATGGAAGTTGGTATCTAAGAGAGTCAATTAAGTGCAACATAAGATTGCTTGGCCTGGTAATGATAAAGATACTATCGAAAACGGTACATTTGTTTGACAAAAAGTGCTTAAAATTAGTTTGCTAAGCACCGTGATTTCGCTCATTATATATAAATCAGTTTGAGAAAGATCATCAGCCAACCTGATTTGAGAGTTTTCAAAAAGCAGAAAGATTATTACGCTAGAGACAACCCTTACTACAAAAATTATAACAGACCCACAGAAAGAATAAATCATCGCTTAAGATCTGGATTCATAAAAGAATTAAAGTGCTTCAATAACCTATTGAGGAGGAAGAAACGTGAACAAAGACGTACTGAATGGCCTTTTTCGACCCAAAGCTGTAGCAGTTGTTGGCGCCTCTGCAACACCCGGTAAAATCGGTTATACCGTTGTCAAAAATCTGATCGATAGCAAATATGAGGGAAACATTTATCCCATCAACCCAAAAGCTAGTGATATTCTGGGACTCAAGGCATACCCTTCTGTTAAAGATGTTCCTGGCTTTATTGACGCTGCTGTGATCGTCGTCCCATCAACTTTGGTTCCTCAAGCTGTAATCGAGTGCGGCGAAAAAGGAGTTAAAGGGTTAATCATTATCACCTCTGGATTCAGCGAAGTCGGACAAAAAGACCTCGAAGCCCAAATTGTCCAAAGCGCCAACAATTACGGGATGCGGATTCTTGGGCCAAACATTGTCGGTTCCCTCTCGAACTCCGATAAATTAAATGCATCTTTTGCGCCATTTTTACCTCTAGCAGGAAAAGCCTCTTTGGTCTCTCAAAGCGGCGCCCTATTGATCGCTATAGACGCCGCGACCTATACCCGCAAGGTTGGTTTTGATAAGTTGATTTCCATTGGCAATATGGCAGATGTCAGCATCGCCGACATTGTAGAATGGCTGAACGAAGACGAAAACACGACGTGTATATCCCTTTATATCGAGGGTCTCAAAGACGGTCGCCACTTTATGGAAGCAAGCCGCAAGGCCAGAAAACCCATCGTGGCACTAAAAGCAGGGGTTTCCGCTCATGGTGCTGCAGCTGCTGCATCTCACACCGGCTCGCTGGCAGGCGCTGCAAAAGTGTACGGAGCTGCTTTCCAACAGGCCGGCGTCCTGCAGGCAACTGATCTAGACAATTTGTTTGACACCACCCTTGCCCTCTCCCTCCAACCTCCTATGAATGGAGAGAATCTGCTGATTATCACCAATGGAGGTGGGGTTGGCGTGCTGGCAACAGACGCGGCCGAAAAATATGGCCTTCCTCTTAAATTTGCACCAGCAGATGTCCAGGCGGAACTCAAAAAACACATGCCGGAATTTGGGTCGGCAAAGAATCCAGTAGACCTGACCGGTATGGCAGGGAACGAGTGGTACGCCGATTCCGTCCGCTTTTCTTTGTCACACCCCTGGGTTGATGGGTTGGTTGTGCTGTATTGCGAAACAGCGATGACAGACCCCCAGGAAATTGCAATTGCAATTCACAAAGCCATTCAAGAATCAGGGGAAAAGAATAAACCTGTGGCTGTCTCCTTCGTCGGGGGAGAGCGTTCTGCACAAGCAATGACTTGGTTAGTCGAACATGGCATCCCAGCCTACGGCGCGCCGGACAAAGCTGTAAACGCCCTTGCTTCACTGCGCGAATATGCCCGCATCAAGGAAATGGCGCATGAAGATACAAGCATTTGCAAAAATGAAAACCGGGAACAAGCCCTCAAAGTTATTAACGCCGCCAGGGCCGAAGGCCGCGAATCCCTGACAGAAGTGGAAGCAAAACAAGTCTTTACTGCATATGGCTTGCCCGTAACTACGACAACTTTAGCCCACACAGAAGATGAAGCCGTGCAAATGGCAAACAAAATTGGGTTCCCGGTTGTAATGAAAATTGTCTCTCCCGATATTCTACACAAATCAGATGCCGGCGGCGTTAAGGTAAACATCAAGGACGAAAAAGAAGTTCGCGAAGCCTACCAGGCCATATTGAGCAATGCAAAAGCCTACAAAGCCGATGCCGATATACACGGCATTGCGATCCAGGAAATGGCACCCTGGGGCACCGAAGTGATTTTGGGCTCGATCAACGATCCTACTTTTGGCCCCACCCTCATGTTTGGCCTCGGCGGGATTTTTGTCGAAGTACTCAAAGACGTCACCTTCCGCGTGACCCCTGTTTCAACCAGTCAGGCACTGCGAATGTTAGGCGAAATCCGCGGCGCACCTATCTTGGGCGGGGTACGCGGCGAAGCCCCACGCGACCGAAAGATGCTGGCGGATACGATTTGCAACTATTCCAGCATGATTTTAGATCTGGCAGATGAAATTTCCGAATCAGACGCCAACCCGGTTTTGGTGTACGAAGAGGGAAAAGGCGTCAAAGTAGTAGATGCCCGCATCATCCTGAAGAAGAAATAGAAATAATCACGCCAAAAACCTGCTTCACCCCGGCCCAGTCAGATCCGGGGTGAACAGTTTAAAATCACAATTCTGATGCAGCAGCAGAGATTTTCGCTCCCTCGTTTAGCTATGCGCAGTGCTGTATGCCTTTATTCCTGCTCTTTTATCCCCCATAACAAAGTAGTGGTACAATTCCAGCGGAATTTTATCCCCGAACAGATTAAACGATCACGCCCTCACTGCTCCAGGAAAGCGCCATGCGAAAAATCGTCATCGGGTCAAAGTCATTTCCAGTTTTTTTGCTGTTATTGTGCATTCTCTCATACGGCATTCTAATTCCATCCCTGGGTTTCTATTGGGACGATTGGCCGATGGCCTGGTTCGCGCACACAACTGGACCGCTAGGTTTTTTCGATGTATTTGAGGGAGATAGACCCTTCCTCGCTGGAATTTACGTCATCACAACCGCCTTGCTGGACACTATTCCATATCAATGGCAAATCCTGGGGCTAATAAGCCGCTGGCTCACCTCATTAACTGTCTGGTGGATGATTCGCAAATTATGGCCCGACAACCCCCAAAGGGCAGGTTGGATTGCAGCCCTGTTCGCGGTATTCCCGGGTTTTAAACAACAGCCGATATCTATTGTCTATAGCAATGGCTTTTTCCTGCTTTTAGCCTATATCGCTTCTCTGGGGTTAAATATTCTGGCTTTACGGGATCAAAAACGATACAAGCTGCTCACCGCCCTGGCGCTGGCGAGTTATGCAATTTGTACTTTCTCAACAGAATATTATCTGGGGCTGGAAGTATTTCGCGGCTTCCTGATATATCTCGTGGTTTCCGAAACCGGAATAAATTTCCGAAAAAGAATTTTGCTGACCGCGAAGCATTGGCTTCCCTATATTGCTCTACTATCTATCTTCCTCGCCTGGCGCGTGCTTATTTTCAAATTCCCCACTTACCAGCCGCAACTGGTTTCAGAAATTGCACCCTCACCGTTGCGCACGGTGGTAACTTTGCTGTTCAATATCTTTCAAGATAGTTTTGAAATGGGCTGGCTGGCCTGGGCAAGCGCCTTTCGCTTTCCAGAACCAGAAAGCTTCAGAGCGCTATCTACGGTTGCTTTTTGGGCTTTAGCCCTGGTTTCATTCCTACTCTCGCTAGCTTACTTGCTGGTGCATAGCCCCCGACAAATCACAATGGAAGAAAAAACGGCCACCAACCCTCCTTCGAGCCCAGGGATTGTGGTGATCACAGGCTTGGTCGGTCTGTTTTTTGCGGGCTGGCCTTTCTGGATTGCTAATCTGCCGATCGAGCTACAATTTCCCTATGACCGCTTTGGCTTGGCGTTTATGTTAGGCAGCAGCATTTTCCTGGTCGGCCTGATCGAATCGATCATTCGGACGCACCCGCAAAAAATTATTGTCCTTTCCATGTTCCTGTCCATGGCAGTGGGCGCAAATTTCGAAGAGGCAAATCACTACCGGCGGGATTGGGCTATCTTAAGAGAGATGCTTTGGCAGTTATCGTGGCGGGCGCCCGCCCTTGAACCAGGCACACTTTTGTTAACTTACGGTCTTCCCTTTACATACTATAGCGACAACTCTCTGACCGCCCCAATTAATTGGACTTTTGCACCTGAAAACAAATCGCTCGACTTGCCTTATTACCTCGCTTTTACGGACGTTCGATTGGGAGGCAGCATTCCATCCTTTGACGAAGGAAAAGAAGTAATTCAAGGATATCGCAATGCCACCTATACAGGTTCAACTTCGCAGGCTCTAGTATTCTTCTACTCGCCGCCTGGTTGTGTATGGGTCATAGATCCTGCCCGAGACCAAACGCTCCCGGTATTTCCGTCCGAATTGACCGAACCCATGAAGCTCTCTCATCTTTCCCAAATTTCCCCCGAAGCCAGTACCCCTGCCCAGCCCCCTGCTGAAATTTTTGGCTCGGAACCGGAGCATACCTGGTGCTATTATTTTGAAAAAGCCGAACTTGCCCGGCAGCAAGAAAACTGGGAACAGATAATTAACTTGGGTGACGAAGCCTTCGCCAGGGGGCTATCCACCAGTCGCGCCCAGGAGCTTCTTGTGTTTATTGAGGGGTATGCCCGTATGGGAAATTGGCTACGCGCAATCGATCTCGCAAATCTCGCTTATGACACTTCGAAAGATATCGAGGCAAACCTGTGCGCCTCGCTCCATAGCTTAAAAGATCAAATCCCGCCCAAGGAGAGCGATTTTCAAAACCTACAAGTATCCCTTGCCGTTTTCGGTTGTCCGGCATATTAAAAGGTCTTCGCCATGCTTCTTATTTCTCCGATTCCAACCATTCGCTTGGAAGATAATATTTATTAGATATTAAAAGGTCTTCGCCATGCTCCCTATTTCTCCTCCCACTATCAGTATTGTCGTTCCGGTCTACAACAGTTCGATCACCTTATTTGAGCTGGTCCAGCGATTAGACAACACCCTCTCGAAAATTTCTTCCGCGTATGAAATTATTCTCGTAAATGATGGCAGTTATGATGACAGCTGGGAAACCATTAAAAATATTTGTGCACAATATCAAATTGTTCGCGGTATCAATCTAATGCGCAACTATGGCCAGCACAACGCCTTGCTGTGCGGAATACGCGCTGCCCGCTGTGAGTTCATCGTCACAATGGATGATGATCTCCAGCATCCTCCCGAGGAAATTCCCGCCCTCATTGAAAAATTATCAGAGGGCTACGACGTCGTTTATGGCTTTCCTCGAAAACTACCCCATTCATTTTGGCGGAATCTTTTTTCCCGCCTTACCAAGCGCGTTCTTGCCATGGTCATGGGCATTAAAACCGTTCGAGAAATCAGTGCCTTCCGCGCCTTTCGAAGAGACCTTCGCAAAGCATTCGATCACTATAGCAGTCCAGGCGTCATCATCGATGCCCTGCTTTCATGGGGAACAACAAACTTCACAAGCATCCTGGTCGATGAAAAACCGCGTGAACAAGGAAGATCAAACTACAATTTTCTCAAGCTTGCCGGTCAGGGCTTGTTAGTGCTCACAGGGTTTAGCACCATCCCGCTGAGGTTTGCGAGCTGGCTTGGTTTTTTCATTACCCTGGTTGGCTTTTTAGTTTTTGTTTATGTCGTAATTGTCTATTTTACACTAGGCAGCATCCCAGGGTTTCCTTTCCTGGCCTCGATTATCTCCATCTTTAGCGGCGCACAGCTCTTTACATTAGGAATATTCGGAGAATACCTGGCCAGAATATTTGACCGCAGCATCGAACGACCGACCTATAGGATCCACCAGATCATTAATTCGGAAACGGGGCTGGATGAGTAAATGAAAGTTGTGATCCTTCAGCCCTCTTACATCCCGTGGCGCGGGTACTTCCACCAAATCGTGCTTGCTGATATATTCGTGTTTTACGACGACGTCAAATACGACAAGAACGGCTGGCGCAATCGCAACCGCATTAAAACCCCCAGCGGAAGCCAATGGCTGACCATTCCTGTCCTCACAGCTCGTCTGGAACAAGACCAGATACCCATCAACCAAATAAAAATTGATTCATCCAAAAACTGGGCCAAAAAACACTGGAACGCACTGACAACTTCGTACCGCAAGGCACCATTTTTTCAGAAAATCGCTCCGCTCCTGGAACAGGCCTACAGTTCGCAACCAGAATTGCTGTCAGAATTTACAATCCCGCTTACAATCCAGTTGGCGCACAGACTTGGAATAGAAAAAACGCAATTCATTCAATCTTCTTCTCTAGCAGGGATCACCGGCAAGAAAACGGATCGGTTAATTTCGATCCTGAAGAGGCTTGGCGCCACAGAATACATCAGTGGTCCGGCAGCCAAAGATTACCTGGAAGAAGAGAAATTTCTCTCAAACGGCATCCAACTGAAATATATGGTGTACGATTATCCTGAATACCCTCAGTTATATCCTCCTTTTGACCCTAACCTATCAATTTTGGATCTGCTGTTTATGACTGGCCCAGAAGCAATAAAATATATCATTCCCAAATAATTCATTCTTGAGGAGCACATGCAAAATCAAAACCATCTGGATGACATTAAAGAATATTTCGATTCAACCCTCAAGACTCACGGCCCTACTCCTCGTGGGGTAGATTGGAACTCCGAAGAAGCTCGTGAAGCCCGCTTTGAACAGCTCATGAAAATTGTTCAATCCAAGCAAGAATTTTCCATTCTGGATTATGGATGTGGATACGGGGCGCTGGTAGAATACTTGAGGAAAAAAGCATTCAGATTTTCGCAGTTTATGGGGTATGACATCGCCGCATCGATGATCGCCATTGCACAAGAAAAATATAAAAACACTCCTGAGATCGCTTTTACAACTCAACTTGAAAAAATCTCCACTTACGATTACGCAACCGCATGCGGCGTTTTCAACATGAAACTGAACAACAGTTATGATTCTTGGACGGAATTCGTCCTTCATTCGCTGGCAGAAATGAATGACCACTCACGCCTCGGCTTTTCAGTAAATTTCCTTACCAAATATTCTAATGCGGAGAAAATGCGTGACGATCTATATTATGCAGACCCCTGTTTCCTCTTTGACTATTGCAAAACTCATTTTTCAAAAAACGTAGCGTTGCTGCACGATTACGACTTATACGACTTTACAATCCTGGTCAGGAAGTCTGGTTGAGCCTAAACATGGACGATAAAATGTCTAAGTCAATTAAAATCGACTTTAACAAACCCGTAATGACCGGGAATGAATTGGATTATATTCGGAAGGCTTTTGAAAATTCTCATATTTCTGGGGATGGTTTTTTTAGCAAGGCAACGCAAAAACTGTTAGAAGAACAACTTGGCGTCCCCAAAGTCCTTCTTACAACTTCTTGCACTCACGCATTAGAAATGGCAGCCCTCCTGCTAGACATCAAACCCGACGATGAAGTTATTGTCCCATCTTTTACCTTTGTTTCTACTGTAAACGCTTTCGTTCTGCGCGGGGCGAGGCCGGTATTCATTGACATTCGGCCAGACACACTTAACCTTGACGAAAAACTGCTGCCCGAAAAAATTACACCCAAATCGCGCGCCATAGTGCCGGTACACTATGCAGGAGTGGGCTGCCAGATGGATGCGATCATAGCATTTGCAAAAAAGTACGATCTTGCAGTCGTTGAAGATAACGCCCATGGACTCTTTGGGAAATTCCAGGGACAATATTTGGGAACTTTTGGCTGCATGGCAACCCAAAGTTTTCACGAAACGAAAAATATCACTTGTGGTGAAGGCGGCGCGTTATTGATCAATAACCCTCAGGTCATCGAGAGAGCAGAAATCATCCGAGAAAAGGGCACGAATCGTTCCCGCTTCTTTCGTGGCATGGTGGATAAATATACCTGGGTTGACCTCGGCTCCAGCTATCTGCCCTCCGATATATTAGCAGCCGTACTGTTGGCGCAGCTAGAGGCCAGAGCCGAGATTCAGAAGAATCGAAAACAGGTGTGGGAGTATTACGCCCAACGGTTGCAATCTTGGGCGTCCAAAAACCAGGTACAGCTTCCTTTTGTTCCAGAAGACTGTGAACAAACCTATCACATGTTTTACATGATCTTGCCATCGCTGGCCACCCGTCAGGCACTGATGGAAAAATTGCGAGAGAACGGCATCATCAGCGTTTTTCACTATCTCCCGCTCCACCTTTCAGAAATGGGAAAAAAATTTGGCGGTCAGGCGGGAGATTGCCCCGTCACCGAAACAGTCAGCGATCGGCTACTCCGCTTGCCGCTTTACAATAGTCTCAAGCCCGAACTTCAAGACCTCGTAATCGATACAATCCTCCAATTTTCACCGTAATGCATTATGAAAGTTCTCGTATTCAACTGTGGTAGTTCGTCGCTGAACTACAAAGTGTTCGATATCGCTAAAGAACGCTATCAACTACTGGCATCAGGAAAAGCTCACCGCGTAGGAGTAACAAGTACACAGGCAGCATTTCTTG
>Ga0067045_1003809_pt1 | contig 15429 bp, 28 predicted proteins | sample TerdegcTABiofilm_FD_59184 | JGI IMG/M metagenome (GOLD analysis project Ga0067045, IMG submission 59184) | Combined Assembly of (Gp0054472, Gp0054536) Wastewater bioreactor microbial communities from Singapore -Terephthalate degrading...
TATACCTTTTTAGTCGATCTCAAGGCGAACAAAGTTGAGATCAGGCAGGCGGTGGAAAAGCTGTTCAATGTTAAAGTGGAAAAAGTAAACACCATGCGTGTTAAAGGTAAAATTAAAAGAGTCCGCAGGATACCCGGTAAGACTCCTGATACCAAGAAAGCGATCGTAACCCTTAAAGAGGGAGACAGGATCGAGATCTTTGAAGGAATGTAAAAGTAAGAAAGGAAAAGGTAGATCTCTATGGCTATTAAAAGTTTTAAGCCAACCTCACCGGGCCGCCGTTTTGTAACCGTGTCTGACTTTCGAGATATCACCTGCACCGAGCCGGAGAAATCGCTGCTTGAGCCGTTGAAAAAGAAAGCCGGCCGCAATGCGCAGGGCAGGCTGACGGTAAGGCACCGGGGCGGCGGGCACAAGCGAATGTACAGGATCATTGATTTTAAGCGCGACAAAGACGGTATTCCGGCTAAAGTAGCCAGTATCGAGTACGACCCGAACCGTTCTGCCAGAATTGCTCTTTTGCATTATGCCGATGGCGAAAAAAGATACATACTCGCTCCAGTCGGCATCAGTGTGGGGCAGACAGTGATGTCCGGCCCGGACGCAGATATCAAGGCGGGCAACTGCTTGCCGCTGCGCAACATCCCTCTGGGCACGCTGATCCACAACATTGAGCTTTATCCCAAGGGCGGCGGGCAGTTGGTCCGCTCGGCAGGTTCCTCAGCGCAGCTGATGGCTAAGGAAGGGAAATATGCTAACATAAGGATGCCGTCCGGCGAGATGAGGCTATTGCTGCTGGACTGCCGTGCCACCATCGGCCAGGTGAGTAATGTCGATCATGAGAATATCACTATTGGCAAGGCCGGCCGCAAGCGCTGGCTGGGTATACGCCCGACAGTCCGGGGCAGCGTGATGAACCCGGTTGATCACCCGCACGGCGGCGGCGAAGGCCGTGCACCAATCGGCCGCAACCCGGTCACCCCGTGGGGCAAGCCGGCCCTGGGTGCCCGTACCCGCAAAAGAAAGCCGAGCGACAGGTTGATCGTTAAGAGAAGGACCAAATAAATAGGAAAGGGGGACACACCTTCTTGTGCCGTATAAATTTCTAAAAGGTTGCTCCTTGCATGTAGGATGTTGGGCGATAGTTGCTGCCGGAGCAGGCCGGAGAAGGAATGTCCCCGCTTATGGTACCAAAATGAAAGGGGGATATTATTTTTGGGCCGGTCATTAAAGAAGGGGCCATATTGTGACGAGCGGCTTCTTAAAAAAATAGAAGCGATGAATGAAACAGGCGAAAAGAAAGTAATAAAGACCTGGTCCAGGCGCTCAACTATCTTTCCTCAAATGGTAGGACACACCATTGCCGTGCATGACGGGCGAAAGCATATTCCGGTCTATATCACCGAGGATATGGTTGGGCACAAGCTGGGGGAATTCGCAGCCACCAGGATTTTCAGAGGGCATGGCCACCATACGGAAAGGTCTACAGCGCTGAAGTAGCAGCCTTAAAACAAGGAATCCGGGGCGGCAGCCTCCGGCTATTAAAGGACCGGCGTCTGAACGAAGGGGGTTAAAGAACCTGTGGAAGCCAAGGCCACAGCTAAATATGTCAGGATTTCCCCGCGAAAGGTGCGCGTTGTGGTGGACCTGATCCGGGGCAAGAAAGTTCAAGAAGCACTGGCTATTTTAAAGTATACACCCAAGCGGGCCTCGGAAGCGGTTACAAAGGTAATCAAGTCTGCTGCCGCGAACGCAGAGCACAACCTGCAGGCAAATAAAGACGAGCTGTTTGTTACCGCTGCGTATGTTGACCAGGGCCCTACCTTGAAGCGGTACCAGGCCCGGGCTATGGGCCGCGCAGATATTTTGCGCAAGCGTACCAGCCATATTACGGTCGTGGTGGGTGACAAAAAGGAGGATAGATCTTAGTGGGGCAAAAGGTAAATCCCAAAGGCCTGCGGATTGGTATTATCCGGGACTGGGAAGGCAAGTGGTTTGCCGATAAAAGAAATTATGCCGAACTCTTGCACGAGGATCTCAATATACGCAAGTTTATTAAGAAGAAGCTTTTTGCCGCAGGTGTTTCGCGCATACAGATTGAGCGGGCGGCCAACCGGGTGAAGGTTTTTATTCATACTGCCAAGCCTGGTATTGTGATCGGCCGGGGCGGCATGGAAGTGGAGAACCTGCGCAAGCAGCTTGAAATGATGACCGGCAAGCAGGTCAGCATCAATATAGTTGAAATCAAGGTTCCCGAGCTGGACGCCCAGCTGGTGGCCGAGAATGTGGCTGCCCAGCTCGAAAAGCGGATTGCTTTCAGAAGGGCTATGAAGCAGGCGGTGACCCGCTCCATGAAAATGGGGGCGAAAGGGATCAAGATTGCCTGCGGCGGCCGCCTGGCCGGCGCTGAGATTGCCCGCACGGAATGGTACAGCGAAGGGAAAGTACCTCTCCACACTTTAAGGGCCGATATCGATTACGGGTTTGCTGAAGCAAACACCACCTATGGCAAAATTGGGATTAAAGTTTGGATTTATAAAGGAGAAGTTCTACCGGAAGCAAAAGCTACCCCAAAAGCCCCGGCCAGGGGAGAGAAGGCAGCGCCCGGTGAAGGAGGCGTATAGGGATGCTCATACCGAAAAGGGTTAAATACCGCAAGCAGCACCGTCCCGGGACGACCGGCAAGGCTAAAGGCGGCAAGGAAGTGAATTTTGGCGAATACGGCCTGCAAGCCCTGGAGCCGGCCTGGATTACCAACAGGCAAATTGAAGCGGCCCGTATTGCCATGACCCGCCATATCAGGAGGGGAGGCAAAGTCTGGATCCGGATATTCCCGGATAAGCCCATCACCGCCAAGCCGGCTGAGACCCGGATGGGGTCCGGCAAAGGCACCCCCGAATACTGGGTTGCCGTTGTAAAACCTGGCCGGATCATGTTTGAGCTGGCGGGTGTTTCCGAAGAAGTGGCCCGTGAAGCGATGCGTTTGGCGTCGCACAAGTTACCAATCAAAACAAAGTTTGTTAAACGCGGGGAAGTAGGTGAGGTCAGTGAAGGTTAAAGACATTAGGGAATTAACCGATGCCGAGCTTCACAAGAAGTTGAATGATTCTAAGGATGAGCTCTTCAAGTTGAGATTTCAGATGGCCACCGGACAGCTGGATAACCCGATGAAACTGAAAGAAGTCCGGCGCAGGATTGCGCGGGTCAAGACCATAATCCGCGAGCGCGAGTTGGGGATCCAGCGGGCGTGATATACCCGCAATCAAGGAAGGGGTAAGATTGATGGAAAAGCGTGGAATGCGCAAGGTTCTTACCGGCAGGGTGGTAAGCGATAAAATGGATAAGACCGTGGTTGTGGCGGTTGAGACTCTGGTCAGACATCCCATGTACCAGCGCATCATTCGCCGCACCAGGAAGTTCAAAGCACATGACGAGGAGAATACCTGCCGGGTGGGCGATAGAGTAAAAGTTATGGAGACCAGGCCTCTGTCTAAGGAAAAGCGGTGGCGGGTTGTTGAAATACTGGATAGGGCCGAGCAGATTTAGCAGTCGGAAGCTGGAAGTGTGAGGAGGTTGCAGCTGTGATTCAGGTTCAGTCTATGTTAAACGTGGCTGACAACACCGGGGCGCGCAGGCTGATGTGCATCCGTGTAATGGGCGGGTCGCTGCGCCGCTACGCCGGCGTGGGGGACATTGTTATCTGTTCTGTGAAAGAAGCCACGCCAGGCGGCGTTGTTAAGAAAGGTGATGTTGTGAAAGCCGTTGTGGTCCGCACCAAGAAAGAATTAAAGGCGCCCGGACGGATCCTATATCAAGTTTGATGAAAACGCCGCCGTGATCATAAAGGACGATAAGAGCCCGAGGGGTACCCGCATTTTCGGCCCGGTAGCCCGGGAATTGAGAGACCGCGAATTTATGAAAATTGTATCGCTGGCGCCGGAAGTGCTTTAATGCGCCCGGCGGCAGGAAAGACCAAACAGATTGTATTTAGCGAGGTGACATAAAATATATGGCCAACCCCAAGGTGCACGTCCGTAAAGGAGATACAGTGCTGGTGATCACCGGCAAAGACGCGGGGAAAAAGGGCAAGGTCATATCAGTGATGCCGGGCAAAAGCCGGGTGATCATCGAAGGCGTAAACCTGGTTAAGCGCCACACAAGGCCAACCCAGAAGCTCCCGCAGGGGGGGATACTGGAAAAAGAGGCCCCCATCCACAGTTCCAACGTGATGCTTTTCTGCAACAAGTGCAACGCGCCCACCAGGGTGAGCAAAAAGATTCTCGAGAACGGGGAAAAAGAGCGCGTGTGCAAAAAGTGCGGAGAAGCAATTTAAGGCTTACTACCAAGAAGGGAGGTAGTTTTATTGCCCAGATTGAAAGATAAGTACAAAAACGACGTAATACCGGCCATGATAAAAAAGTTCGGGTATAAAAATATTATGCAGGTTCCCAAGCTGGAAAAAGTGGTCATAAACATGGGCGTGGGTGAGGCGATTCAGAACTCCAAGGCCATTGATTCCGCTGTGAACGACCTGATGGTCATTACCGGACAAAAGCCGGTTACGACAAAAGCCAAGAAATCCATCGCCGCTTTCAAGCTGCGCGCCGGGATGACCATTGGTGCCAAAGTTACTTTGCGCGGCGGGCGCATGTACGAGTTCGTAGACAAGCTTTTTAACGTTGCGCTGCCCAGAGTGCGTGACTTCCGCGGCATATCCCCCAAGTCCTTTGACGGGCGGGGAAATTACAGCATGGGNATTCGCGAGCAGCTGATTTTCCCGGAAATCGAGTACGACAAGATCGATAAAATCCGGGGCATGGATATCATTTTTGTCACTACGGCCAAAACAGATGAAGAGGCCAGGGAGCTGTTGAGGTTGTTGGGCATGCCGTTCCGGGCAGCATGATTAAGTAGTCAGTAGTCGGTAGTCAGTAGTCAGATTGAAGAAGGTAATCGCCGGCGGCGATTACCGGCAGGCAATCCTGCTGCGGACAGCAACTACCGGAAAGGAGGCAAGCTGNTGGCTAAAAANTCGATGATTCTTAANGCGATGCGNCCGCCGAAATTTGCGGTGCGCGCGCACAACAGGTGCAAGATTTGCGGGCGGCCACACGCCTACATGAGAAAGTTCGGAATCTGCCGGATCTGCTTCCGGGAGCTTTCCTACAAGGGTGAAATTCCGGGAATCCGTAAAGCCAGCTGGTAATCAGGAAGGAGGTAGCTGCGCGTGGTTATGACCGACCCCATTGCAGATTTCTTAACTCGAATCCGCAACGCCAATACGTTTTATCATGATAAAGTGGAGGCGCCTGCTTCAAAAGTCAAAAAGGCAATTGCCGACATCCTGAAAGATGAAGGATTTGTCAGGGACTATGAATTTATTGACGACGGCAAGCAGGGCATCATCCGGATTTACCTGAAATACGGTGCCAATAAAGAGCGGGTGATCACAGGCCTCAAGCGGATATCGAGGCCGGGGTTGAGGGTATATGCGAGAAAAGATAACATTCCGAAAGTCCTGGGCGGTCTCGGTATCGCCATCATCTCCACTTCAAAAGGGTTCATGTCCGATAAAAGGGCGAGGAGAGAAGGCCTGGGCGGCGAGGTAATTTGTTACGTATGGTAGGAATTTTGAATACATTTAGAGATGGCAGGTGTAATTTATGTCCAGGATTGGTAGGCGACCGGTTCCGGTGCCCGCCGGTGTAGAGGTTCAGATTGACGGGAACCGCGTGCGGGTCAAAGGCCCGAAAGGGCAGCTGGAAAGAGAGCTGCACCGGGACATGATCGTCAAATACGAGGGAGGGCAACTGAGGGTAGAACGGCCCTCCGATGATAAACTGCACAAGTCGCTGCACGGTCTCACCCGCACTCTTATTAACAACATGGTGGTGGGAGTTACCACCGGTTTTCAGAAGAACCTGGAGCTGGTCGGAGTCGGTTACCGTGCCTCAAAGCAGGGCAACAAACTGGTGCTCGCCCTGGGTTATTCCCACCCGGTGGAGATTGAACCGGAAGCAGGACTGGAGATTGAAGTTCCGGTGCCGACCAGGATTAGCGTCAAAGGCATCGACAAGGAAAAAGTAGGAGCCCTGGCGGCGGTTATCCGTGCAGTCCGGGAACCTGAGCCCTATAAAGGCAAGGGCGTCAGGTATGAAGGCGAAAAAGTCCGGCGCAAGGTCGGCAAAGCCGGCGGCAAGGGCAAAAAGTAAGAATTATATTTTAGAAAGGCAGTGACCTAAGTGCTGAAGAAACCCGACCGTAAGACCCTGCGGGCAAAAAAGCGCTTCAGGGTGCGCAAGAAAATAAGCGGTTCCGCCGCCCGGCCTAGATTGAATGTCTTCCGCAGCATCCAAAATATTTACGCCCAGATCATTGACGACGACCGGGGAGTNACTCTGGTAGCCGCGATCTACCCTGTCGCCGGAGCTGAAAGGCAAACTGCCGTCGGGCGGCAATAAACAGGCAGCCGCGGCGGTAGGCGAGTTGCTGGCCAAAAAGGCGCTGGAAGCCGGGATCAAGCGGGTTGTTTTTGACCGTGCTGGTTATATTTATCACGGCCGGATCAAAGCCCTGGCCGAAGCAGCGCGGGCAGGCGGGCTGGAGTTTTAAGGAAAGGGGGGGAATAAATGGCGAGGATTGACGCCAGCAAACTGGAAACAACTGAAAAAGTAGTTTATATCAATCGTGTGGCCAAGGTTGTAAAAGGCGGCCGGAGGTTCAGCTTTTCCGCCCTGGTGGTAGTTGGCGACGGCAACGGCCATGTCGGGGCCGGCCTGGGCAAGGCGGGCGAGGTTCCCGAAGCCATTCGCAAGGGCATCGAAGACGCGAAAAAATCTTTAATTAAAGTACCTCTTTCCGGTACAACCATTCCCCATGAAGCGATCGGTCATTTTGGAGCGGGCAAGGTACTCCTGAAACCGGCTGCCCCCGGGACCGGCGTTATCGCGGGCGGCCCGGTCAGGGCGATTCTCGAGCTGGCCGGTGTGCGCGATATTCTTACCAAGTCCCTGGGTTCCAACAACGCCAACAACATGGTCCGGGCGACTATGGAAGCGTTGAAAAGCCTTAAAACGCCGGAGGAAGTGGCCCGTCTCCGGAACAAGACGGTAGAGGAGCTGCTGGGTTAGGAGCTCCTGCCGTCAAAAGCGCGCTGAAGAAAAAGGGGGGAATGTTGTGGCCAAATTGAAAATAACCCTGGTCAGGAGCCTGATCGGCCGGCCGGAGAAACAGCGGGTTACCGTACGTACCCTGGGCCTGACCAGGTTGAACCGTTCGGTGATACACGAAGATACCCCACAGATCAGGGGCATGATTAATAAAGTCTCTCACCTGTTAAAAGTTGAGGAAATAGCAGCCGGGGAACCGCGTGTTGAAGAAAAGCGGGTCCAGGAATCTTAAGGAGGTGACGCCGTGAAACTGCATGAACTGAGGCCGTCTCCCGGAGCAAGGCCCAAACCCACCCGCAAAGGCCAGGGGATCGGATCCGGCCTGGGCAAAACGGCCGGCCGCGGTCACAAAGGACAGAAATCCCGCTCCGGCGGCGGCGTACGTCCCGGGTTTGAAGGTGGGCAGATGCCGCTGCAGCGCCGTATGCCGAAACGAGGCTTCTTTAATAAATTTTCCAAAGAGATCATCGCCGTCAACGTGGCAGAGCTTAACCGGTTTGAAAACGGAGATGTCGTGACTCCCGAAACACTGCTCGCAGCCCGCGTAATTAAAAAGACCGGAGACGGTGTGAAGATACTCGGAAAAGGAAACCTGGACAAATCTCTAACTGTGCGCGCCCAGGCTTTCAGCAAGTCGGCCGAAGAAAAGATCGCTGCTGCCGGCGGTAAAGCAGAGGTGATTTAATTGCTGGGGAATTTGCTGGGCGCCCTGAAGGCCTCAGAATTGAGGACAAAGCTTCTGTACACTCTGGGTATGATATTTGTCTTCCGGCTGGGTGCTCATATTCCTGTGCCCGGGGTCAACCCGGAAAAATTTGCCGAACTGGTCAGCAGCGGAGTTATTTTCGGATTTTTCGATGTCATTTCCGGCGGCGCGTTGAAAAACTTTTCTGTTTTTGCCATGAGCATCACACCCTACATCAACGCCTCGATTATCATGCAGCTGCTCACAGTGGTTATCCCCCACCTGGAGCGGCTGGCAAAAGAAGGGGAAGAAGGGCGCAAGAAAATTACCCAGTACACGCGCTACCTCACCGTGGTCCTGGCATTTATCCAGGGCCTGGGCATGGTGGTTGGAGTCAGCGGGTCGCTGCAAAACCCCGGCCCGGCTACTTATCTAATGACCGCCCTCACGATCACCGCCGGGACTACATTTCTGATGTGGACCGGCGAGCAAATCACGGAAAAAGGAATCGGCAACGGTATTTCGCTGTTAATCTTCGCCGGTATTGTTTCAAGGGTTCCCGCGGGAATAGCAAGAGTTGCTGAGTACCTGAGCGCAGGCACCATCAATATACTGAGTATTATACTCCTTGTTATCATCGGCGGCCTGGTGATTGCCGGTGTGGTAGTCGTGCAGGAAGGGCAGCGCCGGATTCCCGTCCAGTACGCCAAGCGTGTGGTTGGCCGCAGAATTTACGGCGGGCAGACCACTCACCTGCCCCTGCGGGTCAACCAGGCAGGTGTCATCCCGGTCATTTTTGCCTCTTCGCTGCTGATGTTTCCGGAAACCCTGGTAAAATGGTTTTCCAATACGGCGGTGGCGACATTCTATACAGAGTGGTTCGGCTGGGGGACGGCGGCGCATACAGTTATTTATGCGCTTCTGATTATCGGGTTTACTTATTTTTATACCGCCGTTATTATGAACCCTGCAGATGTGGCCGATAATATTAAAAAATACGGCGGCTTTATACCGGGGCTGCGTCCGGGGCGGCCGACGGCAGAATACATCAGCCGGGTGATGAACAGGATAACCCTGGCGGGAGCTGTGTTTTTAGCCCTGGTTGCGATCCTGCCGAATTTTGTGCTGCTGGTCACCAGGATCCCCAACATCTATTTTGGAGGAACCGCGCTTCTGATTGTGGTGGGTGTGGCTCTGGATACTATGAAACAGGTGGAATCGCACCTGCTGATGCGCAACTACCAGGGTTTCATAAAGTAGGTGGGTGAATGATTACCTGCAAGTCCGAAAAAGAACTTAACTACATGCGGGACGCTGGGAGGGTTGTCGCCCAGACACTCGCGGAGCTCAGCAAGGCGGTGAAAGCAGGTGTGCCCACCCGGGAGCTGGACCGGATGGCGGAAGAGTTTATTGTCAAGTCCGGCGCCAGGCCGGCATTTAAGGGGCTGTACGGTTTTCCCTACACCATCTGCGCGTCGGTAAATGAGGAAGTGGTGCACGGGTTTCCCAGTTTAAGGAAGCTGGAAAATGGGGATATTATCAGTATTGACATTGGCGCGGAAATAAACGGGTATTATGGGGACAGTGCCGTTACCATCCCGGTGGGAGAGGTCAGCAGCGAAGCGATGCGGCTCATAAAGGCTGCAGAAGAATCGCTCTATAAGGGAATCGAGCGTGCCCGGGAAGGTGCAAGGCTGTCTGACATTTCCCATGCCATACAGACCTGCGCCGAAGGATACGGTTATTCAGTGGTGCGGGACTTTGTCGGACACGGGATTGGCAGCAGCCCGCATGAGGAGCCGCAGGTACCCAACTTTGGCAGACCTGGAAGAGGCCCCAGATTGAAGGCAGGAATGACATTAGCGATCGAGCCGATGATTAATATGGGCACTTATGAAGTGAGGACTCTTTCGAACAACTGGACGGTGGTAACTTTGGACGCAAAACTTTCAGCCCATTTCGAACACACTATTGCCGTTACTGATGGTGAACCAGAGATACTGACAAAAGTCTAAAGCCGTCAGTCAGTAAAGATGTACTGCATGCCGGTGACTGTTTTCCAAATTATGAAGGGAAGGGAAATGGATGGCGGAGTCAGTAGGGTCCGGCAACAGCCTGCAGGGCACCGGCTGGCGGCAGCCGGCAGCCGGCGCCCGGAACGCGGCGCAGATCGGGCATCTGGTCAGTTCAATTAAAGGCCGGGACAGGGGAAAGTTTTACCTGGTGGTGGGAATTGAAAGTCAATCCATGGTACGGGTGGCCGATGGAGAAGCGCGAAAAGTAGAAAATCCCAAGCGAAAAAATATAAAGCACTTGAATTTTTTCGAAGTTATTGCCGGTGAAGTGTCGGATAAAGCATTAAGCGGTAAAAGGATAACCAACGCGGATATCCGGAAAGAGCTCAAGAGCCTTGCTGCTATTATTAACAAGTGTTCATCTTAATTTTGAGGAGGTAGATCAATAACCTGATGTCAAAGCATGATGTTATCGAGGCCGAAGGAACCGTCATCGAGCCGCTGCCGAATGCCATGTTCCGCGTAGAGCTCCAGAACGGCCATAAAGTGCTGGCGCATGTGTCCGGCAAGATCAGGATGAACTTTATCCGGATTCTGGCCGGTGACCGGGTGACGGTTGAGCTGTCTCCATACGATTTAACCCGCGGGCGGATCGTTTATCGATACAAGTAAAGCCGGTAGCAGCAGTCCATAGTCAGATTTTTAGAAGGAATTCGGCAAAGCCGAATTCCAACAAACAATCCGACTACCGACTACCGACAACTGACAACCGAATGAGGAGGGTTTGTGGTGAAAGTTAGGCCATCCGTTAAGCCCATCTGCGAGAAGTGCAAGGTCATCCGCAGAAAGGGCAAAGTTATGGTAATCTGCGAGAATCCCAAACACAAGCAGGTCCAAGGGTAAAACCAGGAGGTGTAGAAAATTCATGGCACGTATTGCAGGCGTCGACTTGCCAAGGGATAAACGGGTCGAAATAGCCCTGACTTATATTTTCGGCATTGGTAAGCCTACGTCACAGAAAATCTTGGCTCAGACCAATGTAAACCCCGATACCCGGGTCAGGAACCTGACCGAGGAAGAAATAAACAGGCTGCGTGAAGTGATTGAAAAGAACCATAAAGTTGAAGGTGATCTGCGCAGGGAAATAGCTTTAAACATCAAGCGCCTGATTGAAATCGGCTGCTACCGGGGTCTAAGGCACCGCCGCGGCATGCCGGTGCGGGGCCAGCGGACCAAGACCAATGCCAGAACCCGCAAAGGGCCGCGCAAGACCGTCGGCGTTCGCAGGAAAAAATAGGGTTAAGGAGGTTATTAAATGGCGCGCCGCGTAGCCAGAACGAAGAGGCGTGAACGCAAAAATGTAGAATCAGGCGTTGCGCATATCAAATCCACCTTTAATAATACCATAGTTACCATTACCGATCCTAAAGGCAACACCATATCCTGGGCCAGCGCCGGCGGGGTAGGCTTTAAAGGTTCCCGGAAAAGCACCCCCTTCGCCGCCCAGATGGCGGCGGAAAACGCTGCTAAGGAGGCCATAGAGCATGGCATGAAAGTAGTAGAAGTGATGGTCAAGGGGCCGGGCGCCGGCCGGGAAGCGGCTATCCGCTCGCTTCAGGCGGCAGGGCTGGAGGTCAGTCTGATCAAAGATGTTACGCCAATTCCCCATAACGGATGCCGGCCGCCCAAGCGCCGGAGAGTTTAAGGAGGTGCGCTGGTATGGCAAGATATAGAGGGCCGGTATGCCGTCTTTGCCGCCGGGAAGGACTGAAACTTTACCTTAAAGGCGACCGCTGTTACACGACGAAATGCGGTGTTGAACGCAGGTCCTACGCGCCTGGCCAGCACGGCCAGGGGCGCAAGAAAGTATCGGAGTACGGCCTGCAGCTGAGAGAAAAACAAAAAGCACGCCGGATGTACGGCATTTTGGAAGGACAATTCAGGCGCTACTTTGAGAAGGCCGAGCGGCAGCCGGGCATCACCGGTGAGAACCTGCTGCGCTTGCTGGAGAGGCGGCTTGACAACGTCGTCTACCGGTTGGGACTCGGGACATCACGAAACGAAGCCAGACAGCTGGTGAGGCACGGGCATTTTACCGTCAACGGCCGCAAGGTGAATATTCCGTCTTACTTGCTCCGGGCAGGAGACGTGATCGCCGTCCGGGAAAAAAGCAAAGAATCGCCCAGAATTAAAGAGTTGCTGGAGCGGGCAGCCGACCGCACTCCTCCCGCATGGCTTGAATTTGATGCCGACCAGGCCAGCGCCCGGGTAGTGGCCCTCCCGGCACGGGATCAAATAGACGCTCCCGTCCAGGAACACTTGATTGTGGAACTTTACTCCAGGTAGGCCGTTTTGGTCGTTGGCCGTCAGCCGTAGTCCGTCCATACCAGCAGCCGGGCGCTGGACGCTGACCGCCAAAAAGGAGGGAGACGTCTATGCTGGAAATTGAAAAACCTAAAATCGAAGTCGTTGAAATGAACGACGATCACACTTACGGCAAGTTTAAAGTAGAACCTCTGGAAAGGGGCTACGGCATTACCCTCGGCAACTCGCTGCGCCGCATCCTGCTTTCCTCACTGCCGGGCGCCGCGGTGACTTCGGTCAAGATCAGCGGGGTGCTGCATGAATTTTCGACCATACCGGGGGTAGTGGAAGACGTTACGGATATTATCCTGAACCTCAAGAGCCTCAGGCTGAAGATTCACAGCGACGAAGAAAAGATCTTGCGGATAGAGGCGGACAAGGAGGGCGAGGTGAAAGCCCGGGATATTATCACTGACGCTGATGTGGAGATATTAAACCCGGACCTTACCATCGCCACCCTGGCCGACAACGCNAGGCTGTCCATGGAAATCACCGCCTCCAAGGGGCGGGGCTATGTCTCAGCNGAGCGCAACAAAAAAGGCGAACACATTATCGGGGTAATNCCGGTGGACTCTGTCTTCACGCCGGTGCGCAAGGTCAACTATACTGTAGAAAATACCAGGGTAGGGCAGATAACCGACTATGACAAGCTGACCCTTGAAGTGTGGACCGACGGAAGTATCAGGCCTGACGAGGCGGTCAGCCTTTCGGCAAAGATCCTCAGCGAGCACCTGCGCCTCTTTATCGGGCTGACCGAAACGGTGAGCGACGTTGAGATCATGGTGGAAAAAGAAGAGGAGCAGAAGAACAAGGTTCTGGAAATGACCATCGAAGAGCTGGACCTGTCCGTGCGCTCGTATAACTGCCTGAAGCGGGCCGGGATCAATACAGTGGAAGAACTGATCCAGCGCAATGAAGAAGACATGATGAAAGTGCGGAACCTTGGGAAAAAATCCCTCGAGGAAGTTGTTAATAAGCTGCGCGAGCTGGGCATTACACTTAGAAAGAGTGATGAGTAAGGGAGGGATTGCGAGTGGGCTACCAGAAATTAGGAGTGAACACCGGCCACCGGAAAGCTATGCTGCGGAATCTGGTCACTTCCCTCTTCCGGGACGAGCGGATCAATACCACTGAAGCCAGAGCTAAAGAAGTAATGAGTATTGCCGAGAGACTGGTTACCACGGCCAAGAAGAACGACCTTGCGGCCCGGCGCCAGGTGCTGGCGTATCTCTATGAAGAAGAAGTGGTGCGCAAGCTGTTCGACAAGATCGCGCCGAAGTACGCCGACCGGCCCGGCGGCTACACCAGAATTGTCAAACTCGGTCACCGCCGCGGCGATGCCGCGAAAATGGTCGTTTTAGAATTAGTGTAAGAAGTGAAGACAGCATTTATCAGCATTAAAGGCCTTACGCATGTTTACAACCGCGGTGGGCTGTCAGAGCAGGTAGCTTTGTCAGGAGTTGACCTGGAAATAGAAAAAGGTGAATTTCTTGCTCTGGTCGGCCCGAACGGTTCTGGAAAATCCACTCTGGCAAAGCACCTGAACGCCCTGCTCATCCCCGTGGAAGGCGAAGTCCTGGTTGACGGCATGGACACCCGCCGACCGGAAAACCTGTGGGAGATCCGGCGGCGGGTAGGGATGGTCTTTCAGAACCCCGACAACCAGTTCGTCAGCTCGCTGGTGGAGGAAGACGTGGCTTTCGGCGCAGAGAATCTAGGCCTGCCGCCGGAGGAGGTCCGGGCCAGAGTAGACGAAGCATTAAATCTGGCCGGGCTGTCCGGCTTTCGGAATCACGCCCCCCACCTGCTTTCAGGCGGGCAAAAGCAGCGGTTGGCCATTGCCGGCATCCTGGCCATGCAGCCAGACTGCCTGGTGCTCGACGAACCGGGCGCCATGCTTGACCCGTCCGGCCGCCGCGAGCTGATGGATACCCTGGCCCGGCTGAACCGCCTCAAAGGCGTTACGGTGGTTTTGCTTACTCACCATATGGACGAGGCCGCAGCAGCAGACAGGATTGTCGTTATGTCCGGCGGCAGGCCGGTGCGGGTGGGAACACCCGCCGAAGTATTTGCCGATGAGGAATTGCTGCGGGAATTGGGACTGGAGCTGCCAGTTGCGGCTGAAATTGCCTGCTGCCTGAGAAGGCGGGGCTTTTTAGTGCCGGACGATATTCTTACCGTTGAGGCCATGGTGTCTTATCTATGCCGGTTATAGAGGTTGAAAACCTGACTCATATTTTCTCGCGGGGCACGCCCTTTGAAGTGACCGCGCTGGACGGCGTTTCGCTAGAGATACGCAGGGGCGAGTTTTACGCCCTGGTCGGGGCCACCGGCTCCGGCAAATCCACTCTGGTCCAGCATTTTAACGGTATCCTGGCTCCCACCGGCGGGCGGGTCCGGGTGTGCGGCATTGACGTTTCAGACCGGAGAGCGCGCCGGGAGCTGTGGCGCAGGGTAGGCCTGGTCTTCCAGCAGCCCGAGCAGCAGCTCTTTGAGGAAACGGTCTTTGATGATGTTGCCTTCGGCCCCAGAAACATGGGCCTGAGCAGGGAGGAGGTCAGCGAGCGGGTCGCGGACGCGCTGCGCCTGGTCGGCCTTGATCCGGACAGAGTGGGAAAGATGTCCCCCTTCCGGCTGAGCAGCGGCATGCGCAGAAAAGCGGCTATAGCCGGTGTTCTGGCCCTCCGGCCGGAGGTGCTTGTGCTCGATGAGCCCACGGCCGGCCTGGACCCTTTGAGCAGAAGGCAGTTGATGGACCGCATTGATCGCCTCCGGGTGGAGCGGGGCACCACAGTGGTCCTGGTTACCCACAGCATGGAAGAGGTAGCCCGGCGGGCCGGGCGGGTGGCCGTGCTGCACAAGGGCCGCCTCGCTATGGAGGCCGCGCCGCGGGAGATTTTCAGCAGGGCCGGTGAGCTGCGCGCCCTGGGGCTGGATGTCCCGGCCACGGTGGCCTTGATGCTCGGCCTGCGCGCCCGCGGCAAGCAGGTGCGCACCGATATGTTTACAGCCAGTGAAGCGGCCGAAGAGATCGCCAGAATGCTGATACATACAGGAAAGAATCAAAATACGGAATAGCGGGTTGACAGGCATATGTTAAGCGGCATAACTTTTGGCCAGTTTATTCCGGATAACTCGCCCCTGCACCGCCTTGATCCCCGGACGAAAGTGATCTGCGTGCTGGCAGCGGCGGCCG
>Ga0067045_1030404_pt1 | contig 15425 bp, 31 predicted proteins | sample TerdegcTABiofilm_FD_59184 | JGI IMG/M metagenome (GOLD analysis project Ga0067045, IMG submission 59184) | Combined Assembly of (Gp0054472, Gp0054536) Wastewater bioreactor microbial communities from Singapore -Terephthalate degrading...
GTCGGTGCTCGGCTCATGGCCCCACTTTGCCAGCAGGGTGTGCAGCAAGAAGGAATTGGTGCGGTATGCAGGCAGTTCGGCCAGCACACGCAGGATGACGAGGCGGCGGTCTTCCGCCAGGAAGGTGGAGAAGTTGCTCATTTCTTGTTCAGCAGGAAGGTTTCAACGCGGTCAACGCTGCGCGCGACCGGCTCTATGCGGGCTGCCACGGTTTCGATGGAGCCGCGCAGGCTGGCCACGGTGGCGACCAGCTCGTGCAGCTGCGCCTGGCTGGGCACCTGGGCCATCTGCGCCTCCAGCGTGGTCAGGCGCGTGCGCAGCTCCAGCAGCTCGGCCGCGCTCGCGGACTGGCGGCCGATGAACCACGCATAGATGCCGATGGCCGAAAGCAGCAGCCAGCGCACGGCCTCGAAGCTGAACGTCATGTCGGTGAAGCTCATCAGGCTTTCGCTCCCTTGTTGGTTTTCTCGATGCGGCTCTGGCACGCCACGCAGAACTGGCAGCCCGGCGACGCCTCGCGCCGGGCCCGGGGTATGGGTTCACCGCAGCCGAGGCCGCTATCGGAGCTTTCCCCGCAGAACTCGGCCGAGTCGGCGGCTGTCTTGCCGGCCAGGCCGGCGCGGCGGTGGTGGTCGCGCAGCGCGTCGGCGAGCAGCTCGGCCTCGCGCGCCTGGGCGCGGTCGATGTCGTCACTCATGTGATGCGTCATCCAGTAGCGCCCGGTCGGTGTCGATCTGGCGGCGCAGCAGCACTACCTCGGCATCGCGCCGGACAAGATCGCCTCGGAGTCCTGCAACCACTTCAACCCCTCGGACAACGTGCGCGTCGAGGGCTGCGTGTCGATCAGCGAGATCGCGGCAGGCAGCGGCGTTGGTTTCGGCCATGGCACGGTAAGTGGCGGCTCGGCGCTCGGCACCGAGGTGCAGGCGCTCAGCCACAGCGCGGTCAACGCGAGCAAGGGCATCGCGTATGGGCTGCGAGGTCGTGAAGGCATCGGAGTTCTCCTGGGTCTGTTGGGCGTGGGCTAGGCTCAGCCCGGCGTTGCGCCGCTCGTCGCGCAGTGCGGCCGTGGCGCGGCCCGTGTCGGCCTGGGACACCTGGGTCTGCAGCCGGCCATGGGCCAACTGCTCAGCGTGCAGGCGCCAAGTCTGCGCGCACAGCAGGGCCAACAACACGATGCACAGGGCCTGCAGGCCATAGGCCTTGATCTTGTCGAGGATCATTTCCACGCCCTCCACCAGTACCACCACATTGCAAGAAAAATGGGGTTCATGGCTGCTGCCCACTCGCGTTCTTGATCTGCACGCGGTCGCTCTCGACCCCGCGCATCGTGTAGATGGCCCCGGCGCCGGCCACCGCCGTCCACCACAGCGCCTGGTCTATCAGGCGCAGCGCCAGCAGCGCCGTGGCGCAGGCGATGACCAGCACCGTGACGATGAAGTTGGGCGCCAGCAGGGGCGTGAAGATGGCAGGCCAGTTCATAGGCCCGGCCCCCACGCCGCATAGCGCGGCTGCAGCTCGATCAGGATGCGGCGGGGGTAGTGGAGGTTTTCGCGGCAGTGCACGGCAGCGCGGCGGGCTTTGCCGCATGCGGCGTCCACCTCGGCGGCGGTGGGCCGTGCGGCCCCGGTAGCCGCCGCCTCTTGCTGCCAGTGGCCAAGGCCGCCGTTGTAGGCCCGCAGGGCGACGTGCATGCGATCGCGCGGCGTGTAGCGCGCGGGGGCGCGGTCGAACAGCCAGCGGTCGTAGGTGACCAGGGCGCGCAGCGCCCAGGCCGGGCTGAAGGGCTGCTGTGCGGCCAACTCAGGGTGCAGGCCCGCAATCCAGCGGGTGGTGGCGGGCATGAACTGGGCCAGACCCTGGGCGCCCACGTGCGACACGGCATCGGGGCGCCAGCCGCTTTCCTGGTGCACCTGGGCCGCGAACACGGCCACGGGCGCGTCAAGGCCCCATGCCGCATGCGCGGTGCGCACCAGCAGCGCGCGGTGCTGCTGGGCCTGCTGCGGTACTTGGGCGTAAGCCACGGACCACGCCGCAATCAGCACGAAGGCCCACAGCCCCAACGTGCAGCACAAGAACGCGATGGCCACGCGGCGAAGAATGAGCGCGGCGAACTGGGGGAACATGCCTACAGCCCTGCCGCCATGCCCAGCACAACGCAGCCGACGACCAGGGCCCGGCGGATCATGGCGGCAGTGAAGACGCGGATGTAGCCCAGGACGACGGGGTAGTCCACGTCGCCCTCAGGCTCTTCGGTGCCGTAGCGCCAGTCGCGCGCCAGGTAGCCGTCAGGCCGGGCGTAGGGGAACAGGGCGCGGTCGAGCCAGTAGCCCAGCACGGCGGCCAGGGCAATGAGCGAGACCTTGTAGAGCACCACCGGCAGCTGCGGCGGTGCGACGATGGCGATGACAGCGAGCAGCAGCGCTGCCAGCAGCAGCCAGGTGGTGGTGCGCGGCGCGCGCAGCCACGCGGGGATGATGTCTCTCACGGGCACTCCTTGCAGGAAGACGACGGTTGAAAGCCATCAGTCTTCCCGCGCGGGCGCGCCGTGTATTGGGAACTAGGACACTATTTGGCTACCACGGATTACGCTGAGAAAAAAGTGTCTCGGTTCCCAAGACCGTAGAACGTGCGCCGTGAACACTGGACCCCCTTTTCAACAGGAGGCCTAACGATCATGCCAATCAACCCCCGTCGCTCTTCTTCTTTTTCGCGCCGCCGCGCCGAGCAGGCTTTGAAGAAGCTTGCAGACGCAGAAGTTCAGAAAGCTGTTCAGGCGGAAGTTGCGCGGCGTCTTGAGCAATCTCGCCTTCGGTCGCAATGGATAGCCATGTGCGCATCGCTTTCGCCTGCTCAGCGGGAACACTTCGCACAAGCGCATTGGTCAAACCATAAGCCGCCGCGACCTCACCCATCGAACGCTCCAACCCCTCACCCAGCAGGCCCTGCAAGCCCTTCACAAACGCCCCCAGCATTGCCGCAGCAGACTCCTCGCCCTCTGACTCCAAAGACATTTGCTGCGCGTGTAGCAAAGCTAGCGCAGCGGGCCTTTGGCTGACCGGCAAGGCAACGAACAGGGCATTGATCATTTGGCCCTGCGCGTCCACCACCGCGCGCAGTGAAACCATTTCGACCTTCACCTCCACCAGCTCGCGCAGGATGTAGGCGAGCATGTCGTCGGGCGGGCTTTTGTCGGTCATAGCAGTTGCCTTTCGTTGAAATCAATCGTCATTGGCCGCCGGGCGCTTCATGCATGGACTTTGAAATCCAGGTCGGGGCCGCTGCCCGTTGAAAACACCAAGTAGCTGTTGCCCTTCTTCAGGCGACGAATGGCGCCCAGTTCGTCGGCGAAATAGAGTACGTAGCGCGCCGTCTCGGCATCTGGCGCGGCGGCCATGTTGGCGGGAGTGTCTGGCCCGCCAGCGCACAGCGGCTCGATGTGATCGACCTCATGCCCAGGACAAGGGCCGCGCATCGCGCCATTGACCGGGCATGGGTTCGCCCGCTTGAACGCCGTGACCGCAGACGACGATCTAGGGATGCGCGCCTCCACGCTGCCCGCAGCCGCTGCGATCACTAGCGCCGACAAGAACGTAACCCAGCCGTGCATATACCGGGCGTCATTTGCTGCCGCCGGTGGCGGCTTTCTTCGATTGCGCTGCCGCACTAGCCGTGGCCTCAATGATCTGGCGGCCGGTTTCGTCGGTGTGGATGTAGTTGTCCACCAGGGCGCGCACGCGCGGCGGTAGCTCTGCCGCTGGCGGCGCGGGCTGGCTGCGCTGGCCGGTGAGGATGTAGAGCACGTCGGCGCCTGCGGCTGCAATGGCTGCGAGGTAGACGCTGTCGGGGTTGCGATCCCCCTTTTCGTAGTTCTGCTGCGAACGCAGGGAAATACCCAAGAGATCAGCCAACGCCTGCTGACTAAGCCCGAGGTTCTCTCTTTCGCTTTTCAGTCGCTCTGAAATCACACGCACATCCGTTCGCAAATATTTATTGCATTACGCACAAACGTGCGTAATAATCACACCCAACAACAGCCACAAACACCCAACCGCAGCGAAACCACAGAAGGAGTCCGCTATGAAAACTGCCGCTCAACCCAGCGCCAACCAGATCAAGCACCGCCTGCGCCAGCAGGGCCAGACGCTCAAAACCTTCGCCGCAGCCAATGGCTTCAAGTACCGCACCGTCTCTGACGTGGTTCGCGGCATGCGCCACGGCAACTTTGGCGAAGGGCGCGAGGTACGCATTGCCCTTGGCCTTCCCGTCAACGACTGACCCTCACCCACATCACCGCCGAGGGCCAAACATGCACCCCCACCATATCGTCACCGACATCGCCCCCCTGGGCTATGCCATTGGTCCGGAGACCAAAACCCGTCAGCAGGTCCGGCAGGAGTTCGCCAGCCATGGCTGGTCGGTCTCGGCCTGGGCCAAGCAAAAAGGCTACTCGGCCACCCTGGTGCTCGACATCCTCAACGACGACGAGCGCAACCCTCGGCGCAAGTGCCTGCGCGGCGAGAGCCACAACATTGCCGTGGAACTGGGCCTCAAGGCTGGTCAGGTCTCTCGCAGCCCGGCGCCCCGTCTTCAACTCGCAGCGGCATGAGCGATATGTCCAGCGAGCATCTTACTGGCCGCGCCCTGGTTGACCGGTACAACCAGTTGAAGGCCAGTTATCAGGCCGAATGCAGCGCCGCCTTGGCGCGCGCCCCAGGAAGATCAGGTGACGTGTTCGACCTGATGCTGGTCGACGACGGCCTGAAGCCGCGAACTGCTGCGATGGACGCGTTGCGCGCGGAACTGGGGTTGCCCGATCCTGTGGTGCCGTCATCGCGTGAGTTCTGCCGCATCAGTTGCACGTTGTATAGGGTGCGGCCCCACGGTACAGCATCTGTTTCAGCAGTTGGAGATTGACATGAACGGTCTCTCCCTCTGCATAGCTGCACGGCACCCGCGACTGCGCCGGGCGGCTCAGCAAATCGTCGCGGGCCAGCCACCAGCGCACGCCTGCATGCACCAGCAGCCATGCCTGCTCATCGTCTGCCCTGGCCTTGGCCATCCACAGATCCAGTTCGCTGCCGAACTTGTTGAGCGGATATTGCAGGTAGCTGTTCAGCTCGCCCTCCAGCTCGGCCTGCTGGGCCATGACGGCCTCGCGGCTCTGCGTGAGCTCGGAGAAGGCACGCCAGAGCACATCGTCTCCGAAGCGCTCGGAGAACTCGGCGAAGGCTACGGCGATGGCTTCGTGGATGGACCAGCTATCTGGCTGGCTGTCGTCGGCTTGCATGGCGGCTCCCGTATTGCGATGGCCGCAATGTACGGCCCGCGCAGCCTTGCAGCGCAGGGCAATGCGGCTATTTGTTTGGCTGGCCTTGCCGGAGGGCACATCCAATGACGCGCCGCAATTGGAAACACGCCCGGGCCAACAGCCTCGTGCATGCCCTGCGGCTGTGCAAGGAGTTCGCGCGAGACCGGCACAACCTCAGCGTGGAGCGCATCGCCGACCGCATGGGCGTGACCGACGACAACCTCTACAAGTGGCTCGGGTCAGGCCGCATGCCGGCCATCCTGATCCCGACCTACGAGCTGGCCTGCGGTTGCCATTTCGTGAGCGACTGGCTCTCGGCCAGCGCCGGCCGGCTGGTGGTGCCCATGCCCACGGGGCGCGGCGCGACCGAGGCCGATCTGCTGGCCGTGAACAGCAGCTGCGCCGCCGCCCTGGACCTGCTCACCAAGTTCTACGCCGACCCCGCGTCGGCCGACCTCGCGGCCACTGCCGATGCGCTGCGCGTGCATCTGGAGCACGTGGCTTTCCACCACCACAACGTGGCGCGCTATGCCGCGCCAGAGCTGGAGTTCTGACCATGGATCACTTCGACACGCCTGCGCCGCCCGCTCACACCGTCAAGGCACCTACCGCAGCTGAGCGGTTCGCCGAAGCCGAGCTCGCCCTGTCCTACGACCTGGCGAAGCGCGTTCCGGCCATGGAGCGCGGCTTCACGATCAGCACCAGCTACGGCGACATCGTGATCCCGCCTGGCCACCACGCAAACGGCATTGCCGCCGCTGTGCGCCGCGCGCTGGAGATCCAGCTCAAAGCCACCGCGCTGGCCCGCCGCGATGCCGAGCTCGACGGGGGCCACCCATGAGCAACCCCCAGCACCACCAACCCGCCCGCCGCGCGCTGCGCCTGCTGTGGGTGCTGCAGGGGCATGCGTTCGACGGCCTGCGCCTCAAGCAGGTGGCCGAGGCCCTGCAGGTTTCGCCGCCCATGGCGCTGCGCGACCTGGAGCTGCTTGCCGCCGAGGGCGTGGCCGAGCGCATCCCCGGCAACGAAGAGTGCTGGCGCCTGACGCCGAAGCTGATCCAGCTTGCCCGCGCCCATGACGACGAGCTGCGCCGCGTGCGCCAGCGCGTCGAAGACATCGACCAGCGCTACACGCGCGCCATCTGACCACAACCCCAAGGAGGAACCCCTACATGGCACGGCCACAACTTTCCGACGAGCAAATCGAGGAACGCTTCCTCAAGAAGGGCCGCAAGGCCCTGCCGCCTGCCGAGCCGGTAGGCCCGGATTTCGTGGGCGCCACGCCGCCCGACATGGCCGCGCAGGAGGCCGGTGCGCGCGAAGTGCTCAAGGCGGCGGAAAACTATAGGGAAGAACGCGACCTGCTTAACCAGTTGCTGGGGCAGGCACAGATGGCAAATGCGTTCGCCAAATTTTCGAAGACGGTTTTCACTTCAAAGCTGGCCTTTGTAAAGGAAAACAAGCTGTATCAATCACTTAAAGGCAGTCGCGGTGAAAACGGTGTTCAGTTTTCCGGCACCTGGGAGGAATTTTGCAATGCCCTGGGGTGGACGCCGCAGCACGCCAATGACGCCATTGCATCTTTGAATGCGTTTGGCGAAGAAGCCCTGGAATCTATGTCCCGTATGGGCATCGGCTACCGCGATCTGCGCCAGTACCGCAAGCTGCCAGGCGACGCGCAACTGGCGCTCATTGAAGCGGCCAAGGCGGGGGACAAGGGTGAGTTCCTGGATCTTGCCGAGGAAATCATTGCCCGCCACAGCAAGGAAAAAGAAGCGCTGCAGGCCGAGAGCCAGCAGGCCAAGCAAGATGCCGACTTCGCAGGCGAGCAACTCCAGAAGGAGCGCCAGCGGGCCGACGCCGCCGAGAAGAAGCTGGCGGGCAAGCGCCCGGTGGTGGTGCCGCTGGATGAGCGCATCACGCCGTTCCAGATGGAGATCGCCGAGCGGCAGTCCCTCATCGAGAACGGCATCGCGGCGCACCATGAAGCCGCCATCGCTCTCGAAAAATGGTGGACGGAGGAAGTGACCCAGGCCGAGGGCTATGACCCCGAAGCGCCCGCGCCGCTGCCGCGCAGCGTGGCCCTGGTGGCCCTGACGCTGCAGGACAGCATCAACCGGCTGGCCGAGCTGGTGGGCGCAGCGCAGCACGCCTTCGAGGAACGCTTTGGCGACGACCTGGCCGAAGCGCGCCAGTACCTCATGCAGACCCCCGAGGCCGCAGATGCAGCTGCATGAGGTGAGCACGGACATGGCCGCACTTTCCCCCGAAGCCTGCGACTACGTGCGCCAGCTGGCGCGGCGCCTTCATGAGGCCGAGCACGGCACAGGCACCGACCTTGTGCGCGAGGCGGGCCAGTTCCTGGGGCTGTCCGTGGCGACGGTGTACCGGCACCTCAAGGCGGTGGCGGGTTGGTCGTCAGGCCGCAAGGCGCGCAGCGACAAGGGCACCACGAGCGTTTCTGCCGAGGCCCTGGTGACCATGGGCGCGGCGCAGCGCGAGAACATCAGCGCAGGCGGCAAACAGCGCCTGTTCACCACCACCGCGCGCGGCATCCTGGAGCAGAACGGCCACACGTTTGGCGTGAGCAACGGCCACATCAACAAGCTGTTGCGCGACCGCAAGCTCAACGTGGCGGCGCAGCGCGTGGCCGAGCCGGTGCAGGCGCAGCGCGCGCCGCATCCGAACCATACGCACCAGATCGACCCCTCGCTGTGCGCTATCTACTACCTCAAGGGGCGCCAGTACATCATCCGCGAGGACGAGTTCTACAAGAACAAGCTGGACAAGATCGCCCAGCTCAAGTTCAAGGTGTACCGCTACGTGTGCTACGACCGTGCCTCGGGCATGCTGATCCCCTGGTACTGCGAGGCGGCGGGCGAGACGCAGCACAACCTGTTCCAGTTCCTCATGTTCGCGTGGGGGCAGCAGGAAGGGCGCCTGATGCATGGCGTGCCCAAGGTGCTGCTGTGGGACAAGGGCAGCGCGAACCAGGCCACGGCCGTGCGGTCGCTGCTGGATGCGCTCGGGGTCCGTCACATCGCCCACCGCGCAGGCAATGCCCGCGCCAAGGGCGGCGTGGAGAACGGTAACAACATTGTCGAGGTCCAGTTCGAAAGCCGTCTGAAGTTCCAGCCGGTGCAGAGCGTGGAGGAGCTCAACGCGGCGGCGTTCGCCTGGGCCAATGCCTATTGCGCCAATCTGATCCCCGGCCAGGACACCCGGCTGCGCCGCATCGGCCTGCCGGCGCCCACGGCGCGCCTGGACCTGTGGCAGCTCATCACGGCCGAGCAGGTGCGCGTACTGCCCACCCTGGAGGTGTGCCAGGCGTTCATGCGCAGCAAGGCCGAGGATCGTCAAGTGCGCGGCGATCAGAGCGTGACATTCCGCCATCCATCTGCTGGCCGCACGCTGCCCTACAGCCTCAAGGGGTTCGATGGCATCAACGTAGGCGACACGGTGCAGGTGCGTGGGCTGATCTACGGTGAGTGCGCCATCCAGGTGCAAGTGGAGCGCTACAACGGCGAGCCGCTGCTGTACCGCGTGGAGCCCTCGGTGAACTTCGACGCCTACGGCCAGGACATGGCGGCGGCGGTGACGGGCGACGAGTACCGCAGCGCGCCGCACACCGAGGCGCAACACGCCGCCAAGGCCATGGACGAGGCTGCGTACCCCGGCATGACGGGCGACGAGATCAAGGCCGCCCGCGACAAGCGCGCTACGCCGTTCGGCGGAAAGATGAACGCCCACGGCTACCTGCAGGACATCGAGCACCCGGCCTACCTGCAGCGCCAGGGCTCGGCGATCGACACGCCCGCCCACGCCGCCCCCGTTGGCCCTGAGATGCTGGCGCCCGAGATGGCAATGCTGCGCATCGCGCCAGCCATCGGCCGCAACCTGACGCCGGAGGAATACGCCTTCTTCATGCGGCGCTATGCCGATGGCGTGCCCGAGGACCAGGTGGCCGCGCTGATCGCGCAGTACCAGGCCCCGGCCGTAGCCGATGAACCCCTGCGGGCCGCTGGCGGCCTGCGTGCTGTGTGAGGTGCCCGCGATGCTGAATCTGCGCGAGGACCTCGCCACCGTCAACAGCAGCCAGTCAGCGCTGGCGCGCCACATCGGCGTGTCGCCGGCTGCCGTGACGCAAATCATCAAGTACGACATCTGGCCCGCCACGCGCGGGCTGAGCGAGAAGCTGCTCAAGGAGCGGATTTCCGCCTACCTCACGGCGAAGGGCCTGCCGGCCGAACGGCTGGCACGGACCTTTGACGAAGCACCCGCAGCCCCGCGCGCCAACGCGGAGCTGCAGGCGATGGCGAAAGCCAATAACTCCGGCCCCCGGCCCGGTGACACCCAAGGAGAGGACCCCTTCATGCTACTACGGCACCATTCGCTTTCTTCCGCTGCCCGCCAGCACTTCAAGGTGCTGCGCGATCCGTTCGTCAATGAACTGAACGAAGACGCGGACGTTTTCATCACCGAGGACATCCGCTATGTGCGCGCGGCGATGCGCCACACGGCCAAGCATGGCGGCATGCTGGCGGTGGTGGCCGAGTCGGGCGGCGGCAAGTCCACCTTACGCCAGGACTTGATCGACTGGATCAACACCATGGGCGAGCCGATCACGGTGATCGAGCCCTATGTGATCGGCATGGAGGACAGCGAGCGCAAGGGCAAGGCGCTCAAGGCCACCGACATCACGGGCGCGGTGATTCGCGCGGTGTCGCCTGGCACACCGCTGCACCAGGTGCTGCAGGACCGCGCCGCGCAGATGCACAACATCCTCAAGGGCAGCGCCCAGGTGGGGCGCCGGCATGTGCTCATCATCGAGGAGGCCCACGCCCTGGCGGTGCCCACGCTCAAGCACCTGAAGCGGTTCTACGAGCTGCAGGACGGCTTCAAGAAGCTGCTCTCCATCATCCTGGTGGGCCAGACCGAGCTGGAGAAGAAGCTCAGCGAGCACAACCCCGAGGTGCGCGAAGTGGTGCAGCGCTGCGAGATGGTGAAGCTGTCACCGCTGGACAACCACGTAGAGGGCTATCTGCGCCACAAGTTCGAGCGCGTCGGCCTGAAGCTGGAGGCGGTGTTCGCTCCTGACGCGGTGGAGGCGATCCGCTCCACGCTGCGCCAGTCGGTCACCGAGACGGTACGCGGGCAGCGCCAGGCGCGCGAGCAGTCGCTGTGCTACCCGCTGGCGATCAACAACCTGGTGACCAGGGCCATGAACGAGGCCGTGAAGATTGGCGCCCCGCAGGTGAATGCGGCGCTGATCCAGGCGGCGGTGCGGGGAAATTGACCATGCGCCGCTACCTTTTGATCATCTGCATGGACGATGGCTCCAAGGGCCAGATGCGCGGCATGTTCCGCAACGACTGGGAGGCGATCGACACCATCCTCGGCTCCGGCCTGGAGCATGTCGCGGCCGTGGTCGCCCGTCGGGAGGCGCCGTGATGGACCGCCATTTCTATGTCCTGGTGCTGTACATCCTGGCATGGCTGGCTGTGTCCATCGCCTACGTCATGTTGGCCCTGACCATGGCCCTTGCGCGCGCTGGCTATGACGCGCGGCTCGACCGCGTCCACGCCGCAGGCATGGAACTCGGGCAGCAGATGTGCCTGGGCCTGCGCCCGGAAGCCGAGCGCAGGCCGGCACCGCGGCCCGCAGGCCGCGCGCCGGGAGGGCTGCTCTGATGGCCGTATGGGTCAACTCTTGCCCGGCCTGCGGCGCGGAAGAGAGCCTCGACGTGATGTTCCAGCGCGTGATCGATGACGACGTCGCGCGCCGTGCCATCCATGACGTGGTGATCAAGTCGCTGCCGCTGGGTGTCCTGCTGATTCGCTACGTGGGGCTGCACAAGCCGCCCAAGCAGCGCCTGCGCATGTCGCGGTTGCGCGAGCTGCTGGTGGAGCTGGTGGGCGACATGCAGCGCAACGTGATCGAGCGCCACGGCCGCACCTGGGCCGTGACGAACGACGACTGGCGCGGCGCCTTCGAAGCGGTGTTCGCGGCCGTGGAGAAGGGCTCCCTGCAGCTTCCGCTGCAGGGAAACGGCTACCTGTACCAGGTGCTCTCTCGCAAGGCCGACCAGGTGGAGGCGGCGCAGGAGGCGCAACGCGAATCCGAACGCCGCACTGCCGGCCGCGCGCACTCCAGTGCAGCGCCCACCAGCGTGGGCGAGCTACTGGCCGCCGCTCCTGCGGCTGCTCCCACGGCGGCACCTCGACCCGCCGCTCCAACGCCGGCCCCCGGCATGTCCCCCACCGTGCGCGCGATGCGCGCGCAGCTTGAACGCTCGAAAGGCCAGCAATGAGCCAGACCAACGCTGAATCCCAGGCACTGACGCCCGCCCAGTTCCAGGAGCAGGCCCTGCTGCTGGCGAAGGAAATCGTAGACAAGGTGCTGCGTCAGCAGCAGCCATTGCGGACCACCGTGGTGATGGAGGCCTTGATCGCACTCTATTGCTATCACGCGCGGTCGCTTCCCCCTGAAGCCATGGGCGACGTTGCCATGGCCCTTGCCGGTGTCGCAGGCGAGTTTCTCAAGGCGTCGTCCACCCCTCAATCCGCGCCCGCTGGCGCCCCCATCCACTGAAAGAAGCCCACCATGGCAACACTGCAAGAAATCCAACAGCGCGCCACTGCACTGAGCGAGTGCCGCGATCTCCTGTCCGCCCTGTTCCTCACCCTGCAGGGCAACCTGGACACCGTCAAGAACGGCTCCATGGCAGAAATCAAGCGCGTGGCGCGCAAGGTCGCCAAGGAGCACAACGAACTCGTGGCGCTCATCAACGCCAACCCCGAGCTGTTCCAGAAGCCCCGCACCTACGTGGTCGAGGGCATCAAGTTCGGCCTGCAGGCCTCGCAGGGCTCGCTGGAGTGGGCCGACGACGACAAGGTGTGCGAGCGCATCGCCGCCCTGGCCGAGGCGGGCGACATCCCGGCCGACCAGGTCGATCTGCTCGTGACGGTCAGCAAGAAGCCCGTGGCCAGCGCCATCCGCCAGCTCTCGCCCGACCTGCGCCGCCGCATCGGCGTGCGCCTGGAGGGCGACGGCGACCAACCCCTTATCAAGAGCGTGGACAGCAACATCGAGAAGGCCGTCACGTCCGTCATCAATGCGGCCATCAAAGAGGCCCAGGCGGAGGGCGTGTGATGCGTGCCGCAACTCCAATCGACCGCGCCAAGGCGTCCATGGGCTACCAAAACGCCAATCAGTGGCGCTGCACCAAGGGCGGCTTCGGCGTGGCAGCGCAAGCCGTGTGCAACGAGCACCAGCCTTATCGGGAAGGCGGTGCTGCATGTCCCGCGTGATTAACGCCTTCCAGTCCGTGCGCCCGCGCGCCGCGGTTGCGGCGCCGGTGTACCAGCCCCTGCCGCGCGGGCGCGGCAGCGACATCCAACTGAGCGGTTCCGTGCCGCGCGTGCTGAACGTCAACGGCCGCCCAATGGCAACCCTGGCACCGCGCATCTACGGCGGTGGCCCCGTGCTGTCGCGTGCACAAAGCCAGGCTCAAAACGACAAGACGCGCGCCATCGTGAAAGGAGGTATCTGATGAGCACGAGCACAACCTACCGCGTGGCTGCTGTCTGGTTCGGCGATGCCGAGGTCACCCTGCAGGTGGATCTTGATGTCTTGACGCCGGAGCTCGCAGCAGAGATCAATGGGTTCTGGTCGGGCGACGACGATCGGCTGCGTGCTGAAGACGGAAACGTCCTGCTCGCAGTGATCCGCATGTTCGGCCAGGTGGCGATCCGCTACCTCATGGCTGATGGCGGCGCGAGCTTCGGCCCTTCTGACGATCCCTACTGGACGGAGCAGATCATCAGGGACCAAGGAGAGGGATGGCCCGACTGGCAAGAGCTCGGCATCCTGGTCACGGCCGCTGAAGTTTCTGCTGTGGGTTATGACGATGTGACGTTGGAGGCGGTAGCTGTATGAGCAAGCCCGCAATGCTGCAAATCAACGCGCGCGGCTCGTGGCGCAACGTCTGCGAGTTCGATGTGGCCGACGCGGACGCTACGGATCGGATCATGGAAGCGGCCGCCACGTTGGCCGCGTACAGCACCGACAAGCCCTCCGTGCGTGTCGTCAAGGATGAAGCGGGCTATGCCGTGCCCCTGATGCGCTGGACTCAGGACGGTGGCTGGAGGCGGGCATGACCAACACCTACATCCAGATCCTGGGTTCGGCCTTCGGGGTGCTGGGGGCGCTGCTGCTGGCGATGCCCGCAATGCCTGGGTGGGGCTTCGGTGCCTTCGTGGTGTCGAACGTGGCCTGGCTGATCGCCAGCGCCTGGCAGCGGCAGTGGCCTTTGCATCTGCAGCAGTGGGTGTTTTTGTTCTGCAGCCTGCTGGGCCTTTGGAACTGGTGGCTTGAGCCGCTCCTGACTGGATAGAGCAGTGCTACGCGCACCGGCCGCCTTGGGGCGCGTCAGGCCGGTGGGATTAGCGGTGTGTGCCCGAGCCATCCATCAACTACCGCTGATCGGGATCGCCTCGCCTCCAGGCGTTGCCCGATCCGGTCCCCGGTGCCGTCTCACCGGGATTCCTTCAACCTGTGAAAGTGACCAATGAACAAGTCTGATCTGATCGAACGCATGGCATCCGATGCCGATATTTCCAAGGCCGCCGCCGAGCGCGCGCTGGAGTCCTTCACCACTGCGGTGCAAACCACCCTCAAGAAGGGCGGCACGGTGGCCCTGGTGGGCTTCGGTAGCTGGTCGGTGACCAAGCGCGCGGCGCGCGTCGGCCGCAACCCGAAGACGGGCGAGGCCCTCAAGATCAAGGCCCGCAAGGCGCCCAAGTTCACGCCCGGCAAGGCCTTCAAGGACGCGCTGAACTGATCCAGCCGGCTTTCTGCAGCCCCTAGCCCTGCTGGGGGCTGTGGTGAGCCACCTGGATGACCTTGCCATGACGACAACCACCTCCAAACCATCGGCCGATGCTGGCCGCGCCCGCTACATCAAGCTGATCCATGTGGCCCGACGCGATCTGGAACGCGCCGGCCGGCTGGATGAGCCCGGCTACCGCGACATCCTGCGCGCGGCATCCAATGGCCGCCACGATTCCACCGCCACCATGAGTTACACCCAGCTCAAGGCGGCGTTCGAACGCTTCCAGCGGGCAGGCTTCCAATCACGCAGCGCAGCTGGACAGCGTCGCCAGGCTGTCAGCCCAGATGCTTCCAAAGTCCGGGCGCTGTGGCTGTTCCTGCATGCCCTTGGCGCGGTGAAAGACCCCAGCGAAAAGGCCCTGGCGGCCTACGTGAAGCGCATCGCCAAGGTGGACGACCTGCACTGGGCCAGCGGCCGTGCCATCGATACGCTGATCGAGACGCTCAAGAAGTGGGCCATGCGCAGCCTTCCCGCTGCCGTTGCGGCTCTGCGCCAGGAGGTGATCGCGGCCCACCGCGCCACGCCCATGACGGCCGACCAGGCCGAGCTGGCGCAGCGAGCCCACATGTACCTGCTCAGGGGCCAGGGCTTTGACATGCACTGGTGGGCGTGGGAATGCCTCATGCTGGCCCTGGACCGGCCCATCCTGGCCCATCTGTCCGCACTCCGGACCAAGGAGGCCCACGGTGAAGAATGAGTTGTCGCGGGCACTGCTCAAACGCCATGAGCTGTTCGCGGAACTGCTCGACGTGGTGGCGCGCCAGCTGGTGGAGCTGGGGATTTGCGCTGATCAGGCGCAGCTCGTCGCGGCGTTCATCGTGGACTTCCTGGGCGCCTACTGGGCAGGCCAGTCCATCACGTTCCCGAAGGATGAGCATTACCAGCTCACCCTGAAAGAGCTGGAGGCGTGGGATATGTACACTGGCAACAATCTTGACCAGGTGGCCCGCCGCTTCAAGATGACGCCGCGCGGCATGCGCAAGCTGCTGGATCGCATCAGGGAGCGCATCAAGGCCTGGCGCGAGGCCGGAGCAGCTCCAGGCCAGCTCGACCTGCTCGGCGACCTGCAGCCCGATTTCGAGGACTCCTGATCGGTCTATGGGCGTTACACGGGTTGCAACGCCGTTTCAATCTCTCATCCCACCACAGCCCGGTACGGGCCACAAAATCCCGATTTTTCGCGCCGCGTGGGTGGTGGTTTTCTCAACTCCCCTCATGAGC
>Ga0067045_1030405_pt1 | contig 15423 bp, 21 predicted proteins | sample TerdegcTABiofilm_FD_59184 | JGI IMG/M metagenome (GOLD analysis project Ga0067045, IMG submission 59184) | Combined Assembly of (Gp0054472, Gp0054536) Wastewater bioreactor microbial communities from Singapore -Terephthalate degrading...
TGGGTGGTATTGGACTGAGTCCATGTCTCTAAGTCTAGCTCCGCATCTGTAAGCCATTACCAATCCATCTGCAGTTGCACCATAGTGATTTGTTGTTGGGAATCCTTGAATATGGAGTCTACCAAATCCCCCTGTTCCCATAACTGTCGCCTTTGCCCTTACTACATAATATTGGTGAGTTTCTATGTTGAAAAGAACTGCTCCTGCTACTTGACCCTTGTCATCCATCAATAGCTCGATAGCAGGTGAGAACTCAATAACAGGAATTGAGAGATTTATGAACTCATCTCTTATTACTCTTAACAATTCCATTCCTGTATAATCCTTTGCTGAATGCATCCTTTTCCTTGAAGTCCCACCTCCATGGATAGTAATCATTGTTCCATCTTTTTTCTTATCAAACATAACTCCTTTTTCTTCAAACCATTTGATTATTCTTGGCCCATCAGAAACTAGAGCTTCGACAAGCTCCGGATCATTAGCAAAATGGCCTCCGCCTAGAACATCTAGATAATGGATCTCTGGAGAGTCATTGGCCTTATCTGCAGCCTGAATTCCCCCTTGTGCCATAATTGAATTTGAATCGCCGTGCCTTAGTTTTGTAGCCATCAATATATTTTGAGGGTCAATACCTTCATATGTAGCCCATATGCCGGCCATTGTACCTGCGCCACCGCCACCTATGATAAGTAGGTCAACATCATAATCTATGCTTGAAAGGTCAATATCCTTTTCAGAGATAAGGGGATAAGACTCTATAAGGTCAGCAACTTCCATTGGCACGATCTCCCCCTTTGAGGGTCCTATGGAAAGATTCCTCTTAACTTCAGGCTTATAGTCAGGGTGATATTTGTTTAGAACATCTTCTCTTTCATCTAAAGACATCTGTTTATATTGTTCCTTTAATCTCTTCTCTCTAGTCTTTTCAACTTTTTCAATTGATTCTCTCATTGATTCAGGATAACCTTTAATTAGATTCATTAAATCACCTACTCAATCGACCTCTTCTTGTAAAGATCTTTAATTTCTGCTAAGCCCATGGATTTTAGCTTTGAAATTTCTTGTTTTGTAATACCAGAATTAACTTTATTTACAGCATCCTCAGTATGCATTGCTTTTGGTGCAACAAATTTACCGTATAATCTCCTTGCAAGCTGGCCTACATGGTATTGAGTAATTTCAGCAGGGCATCTAAATGCGCACAATCCACATTGGACACAATCGAAAGAGAGGTTTGCGGCCTTTTCTATATCGCCTCTAAGTGAAGCCTGGACATAATCCATTACTTTTAGCTCTTGAGGACATACCTTTGTGCAACTATTGCAGCTTATGCATCTTGCTATCTCGGGGTATTCCTTCAAGAGAGCATTGTGAGCAACATTTAATTTTTCCATATCATATTTTTGTTTGTTTGCCGGAGTAAATGGCAACTGGACAAGGTACATGCCGTCTGTAACGGTAGTCTGGCAGGCTAAAGCAGACTTTAATTTGTAGTCATTTTTTAGTCTGTAAATAGTTGCACACGCACCACAAAATCCAGCTCTACACCCTGCGCCTCTAGTGTACCTATAGCCCGCATACTCCATGGCTTTCATCAGGGTAAGTCCTGATGGAACCTTATACTCCTTTCCCATGATAAATACACTTACCAATGGTATTTGATTTTTTTCAGCCAACTATAAACCCCCTCTTTCTTGTAATTTATCCTTTATGAAACTATAATCCTTCAAATAGTTCTCATTATTCTCTGCAAGGGATATTCTCATTAACTCTGAAAGATAGATAACAGGCGTCATATGATTTATTTTCCCCTTTTCTAATAACGCCTTTTGTCCAGTTGTTAAATTGTATTGGCATAGAGGACAAGGTGTGACGATAACATCTGATCCCTTTTTCTGAGAAATAGTAACAATTCTTTCAACACAACTAAGAACGGCATTCTTGTTAGTAATTATCTGGTGGGCCCCACAACACTCAACTGTCATTGGATTCTCAATAACAGTAGCTCCAAGAGCCGATAGAAGATCTCCCATTATGTGGGGTGCATCCTGATTATCAAAGGCTATTGTTTTTGGTCTTAAGAGCATGCAACCATAATAAGGGTCGACCTTTAGTCCTTTTAGAGGTGTCTTTACCTTCTCTCTTATTTTTTCTGGACCTATGTCATTGTATAGAACTTCCAAGAAATGTAAAATTTCTATGTTACCCAAGTAATCTTCTTCAGTATCCATGAACAGATTGACATTTTTCAGTTTGTCAGGATTGTTCTTATACATCAGGTTTACCTGTTTCAAAACATTGTAGCACATTGAACATAAGGTCACAAGCTTATTGGTATTTAGTTCACGTCCCATCTCCTGTGCCCTTATCAGAGTTCTTGTTGCAGAGAGATGATCGGCCATAACATCCGATGTCAAATTATAAACAACACCACAGCATGTCCAAGTAGGTAGCTCCTTTAATTCGAATCCCAGTAACTTTGCTACTTCAAGGGCGGCCTCTTCATCCTTCTTACCTGTGGTCTTAAGGGTGCAGCCAGGGTAATATGGGTAATCCATTACCATACCCCCTTCTTTATCGCAGAAACTATTGCCATCTGGGGTATTTCTTCAATTAACTTCTCTATGAACTCTTTTGAGTAGATATTGATGAAATCCTGCCTATTTCTAAGCTTAACGTTTCTTAGGCCCTCCATTATCTTTGCTATATCAACACTTCTTGGGCATCTTGCAGAACAGGTAAAACATGCAGCACAGACCCAAAATGTGTTCTGCTCTAAGACATCTAGATCTCCAATTTGTACTAGCCTTATTATTTTATTTGGGGCCATGTCCATACTGTCAACTACTGGACAAGTAGCCGAACATTTACCGCACTGATAGCATTTGAAAATATTTTCTCCGGATATTTCTTCAACGGTCTTTCTAAGTTCCAAACCCTTCTCAGAAACGGTAAAGACCACTAAATATCCCTCCCAATCCTTTTTACAAGAGACCTATCTTTATTGTAGATTGATATCTCAATAGGTGAAGTGCCCGGCAAGCAGTGCGTGGCACAGGCAAAACATGGGTCATAAGCTCTAAATGCCATCTCAACTTTGTTAAGTATGCCATCATTTACTTTTCCGTTTATGATCATGCCTTTTGCAGCATCCTTTACTGACATGCATATTGCACCAGCGTTATTTGTAGTTGCAACAACCATATTTGCTCGCTCAATCCTAGCATCTTCAGTTAGTTTATAATGATGAAATAAAGTTCCCCTAGCCGCCTCAACAACGCCCACACCCTCACTTGGGAGTCCAACTTTATTTCTTAGATCTTGATTTAGAATATTTTTGTCTCTCGATAATTCTAGGACTCTTTCAGAAGCATATAGCAATTCTATTAATCTTGCCCAGTGGAATGCTAGCGTTGAGTTAACGGGCTTTCCGAGTGTCTCAATTAACTCCTTGTATGCCTCATTTGCCAGTGGAGTTGTAAATCCCTCAATAACATTGATTCTTCCAAGGGGCCCAACACGATAAATCCCGCTATCTATTCCTCCAGTAAGACCTTTCCAACCGATTTCCTTAAGATATGGGAACTTCATATATGTCCATGGCTCAACGTGCTCTTCGATATAATCGGCATATCGGCTGCCATCAAAACAAGCAAACTCCTTGTCCTCTGGACTTTTAACTCTCACCATACCGTCGTAGAAGTTTAATTTGTTATTTTTATCGACAAGCCCCATGTTATATGTTTCAAGAGTATACGGTGCGCTTTTTATAAGAGCAAGATAATCCTTATTTTTTAATACACTGTCCTTAAAGAAATTAAGAGTGAATTCAGAGAATTTTACACAAGATTCTGCCATCGACTCTATTTCGCTTCTTTCTTCTTCGCTAAGCCCTTTTGAAATCCCACCAGGAAGTCCGCATACGGGATGAGTTGGTTTACCTCCAAGGATCCTTGTTATCTTCTGCCCAAAGGCCCTGTGCTTTATGACTTCTTTACCGATCTCAACTCCAACTTTTCCGATAACACCAATAATATTTCGCTCTCCCTTTGGAGCTTCAGGACCAACGACAAAGTCTGGCCCTCCTAAGAAGTAGAAGTGGAGAATATGGTCATAAATCACGTAGCCGCAATACATTAACTCTCGGAGTTTTTTAGCTGTCTCAGTAGGAGTTGTATTAAATGCATTGTCAAGGGCTTTTGTGGATGCAAAGTGATGTGCAACTGGACAGACACCGCAGATTCTTGAAGTTATCTGTGGCATGTCTTCAGCTAACCTTCCCTCGCTAAACTTTTCAAATCCTCTTAATTCAGGGATCTGCAGATAAGCATTTTCAACATTTCCACTATCATTTAGAAAAATCTCGATTTTACCGTGACCCTCAAGTCGTGTTATTGGGTCTATTGTTACTCTTTTCATCTTATCACCTTCCGTTTTATGAAGGACGAAGCAAGTGAGTATCTGTAAAATGTACCGACAGGATCCTTTATTTTTGAAACAAGATCCTCAACTTTTTTCTCATCAAGCTCTAACTCATTTTCAACGGCCAAAACTGAAGCAAGGGCAGAAATCATCTTAGCACCCTGGTCCATAACTTCAGGGGTCTTTCCGAAGCATCCAGTACAAGGCATATTTCCTTTAATGCATTGATGGCCGCAGCCCGATCTAGTTGCAGGACCCATACATATAATCCCTTGATCTAAGAAGCATTTTTCTGGATCAGCTTCTTTTTCATAGACCCGGTAAATTGTATCTATTACCTTATCTTTCTTTTTTCTTGGACATTCGTCACATAACGCTTTTACAGGCGCCAATACAGCACCTTTTGGGGGAAGGTCCCCAGTTAAGAATTTATTAAAGGCATCCTCAACAATATTTGGCGTTGGTGGGCAACCTGGTATATAGTAGTCTACTTCAACTACCTGATCAAGGGTCTTTACAGTATCATAGAATTCGGGGATATGGATTTCTCCTTCTTTTGCATTGAATGATACAGTAGGGAGGGTATTGTCTTTATTTACTGTTGTTTCAGTTTCTTGGTATGCCCTATCAAATATCATCTTCTTGTTAAATAGATTGGCCAACGCAGGTATACACCCTTCATGGGCGCAAGATCCAAATGCAACAAGCGTCTTAGATTTTTTTCTAAGTAATTTTGCAAGCTCTTCGTTTTCACTAGTTCTTATTGCACCGTTAAAAAAACAAACATCAATAGATTTATCCTTCATTTTTTTGAGGTCTTCATATTTTGTGTCCATAGCAACTGGCCACATCAGAATATTTGCCTTATCGATAACATCGAGAATTTTCTCATTGATATCTAAAACAGCAATTTCGCAGCCACCGCATGAAGCAGCCCAGTAAAATGCAATATTTGCCTTACTCATTTCAATTCCTCCTGTTTAAGTGGGGATGGACCAAGTTCTTTTAGTTTTGTTGTCATCTCGTTTACGACTTCTTTGAACTTGTTACCTTCACTAGCTGATATCCATTCTAGTCTTAACCTTTCTTCTTCAAGCCCCATATCCTTTAACATTGCTTTGAGAAGCTTTATTCTTCTGAGAGTCTTGTAGTTGCCTTGGGCATAGTGACAGTCCCCTGGGTGGCAACCCCCAACAAGAACACCATCTGCACCTTTGGCAAATGCATCAAGAATAAAGGATGGGTCAACTCTTCCAGAGCACATGACCCTTATAGGAACAGCATTTGGTGAGAACTTTAGTCTTGAAACACCTGCAAGATCGGCTCCTGCATATGTGCACCACTTGCATAGAAAAGCGATAATTTTTGGTTCGTAATTTTCCATAAAATCTACTCCAGTATTACCTCAATCATTTTAAACATATTCTTAGACTCATCGTTTTTCATCTTGGCGGCCCCACTTGGACAAGCAGATGAGCAAGTACCACAACCCTGGCACAAAGCTTCATTTAATTTTGATCTTTTTACTTCTCTCCCGTCTTTGGAAGTAATTTCAGCTTCAAGGGCACCATATGGGCAAAGAGTTATGCATACACCACAACCGCTGCATACTTCCTCATTTATTTCACAAATCAAAGGTTCCTTGTGGAGGAAATCCGAGGAGAACAAGGATAAAACTTTTGATGCTGCAGCCCCAGCCTGAGATACAGATTCAGGGATATCTTTAGGTCCTTGGGCTGCACCGGCAAAGAATATTCCAGAGGTCATGCTCTCAACTGGCCTTAACTTTGGATGAGCTTCCTTTAAGAAACCATTTTCATCAACTGAAATCTTAAGTTTTTGTTTTAGCTCTGTTATTCCAGATGACGGCTCAATTGCCATTGCTAGAACTGCAAGATCCGCCTTAACTTCAACTTTTTTTCCTGTAAGTGTGTCTACACCCCATACAACGACTTTGTCTCCATCCTCAAAGATCTTCGATACTTTTCCTCTTGTGTACAGTGCATGGTCTTCTTCAGTAGTTCTGTAGTAAAACTCCTCATAATCCTTCCCGGCCGTCCTGACATCAATATAAAAGACATATGCATTGCCATCATGGACTTTATGTTTGAAGAGCATGGCATGTTTTGCAGTATACATGCAGCATATTTTTGAACAGTAGGGCTTATGTTCTTCGATATCCCTTGAACCTGCACACTGCACAAAAACAACATCTTTTACAGGTTTCCCATCTGACGGCCTAACTATTTGCCCACCGGTAGGTCCAGATGCAGAAAGCAACCTTTCAAATTTAAGACCTGAAATAACATTTTGGTATCTTCCGCCTCCGTAATCTGAGAGATTTTCTAGTGGGTACTCTTGATAACCAGTTGCAACAACTATTGCCCCAGCATCAACTTCCATTACCTCTTCTTGCATGTTGAAATCTATTGCACCAATCTTACAGATTTTTTCACAAATTCTGCATATTCCTTTTTGATAGTACAAGCAGTTTTCTCTATCGATTACAGGTTTGTTTGGCACGGCCTGAGGAAACGGAATGTAAATGGCAGCCCTTTTGGATAAACCCTCTTGGAATTCAGACGGCACCTTAGAAGGGCATTTATTATAGCAGTCCCCACAACCAGTGCACAAATCCCAGTTAACTGAAGTAGGCTTTTTCTTAATCTTTACTTTGAAGTTTCCAACGTAGCCACTAACACCTTCTAATTCAGAGTACGTCAAAAGCTCAATGTTTGGATGATTTGCGGCCTCAACCATCTTTGGAGTCAGGATGCATTGTGAGCAATCAAGTGTTGGGAAGGTCTCTGATAGTTTTGCCATTTTTCCCCCAATTGATGAATCTTTTTCAATAAGGTATGTCTTGTAACCACCGTTAGCAATATCAAGGGCAGCCTGAATACCAGCCACACCCCCGCCTATCACAACTGCTTTCTTTGTAATAGGGACTTCTATATCCGTAAGGGAAGTATCGTTTTTGACCTTTTCAACGATACTCTTTGTAATTTTAACTGCCTTTTCAGTTGCTTTATTCTTATCTTCATGAACCCAGCTGCAGTGCTCTCTTATGTTTGCAATTTCACATTGATATGGATTTAATCCCGCATTTTTTGAATTTAAACGAAATGTTTTTTCATGAAGAGTAGGAGAGCATGCCGCAACAACGACACGGTCAAGCTTTTCCTTTTCAATAGTTTCTCTCATGAGTTTTTGGCCAGGGTCTGAGCACATGTATATATAAGTTCCTGCATATGCCACACCCTCCATTTTAGAGATCTCGTTTGCCACCTTTTCAACGTCAACTGTTCCAGCAATGTTTGAGCCACAGTGACAAACAAAAACACCTACCCTCGGAGAAGAAGAGTTAGAATCCATTCAAAGTCATCTCTCTAATTTTGTACTATTAATATAATTTTTCTAGTTTTAAATGTTTTGGTTATAGAATACATGCTCACCAATTAATAATCAATAAATAAAAATTTTTCCGGATAAAATTGGTAATAAAATCAATTTTACCGAATAAGACGTTCAGCTCATTTACTATTAAATGAAAATTTGTATAATTTTTTAATGTTTTTTGACTTTTTATCTATATTAATTCATATTTATTATACAAATGGTCAAAATATTATCGATATTTGCCTAAACAACAATCTTTTTAAAGCGAAAAAACAATATGTATACGGAACTCTATTTTTCGGGGGATTAAATGATAGATGAAACCCTAGTAAAAAACACCATAATTGAACTTCTAAAGGATTCATCAACAAAGCTTCCTTTAGATGTCAAGACTGCCTTGGAAAAGGCTTATCAAATTGAGGAAGGGCCGGCAAAGGCCCAATTAGAGGCTATAATTAAAAATGTGAAAATGGCTGAAGAAACATCTACACCATTGTGCCAGGATACGGGTGTCCACATTTTTTTTGTTAAGATTGGCGATGTTGGGAATCCAAAATTAGAGAAAAAACTGCCCAGTATAATTATTGACGGCGTTAGAGAAGCTACTAAAAAAGTGCCATTGAGGCCTAACGCAGTTCATCCACTCACAAGAAAGAACCCTGGAGATAACGTTGGGGATTACATGCCCTATGTCAATTACATGCCTATCGATACAGATTACATTGAGATAACTGCTATGCCAAAGGGTGCAGGAAGTGAAAATATGTCAAAGGTCGCAATGCTAAATCCCTCTGACGGGTTAAAAGGGATCAAGAAGTTTGCACTTGACACAGTTGTAAGCGCTGGGTCAAAACCTTGCCCACCGACAATAATTGGGCTTGGGATAGGGGGCAGTGCAGATATTTCAATAAAGCTTGCTAAGATGGCATTATTAAGACCACTTGATGAGAGGCACCCTGACCCTGCTGTAGCTGCTTTAGAAAAAGAGCTCTTTGAAGCGTTTAATGCCCTTGGAATCGGGGTCATGGGGCTAGGTGGAAAGACTACTGTTCTAGGAGTAAACGCCGAGCTTGGCTATTGCCACACAGCGTCACTTCCAGTTGCTATAAATGTCCAGTGCTGGGCCGGGAGGAGAGCCACAGCTAGAATATACAAAGATGGGAGGGTAGAGCATCTTACCTACAAGAGGTGATATCATGGATAAAATATTAAATTTACCCCTTGATGAAAAAACTGTTAGGGAGTTAAAGATTGGAGAGACAGTTTATCTAAACGGCATTTTCTTTACTGCAAGGGATGAGGCACACATGCATGCTCTTGAATATGCTAAAGAAGGAAAGAAAATTCCATATGACTTTAAAGGTGCGGCAATTTATCACTGCGGCCCAATAATGGCAAAAGAAAACGACAAGTGGAGGGCAGTTGCAGCAGGACCCACAACTTCAACTAGGATGAACTCATTAGAGCCAGAGTTCATTGAAAAATTTAAGGTAGCTGCAATTATTGGAAAAGGTGGGATGTCAAAACCAACTGTTGACGCCATGCAGAAGTTTGGCTGCGTTTATCTTGCGATTACCGGTGGAGCAGCGGTGCTAGCTGCAAAGGGCATCAAAGAAGTGATCGGTTTAGAATGGTTTGAGCTTGGGATGCCAGAGGCGTTATGGGTTTTAGTTGGGGAAAAATTTGGTCCGCTAACAGTTGCTATTGATGCTCACGGCAATAGTCTGTATGCTGATGTTGAAAAGGAAGTAGAAAAAAATATTCAAAGAGCAAAGGAGATTTTAAAGATTTAAGGTGATTTTATGGAAAAACTATCTAAAGAAGATTTAATTAAGAAAGCTTCAAAGCCAGCAGAAGATGCAATGAAACTACACCCATTTTACAAGGGAAAGATAGAGATTGCATCGAAAGTTTGTATCAGGGATTTCACAGACTTTGCTATTTGGTATACTCCTGGTGTTGCAGAGCCATGCAAAGCTATTCATAAGAACAAAGAAACAGTCTTTGATCACACTAACAAGGGAAATGCAGTTGCAGTTGTTTCTGATGGAACAAGAGTGTTAGGTCTTGGGAACATTGGCCCAGAGGCTGCAATGCCGGTCATGGAGGGAAAAGCATTACTGTTTAAGTATCTTGGGGGCGTAGATGCTTATCCAATGTGCATTGATACAAGGGATGCAGATAAGATTATTGAAGTCTGCAAACTGATAAAGCCTACGTTTGGAGGAATTAATCTAGAGGATATTGAAAAGCCTAAATGCTTTTTTGTTTTGGATAAATTAAGGGCCGACCAGGAGATGGATATACCTGTATGGCATGATGATCAGCAGGGTACCGCCACAGTAGAAGTTGCTGGAGCAATTAATGCATTGAAAGTAGTTGGCAAAAAACTAAATGAGGCAAATATAGTTCTAGTGGGTACAGGAGCAGCAAACATCGCTACAGGAAGGGTCTTAGTTTCTGCAGGGGCAAATAAGAAGAATATCATTGCCGTTGATTCAAAAGGCATACTTAACGCAAATAGGAAGGATCTTGAGGCAGATAAAGTCAACAATCCTTTCAAATGGGACCTTTGCGTTAATGCAAACAAAGAACAGAGAAGCGGCGGATTAAAAGAGGCATTAAAAGGAGCTGATATCTGTATAGCCGCTTCAAAGCCCGGGCCAGATACAATAAAGAAGGAAGAAGTAGCAGGAATGGCTACCGACGCAATTCTTTTTGCATCCGCAAATCCAATGCCAGAAATTTGGCCATGGGAAGCAAAGGAAGCAGGTGTTAGAATTGTAGGTACAGGAAGAAGCGATTTCCCAAATCAGATTAATAATTCTATAGTCTTTCCAGGAATATTCAGAGGGGCATTAGACGTCCGCGCAAAAACTATAACTGATGAGATGTGTGTCGCAGCTGCATTTGAAATTGCAAAGACAGCAGAGGATAAAGGATTATCAGACGAATATATTGTTCCAAAGATGAGCGAGTGGGAGGTATTTCCACGGGAAGCAGTTGCAGTGGGAATGAAAGCAATTGAGCAGGGAATTGCAAGGACTAAATACAATAAAAATGAGCTCTATGAAATCGCTGAATCGATTATAAAGAAAGCCAGAGACGAAACTCACATGCTAATGAAACATGGCATAATAGAGATGCCACCAAAATAATTTTTATTTAATTTTAATCTTAAAAAATTATCAATCGTATTAAAACTCTTTTAATTACTTTTAGCATATATTTCGAGTTTCAACTAAAAAGCCATATTATAGAATTTATTTTTTTAGTGTCGTACACTTTTTTCCTTAACTTAAAAGATCGAAGACGTACTACGTTATCAATTATTTCATAAGTAAGTCTGTATTTGCCAACTCTAATGCTCCATATCCCTTTAAGCTCATATCTAAGGGGTTTTCCCTTCCGGGGATTGTCCATAAGAATAAAAATTATTTCCTTAAGTCTCTTTTTAGATTCAGCATCTGCATTTTTTATGTCTTTTTTGCAAGATGAAGGTATGTCTATCTGGTACATCTAATCCTTCAAAGGCCGTCTATAAAATCCTCTATCTCTTTTTTTGTGGTATATGATTCAAAGTGACCACTTTCAAAATCAGCTTCACTTTGTTTTATGGCGTCTAGTGTATCCTTATCAGCTAAAACTTCAATAGTGTCAAGTAGCTCCTCTATTAGATCTTTTGTTTTAGACAAAAGCTCAATCTCTTCTTTTGATATTAAACGCTCCGTTGATGAAGTTCCGTTCATCTTTTCACCATTATTATTAATATTTTCATATGTTAAAAGATTATTGGTAACTCTAACTATATGCTAACGAGGTCATTTTATCTCTAATCTTTGCGGAAAAATATACTTATGATATATTGTTGCCGTAACACATGAAATCGCTGAATCGATTATAAAGAAAGCCAGAGACGAAACTCACATGCTAATGAAACATGGCATAATAGAGATGCCACCAAAATAATTTTTATTTATTAAACATCAAAACTAATTTGTTTCTATATTCTATCATTTCCTTTTCTTTCAATTTATCGATAAAATCAATGATTTCTGAATTAAAAGATTCTGCCATCATAATCATTTCAAAAGTAACTTCTTTTGTAATATGAAAATCTACATAATACTGATTATCTATTCTTTCTCTTTTTGCACGTTCTAGTCCTGTTGTGTCTATGCCAAATATACCTTTAAGAGTGTTATACTAGCAATATGATTTTCAGATTTTAAACAAATCCGGTAAAATAAAGCTAAAACAGAATGATACATTGAATAGTAAGTCAGGGCTGTGGAATCATTTAGTTGTCCTGCCTCTGCTAAAATCTTTGAAGAACTTAAAGATTCTTCAGACCTCTTTAGATAAGCATTTTTAAGATTCTCACTTGGCTCTACGATCTGAATCTTTTTCTCATCGAAAAGCTTAGCCAAAAAATCTGTTTTTATCATAGAATCTTTCAATTCCTTTTATAATAACATGATTTGATTCTATTTCCTTAATTAATAAGTTTTCTCTATCATATCTCCCAATTTTAACGCTTAATCTTGAGTCTATTAATTCAATTTCTTTTTTTATAGTGTAATCTTCTGTTTCTATAAAAATATCTATATCACTTGATTCTGAAGAGATACCTTTAGCATAGGATCCAAATATAATTGCCATATGTATATTTTCTTTATCTATTATTTTCTTTATTATGCTTTTTAGTTTGGGATATTTTTTCAAAAACAACATTAGATTATAACTCTCAGATATTATTACAAGGCTTCTAGCTTCAAGACTTTTCTTAATAAAGTAAGTGTAGTTCTTTCCTTCTACCTTATAATCAACTAAATTTTCTTTGTATAATTCATCGAGTCTTCTTTTAACTAAAGTTTGATTTGTCTTTAGTTTTCTAGCTATTTCTCTAATATGGCTTTCTTCCTTAAGAAGTATAAGAACTATATCATATTCGTTACATTTTTTTAACATATGTAATAAAATTGTTACAATATTATTTAAATCTTTTTGTTAAACTAATCATATGCAAATATTCGCTAAAATAAAAATTGAGATGTCACCAAAATAATTTTTATTTAATTTAAATTAAATAAATTTTCTATTATCATAAGTTTTAATAACCATATTCCCTAAGTAACTGTGTCATGAGAAGGGAAATTGAACTCTGGTGGCTTCAGGCAAAAAAGGATTTTTCAGTGGCGGAAATTTTATTTGAGAAAAAGAATATTATATAGTTGCATTTTTATGTCAACAATCTATTGAGAAGAGATTAAAAGCACTGCACTTGAAGAAAAATAAAAAGCCTGCAGATTTTACCCATTCTTTAGTGACTCTTGGAAATGCTTGCAAAATTCCGAATTCTCTTATGTTGATATTAAGAAATTCCACATTGGATTTTGTCATGTCAAGATATCCAGATGCTTCAGATGAATTACCTTATGAAATGTATGATAAAACTATCGCATCCCAGAGAATTGAAGGGACAAGGGAGGTTTTGAAATGGATAGAAAAAGAGCTAGAAGCCTAGAGGAACTTGTAGAGCTGATAAAAAAAGAGTACTCTCCTGAACTAATACTTCTATTTGGTTCAAGGGCGAGGGGAGATAATCTTATCACAAGTGATTACGATATTATAGTTGTTAGTAAAAAGTTTATAGGAATCCCTTTCTTAACTAGACTCTTCTTGATGCAAGACCTCTGGGATGGCGAGAGGCATCTAGATGCACTTTGCTATACTCCTGAAGAATATGAAAGGAAAAAACAGCAGATGGGAACTGTCCAGCAGGCCTCAATAGAAGGTGTTCCCCTTTAATTATTCAATATTTACTTCTTTCCTTTTGAAAAGAATTCAATAGACTCTTCTAGCTCTTTGTGTGACTTGGCGTATTCTTTTATGTAAATTCCCTTTTGGCAAGCTTCATGCTTTAACGAGTGCTCTTGCACCGACTCATCTTGATGCCCTGGCAACCTTTTCCCATAGCTTTGATAAAGCCACATTTCCTATTACGTCAATAAAGGGTTGATGAAAAGAGATGAAATCTGCTTTTAGAAGACCAGCGAAATTTTTAGCAGATAACACAAAACAAGGATTAGTTCAACAAAAACATTAAATAGTACTATATAAAATATATTAAAGAAGGTAATATTATGAGATCCAATATTAGTTTTGTCATTCCTGATAAAAAACTCGCAAAATTCTGTAAAGATAATCACATAAAGAAATTGTCCATTTTTGGATCGGCCTTGACAGAAGGATTTAATTCTAAAAGCGATATTGATCTCTTAGTAGAATTTGAAGAGGGACTTACGCCTGGGATTTTTAAAATATTAGATATGGAAGAAGAACTATCTTATTTTTTTGATGGGCGTAAAGTCGACCTAAGAACTCCAAACGACATTAGCAGATATTTTAGGGAACAAGTAACTGAAAGCTCAGAGGTAATCTATGCAAAATCCTAATTCTGACCTAGTTAGAATTAAACATATGTTTGACATTGCAAAAGAAATAATAGATTTTTCTAAAGGTAAAAACAGAGATGATTTAGAATTAGACAGGAAATTAACATTATCTTTAGTTCATTTACTTGAAATTTTTGGAGAAGCGGCTAATGGCATTTCTCTAGAATTTAAATCTAATAATTCTCAAATACCTTGGAAATCAATAATTGGCATGCGAAATAGGCTTATTCATGGGTATTATGATATAGACCTTGATGTAATATGGTCTACTGTAACGGAAGATATACCCCCAATTGAAAATAAACTTAAAAACATAATAGAAAAGCAGTAATTAAAATTTATAAGAAATTACTATACTTCAACATCAAGGGAATTTTTTAATGCGCTTTGGATTATCCCAGATTCCTCTTGGATGATATTGAATTCTTCATTTGTGTAGCAGAGATAATCAATATGTTTTTTGAAAGGTACTTTTTTTAAAAAGATGGACATTCTATTGACTGACTTAATATTTTCAAAAAAAGGGGAAATTAATATAACGTCAATATCAGAATCGGCTCTGACATTTCCTTTGATTCTAGATCCAAAAAGAATTAAACGATTAGGTTTGAACTCTTTTATAATGATGGGCACAGCTTCTTTTTGAAATTTATCGATTAAGGGGTCAGACATTCTATTCCTCCATTATTAATTCATACCTATTTTTAAGCAATGTAAAAATAGACTTTGCTATATTTAATTTAGATAAAGCTATCTCTTTAGTATATTCTTCAAAGGGAACTTTATGTGATAAGTCAGGGTATGGTGGCATAAGAATGCAGTAATATCGTATCCTTTTATATCAATATTTTTCTCTGCCATTTCAAGGTCATGCAAACCCTGTCTTAACCATTTGGTGGCAATAATATTCTTTTTTGATGTATCCATTATTATGCGATATACTTTAGTAAGATATAAGTCTTTGCAACTTACTGCCAAAATATAAATAAAATGTCTTATCCCAAAATCATTTCCCTTGTGGAAACGATACAAGGGTATGGCAAAGCTTAACGACAAAAAGATAGCATGGATAATAAGGTCAAAGGAACTTGGCCTTAGGTCAAGCGAGATTGCCTTCATCCAGAATGTTACTGCTAGAAGAGTA
>Ga0067045_1030406_pt1 | contig 15419 bp, 15 predicted proteins | sample TerdegcTABiofilm_FD_59184 | JGI IMG/M metagenome (GOLD analysis project Ga0067045, IMG submission 59184) | Combined Assembly of (Gp0054472, Gp0054536) Wastewater bioreactor microbial communities from Singapore -Terephthalate degrading...
TGGCCGTCAAATCCCTTGCAAGCCTGATCCGGACCTTCTCACCGGCTTCAATACCTTCGCTGTTCTGAGGAAGCTCAAGTATACCATCCGCCCGGACCAGCGACATCACCACGCCTGCTCCGCGGGTCAGCGGTGTCGCAATCAGTTTGTCGTCCACCTTGCCCAGTTTCATTCTGACAAACTCTTTGTTTTTCAGCGAGGACACAATCCTCCGTGAGCATATTGCCTCCACTTCCGTCTGCGGCTGTTCAGCAGTGCGCAGCTTCCGCTGCACAATGGGCTTAACGATATTCTCCATAACTATGAAAGCTGAAACCGGATAACCGGGTATTCCAACCACCGGCTTGCCGTACACTTTTCCCAGTACTGCCGGCTTCCCCGGCTTGATTGCAAGGCCATGGGTTATGACCTCTCCGAGGTCCTGGATTATGCCCCTTGTAAAGTCCTCTCTGCCTGCAGAGGAACCTGCATTAATCAGGACCATATCATACCTTTCACAGCACTCTTTAATCGACGCTCTAATCCTCTCATAATCGTCGGGAATCGGCATCATTCTTTCAGCTATTCCGCCCCATTCCGTGATGAGGCCCCCGAATATATGGGAATTAAATTCGATAATACTGCCTTCCTCAAGGGGCTGTCCGGGAACTACCAGTTCTGTACCTGTAGGTATTATGGCTATCCTCGGCTTTGCTACGACCTTTATTGTATTTACTCCTCCCGCAAGCATAGCTCCGATATCAACCGGCCGTACTCTATGGTACGCAGGGACTATCAATTCTCCCTGGACTATATCTTCGCCGATCGGCCTTATATTCTGCCAGGGAGTAGCCCCTGAAGCAATCTCGACCTCTCCTTCACCTGTCTCTATCAGGTCTTCGACCATTATCACCGCATTATAGGCTGGAGGTATTGGATCTCCGGTGTCTACAACTATATAGTCCAAACCCTCCCTGAGCCTTATCCTGTTCCTCTCGCTTGCGCCAAAGGTCTTTTCCGCCGTTAGGGCAATACCATCCATCGCAGAAGCATTGAAGTTCGGTGATGAAACTCTGGCGAAAACCGGCTCACCGGTAATACGTCCGAGAGCTTCCTGGGTTTCTATCTCCTCTGTAGCATCTTCATCAAAATAGTCCTTAAGGCAGCCTAGATATTCCTGTAAAGCGTACTCCAGTTCCTTGCTGGAAAGATATACATTTCTCTGTTTCATTCCGTGTGCCTCCCTAAAGAAGGATAATCTCAACCATCTCGTCTCTGTACAGCCCTTCCTTGTTCTTGGGTATCTTAATCATCCCCGTGGCTGCAGAAATAGTTGTTATCATTCCAGATTTCCCGTAGACAGGATACGCAACCCATCCGTCACCGCTTTCCTCTGCGCTTACCATCAGGTACTCCTCCCTTCCCGGTGAGGAAGCATAATTCTCCCGGAACCGGGCTTTAATAATACTCCCCCGGGTCTCCGGGAGGCCTCCCAAACGCTTGACCAGGGGTGAAACTATAACGCGGTATACGATCAATGATGAAACGGGTTGTCCTGGCATTCCCACAACGGGTTTTCCCATTACCTTTCCTATTATGGTCGGTTTACCGGGTTTTATCGATATCCCATGAACGAGTACCCCCGGATCGCCTATTTCGTTAATAATACCTGCGGTGTAATCCCTGAATCCCGCCGAACTCCCCCCTGAAACAAGGACCATATCGCTTGTAGCCAGTGCATCAAGCAGCCTTTTTTTGATCTCGTCCCTGTCATCACCGACGATTCCCTGCAGCACCGGACACCCGCCGTCTTTACTAACCGCCGCAGAGAGCGAATAGCTGTTGATGTCCCAAATCTGTCCAAATTCAAGGGCTCTGCCCGGTTCTACGATTTCATCCCCGGTTGAGATTATTGACACCCTCGGCTTTGGAACGACTTTCACCCGGGTCATCCCTATACTGCTCAATACGCCCACATGATGCGGTCCGATTTCGGTGCCTTTTCTGCACACCTGCCGCCCTCTATGGACATCTTCCCCTGCCTTAATCGTGTTTTCCCATGGACTCACCGGTTTGTATATGGCTATACTGTCACCGCCCAGGTCCTCGGTATTCTCTACCATGACTACCGCATCGCTTCCCTCGGGGATCATGCCTCCGGTTGGAACATAGACGCACTCTCCGGGCTTTAACGGTATTTCCGCCCTTGACCCAATCTTAACCTCCCCCGCCAGCAGCAGAAAAGCAGGCAGAGATTCACTGGATCCAAAGGTTTCATGCGCTTTAACAGCATAGCCATCCACAACGGATTTATTGAAATCCGGTATATCATACTCCGACACAATATCCTCGGCAAGTACCCTGCCAACAGCATCCACAAGGGCTACTTCCTCCATATCCTTGCCGCGAAAAGCAAATTCTTTATTTATCAAAGCAAGAACTTCCTCCACATCCTTTACCTTCAGCAGCATACCTAAACCTCCCGGCTGTCAAAATATCAGCTCTCCCCTCAGAAACTCCCTGGTTATCCTTGATTCAGGGTTCCCGAAGGTCTTTTCCTTGCTCCCTTCCTCTATTATTCTACCGCCCATCATCAGGTATACCCGCTCGGCAATCCTCCTCGCCTGGAATATATTATGGGTGATAAACACCACAGTTGCTCCCGTAGCGGTCTGGAAATCGCGAATCACCCTTTCAATAATGCCGATGCTTTCCGGATCAAGGTTCGCGGTGGCCTCATCCAAAAGCAGAAGCTCAGGCTTCAGCACCAGCGCCCTTGCCAGGGCTACCCTCTGCATTTCACCGCCCGACAGGGTCGCAGCCTTTCTCGTAAGGAAAGCAGACAGGTTAACCTTTTCTGCCGCTTCTTTGACCAGCAGCTCCGTCTGTTTTTTATCGGCTCCCCTGCACCGGAGACCATAGGCGATATTTGAAAACACCGTGGTGTTGAACAGGTATGGATGCTGCATGACCAGCGTTATACTTCCCCTAACCTCTTCAAACCTTTTTTGATTGCTGCCGTATGCCACTGTGCCGTGGTCGGCTTTCTCCAGACCCGAAATTATATTTACCAGTGTAGATTTGCCTGACCCGTTCGGCCCTATTATTACATGGATTCTTCCCTGTTCAAAGGTAAGGTTATCAATATTCAACACCGGTTTTCCGTCATATTTCTTGCATAGGCCGGATATCTGTACTTTCAATTCTATGCCCCCTGATACTTCTGCAAAAGTATATTTAATATAAAGAACAAGACGAGCAGTACTATGCCGATCGCTATAGCCTGGTCAAAGTTCCCCATGTTTGTCTCAAGAACGATGGCGGTTGTCATAACCCGGGTATGTCCCTTTATGTTTCCTCCAACCAGCATAACAGCGCCAACCTCTGATATTGCCCGTCCGTAGCCCGCCACGAGCGAAGCCCCTATTGACGTCCTGCATTCCTTTATTATGGTCCAGAGGGCCTGACACCTGTTTGCCCCCAATGTAAAGGCGGTTTTTTGAATTAGATTCCCCCTATCCTTAACTCCGGCCAGCGTGACTCCGATGATTATAGGCGAAACCAACAGGACCTGGGCTATAACCATGGCCTGCGGCGTATGGAGCATCCTAAGATATCCAAGGGGACCGCTCCTGGAAAGTAACAGGTAGACCACAAGGCCGGCTATAACCGGAGGAAGACCCATCAGTGTATTAATTATCATTATTACAGCTTTTCTAAAGGGAAACCTGTTCATCCCTATAACTATCCCCAGAGGTACGGAGAAAAACATGGATATTATGACAGACACAAAAGATACAACAAGGGAGAGGCCTATTATTCCATAGACCTCTCTGTTGCCGGATAAGATTAATTCCAGAGCTCCGAAAAATCCGTTTGTAATATTATCCATTGGAATCCTTCCTATTTACCATTCGGTATGAACAGGCTCTGGCCGAACTTGTCCTTGCCGAATTCAGCTATCTTCGCCTGTACTTCCTCCGATAGTATCCATTCTACAAACTTATCCGCACCCCTTTTGTTTATTCCCGGGTGCTTTTCAGGATTAACCTTAATAACTCCGTACTGGTTGAAGAGCAGTTCGTCTCCCTCCACCAGAACGGCCAGATCAAGGCTGTCCTTCATCGAAAGATACGTAGCCCTGTCGGTGAGTATATATGCCTTTTCTTCGCTGGCAAAGGTCAAAGACGGACCCATACCCTTACCAACCGATTTGTACCAGTCGCCTGCCGGCTCAATACCCGCTTCTTTCCACAGAGCTGTTTCCTTCTGGTGGGTCCCGGAGTTATCTCCCCTTGAAGTAAAGGGAACCTGCTTACCGGCGATCAATTTCAAGGCCTCCACCGCGTCGGACCCCGCTCCAGCCTTCAGCCCTGCGGGATCTTCGGGAGGCCCGACTATAATAAAATCGTTGTACATGACCTCGTGCCTGTCAACGCCATAGCCCTCAGCTACAAATTGGAGTTCGGATTCCTTGGCGTGCACGAGCAGCACATCCGCATCGCCGTTCTTGCCCATCTCCATGGCCTGACCGGTACCCACAGCTACAACCTTTACTTGGGTGTTGTACTTAGCCTCAAAATCGGGAAGTATGTACGCCAGCAGCCCGGAGTTCTCGGTACTCGTCGTGGTTGCCAGGGTTATAGGCTCCAACGGCTCTTCCTGAGCCGGCTGTTCAGGCGCTAAATTCTGCTTTGCACACGAGACCAGCGTTAAAACCAGAGCCACCAGCAGCACTACGGATAGAACTTTTTTCATTTCAATACCCCCAATTAATGTTTGGGGACACACCGCTGAGGGCGGGTATTCCTTGCCGCGGAATGTCCCCAATAAGATTTTACTGGGGAAAGGAGGTACAGAAATAAATATAGCGGTTCCATCCATGATGGAAACCGCTATAAAATCAGCTGTTTATAACTCCTTTCCAACATGGGAGGCACAACGGTTTCCCCTTATGCCCTATCGGCCCGGCTTCATAGTTGCCCTTAGAAGCCAAGGCTCGGAGCTCTTTCATAAATAATTATACTAGATATGTACCGGTCTGTCTATATTCTATTACTAACTTTATTTTTCAAACTCCTTGAACAAATCATTAAACTGTTCTATGCTGTCTATAATGTGGTAAACATGGTCATCCGACGGGAATTCTCCGCTTTTAACTTCTTTTATGTACTGCCTGAAGGCGTCTATCTCAATTTCCGCCACATTGGCATACTTCTTCACAAACTTTGGAGTGAAGGCCTGGAACAACCCTAACATATCCCCGCAAATAAGCAGCTGACCATCACAGGGACCGGCGCCTATTGAGTAAACGGGAATCTCCAGCCTTTTCGCAATAAATGCCGTCAACTCGGGCGGTACTGCCTCCAGAAGTATAGCGAAGGCCCCTGCCTCCTGAACCGCTAAGGCATCTTTAATAAGTTCCCTTGCACTTGACACGTCCCTGCCCTGCGCCTTAAATCCTCCCAGTTGCCCTGAACTTTGAGGTGTCAGCCCGATGTGCCCCATAACAAGAATACCGGCATCGGTTATCGCCTTTATGCGGCTGGCAACCCTTCTGCCGCCTTCCAGTTTTACGCAGTCCATGCCAGCCTCTTTGAGGAAACGGCCTGCATTCTCAACTGCCTGCTCATCCGTCTTTTGGTATGACATGAATGGCATATCACCTATAACCCAGGTATTGGGAGCACCCCTCCTGACTGCCTGGCAATGGGAAATACAATCTTCCATTGTTACAGGGATGGTGCTGTCATAGCCCAGAACCACCATGCCCAGAGAATCCCCGACCAGTATCATATCCATGCCCGCCTGTTCGGCAAAAGATGCCATAGGGAAATCATAAGCCGTCACCCATGCCACCTGTTCCCCTTCCTTTTTCATCCTTCTAAAATCAAGGACATTCTTCTTTTTCACCGTCTGAACCCTTCCTTTCATTGTTTCATTGTTTATTTTATATTATACTCCTATTCTCACCGCAAATCATGCATTTTGCCCGGCAAAACATCATGTCCCGCCGGGCATTGATCTCGCTTATATGTGTTTGAATCTCTCACAAACGCTTTTAATAACTTCCGAAGTGCTACTATTACCGTTCATATCCATCGTCTTGATATTGCACTTTAGAACTGCACTTACTGCGCGTTCTATATCTGCACATGCCTTATGCATACCCAGATGCATGAGCATCATACCGGTACATAGAATGAGAGGCAGAGGATTTGTTATATCTTTGCCTGCCTCGTGCCATCTGGGGTTGTGGTCTACTGGTGCGTATACGGAGGCAAATTCGCCGATATTTGCAGTCGATACCAAATTCGAAACAAGTGCCGCTCCCTCGTCGGATAATATATCGCCAAACATATTAGTGGTAAGTATAATGTCGTATTGAAGCGGATCCGTGATTAGATGGTTTGCAAGGCTATCTACGGATTCCTCTTTAAGTGTAACTGCCGGATATTTTTTTGAAACCTCGCGGACCTTTTCAAGGAAGAAACCACAGCCCCATCTCAACACATTCGCTTTGTGTGCTACGGTTAAGGTTTTCCTGCCGGTTGCGGCAGCATAGTCAAACGCAAATTTTGCTATCCTACGACAGGCTTCGCCTGTCAGTACCCGTAGTGACATAACACAATCTTCGGTCGGCATAAATTCACCAAACCCACGGTAAAGGTTTCTATCAGCAAGAAAGCCCTCTGTACATTCCCGTATGAATACTATATCTATACCCGGTTTTAATGACCATGTACCATCAAAGGACTTTACCATGCGCACATCGGCGTATAGATTTAACTCACGGCGCAATCTTCCAACTACACTTGGAGGGGGTAGTTCGGCGACTGCCGGTGTTGCCATAAGTGCCGCGTCAGCATTCTTGATACCGTTAAGGGTATCAAGCGGCAGTTGGTCACCTTTTTCGTCAAGGGCCTTTTTCCCTATTAGGTATTCTTCGAAATTGAACTTTACCTGGTACTTTTTCTCTACCGCTTCAAGGACCTGCTTAGCGCCATCGATAACTTCCGGACCTACTCCATCTCCGGGAAGTAGTGCAATAGAATAGTTTTTCATAGTTATTCTCCGGGCCTCTGTAAAGTATCATATTTTAGCTTCTTCCTCGCTGCAACCAGAGTGGAACCGTTCTTAATCTCTTCAATAATCTTCTCCTCAGTTTCATTTATCATAACCGCTGTTTGAAGAATTTCCTCCGCCTTATCAATAGGAATGATAAGAACACCAGACTGATCAGCCATTACGAGGTCCCCTGGCTTAACTTGCACATCGCAGATGGACACCGGCTCATTCATCGACTCCATCATAACCCTATCCTTGCCGGTTACCATAAAATGTCCTTTAGTATACATTGGATAATCCAGTTCCCGAATGCCATCTACGTCGCGGCAGACACCATCAATGACAGTACCGGCTATCCTTTTTTTAACAGCAACATAGGTAAGAATATCTCCCCATACGGTACACCAGGTACGTCCGGCATTATCAATTACAATGACATCACCTTCCTTGGCTTCGTCAATAAAGTCGCCTGCTTTTGTTTTTACGGTGCCGACCGGAATAAATTTCACCGTAAATGCCGGACCAACAAATTTTTTGCCAACCACTATCGGCATGAGCCCTTCACAGCCGCCCCTAATTCCCAACTTGTCCATAGCGTCAGATACCGTGGGGGTTGACAGTTTCATAAAGGCATCTACAAATTCTTTTGTAGCTTTCATCCAGCATCTCTCCTTATTCTTACTCCTTTTTGATCACTTTGACTATTCCATTATCCGCATCAACCTCTACGTAATCGCCGGTTTCAATCACTGCGAAAGGATCCTGGTCGAGTTTATCTACAACGGGGATATCCGCCATTATCGCGCCAATCGTAGTAATTGGTTCGGCATTTGCTTGTATGAAAGCGACTGGGGCAGTCTTGCGGTCAGCCATATCGTAAATACGGTTAGAACCGCCGGTAGAACCCTTACCTGTCGGAAAAACCAGCACTTTCCCGGCAATGTTCACATCCTTGATAGGATGTTCCTCTTCCGTCATTATACCAGTAGCCGGATCAACGCCCCCGTTAAAACTGATCGGCTCTGTCGACACAACCGCATAGCCAGCTGCTTTGCCCTTCACAACCTTTCTACCTTTTAGGATTATCTCTTTTGTCATCTGACTCACCTCTTCCATTTCCCGGTAACGGCCGCATCTATTATCTTATCAATGTTTCCGTAATGCGTCATAAGCCCGAACTGTCCCGGAGAGTAGTGCGCCATCTTCGCAGAATTAGTAGTAAGCACTTTATAGCCCATCTTCTGGGCCAGATCCCTTGTCGGCGCGAGAACAGGGCAGGTGTCACACACCACTTTGCCGCCAGCCTTTTCAATTATGTCGGTATATCCCATACGGTCGGCTATCGTCTTGACCTGGATAGAAGTACCTACCCAGAGCGTTACATCAGGATTTATTTTCTTCCCTTCTAAAGCACGTGAAATGTCGGCTATTTCAAACATAGAAGCATGTGGGCAGCCAAGCATTACCCAGTCCACATCGCTGGATTCTTCCCTGTCCAGTTTATCAAGCATCATCTTCTTTTCCTTCTCACCGAACTCCACAACGGTTTCCGGCTTCTTGCCTCCAAAAGCTGTTTCTAAGTCCGGGGCCTCAGGGGTTACTCCTACGGCATGGAACATTGTTACCGCTCCGGAAGACCCCAGGGCAGCCGACAGCCCTTTTAATTCGTCGGGAGTCGCTGTATCTGGTATACCTGTGAAGACAGGTGTATCCTGCGATGAGAGCATGCCTGCAAAATATCCCAAACAGCCGTAATCGGTAACGCCGCTTAAAGGTATCGTTACATTGATCAGCAGCTTGCCGTAACGATTTTCTTTAAGATGGAAACCGCATTCCGGTACTCTGCCGCAGAGGGCTGCAGCCAAGCCGCTTGGCCCGCCTTCGCGATTTGTCCTCGCCCCGAGCACCGAGTTGGCATAGATGACCGCAGAGGACTCTCCCCATGCCACATGCTCGCCCAATCGGGGTGCGTTACCCACGAAATATGGCGTGCAAGTAGAGATTATCTGGGCGCCCAATTTTGCTAATGCGTTAGTCAATCTGCCCTGCAGTTCGGCATCTTTTTCAGCAATTCCTAGCTCACGCCACTTAGCACAGTCCAGTGCTGTCGGATTGGAAGTGGTACGGGTACAGAAGCATCCTCCCTGGCACTGCATACTTTCAGCGAATTTTACACCGGCTTCGCCCGTTACGACTATAGAAGCGCCTGCCAGATGAACATTTCTGACCTCAACCATTCTTTTTGCATCATAACTCTCGCCCAGCGCCACCAATATCTCCATAGCTTTACGAATTGGTTCTCCCATTTCTCCGTTAAGCATTCGATTTTCATAATTTGTAAGCTGCATTTTTGATATCTCCTTAAGTTTATTTTTTTTGCAGCATTTTATCATACCCAGATTTCTTATCAACTTCAAGGAATGACTGTCCGGATTTTATCTTTTCCACTATATCAAGCTCGCGCTGATAAAGATCCAGACTCACTGCTAACACTTCTTCAGCCCTGTCCTGAGGGATTACCACCACTCCGTTTACGTCGGCCATCACTAAATCCCCAGGGCTTACCTGCACGCCGCCAATCTGCACAAGGCAGTTGTAGTCACCTTGCACATTCCTGCCTCTCGCAGTAAGAGGTACTATCCCACGCGCATATACCGGGAAATTTGTTTCCTTGATGATATCCACATCGCGAGTCGCTCCATCGATTATTACACCCGCCACTCCGACCTGGATAGCGGAATATGTAACTATCTCCCCCCAGCAGTTCTGATCGATGCGTCCGGAATTGTCTATTACTATGACATCCCCGGGCTCCGCCGCCGAAAGCGGGTCAACTCCCATGTGCCCTTCCGGGTTATTGGGTCCATATGGGACAACCCTCATAGTTATCGCTGGTCCGACTACCTTAGGGCAGTCGTATGTCGGCCTTATCCCGTAGATGCCGCACGGCATATTAAGCTTATCCAAAGCGTCGGATACATTGCAGGTCGATACCTTCATAAATCCCTCAATTATTTCCTTTCCCGGTCTTTTTGCTAACCTCTTAACTTCACGCATAATAGTATCTCCTCCTGTAAAATGTTATAATATTTTGCTCTCAGAGCAGCTATCCGGCGAGATACTGCTTTTTGAGCGTTTCGTCCTTTTTAAGCTCTGCCGAGGAACCGCTCATCGTAATGTATCCGTTCTCAAGGACGTAAGCACGGTCTGCAATGTCAAGAGCTATATATACATTCTGTTCGACCAGCATTACAGTAACTCCCTGCGTCTTGTTGATAAGCTGGACCATCTCCATTACTTTATCTACAAGAATGGGCGCAAGCCCAAGCGAAGGCTCGTCAAGTAGAAGTATCTTTGGTTCAGACATGAGCGCACGGCCAATGGCGAGCATCTGCTGTTCTCCTCCGCTCAATGTGCCTGCAGTCTGGTTTAGACGTTCCTTCAGTTTCGGGAATATTTCCATAACCCTTTCAATATTTCCGTTTACGCTCTTCTTATCGGCGATATAAGCACCGACAAGAAGGTTTTCCTTAACCGAGAAATGCGGGACTATCATTCTGCCTTCCGGAACATGTGCCACTCCATAACTAAGAACTTTGTGTGCAGGGATCCCAACCAACTCCTGGTTATTTATTTTTATTGAACCGGTTTTGGGCTTTAATAGACCGGAAATTGTTTTTAGAAGAGTAGATTTTCCAGCACCGTTTGCACCAAGTACTGCAACTATCTCGCCTTGCCGCACATCCATGGATAAGTCCTTTATCGCATGTATCATTTTACCGTACATTACGTTGAGGTCATTTATCACCAGTACGTTTTCACTCATTATTCCTGACCTCCTCATCCTTTTTGTCTTCACGGCTTTTTCCGAGATATGCCTCAATAACTTTTGGGTTATTCTGGACTTCTTTCGGAGTGCCGCGTGCAATTACTTCCCCATGGTCCAGAACCGTTATCTCTTCAGAGAAGCCCATAACAACTTTCATATCGTGCTCTATAAGAACAACGGTTATGCCCGTATCAACCAGGCTTTTTATTCTCTTCATAAGCTCAATACTCTCGGTATTGTTCATACCTGCAACCGGTTCATCCAGAAAAAGTACGTCAGGTCTCAGACTCAACGCTCTCGCTATTTCGACCAACCGTCTCATACCATACGGCAAACTGGTAACCTTGGTGTTTTTTATGGCAGTGAGATCCAGCATTTCAAGTATCCTGTCCACCTCTTTATCTGCCTCTTTCTCAAGCTTCTTGACTGCTGGAATACCTGCAATAGACGCCGCGAATGATTCTTTGAGTCTCGAATGAAGTGCGGTCTTTATATTTTCTGCAACGTCCATGGTGTGGAAGAGGCGGAGATTCTGGAATGTCCTGCCCATACCCAGGCACGCAATCTCATGCGGGGCCTTTTGCCTTAAATCTTGGCCCTTGTAGATTATACTGCCACTATCCGGCTTGTAGAATCCCGTAATAATGTTTATTAGTGTTGTTTTACCAGAACCGTTGGCTCCTATGATCGCGTGTATTTTGCCTTTTTCTATTTCAGTACTGACATTTATAAGCGCCTTAATGCCGCCAAAATTCTTTGATATGTTTTCAATCTTAATGATTGTATCAGGCATTCTCTTCCGCCTCCCTTCTCTTTTTTGAGGCAAACAGATTCCTGATGTCTCCGACAACCTCAACAAATCCGCCCGGTTTTAATACACAAACAGCAACTATGAATATGCCATAAACAAGCATCTGCCCTTCACCGAGGCCACGGAGTGCTTCGAGACCGAATGTTATAAGGAGTGCACCTATTATTGGGCCTATCACTGTGCCCATGCCGCCAAGTACAACCATGCATAGGAACAACACCGAAAGATCCATGCTGAAATAATCAGGGAACATGGCTCCATAAAGTCCTGCATATAAGCCTCCGCTGACTGAAGCAAGAACCGCAGATAACGTAAACGCCAATAATTTTGTCTTTACTACGTTAATGCCCATCATGCTGGCTGCAATATCGTCGTCTCTCACTGCGCGCATACTTCTACCCCATTTGGATTTGGATATATTCTGTATGATAAAAAATGTGATTATACAGAACACAGTCACCATAAACAATACATGGCTCGGGGCTTTAATCACAAACCCGAAAATAGTAGGCTTGGGAACCCTTAACAGTCCCTCAAAACCGCCGGTAACCTCACGCCAGTTGAGCAGTATGGTTTGGGTCATAAGCGCAAGCCCTAGAGTCACTATAGCTAGATATGCCTGCTTTAGTTTTAGCGTTATAATACCGATGAACATGCCAATAAAAGCTCCAAGGATCAAAACTATTATAAAAGATACCCAGAAGCTTATCCCGGCGTTTTTCATCAAAAGTCCTGCCGTATATGCAGCAATGCCAAAGATACCAGCCTGGCCTATACTGACTAGCCCAGTATATCCAAGCAGCATATTAAGGCCCATTGCTATAATGAGATAGATCCCCATCGTAGTAAGCAGGCGTATCCAATAATAGCTGTTTATTACAAAAGGCATGGCAAGAAGGGCGATTATTATTATAATCCCATAATACTTTTTAATATTTGACATCGTTCATGCCTCCTTTATATCTTTTCAGCATGGACCTTACCAAAGAACCCGCGCGGTTTAAAGATAAGGACGATTATCATTATACCGAAGATAAGAACATCCACGTATCCGGATATATATCTGCCGAAGAACACCTCTATAAGACCTATTGTTATGCCGCCTATTAAAGCACCGGGCAAGCTGTCAAGCCCTCCGATTATCGCAGCGGCAAAACCCTTAACGCCAAAAGCGAGCCCCATTCGATAGCTTACAAAGCTGATTGGGCTTACGAGTATGCCGGCCACACCGGTGATGCCGGTAGCAAGCATAAAAGCAAGGGTCTGATATATACCCGGGTTGATTCCCATAAGCTCAGCAAGAGAATAGTTATATGCTGTTAGACGCATCGCCATGCCAAACTTTGTGCGGTACAGAAAGATTACGAGCGCTACGACAAGCATTATACCAATGAAGAAAGACCAGTAATATACAGGCCTTATAGCCACTCCACTGAATTTCAGTGAACCGCCTGGAAAGAAATTATCGGGAAGTCCTCTCGCCCTCGTACCCCAAATAAGTACGGCCATGTTTCTTAAAATCATGCCAACGCCGAGCGTAGCAATGATTCTCGTCGTACCCCTGTGCTGTGGTATGTAACAATACGCTCCGCGCTGGATTATGAGGCCAACCAGTGCCATCATGACGAATACCAGAAGAAGCACTACGAAAAGGTTGGAAATCTTCATGCCAATTAATGTTATGGCTAAAAACCCCCCTAGCATCAGCAGATCGCCCTGCGCAAAATGCACCAAACTCATAGATTGCCAGATAAGGCTATATCCTATCGCAACTAATCCATATATGAGCCCTACTGTTACGCCAATAATAATTACAGTAAGCATAGCTTTCCCCCGTTTTTACTTTGATTTTTTATTATAAGCTGACATATTCCACCCGCGGAGATTATATCAAGTATAAATTTGTTCGGAGCAAGGCATCTTATTTCTCTTCCTGTTGTTTCGTTTTTTATTATACCGGAGGCATAATCCACTATAAGTTGGTTATCTTCCTTAAAAGCCTGGTAGTCTTCCGGATTTTCAAACTCCATTAGCAGCAGCCCGTTGTTTATTGCATTTCTATAAAACGATCTATTGTAAGACACCGCTACTACCATAGTCACTCCCGCATATTTAAGCGCCATTGCAGCTTGTTCACGGGCCGATCCGCATCCGAAGTTCTTACCTACGATAACCACGCCTCCATTTTTTACTTTATTTCTAAAAGACGGATCCACATCTTCAAAAAGATGATTAGCTGTCTCTTGTTCATCAAATGTGCCCAAGTATCTAGCCGGGAATATCACATCGGTGTCTACATCGTCTCCAAGTATTGCGACAACCTTCTTTTTTATTACCTGACTCATGGGTTTCCCTCCCTCTATGGTTGGTTATATCCTGCCTGTCAGCGCAGCGTAAGCTACTGTTTCAGGAGAAGCTAGATATATCTTCGCGTCAATACTTCCCATTCTGCCTTTGAAGTTTCTGTTTGAAGTGGCGATGCACACCTCACCTGGGGCAAGCAAACCATGCGCTCCAATGCATGCTCCACATGTCGGGTTAGTGACTACCGCCCCGCTCTGGTTAAAAATAGTCAGTAAGCCTTCGTTGAGCGCTTGCTGCCAGATCTCGTGTGACGCTGGAGACACGATCAACCTAACATTGGGATGCACCTTTTTCCCCTTCAATATAGCAGCCGCAATCCTTAAATCTTCAATACGGCCGTTAGTACACGAACCGATAAATGCCTGATCTATTTCCACACCGCTTACGCTCTTTCGGGGCACACAATTTGTCGGTGTATCGGGAATCGCGACCATCGGTTCAACTTTGTCAAGATCCAACGTTAAATACTTGTCATAGTATGCGTCTTCATCGGGAACAAAGGGAGTGAATTTTTTGTCCGTTCTGGCACTTACATATTCCATCGCAAGATTGTCAGGCGCAACAAGACATGACTTTACTCCACCTTCTGACATCATGTTGCACAAACATGCGCGGCTGTCTATACTGAGCGTTGAAACACCCGATCCATAAAACTCTACCATCCAATAAATAAGATTATCTGTGCCAAGATCGCCTAAAAGCTTAAGCGCTACATCCTTAGCGCTGACTCCGGGACGCAGCTTCCCTTCCAACCGTATACCGAGTACCTTCGGATATTTTAGCCAATATTGTCCGCTGGCGAGCAGCACAGCCATGTCGGTAACGCCAACGCCTATACCGAGACAGCCCAGCGCTCCGTAGGTGGTAGCGTGTGCGTCGGTAGCTATGGCTATCTCTCCCGGGCGAATAAATCCTTTTTCAATAAGTACCTGATGCCCTATGCCAGCGCGCCCTATTTCAAAATAATTTCTAATGCCATATTTCTTTGCAAAATCACGGGCCTTTTTCTGATTTATTGCATGGGTTAGTATAGACGCAGGCACAAAATGGTCGGATATTATTACCATCTCTATCGGATACAACTCAGTCGCACCAATCTTGTCAAGCACCCTCATCGTTCCAGCTGTACCGACCTCATGGGTGAAGACAAGATCAGCGGGTGTCATATATATTTCTCCAGCCTTGAAATCCTGATCGCCTATTTTTTTAGCAAGTATTTTGTAGATCATGCTATGCCCCATAAAAATTCCTCCTTTAAGGTATGGGGACACACCGCTGCTACGCGGGTATTCCTTGCCGCGGAATGTCCCCGATCGGTATGGGGACACACCGCTGCTACGCGGGTATTCCTTGCCGCGGAATGTCCCC
>Ga0067045_1030407_pt1 | contig 15418 bp, 18 predicted proteins | sample TerdegcTABiofilm_FD_59184 | JGI IMG/M metagenome (GOLD analysis project Ga0067045, IMG submission 59184) | Combined Assembly of (Gp0054472, Gp0054536) Wastewater bioreactor microbial communities from Singapore -Terephthalate degrading...
TGGCACGCCCAACAAATCCAAGCTGGGTGCAAACGCCATACTCGGCGTCAGCCTGGCAGTCGCCAAAGCCGCTGCAAATTCGCTCGGTATGCCGTTGTACCGCTATATTGGCGGCGTTTACGCCCACGTGCTGCCAGTGCCCATGATGAACATCCTCAACGGTGGCGCGCACACCGGCTGGCAATCCACTGATGCGCAAGAGTTCATGGTAATGCCACTGGGCGCATCCAGCTTTGCCGAAGGTCTACGATGGGGCGCCGAAATCTACCACAACCTCAAGAGCGTTCTCAAGGCGCGCGGCTATACCACCCTGGTGGGCGACGAGGGCGGTTACGCCCCCGCACTCAAAGCTAATGTGGAAGCAGTTGAAGTCATCCTGGAAGCCATCGAAAAGGCTGGTTACAAAGCAGGCGAACAGGTTTCCATCGCGCTCGACCCAGCCGCGTCTGAGTTATACGATGAAGAGAAAAAACGCTATAACCTCCGCAAGGAAGGAAAACTATTGACCGGCGAGGAAATGGTAGCTTTCTGGAAGAATTGGGTAGATCAATATCCGATCGTCTCGATCGAAGATGGCCTAGCGCAGGATGATTGGGAAAGTTGGAAATTAATGGTCAGCGAACTGGGGAACCGCATCCAGATCGTGGGCGACGATTTGCTGGTCACCAGCCCGCAGCGCGTCCGCCGCGCCATCAAGGAAAAAGCTGCCAATGCCCTGCTGGTGAAATTGAACCAGATTGGCTCCCTCACCGAAACCATAGAAGCTGTAGAGACCTGCCACCGCGCCGGCTGGCGGGCAGTCACCTCGCATCGCTCAGGCGAGACCGAAGACTCGACCATCGCCGACCTGGCGGTTGCTCTCAACATGGGTCAGATCAAAACTGGCGCTCCGGCGCGCTCGGACCGCGTCGCCAAGTACAACCAGCTTCTGCGCATCGAAGCCGAGCTGGGCGAATCAGCCCAGTATGCCGGCTGGAACGCCTTAGCTCAGAACGCATAATTCCATCCAGAAAAACGAGGCGCGGCATTCTGACACCGCATAATCAGTGTTGGTCAGAATGCCGCTTTCTTCTTTTTTACCAACGGTATTTTCAGGCCCTTCTTACAATGCGGATTCTTGTGACTGTCTTTCCTCTGAATTGATTCGGTCCAAAACCTCCAAAACCTCTCTATTTTCTGGGATATCCGACATCGAATTCCCATAATGGGCGTAACGGATCACCCCATTCTGGTCGATCACAAACATGGCTGGCATTCTCCCTAATTTCAACAGCAAGACTTCCTGATAATAAGCATCCGCTGTTGCCGAGCGGATATCTGCCAGACCAGTGAACGGTATTTGCTCCATCTCCCAAATCCGCCGGAAAGTATTCGGGCCGTCCGGCCCTAGCATCACGATCTCCGCGCCGCGCTTTGCAAATTCACCATAATCTTGGCGCAACTGCGCCATGTGCCTGCGGCAGAAGGGTCAGGCAAAACCCCGGTTTAAGACCAGCACCACATGTTTCTTGCCCATGAAATCAGAAAGCCGTACTGGGTTTCCCCTTGTATCTGCCAGTTCAAAATCCGGCGCCTTCATCCCCTCGGAAAATTTCTGCCTCATTTTCCCTCCACCTTCATCCTGGTTGTTAGCATTGCCAATCTCAAGTTCTATTGTAAACTGGCAAACGCAAGCGCACAAGACGATTCTATACAAACATTATACATAACACCAGCGCTCCATCGCGCCCAAAAACTCTATCCCGTGACCAGTCAATTAATTGTCACTTAACAGATGGGTCGTTGGTGTAAAGAACAGCATGAAGAATGACATGACTTTCAGGATATTCGCCACTACAAAGGAAAGGTATCCTTAACTAATATAGAGACAACATGTTTAGGAATGAGTTGGCACAAACCCCTGTTTTTTCGGGCATGACTAAAGAACAGATGGATCAGATCCTGCCATTGATGGAACTATGTCAGTTTCCTCAAGATCATGTCGTGTTTCAACAGGGGCAAAAAGCTGAATATCTCTACCTCTTGTTGAGAGGAGAGGTGGTCATTCGCTATAAGCCGTACGATGGCCCGCCGCTGATTATTGCGCGCATCGAACCCGGCGGGGTCTTCGGCTGGTCTTCCACCTTAGGGCGCGAAACCTACACTTCTGCCGCGATCACCGCCGATGAAATTATCGCCTACCGCATCGGTTCCAGGCAACTCTCCTGGCTGTGCGAGCTGTTTCCAAAAACTGGTGTTATACTATTAAAAAGGCTGGCAAGCGTGATCAGCCAGGGGTTAACAGAAACCCAAAGTCAGGTCTTCGATATGCTGAGTCAGGGTGTTTTTATCAATCACAAAAATGGTAGAAAGGGCTGAAAATGGGTAACACGGTTCCTTCTTACTCAACCGAAGAACAACTCAAAGGGCTGATTGAACAATTGGACGCTTATATTAGCCATTATCACAATGGAACGGTCAGCCTTGTTGCATTTGATGGCAAAACCGTCAAAGTGCATTTGGGCGGAGCCTGCGAAGACTGCCCCCTCTCTCCTACAACTTTGCATGGCTGGGTAGAAGGCACCATCCGCCAGTTCTTCCCCGAAATCGAAAAGGTGGAAGAAGCAGACCCCAGTTAAACAAAATCGCCCGTCCTGATAAACCAGCGGGCGATTTTTCTTCACAGAGCGATTAACCACCTCACTCCAAAAAAACCTCCGTGTGTTCGCCGTCCACTTCATCATAGAGATCCACAATCTTGCCCGTCTCCCCCGATCGGATAAAGTCCATCAACTGATTGGTATCCAGTCCTTCTACTTCAGGTGAAAAGCGCGCTCCCATTTTCAGGCCAGTTTTCACCACGCTGATCGGCATGCGTACATTGACCCGCGTTTTGCCCGAGTTGGTATCGGTCACGCGTACGCATAACCAGCGAGCGCCCCTGCCGCCTCCGCCGGATGCTGCTGTCTCTGGCTTACCCTTTTCTGCCTGCCCAGAGGCTTGCAGATCCAACAGCTCCAGCAGTTCAACGCCCTCTTCGGCCGTGATCTTCCCTTCCTGGATCAATTTGAGAACCCTCAACCGCTCTAACGAGATCGCCATATTCGTTCCTGAAATCAAACCCTGTCGAACAATTTTACTGTATTCTATCTTATTTTGATGCCGCTGTTCAAGTCCGGTTTCGGTCCAATCGCCGCTCCCAGACTGAGACAGCCGCTTTGATCTCTTCACGCACTTCAAGATCGGGCACGGCGTCAATGCCAGGATAACGATCGGCGCCGATCCAAACCACCACACCTTCACGTGCATCCTCGGTCAGTTTTATATTGCGCCCTTCCAGAGGCGACCCGGCAAGCCGCTCTTGCAGAATCTCATCAATTTGCCCTACCATCGTGGTTGCTGCTGGGTTTTCCAAACTATTCAAGGTTTTTTCTTTGATCTTCGCAGCCTGGTTAAGAGGTGGCTCCGGTTGCTTCACGGCTTTAGGAAGGCTGACTGCATTTTGGAAAAGCAGCGTGGCGTCAGGCTGCGCAGGAGGTTGGGGATGATACGTCAGGACTTCCAGCCGCCTTTGGGATTCATCGGAAACGCCCAGCCAGTCCAGCCATTCGCGCGCCAGAATTTCCAGATTGCGACGGTCTTGTTCTGAAAACTGGCTGCCATCCTGATAAGGTTTTCCGCCAATCTCAAGGATGAGACCTCCAGAAGACGGATCCCGGTGTAAGTTGATGAGGTTCCTATATTTCCTGCGCCTCATCTCGCTCTCTTTTTTTGACGGAGAGGGTTTCCTTTTAGCTGCACGATCTGAAAATATCATCGTTGTCAGGGCTCCCCCAATAAATCCAATGGTTACAAAAAGCAATGCCAGCAACAATACAATTCCAAGTGACATGGCTACACCTCACCCATTGAATAATCTATCAGCTCCTTAACGGCTGGCAAAGCGGGCAAAAATGAGTGCCGCGTTGACCTACCACCACCCGCACGATCTTTGTCCCGCAGACCGGGCAGGGCAGCCCGACGCGCCGGTACACTCGAAAGTAATTTTGAAACCCTCCACCGCGATAGACCCAATCAATGCTGGAACCATTCTGCCGGATGCCTTCCGACAGCACATGCCGGATTGCCGCCCACAGCCGGTCTACTTCTTCTTCTGTGAGCGAGTCAGACTGCCTGGCCGGGTGAATGCCTGCAAGGTGCAATGCTTCATCCGTATAAATATTTCCCATCCCAGCGAGGAAACTCTGGTCGAGTAAAAGCGGTTTGACTTGCCGCTTGTGTTTTCGTAGCCCTTCGGCCAGCAGGCTCGCCGTAAAATCTTCCGAAAGCGGTTCAGGGCCTAAATCCTTAAGAACTTGATCGGGCGAATCGACAAGCCAGACTCGCCCAAATTTACGCGTATCGTTGAACGCCAGACGAGTCGCGTCTTCAAAGTAAAAGAGCAACCGGTCATGCAAAGCGGAGGCGCGCCTCCCTCCGTCCACATCAAATGAGGGCTCAACCCGCACATCGCCGCTCATTCGCAAGTGGATCAGCAGGCAACCCTGGTCCAAACGTAGCAGGATATACTTTCCCCGGCGTTCCACCCCAGCAACCTGCCGCTCTGGCAAACGAGTAAGAAAATTCTCCCTCTCAGGAAACGCCAACGTGCGATCCCATAAAAGGTCAACCGATTGGATTTTCCGGCCAGGCAACGAGAAATTCTCGCCCTCGCGCAGGTTGCGCACAATCGTTTCTACCTCAGGGAGTTCAGGCATAACTTCACTCTGCTCTTATTAACCCCACCACCTTAATCCAGTTTTACTCATTGAACATCTCGCCAACGCTGCGACCCTCGTTAGCCCGCCGGATCACCTCTCCCAAGAGGGAAGAGACTGTCAAAATTTTAAAACGGTCTCCTGCTAAGGCGCGCTGTTCCGGCGAAACCGGAATCGTGTCCGTAGTGATAAACTGTGTGACAGGCAGTTTCGCCAGCCGCTCCATTGCGTTGAGAGAGAATACCGGGTGAATGAACGATACAAAGACATCGCGAGCTCCATGTTCTTTCACCAGATTCACTGCCTGAGAGATTGACCCACCCGTATCCACTTCATCATCAACTATAATGACATCCCGCTCTTTAACATCGCCAATTAAAGTCAATGCTTCCGCTTTGGCGTCGTTGCCAGACCTGCGTTTTTCAATGAACGCCATAGGAAGACTAAGAGAAGCGGCGTAATTACGAGCCTTTTTAGCAAAACCCAGGTCAGCCGTAACGACAACCGGGTTGACCATTTTAGGCTTAAGCGACCCCAAATAATCCAAGAGTATATGGGAAGCCGAAAGAACATCCCCGGGGATCGAAAAGAAACCCTGAATCTGGCCGGCATGCAAATCCAGGGTAATATATCGGTCAGCGCCGGCAACTTCGATCATGTCCGCCACCAACCTGGCAGTAATTGGAACGCGCGGCTGGTCCTTCTTATCAGAACGGCCATAACACAAATAGGGGATGACTGCGGTGATCCGCGCCGCCGAATCCAGGCGAAGTGTCTGGAGTATGATCAACAACTCCATCAAGTTGCGGTGAACCGGGGCATGGGTTGATTGGATAACGTAACAATCCTGGCCTCGTACGCTGCCATGCAATTTGATAAATAAATTATCGTTTGGAAAAACCACCACATCCCTGCCGCAAAGTGTTTTTCCTAAGTAATCGGCAACCTTCGCGGCAAGATCTGGGCTGGCTGTTCCGGCAAATAACATAATGTCGCCATACATCTTCTCATGTCGGTGAGACATTAAAGGCATCGAGGAGTACCCTCCCTGAAATAAAAATAAGGACTTATCGTCAATTCAAACCTTCCAATGCTTTGAGCTGGCTCCTGCTGGAACAAAATCAGTTCAAAGCTGATTTGTTACTTCAACTAACTGCTCCGCCGCTTGACAAGGGGAGATTTCACGACGATAAATTCGTTCCAACATCTCCCGAAAAGCAGCCTCCGCCACCTCTCCCCACCATCTCGCCAGCAGCCTTTCCTGTACTCTGTTGATCAGGTCATATTCCAGGCGATGGCGGACGCGCTCTTGACTCTGACCGGAATTTTCAAGGTGAGCGGCATGTTGCTGGATCACATCAAGTAAGTTTTGAACTCCCTCGCCTCGCAGGGCAATCGTCCTTACAATAGGCGGCGACCATCTTTTTCCTTCATCGTCTGTGTCTTTCTGTGTCAAGGCCGTTTCTACCATCATGCGCAGAAATTGTTCCGCCTCTTCGACGCCCGGCTGGTCGGCTTTGTTGATCACCAGGATATCAGCAATCTCAAGGATCCCTGCTTTAATCGCCTGGATCTCGTCGCCCATACCCGGTGTTCCTACAACCAGAATGGTATCTGCTAGCCTGGCAATATCCACCTCGGCCTGTCCTGCGCCGACCGTTTCAATCAAGATCACTTCAAAACCGGCGGCGTCCAGCACCTGAGCAGAGGAAACCGTAGCGCGCGCCAGGCCCCCCAGGTTGCCGCGCGACGCCATCGAGCGGATGAACACGCCCGCATCGCCCGCCAGGTCGCGCATCCGCACCCGGTCACCCAGCAGCGCCCCACCGCTGAAAGGACTGGAGGGATCTACAGCAATCACAGCCACCCGTTTGGGCGACGCATCGCCGATTGGATGCCGCAGAGCATACACCAGTCGGTTAACCAGTGAAGATTTTCCGCTTCCTGGCGACCCTGTTACGCCAATCAGGTACGCCTTCCCAGTATGTTGAAAGAGCATATCCAGCGCTTTTAGGCCAGCTGGTGTACCCTGCTCGACCTGGGTGAGCAGTCGCGCCAGCGCCAGACGGTCGCCATTCAAGACCGCTTCAACGAGTCTCATTACCCTTGTATCTCATCGAACAATTTCATCCGAGACCGCTGCCACATATTGGCGGATTTCTTCGGCAATTTTACTGGTTGATACTCCCGGCCCGTAAACCGCCTTCACACCAGCTTGCAACAGTAATGGTATATCTTCGTTGGGGATGATCCCCCCCACAAAAACGCTCACCCGCTCCTGTCCCTGGGCGCGCAACAACGCTACGACCCGCGGCGCCAGTGCCAGGTGAGCGCCGGAAAGGATGGACAATCCAACCGCGTCAACATCTTCTTGCAAAGCTGCTTCAGCGATCATTTCAGGAGTTTGACGTAAGCCGGTATAGATGACTTCCATTCCGGCATCTCGCAACGCGCGCGCCACAACCTTGGCGCCGCGGTCATGGCCATCCAGGCCTGGTTTGGCAATCAAAACCCGAATTTTCCGCTCTCTCATCCCAAACTCCAGAGCAATTTGCTCCACTAACATTATACCGCGCTCTAAACCTTAAAAATAAGGTTGCGCTGCGTAGTTCATGTGTGGTAAACTTATTTTCGGTCGTTAGACAAATCCAGTTCACAAGGATTGAATACACAGGCATGCCAGTCATTTATCCGTTTACTGCAATTGTAGGGCAACAACGCATGCGGCGCGCCCTGATCCTCAACGCTGTCGATCCGCGTATCGGAGGAGTCTTAATCCGAGGCGAGCGCGGAACTGCAAAATCTACGGCGGCTCGCGCCCTGGCGGCCTTGCTCCCCAGCGTGAAAGTAGTCGGGGGTTGCCGTTTTGGCTGCGATCCTGAAAATCCAGCCACCTGGTGTACCGAGTGCCGCGAAAGAGATTCCCGAGGGGAAGAATTGCCCTCCGTTTTGATCCCCACGCCTTTTGTCAACCTCCCCGTTTCGGCAACCGAAGATCGTGTGGTAGGTACGCTCGATATCGAAAAAGCTATTCAGAAAGGCGAAAGGCATTTCGAACCAGGGGTGCTGGCAGCCGCCAACCGCGGCCTCCTTTATATTGATGAGGTGAACCTGTTAGACGACCATGTCGTCGATATCCTGCTCGATTCGGCAGCTATGGGCGTCAATATTGTAGAACGCGAGGGAATTTCTTTCTCCCATCCAGCTCGCTTTATCCTGGTCGGAACGATGAACCCAGAAGAAGGTGATTTGCGCCCCCAACTGCTGGATCGCTTTGCGCTATCGGTAGAAATTTACGGCATCCGAGATGCACGTGAACGCGTTCAAATCATGGAACGCAATCTGGAATTTGAAGCCGACCCGGAAGCATTCCGCAACCAATGGCTGCTCAAAGAACAGGAGCTATCTGAACAGATTGTAAATGCCCGCAAACTGCTCGACCAGGTACGGCATACCAGCCGTGATCTCCTCTCAATTGCAGCCCTGACAGCTTCCTTGAACGTGGAAGGACATCGCTCTGACCTTGTGATCTTGAAAACCGCCCGAGCGCAAGCCGCCTTTGATGGTCGCACATCTATCACTGACCGTGATATTGCCCTGGCAGCAGAGCTGGCCCTGCCCCACCGGCTCAAACGAGGCCCCTTCCAGCAAACCGAAATGGGCATGGAAGAGCTGCAAGAGCGCATCGAACAACTTCAAACAAGCAGCACCACCAAAGCTTCCGAAGTGACCGAGACGGTTGGCGACCAGCAAAAAAAAACTTAACTGAAGAATTGTCGCAAGAAGAAACCGAAGACGTAGGACAGCCAGAACCGCTGCAGCAGAACGTGTTCGACAACACCAATGCCACCTGGTGGGATGGCGGCGAACACACAAAAACCGGCGAGGTTTTTGAAGCGCGTCGGTTGGATACCCCGCTCGACCAGATCATGCGCAAGACCGGCGGACGTCGCTCTCGCACCCATTCCGACCGCAAACGCGGCCGCTATGTGCAATCACGCCCTGCGGGCGGCAAAGCGGATGACCTGGCGTTTGACGCTACCATCCGGGCCGCTGCCCCATTTCAAAACAGGCGAACAGAGGAAAGAAAACGAGTTGCCTTTGCCATCCGCTCGGATGATTATATGCGCAAAGTGCGAGTCCGCCGCTCCGCCAACCTTGTCCTGTTCCTGGTAGATGCCTCCTGGTCGATGGCCGTCGCAGAGCGCATGTCCGCAACGAAAGGCGCCATTCTATCCCTCCTGACCGATGCTTACCAGCGCCGCGACCGGGTTGGTCTGATCGTTTTCCAAAAAGACCGCGCTACGCTCGTGCTTCCGCCAACCAATTCCGTCCTGCTGGCGCAGAGCGCCCTGGCGGATATCCCCATCGGCGGCAAGACGCCGCTTTCCGCCGGCCTGCAATTGGCGCATGATGTTCTTCGGCGCGAACATATCCTCCACCCGGACGTGATGCCGCTCCTGATCGTCCTGACCGATGGCGCCGGGAACGTCTCTCTAGGTCACATGTCTCCTCAAGAGGAAGCGCAAGCCATAGCAGCTCGAATCGCAGAAGACGACATCCATAGCGTCGTCATCAACATGGAACATGCAGCTTTCGATCAGGGTCTGGCTCAGGATCTGGCAAATCACCTCAATGCGCCATGCTACACCATCACCAACCTCAAGGCCGAAAACCTCTACCAAACAGTCCGACAAGAAATGACCCAGATCAAAGTCGGAACAGAAGAAAAACGGTAAAAACTTTCAAAACCTTTGGGGTACCTCTCTCGCCGTCAATCATCAGGCTTGTCATCCCGTCAGGCTGATGATATGATACAGATACCATGGCTCAGAACCCGATCGATTCCAGGGCGGATCGACGCTCAAAAACACGTTCTTCTCTTCTATTTATTATCCTTGCGACCATACCCTGCTATTGCCTGGGTTTCATCGTGCTGCGGAGCTGCCAGCCGGTCAACCGCCAACCCACCCCCTCGCCTAGCCCAAGTCAGGCCGCCACCATCCCCCAAACTCTATCCCCATCCAGCACATTTACGCAACCGATATTAACCATCACAGCTTCGCAAACGCCAACCATTACGCTGACCTGGACTCCCTCCCTGACTCTAACCCCCTTCTCAACCTGGACGCGCACCATCACCCCCACCGCCACAGACACGCTCCAGCCTCCCACCCAAACCGATACCCCGGCCCCTCCAACAGAAACCAATACGCCTACCACACCAGTCCCCAGTTTAACGCCAACCTCACCATAATACACATAGGACTCTGATTGCATGATAGAAATCACCCCATTTCTTAAGAAAATGCTTTCTTTGCCCGGTTTGTCTGGCTATGAAACTCCCATTCGCGATTTAATTGCTGAAACATGGCGCCCCCTCGTGAATGAGCTGGCTGTCAGCCGCCTGGGCAGCCTGCACGGCCTACGTCGGGGCGAAGGCGCCGATCCCCGACCGCGCCTCTTAATTTCCGCCCATATGGATGCCATCGGTCTGATGGTGACTGGGATCGTGGAAGGCTTCTTGCGCATCACCCAGATCGGCGGCGTGGATGACCGCATTCTGCCCGGACAACCTGTGGTCGTCCACGGTCGGCAAGTCTTGCCGGGGGTAGTTGTCAAACCCCCTGATTACCTCCTGCCACCCAACAAAGCCACCCGCACGGTTCCGCTCCAATACCTGCTGGTGGATGTCGGCTTTCCGCCGGAAGAAGTGAACCAGTTGGTTCGCCCAGGCGATCTGATTTCCTTTGGGCAGGAGCCTTTCGAACTCTCCGGTGAAGCCCTGGCAGGTCACAGCCTGGATAACCGCGCTTCGGTCGCCGCTTTGACAGTCTGCCTGGATGAACTCCAGCACCTCAGGCACACATGGGACCTTTGGGCTGTAGCCACCGTTCAGGAGGAAGAAACATTGGGGGGCGCTTTTACGTCTCCGTTTGAAATTCAACCGCACCTCGTTGTCGCAGTGGACGTTACATTTGCAAAGGGACCGGGAAGCAATGACCACAACACTTTCCCGCTCGGAAAGGGCATCACTTTAGGCTGGGGTCCTAATATCCACCCGGCGCTTTTCAATGCCTTCAAAGACCTGGCAGAACGGCTGGAAATTCCCTTTACAATGGAAGCCATGCCGCGCCACTCCGGCACCGACGCCTATGCCATGCAAGTCATCGCCAGCGGTTATCCCAGCATGGTAGTCAGTATCCCATTGCGCTACATGCATACCCCTGTTGAGATGGTCAGTCTCAAAGATATCTACCGCGCTGGACGCATCCTGGCTGAATTTATCGCCCGCTTAGAACCCGATTTTCTCAAAAAGTTCACCTGGGAGGATTGACAAATGGCAACCCGAGAACAAACATACTCCCAGAATCCCAAAATTGGGCCGGACCAAATCAAATTACTAGAGAAACTTTCCAATGCCTGCGCAGTTTCGGGCGATGAAGGTGAAGTGCGCGCCATCGTGCTAGAGGAGTTGAAATCCTCGCCCAGTGAGATCCAGATCGATGCGCTCGGAAATGTTCTTGTCACCTGTAAGGCCAAAAAGAAAAACCCGCTCCGAGTGATGCTTGCAGCCCACATGGATGAAGTCGGCTTTATGATCACAGAAAAAGATGAAGGCGGGCTGTGCCGCTTTGATCTTGTAGGTGGCATCGATGTACGCTACCTGGCCGGAAAAACCGTGCTGATTGGGCGCAAACATACCTGCGCCGTGATCGGAGCAAAACCTATCCACCTGACCACTGAGGAAGAACGCAAGCAGGCATTTTCTTTAGATAGCTTGAGGATCGACCTGGGGTCGGGCGGAAACGACGGGGTCAAAGTCGGCGACAGAGCCGCCTTTGCAACCACTTTCCAGCAATCTGGCCCAAGCCTAATGGGCAAAGCGCTGGATGACCGCCTCGGGGTGGCAACTCTGATTGAATTGGTGCGCAACGCCCCGCCAGATATCGAACTCCTGGCGGCATTTACCGTGCAGGAGGAGGTTGGCGCCCGCGGCGCGCGGGTGGCTGCCTACACCATGAATCCGGATATTGCCATTGCCATCGACTCTACCCCCGCCCAGGACTTGCCAAGTTGGGATGACACAGAAAACACCCGCTATAACACCCGTTTGGGGCAGGGTCCAGCAATTTATGTGGCCGATTCGGGCACCCTTTCGGACCCACGATTGATCCGTTTCCTGGCAGAGACAGCCGAAAAACATAACATACCTTACCAGTTCCGCCAGCCTGGAGCAGGCGGCACCGATGCAAGCCAGATCCACAAACAGAGGGAAGGCATCCCTTCGATCTCAATTTCGGTACCGGGTCGTTACCCTCATACCCCCCTCATGATCGCCAGGTTAGACGACTGGCAAAATACGCTGGCGCTGATGCATGCCGCGCTGCAAACCATTTCTCCAGACCTGCTTAAAAGACCGCGATAACCGCTTTGAACACAGGAGTGCTGCATGAAAAACCTCATTCAAAAATTAGTGGAAAGCATTGGCCCATCAGGATACGAATCCGCAGTGCGCGAGATCGTCAGGGATGAAGTTGCCCCCTTTGCCGAAGAAATCCGCATCGATGCGCTTGGAAACTTGATCGTACGAAAAGGCAGCAAAACCAAAAGCGGCATGCGCCTGATGCTGGCAGCGCATCTGGATGAAATCGGATTAATCGCGACCCATATCGATGAAAACGGCTTCATCCGCTTCTCCACACTCGGCGGTGTACGCCCAAATAATTGCCCCGGTGGACGAGTACGTTTTATGAATGGCGTCGAAGGGGTGATCGGGATCGAACGCCTGGAAAATCCGGACCGCCCTTTTTCTATCGAACAGCTTTATATCGATGTAGGCGCAGCCAGCCGGCAGGATTGCCCGATCAAAGTGGGAGAGGTGGCCGCATTCTATCGTCCCATGCTCGATCTGGGTGGTAGGATTGCCGCCAAATCCATGGATGACCGCATCGGCGTAGCAGTTTTGGTAGAGAGCTTGCGGCAACTTAAAAAGACGCCCCATGAAATCTATTTCGTCTTTAGCGTTCAAGAAGAGGTCGGGCTGCGGGGAGCAACCACCGCCGCTTTCGCCCTAGACCCAGACCTTGGCCTCGCGGTTGATGTCACCCTGACAGGCGATACTCCCAAAGGAGTTAAGATGGAGGTCGCGCTGGGGAAGGGTCCTGCCATCAAAGTGCGCGATGGAAAAATGCTGTCTGATCCTCGCCTCGTCCAATATCTGATTGAGACTGCCGAAAAAGCAAAGGGGCCCTACCAGTTAGAAATTCTAGAAGGTGGCACGACGGACGCCAGCGTCATCCAAATCACACGGGCAGGGATTCCTTCCGGTTGTATTTCCATCCCTTGCCGCTACGTCCACTCCCCTTCTGAAATGGTGGATTACAACGACGTCCAGAATGCTGTCAAACTCCTGGTGACCGTCTTGAGCAATCCCATCCATCTGGGCTGATTATTTAAACGCTTCGTGGGTGTGACGGCAAAATGGCTCGAATTATCCTTCGCAAGGTTTTCTTTATAACGGTTCCAATCCTTTTGATCCTTTTGGCAGGGTGCAGCGACCGGCTTTTCAACTTCTTACTGCCAGAACCCACCCTTCCGATTTCAGTCACGCCTTTTTTGCCGAGCCCCACCGCTCCACAGGCCACCGCCACCCTCCCCGTGGACCCTTATCAGATCACCCTCTGGGTTCCACCACAGTTCGACCCGCAGAATAGCGGCGCGGCAGGAAATTTCCTGCGAAACCAGCTTGCTGTCTTTGAGAGGGATAATCCAGAATACCGGGTTGTAGTACGGGTGAAAGCGTTGGCCGGTCCTGCCGGCTTGATGGAATCCCTGCAAACCACGGCCGCTGCCGCCCCCCTGGCAATGCCCGGTCTGGTGGCGCTCTCCCGCTCCGACCTGGAAACTGCCACCTTGCGCGGCCTGATCGTCCCAATCGAAGGATTCACCGCGAGCATGGAGGATACAGATTGGTACGATTACGCGCTTACCCTCGCCACTGTCCAAAATAGTGTCATGGGATTGCCATTCGCAGGCGACAGCCTCTTGATTGTCTATCGCCCTGCCCGGCTTGGCGTCAAACCGGCAAACTGGGAAGAAATTCTAAAAACGGGGCAACCGGTAATTTTCCCGGCGGATGATCCACAAGCCACCCTCGCACAGGCGCTCTATCGCTCAAAAGGCGGCAAACTGCAGGATGACCTGGGACGTCCCGCCTTGGATGAGAAAACACTCGCCTCTGTCTTGATATTTTATGCCCGTGGCTTCCAGCTGGGCATCTTCCCGGAGTGGATCAGTCAGTTCCAGACGTACAGCCAGGTCTGGCAGGCGTATCAAGATCAAAGAGGCCAGATCGCGGTGGTTTGGAGCTCGCAGTTCCTGGCAACCCTCCCCCCCGACACGATCGCCGCGCCGCTCTTCCCGCTGGGAGAAGAAAGCAGCATCCCAACCAACGGCTGGGTCTGGGCATTATCCGATCCATTCCCCGAGCGGCGCGCCATCACCATGAAGCTTGCAGAAACGCTCGTACAAAGCGATTTTCTGGCAAATTGGAGCTATGCAGCAGGTTACTTGCCCCCTCGCCCCTCCTCCCTTGCCGCATGGAAAAATCAGTCCTTGCAGTCGCTGGCCAATCAGGTCATCCCGGGCGCCATGATCCCGCCGCCGAATGATATTCAGGCCATCCTGACGCCAGTGCTTCACGACACTACCATCAAAGTGATCAAAATCCAGTTGGACCCAATTCAAACGGCGCAAAAAGCCATCGAACAATTATCCCCCTCACAGACGCCATGACCAGGATAAAACTCCCTCTCCCTCCCTTAAAACTTCCACAATGGCCTGAGTGGCTGGATCGGCGTACTTTGATTTTATTGATCATCGCCACGATCTTCTTGATGACACTCACCTGGAGCGAACCCCTCCAGCAACCCAACCAGCCGGAAAGCAGCCTTGCTGCTGGCGCAACACTCAGCCCAAGCCCTGAAAATACGTCCAGCCTTCCACCGGAGTGGGAGCACAACAGCGAACAGACGAACGGCATCCTGTTGGGGGGGGTCATTCTCGTCCTGATCATTGTGATTGGGTCCTACAGCGTCATGCGCCGTAAGACCTAAACGCCACCCCTTAAAACCAGCTTTTCAATCCAGAATCTACATTTCCAGGCAACCATTCCTCTGGTTGTTCGTATATTAATCATAATCTTCAACTGACCCAGGCATCGAGTCGATCTGTCTCTTGAGCCTTATTTTTCATCCGTTTTGTTAACCGTTCGGGGTGTAAGACCGCCAGGCGCCGGGTCGCCACTTTTTAGGGAGAGGAAAACATGATCAAAAAAAAATCTGCTGTATTTCTGTATTCTATATTTGTTTTAGCGCTCTGCGCTGGCCTGGTGTTTGGGATAGCAAGGTCGGTTCAGGCTGCCTACGTTGATGACGATGGTACTATCCAGGCCGACGAGGTGATCAATGACGATGTGTTTATGAGCCATAATACAGTCGTCGTAGATGGTGTCGTAAACGGGGCGTTGATGGCGGTCGGTCAGACCATAACAATCAATGGCACGATCAATGGCGATGCATTCCTGGCTGGCAGCAAAGTCTTCATTACCGATTCAGCACAGATCACCGGCAATCTTTTCTTCGGCTGCCAGAACGCAGAGATCAAAGGCAAGGTTGAGG
>Ga0067045_1004672_pt1 | contig 15415 bp, 7 predicted proteins | sample TerdegcTABiofilm_FD_59184 | JGI IMG/M metagenome (GOLD analysis project Ga0067045, IMG submission 59184) | Combined Assembly of (Gp0054472, Gp0054536) Wastewater bioreactor microbial communities from Singapore -Terephthalate degrading...
TGCCTGTCCCACTGACGGCGGACAGGCAGGATTGCCTGTCCCACTGACGGCGGACAGGCAGGATTGCCTGTCCCACTGACGGCGGACGGACGGCATGCACGCGCTCCTCTACTTCACCCGCGCGATTCTCGGCGCGGCGACTTGGAACTCCACCGATTCGCCCTCCTCGCCGAAGTAGCCGCCCCAGCCGATGCTGATCGCTGACACATGCGCCCGGTCAAGCTCCCCGTCCTTCTTCGGCCCGAACCCCGCGAGATGGAATGCCGTGAAGGGCACGTAACTGGTCTGCGCGCCCGGTTCAGACAGCGGCCGGGTGGTGCTGCCCAGGTACTGCTCGCCATCGGCGTCAGTCAGGATCACCAGCAGGCTTGCGGAAGTCTGCTGCCCCGCCGGGACCGTGCTGTCGATGACCAGCGCCTCCGCGTCGCTCAGGTCGGCGGGCTCGGCATACCGGAAGCTCACGAACAGGTGGGTGTCCACGTCGCTCTTCGTGAGGCGGCCAACTGCCCGCCAGGATTTCGGGGCCGCCGCCTCGTCCAGTGTGAACTGCGACTGCACGAACTCCCCGCAACCCACGGTGGGCTGAGAAGCGGGCAGGTCCGCGATCTCCAGGCCCGGCAAGGCCCCGGACTGCATTGCGAGACGCTTCGGCTGACGGGGTTTCGCGAACCGGAGGAAGGCTCCCGAGTACGCGGCCAGATCGAGTTGCGCCCGCGGCCCGGCGAGATGCGTCATCTCTCCGGTTGCCGGGTCCCACAGCTCGCCGGGGCCCTCGGCGCAGATTGTCACCGACCCCGACCACGGCGCGGCGCTGTCGTTGATGATGAAGAAGACCTCGTGCCCGTCAATGCGTCGGTGGGCCATGCGCAAGGGCGCGCCGGGTTCGGACGGCGTGACATCCGGCTCCAGCACGCTCGCGAGAACCATGGGCAGCAGGCCCTCGGAACCCCGGGGCAGGTAGATGGCCACGCCGCCGGACGCGCTCACATGAACCCGGGCGCCGACGCCCTTGCCGAAGAGTTCCCGGGAGAGCGCCTGCACTTCGGCGCATGGGAACTCACTCTCGCTGTTTGCAGGCAGGGAGGCCAGGGCGATCACCGCGCCGCCACTCTTCACGAACCTGCTCAGTCCGCGCCACGCCTCAATGGGCAGCGTGTCCACGGAGGGCAGCACGATCACGCGCCAGGCGAGGTCACGCCAATGCAGGGCGCCGTCAGTGGATTCCGCGGCGGCGAGGGTCCCCGAGTCGATGAACGTGAAGTCCCGCTGGTTGCGGAAGAGCGCCTCGCAGGCCGCGTTGAAGGTCTCCTCGGCTATCTTCGCGGCAGCCGCGTCCGTCGGCCCACTGGTCGCGGGGCGGAACACCGGCCAGACGCTCTCCACCGGGTACAGGACCGCGATGTCCGCCACCTGATGCCCGCCGCGGAGCATGGTGCAGGCGCGGCCAACGCAGTCATTGAGCCGGCGCATGGCCGCAGTGTCCATGCCGGCGAAAGAGTAGTAGCTGGTGATGGTGTTGATTCCGCTGAGGATCAGGCGGTTGCAGGTGCCCCGGATCTCCTCTTCACTCACTTCCCGCACCGGCCGGGTGTCGCCCTGTGGCCGCCAGCGCTGGCTGTGGTCGGAGGTCTCGCACATGGTCAGCTCATTGCCGTTCAACTCCGCTGCGCTGGCCGCCATGCGCGCCACACGCCACGGCACTTCCGGCGGGATGCTGGTGAGGCAGTCGATGCTGGGGGCATCCAGTTTCCGGGTGCACTTGAGCAGGTCGCCGTAGAAGGCCACGTGGTCGCAGAGGGGCTCCTCCAGGAGCAGGTGACCGCCTGAAGCGATGCCGTGCTCCCGGCACCAGGTCTGGATCAGCCCGAAGTAGTTCTCGGACACGAGATGCGCCACGGTCTCCCAGAAGTCATAGCGGGCTTTCCGGGCGCCCGGACCGTCGGCGATGAGCAGCGGGACCAGGGGCAGGATATCATACTGGTGCCGCGCCTTGAACTCCCCCGCGAAACCCGGCGACCAGGGCAGCGGGCGGTACGGCATGCGGCGGAAGAAGCGGCTCATCAGCGAGGGCTCGTCGGTGAAGGTCGCGCTGAACCACGGCGACAGGTCCGCGCCCAGGCGGTCCGCGTAGGCCTGGTGGGTGACCGCGATGAACCGCTGCGTAGGCTCGGCCATGAGGAGGTTGATGTAGGGCTTGTTCTCGTGCAGGCTTACCGCGGCGTGAGTGCCCTCGTACAGGCGGTCTTCGGTAACCAGCATCACGTGCCAGGAGCCCCCGGGCGCGGTCCAGTTGAGCGCGGTCCCGGAGATATGCGCGGACAGGTCGATCTGCCCGTCGAGACTGGCGCCCGCGTCAGTCACCGGGAGCGCCGTCGCCATGACCAGCTTCCCGGGCGGCAGGCCAAGCTCCACCGGTCCGGGGGAATCCACGCGCCTGTCGGCCACGAGCAGACCCCGGGCCTCCCATTCCGGCCGGCCGCGCATGACGATGCCGCCCGCGGTTCCCGAGGGGTACCCGAGTTCGTCATACAGCCACAAGCACATGCCCGCGTCCTTCGCCTTCCGGATGGCCGAAAGGAACGCCTGCCATTTCGGTTCGCTCTCCACGTAGCCGTCGAAGGACACGTTGGTCGCCATGCCCCCGAAGCCCAGCGAAACCAGTTCCTTGATATGCTCGTCCTGCTGCTCGGGGCTGTCGGGCTGGGCGTGGACGATCTTCAGGATGCGGCAACTCGCGGGCGGGTCCATGAAGCGTTCGGCCAGACTGCGGTCATCCTGTGGGAGCATGACACCGGCCTCCTCAATGTCGCGCGGCAGGAGAGACAAGGTTGGCCCCATGATTCCGCCGGGGCCGCCGCCGTCAAAGACGCGGATCGCCAGCACGTTCGCCTCGCCGAAGCGCGCGGCCTGCGCGGGCAGCGTGTACCGCCGCCGCAGGAGAACCGCGCGGTCGATGCCCTCGGGCGTCTCGCCCACCAGCGTCCCGTTGAGCCAGACGCGGTCGAAGTCATCGACGCTGCCCAGGGCCAGGATCAGGTCCTGCCCCGCCCAGCCCGCCGGAACCGTGAATCGCAGGCGGTACCAGGCCACGCCGTCGTAGTCGGTGTATGGCATGTTGCCTCTCGGCCGGGGAGGCTGGCCGGGACGGGGGTCGGTGATGCCCTGGGGCTCCCAGTAACCGGGGGCTTCGAGACTGCGCCAGGCGGAATCATCGAAGTCGGCCCGCTGCCACCCGCGGGCCTGCCCCTGGTCCCGCGGGTCGGTCTGGAAGCGCCAGTGGCCTTCGAGATTGCCCCATCGCGGCGCGAGAACGGGTGCCTGCGGCTGCTGAGCGCACCCGGCAGAAGCAAGGAGAATGGCCGACAGGATGAGGTATCTCATGGGTATGGTCTCATTTCTCGCGGCGTATCTGCACATTCGTTGGCTTGCCCGTGGGCACCGGGCGCTGGAAACCCTCGGGGAGCACGTACCATTCGTGTACCGACCACCAGTAGTAACTGTCCCAGCCGGTCTGGATGATGCGCACGAACCGCGCATCCACGGGGGAGAACTCGCAGCGCCAGATGCCATGTCGCACGCTGCGCCGGGACGCGCCCTCCGAGGCCCGGGCAACTGTCTGCCAAGTCTCGCCGTCCGGGGATACCCGCACCTCATAGCCGCGAGGGTAGTCCAGTTTCGAGTGAGCGATGTCCAGCCAGATGCCCTGAATGCGCCTGGTCTCACCGAGATCCACCTGGAGCCAGTCGCCCGGGCGCATCGCGCGGCCTGTTGTCCAGCGAGTTCCGGTCTCGCGGTCGATTGCGGCGGCGGTGTCGGTCTCGGACGCCTGGCGGCTGCCGGGCACGCTGGCCGTGAGCGTCCAGCCGTCGGGCTTGAGGCCGGGGTGGATGTCGGGCGAAGGAGCGGCGACCCACTTCACCTGTTTCGAGACCGGGAAGGGCGCCAGGGCCTTGATGTGCGAGGACAGATCGAGCACCTGCCCGGCTTCCACGTGGAACTCGGACGCAAGGCGGATCGGCCGGGTCTTGCCGTCCCGCGCGACCTGGCGGATGGTGACCTCGCAGTCGTCGAAGGTCTTCAGGATGGACAGCGTGAGCTTGCCCAACCGGGGCGCGTAGTCCACCTGTCCCCAGAACCCTGGGAGAAACACGGGGCAGTGCAGTTCGGTGTCGGCTGAGAAGCTGCGCGGGGCGATGAAAAGCGTTCCGCCGGGGGCATCCAGAGACACGCCTGTGAGGGCGTTGAGCACATGCCAGGACGTGGGGCAGGTCATGTAACTGCGCAGGCCGCCCTGTCTCCCGCCGGGCGCGTCGTAGACGAGGGACTGGTCCCACGGGCTCTTGTTCTGTTCCCAGGCGCAGTGGTACACCCGGCGCAGGACCTCCAGCCCGTCGTCCACATAGCCCCGGTAGATGCTCTCGCAACCCAGGTACGGCTCATGCTGCAGGAGGAAGCAGGCGCTGGTGGCGCTTATGCCGTCGGCGGTGACTTCCATGGGCGGCACCGGGAAGAAGGGCTTCAGGTGCCGAGCGATGAGCTGGTTCACCTCGCGCTCGGCAATGCCCGGGGGAAGCGTGTCACCCAGTCCGCACAGATGCGCCAGCCAGTCCCCCGCAAGAGCGGCGACGAAGCTGTTGGGGTTCTCGGCTTCGGTGCGCGCCGACCGCCACTTGATGAAGTACTCGCCGTTCCACAAGCGTTTCATCACCGCTGCCTGGAGCGCGGTGAAGCGGGATCGGTACTCCTCCGCGAGGGCTGGTTCGCCCTGGACGCGAGCCATCTCTTCCGCCGCGAGGAGTGCGCCCAGAGTGCAGCTTGCCGAGTAGACGAAAGCGCCCCGCGGAAGCTGCTCGTAGTCGTAGGTGCTGCCGCCTTCGGGTATGAGATCCCCGTCTTCGTCGGCGCTCCGCAGCCAGTCGATGGCATCCTTCACGTGGGGCCACATGTGGTTCAGGAAGGCCCGGTCGCCGGTCCAGCGGTAGAGCTTGAGCACCTGCATGATCCAGGAGGCCGACAGGTCCGGCCAGTCTGTGATGCCGTAGCCCACCCGCGGGTCGCCGATTACTTCGTGGAAGTTGCCGTTGAAGTGGGTGATGCGCCCGTCTTCCTGCTGGCAGTCGGCGAACAGCCGCAGTTCGCTTTCATCCAGTTCGGGGAACATCTGCACGTAGAAGGCGTGGGCGGCCATGCGCTGGTCCATGGTCCCCAGCGCGCCACCCATGTCGATGGGGCTTTCCAGGACCGCGAACCGCCCGTCCCGGGTGAGCACCGTGGCCGAGTACATGGTGAAAGCGCAGTTGATGAGCTTCAGTTTGAGCCAGAAGGGCAGGTTGGACTCGAGCACCACGTCCTGCCATTCCCGGGTCTGTTCCAGGAGACGCTCGCGCCGCGCCACGGCATAGTTCACCAGGGAGTCGATCTCGGGAAACTGCTCCAGGAAGTAGTGGCCGACGTCGGACTTGCGCACCAGCTCCCGTGTCTCCTGCAGGCGCGCGGATGCGGAAGCGCGGGACAGGTCGGCCTTGCCGGTGGGAGTGTGTACTGTCAGCTCATGGATGGACCAGAACCAGAATTCTTGGCTCTCGAGGTTGGTGATACGGATGTACCGCGCCCGCTTGGGCTCGAAGGCGATGTCGAGGACTGCCTTGGCCTGCTGTTGTGCGGCTTCCGCGCCGGTGGCTTCGGCAGCAACCGTCCACTCGTCCCGGGTCTCGGACAGTTCAACGCGGTAGCCGAGGGGATAGTCGGAAGGGGAGGGGCTCGAGTCCAGGGTCAGGCCGGACACGGTCTCCACGCGCCCAAGGTCCAGGGTGAACTGGTCCCCTGCGCGCTTTTCGCGGCCCGTGGCCCAGCGCGAAGGGAGGTCGCCGTCAAAGGCGGCGCGGCCAGCATCCTTCTCCGGGCCAAGTTCGCCCAGGTAATCCCGCACTCTGTGCTCCATGCGGAAGGTGGGCATGTGCCAGGCCACCAGGAAATGCAGACGCCGCACCTCACCCGGCTCAAGCGTGACTGAGGCCGAGACCACCCCCGCAGGGCTGCGCACCCGAGACCTCTGGGGCTCGCATTCCGGTCTGCCCGTCTCGGCGAAACTGCCCCACCAGGGGATGCTAGACCTGCTGGCATCCCACTCGGTGCAGGTTGTCACGGTCACGCCCTCGCCCAGTTGCACACCCGCGAAGTGCGTGCCGATGGTGTTCTGGCGCATGTCGTCGAAGCTCTCGGTGCTGGTGAACAGGATGCCCGCGCAGTCATCCCCAGTCCAAGGCGTCTGCTCGCGGCCCGAAGTGAAATCCCANGGGACATCCTTGCGTCCGCCGAAACCCACGAGGTTTTCCCAGGACAGCGCGAGGGAGACTTCGGCGACCGCTGCGCCGGGATTGGTCACNGTGAAGTCCAGGAAGGCCACGGGGAGTGAGGAGTTCCGCACATCGCGGGGGATCAGGGGGGAATGGGCATGGAGGCTGACCGTNACCGGGAGGCCCTCGTCTTCGAAGACCAGTTCGGCGCGGGGGTACAGGCCGAGATAGCGGGTATGGGCGATGTTGCCAGCTGCTTGGTACTCACCAACCCAGGCGCCGCGCAGGATTCTGGCGGTCTTGATCCCGTTGGTCTCGCAGCGCACCGCGGCGAAGCTCCCCCGAAGAACGCCTGTGGGCCGGTCCCAGTTGTGGTTGGTCGTGGCGTTGCCGAAAGCGCCGTCGGTGAGGAGCTCAACTGCGCCGCAGCCGATGCCCCCGAGAGGCACGCCGGACTTCCAGCGCGCGTCGCTGATCTGGCCGGTGGAGGAGTCAAACCCCGCCCCGGCCTGGAGTGCCACTACCAGCGTGAGGATAATGCAGAGCGCCCCGCCAAGCCTGTTCATCGCGGACCCCCTGGACCCGAAATCGCGCACCGATCGGCTCGGCAACTCCACTGCGTGCAGGAGGTGCCGGACCTGCGTTCGCGGTATTCTCTCCACGGGAATGCGGTTCGCAGTTGCGGGGTGGAGTTCCTCCTACGTGGCCGCTGACGAAGAAGCGGAAGGATGCCGCACCGATGCAAGGGAGCCGCCGATGATCAAGCCCGCGACGGCTGGGCTGTGCATGATGCTGGCGCTGAATACCATTGCCGCCGTCGCCGATCCACCCACGGAGGACACCACCGTGCGCCGATTCCACGTGGGTGACTACGGAGCCCTGCCAGGTGCTGACTCCGACGCAGGACCGGGAATTCGCGCTGCTATCGCCGCGGCGATTGCCTGCGGGCCGCCCGCTGAAGTGGTGCTCGAAGCGGGTACATATCGGCTGGGGAAGCCCTCCGCCGGCGACCATGCGATCCGCGTCGCGAACGCGCGGGACCTCACCATCCGGGGCAGCGAACAAGGCACGCAGTTGATCATCACTGACCCCGAGACAGGCGGTTTGAGCCTGTCCAACTGTCTGCGCACGACAGTGCGGGACTTCACCCTCGACTATGACCCGCCGCCTTTCGCCCAGGGAACGATCACCGCGGTGGACCTGGACGCTCAGACCTACGACCTGCAGGTGGACGAAGGCTGTATTGAGCCGGACCACGCGGCTTTCCAGAATGCGAAGGCGGTCTGGGGGCTGGTGGTGCGGCCAATCGGGGGCATAGGCGACACGCGCTTTGGTCCCACGGCGATCCCGGCGGTCATCGACAGCAAGATCGGGCCGCGGCATTGGCGCATGAAGCTCGGCGGCCCTCCCACCGGATACCCCGACCCCCTGCGCAGTTCGGGCATGCGGTCCGGCGACCGCTTCGTCCACATCGCTCGGAACTACACGGCGGCCTTCGGGGCCAGCCATTGCGATGACCTGACCTTCGAAAACCTGACCCTCCACAGCTCGCCCGGACTGGCATTTCTGCCCTATCTGTGCGGCAAGGTGACCCTCCGCAACTGTCACGTACTGCGCCGCGAGGGCTCCGGGAGGATGCTGTCCACCAATGCCGACGGAGTCCACTGCCGGGGTTGCCGGAAGGGGATCACCATCGACGGCTGCAGTTTCGAGGGCATGGCTGACGACGGCATCAATATCCACAGTTCGGCGATCCCGGTGCTGGAAGTCATTTCGCCCACGGAGCTGGTCCTTCAGCGGTCCCACTACACGCTGCTTGTGGGAGACCGGCTGGAGGGCATGGACGTGGACACCGCGGGTGTGGTGGGGCAGGCCACTGTGCTGTCCGTCGAGGAAGCACCCGACCGCTGGGCGTATCGCGTTGTGCTCGATGGGCCGATGGAGGGCCTACGCGCCGGAGAGGGCGTGCAGGACGCCGACTGCCTGTACAACTTGTCGGAGTGTGGAGCCGGTTCCCTCATCACGAACTGCCATTTCCGCTGCTTCCGTGGGAGAGGGATACTGCTGAGTGCCGCCGGGGTCAGGGTCTCCAAGAACCTTTTCGAGGTAATGGAAGGCTGGGGGATTTCGCTCAACCACGAAAGCACCCGCTGGGCGGAAGGCCCGCTGTCGCGGGACATTGCGATCACAGGGAACATCTTCAACGGCAAGGGCGGGTACCTGCCCGCGATCTTCTTGTACTCGCAGCAGCGCGACGGGAAGCTCTCCAGCGCCCGGGCGATCCACAACCTGCTCATACAGGACAATCTGTTCCGCGATCTCGGCGCTCCGGCCATTGAGCTACGGTCCTGCCGGGATGTACGGATCGTCGATAACCGCATCGAGACTCGCGAGGAGGCGCGGCGGCTGCGGGCGAAATATGACTCCGTTCTCGTGGACAACTGCGCAGGGGTGGAGATACGCGGGCTGACCGTGCAGGATCGCGACCCGCGCCATCTTGCGGCAGTGGCGATCACCGCGTCGACGGACCCGGGCGAGGCGGGGGTAGTGATCGAGGGCCTGACCGCGGAGATCGCGCCTACATCCGTCCCTGTGCGAGACCAGCGCGGGCAATGAGGGCCCCGCGCAACCAGGAGGTTCGCCGTGCTCGAGTCATTTAGCCAGTTGCATCCGGCTGTCCAGGCGCTTCTCGCAGGGCTGCTCACCTGGGGCCTAACAGCTTTCGGCGCCTCCGGTGTATTCCTGGCGAAGGAGCCGAGCCGCAAGCTGTTGGACGGCATGCTGGCTTTCGCGGCGGGCGTGATGGTCGCGGCAAGCTACTGGTCGCTGCTGTCGCCTGCCATCGAGATGGCCGAAGCCGGGCCACTGCCCCCGTGGCTTCCGCCCGCAATCGGTTTCCTGCTGGGTGGCGCCGCACTTTATGGCGTGGACAAGCTCCTGCCTCACGTGCATCCGGGGCTCGCAACACAGGACGCCGAGGGCATACACACGACTTGGCGGCGCACGACGCTGCTCATCCTCGCGATCACCTTGCATAACATCCCCGAAGGCCTCGCAGTCGGCGTTGCGTTCGGAGCAGCGGCGGCAGGGCTTCCGGAAGCGACCCTCACCGGCGCCATGGCCCTTGCTGTCGGAATCGGCATCCAGAACTGCCCGGAGGGCCTGGCAGTGTCCATGCCTTTGCGCCGCGAGGGCATCTCGCGCCGTCTCAGCTTCTTCTATGGCCAGCTCTCCGCGGTTGTGGAGCCCGTCTCAGCAGTCATCGGCGCGGCCATCGTGCTTGTGGCCCAGGCGATCCTGCCCTACGCGCTGGCCTTCGCAGCGGGCGCAATGATCTTCGTGGTGGTTGAGGAGTTGATTCCGGAGTCACAGAACGGCGGGAACCGCGATGTGGCCACTGGCGGCGTGATGATCGGATTCGTGGTGATGATGATTCTTGACGTGGCGCTGGGGTAGAAAGGGGCAACTTCGGGGGGCGGGAGAGTGCGAGCCATGAAGATCCAGCGGATCGAGACCTATACGAGCGGAGCCATCGGCGTAGTCAAGGTGGTCGCAGAGGACGGTTCCGAAGGCTTCGGGCAGATGGCGCCCTTCAACGCGGACATTTCCGCGCTGGTGCTGCACCGTCATGTGGCTCCCGTGGCGCTGGGAGCGGACGCTTTCGGGATAGACGCCCTCGCAGCGCAGGTCATGGAGGCGAACTACAAGTTCCCAGGCAGCTACGTGCGCCGCTCCTTCTCGGGCCTGGACACCGCCCTGTGGGACCTGCGCGGGAAGCTGGAAGGAAGGCCTGTTTGCGAACTGCTCGGGGGCACTCCCGGGCCGGTGCCCGTGTACGGGTCCAGCATGAGTCGGAGCATTTCGCCGGAACACGAAGCGGCACGCCTGGCACGTCTGCGCGACGATCAGGGCTTCCGCGCGTTCAAGCTGCGCATCGGCAAGGTCAACGGACACAATCAGGATGAATGGCCCGGGCGGACCGAGGCACTCGTCCCCACGGTACGCAGGGCAGTGGGCGACCACGTGGCGCTGCTCGTGGATGCCAACGGCTGCTACACGGCGCAGAGGGCTATCGAGGTCGGCTACATGCTGGAGGCGAATGGGGTCGTGCACTTCGAGGAGCCCTGCCCGTACTGGGAGTACGAGTGGACGGCGCAGGTAGCCGAGTCACTGCAGGTTCCCGTGGCTGGAGGAGAGCAGGATTGTTTCCTGCACCAATGGCGGCGGATGATCGCCATGCGCGCCGTGGACATCGCCCAGCCGGATGTGTGCTATGTGGGCGGCGTCGCGCGGCTCATGCAGGTGGCGCGGATGGCGGCTGACGCTGGGCTATTGTGCGTCCCGCATGCGGCGAACCGTTCCATGCTGCAGGTGTTCACCATGCACATCCTGCGCGCGATCCCCAATGCCGGGCCGTTCATGGAGTACTCCATCGAATCGCAGGAATCGATGACGGGCATCTACGACCCCATGCCCCGGGCATACGGCGGTGAAGCGGAGTTCCCTGAAGGACCGGGCTGGGGCATCACTGTGAGGCCGGAATGGCTGGAGGCGGCTGACCGGCAGGTGTCTGAGGTGTGACCGCCGCCTTCCCGCGGCGGGTGACCCCCATTCGCGCAGGCTGACCGCCCCGGTCGGCGGCTGTGCTACGGCACTAGGCGCACCGTCCCGTGTAGCCGGCCCTCCAGGTCCAGGCTCACCACCGGGCCGTCCACGGTCGCCGAGTTGGTCTCCCGCGCCTGCTCCAGCAGGTTGCAGGCTTCCGCCCGGCTGAAGGGCAGGTTGCAGATGATCCGCGCCGTTCCTCCCACCCCAGCCGAGTTGTAGACCCGCGCGATGAACCCGTTCCCGTCCTCCGCGCGCTTGAAGGCCGACAGGATCATCTCCGCCGGCTCCACCCGGACGAAGGAGTAGGCAGACGGGAGCGTCCCGGGGTGCGACTCCACCACCCGCACGATGGGCGGCTGGTTGAACTCCAGTGCGCGCCGAGGCACTTCTCCCTCGCGCCAGTCATCCAGGTGGGGCATGATCGCAAAGCGGATGCGGTGCCTCCCCTGGTCGGGCGTGGGGTCCGGGTCATACGAGGCGCGCAGCAGCGACATGCGCATGACGTTGCCCTTGACGTCGAACCCGTACTTGCAGTCATTGAGCAGCGCGAAGCCCCAGTCGGTCTCATAGGCCACGCTCTCGGTGAAGGCGAGGCCGAACACGTGGAGGTTGGCCTCGTTGGGCAAGATGATCCCCCTGAGCGCCTTGGACGGATCCAAAGGAATGCGCTGCAGCCAGATATGAACGGCAGGTTCGGCCGGGCGGCCATCCACGTAGCGGTGGTCGATCCGGAAGGCGGTGGTCTCCCGCGAGCCCGGCCCGAAGCACCAGTCGCTGAACTCCAGCACCGCCGGCGCGCTGGTCCCGTCCTCATACAGGAGCGTTGCCGGGCCTCCGTGCCGGCCGTTGGAGCTTGCCCCGAACACTGCCAACGCGGGGGCGGATTCCGCGGGCCAGTCCAGTGTCTGCCCCTCCGCGCGGATGGAGTTGCGCGCGCCCTTCGCAACCGGCGGAAGGAGCAACGGGACACCGTCCGCGTGGGCCTCCCCGGTGGGGAGAATCTCCGCCGGGTATGAGCGGTTCCCGTTGTCGAAGTCGCCGTCGTTCGTGTCATCGGCCCCGGCGAACACGTCTTCATTGAAGAACCCGGACACCTCGATCGCTTTCGCCTCGCGGCCGCCTTCGGGGACGATGCGTCTTGCCTGGGCGAGGTCGATCCACTTCTGCGCGGGCACCTCATGCCCGTCGGCGGCGCGCTCGATGCTGCCCCAGGGGATCTCGAAGGTCGCCCGGGGGCTGTCCACACTGGTCTCGAAGGCGGCTTTCAGGAAGGGTCCCCCATCACGGTTGTTGCCGACTTCCTGCCAGTCGGCGAGCATGTCGAACTCCACGCGTCGAAGCTCCCTGTACTCCGATATGAGAACGTCGAAGCTCGACTTCCCATAGCTGTACCGAGTGCGGAAGTGGGTGGCGACGTCGCCCCTGGAGGCGACGCTTACATCGTCCAGGGCGACCGGCTCGGTACTGGCGATGGGCCCGATGTTCCACGCGGACATGCCATGCGGGTCTTCATGCAGCATCTCCAGGAGGAACCGGGCGCTGATGGGCGGCTCGTCGTCTCCGGGCCACTTCAGGCTGAAGACCCCCTGGTTCAGGCTCTCGATGACGCGCGAGGCCTGGTCGTCCCGCGGACTGCTCTGGACGGGAAGGGGGACGGAATGGAACACCGCGTAGCCCAGCGCTGGCAAGTCGGCGATGAACTCCACGGTGGTGGCGAAGTCGTCGCCATCGGCCTCCGACTTCATCACCTGTGCCGGGAGCGCCTTGCCTTCGCTGTCCGTCACAATGGCGCCGGGCCACGGCTCCGGCGTGCGAAGCACCACCTCCACGCGGTCCTTGCGGTCCCAGGCCACCGGGTTCCAGACCACCACCGCCTGCCCCTCGCCCCGGGTGTCGATCTGCGCGCAGAGGGCATCCAGCGACTGGTCAATGGCGCTGTCCGCGACCGCCCGGGTCTGCTGGTACAGCTCTCCCGAATACTCATACGAACCGTGGATCGCGCTGCCGGGGAGGATGTCGTGGAACTGGTTGAAGCACGTGTTGCGCCAGGCCTGGGTGAGACCCTCCTGCGGGTACTCCGGCCCCCAGTTGGCCGCGATCGCCGACAGGGCTTCGGCAACAGGCAGGATGTTCTCGCTGTCCCGGTTCCAGCGCTTCACATTCGAGTGGGTGGTGTAACAGCCCTCGAAGGTGAAGTTCAGTTCGTCTCTGACCACGGGCAGGTCACCCTTTGAGTGCTCCAGGGCGGCGGTGAAGTAGTCCTCGGTGGTCGCGAACTGGATGCTGGGGAAGAGCGGGTCGTCCTGCAGGGCCTTCGCGGCCTCAATGTCCTGGCGCGTGGGGCCGCCGCCATGGTCGCCGACGCCGTAGACGATCATGCAAGCCGGGATGCCCACGCGGTCCTCAATCTCCAGGGGCACCACACCCCGGTCGCGCCGGAACTCCTCGTTATACCAGCGGTGGTTGTACGCCAGGAGCCTGCCGCCGTCGGGGCCTTCCCACCAGAAGGTGGGCAGGCCCTTGCCCGCCCGGCAGAAGTAGAAGTGCTCGTAACCCGCGTCGGAGAAGATGCTGGGGACGGTCCAGGCGTGGCCGAAGTTGTCGGGCAGCCAGGCCAGTTTGCTCTGCTGGCCGAAGCGCGAGGTGTAGTAGTCGTGGGTCAGCAGGCATTGGCGCGCCAGGGCCTCGCCGGAAGCCATGTTGGTGTCGCCCTCGACCCAGCTTGCCCCGGCGGGTTCCCACTGCCCCCGGGCCACCGCCTCCTGGATGCGCGCGAAAAGCTCGGGGCACTCCTCCTCGATGGCGATATACGCGCCCGGCTGGCTCTGGGTGAAGCGGAACTCGGGGTACTCGTCCATGAACTTCAGCGCTTGGTCCCAGGTCAGCCGGCAGACCGTCTTGGTCTCGGGCCAAAGCCAGAGCCAGTTCATGTCGATGTGCGCGTGGCCCACGAGGAAGATGGTGTACTGTTTGGCCAGTTCCGAGAAAGGCTTCAGTGCGGCCAAGCACTTGTCCAGGGATGCCTGGAAGCCCTCAGTATCGCGCCGTGAGATGGCGCCGAAGTCGATCAACGCGGCGGCATCGTCAAGGGCCCGCAGGTAGTCGGCGCGCTTGTCGGCCATGCGCTTCGTGCCGAGCAGGCGCTTGCAGAACTGCAGCCGTGCCGCCCATTCTCCGGCGGGCTCGCGGAAGCTCTCCAGGGCCTCGTAGTCCAGCCGCGCCCACAGGAGCCGGCCCGGGCCGCCCTGATTGATGGCCCGGATCGCCACCACGATCTCCTGACCGGGCAGAGCGTTCTCCGTGAGCACCGCCCTGCCCTGGTCCCAGTGAAAGCGCCCGACGTTCCTGCCGTTGATATACAGGTCCATGTCGTCATCCACCGCGCAGGTGAGCACCAGCCGGGACCCCGCAACCGACACGCCGCCCACGGTCTGTGGGATCACGATGCGCTTGCGGTACCAGGCGGAAGTGTTCGGGAACTCCCACTGGTGCTCGGGGCGCACGACCTGCCAGCCGCTGTCGTCGACATCGGGCGCTTCGCCGCCGGGCTGCGCGGGATGCAGAAAGCGCCAGTCTCCCGCGTCCGTGACGCCGATGGCCCGCAGGTTGGCAAGCACGCGGTCCACGGTCTGCTGGGCGGTTGAGACCGAGGCAAGCAGGGCGAAACAGGCAATGAGCAGGGCGGGCAGGCGGTTCATGGGAGGCCTCCGGGTTGCGCGGGTTGAGCGGCGCACAGGGTTGGATTCGGCACGCATCGCCGGTTTCCTGCGCGGCGAATCCGGGTGGTTCGAGCGCGCCCTGCGCACATGTGGTGGGAATCCTTCCGTCCATGGGGTATGATGGCCGGGAGCCAATGGGGTGCCACTGCTTCCGGCGGAGGCGGCACTTCCGGCGCGGACCTTCGGGACGATTGTTGGAGCGAGCTTGCTCGCGAACGCCGTTCGCACGTCAACGACAGTCGCAGGCAAGCCCGCTCCTGCAAGTCTGCCCGGGGACCTGCGATAGTTGCCTGCGCGAAGGCGGGGAATATGAGGGGCCACTTAACCTGACGGGTTCCGGCCTTCCCGGCAGCCCGAACACAGTTGGCAGTTACGGGGAGGGCCCGAAGCCCCACATCATGCGGGGGCCGGGATCGGGTCAGGTGATTTCGCTCTACAATGGCTCGCACTGGGAGATCGCGGACCTGGGAATCAGCGGTGGAACCGTCGGCGTGTTCGCGTGCGCGAAGGAGTTCGGCATCGCCCGAGGTCTCCACTTCCGGCGTCTGAACATCCACCGCGGGCGTGGTAACCCGTGGCAACCGCCCGCGGGACATCGGCGGCGACGGCGTCTTCATCCTGGGCTGCGACGGCGCGGTGGTCGAGCACAATGTGCTGCGTTACGCCCATCAGAGAGTTGGCCGCAGGCCTGGCTCACGTTCCCTAAGCGTTCGGCATCTTCCAGCAGACGCAGTCTTGCATGAGCTTGCTGCACGCGCTTATAGTGGGGCTGCATAGGTTCTCCTTTGAGCT
>Ga0067045_1030408_pt1 | contig 15412 bp, 14 predicted proteins | sample TerdegcTABiofilm_FD_59184 | JGI IMG/M metagenome (GOLD analysis project Ga0067045, IMG submission 59184) | Combined Assembly of (Gp0054472, Gp0054536) Wastewater bioreactor microbial communities from Singapore -Terephthalate degrading...
CCCTGCCACTTCGGCACCGAGTCGATCGTCCGGGCCTTTGTGGCGGCGTCCGAACGGAAACACGATGACTCGCAACAGGCAGCCCAGCACCTTGCTCGGGAAGTTGCTCAGCAACTCGTCCAGCGCCCGCTCGGACTGCCCCAGGCTTTCCTCCATTGCCCAGGTGAACAGCGGCCGCATGTGTTCAGGCGAGTCGAGGTCGTGATAACGCTTGAGCGCCGCGGAGGCCAGGTACATGTTGCTCAGCACATCGCCCAGACGGGCCGACAAGCGTTCACGGCGTTTCAGTTCGCCGCCCAGCAACATCATGCTCAGGTCGGCGAGCATGGCGAAGGCAGCCGCCTGACGGTTGAGCGCGCGGAAGTAACCCTGGCTGAGTTTGTCACCGGGACTGTGTTCCAGATGACCAAGACCGAGGTTGAGTACCAGGGTGCTGGCCGCGTTGCTCACGGCAAAGCCGATGTGCTTGAGCAGCAGGCCGTCGAACTCTTTCAGTGCCTGCTCTTTGTCTTCGCGACCGGCGAGGGCCATTTCCTTCAGGACGAACGGGTGGCAGCGGATCGCGCCCTGGCCGAAGATCATCAGGTTGCGCGAGAGAATGTTCGCGCCTTCCACGGTGATGAAGATCGGCGCACCTTGCCAACTGCGTCCCAGGTAGTTGTTCGGCCCCATGATGATGGCCTTGCCGCCGTGCACATCCATTGCGTGGCTGATGCACTCGCGACCCCGTTCGGTGAGGTGATATTTGAGCACTGCCGAAAGCACCGAGGGTTTTTCGCCTAGGTCCAGGGCGCTGGCGGTGAGCATGCGTGCCGCGTCCATCATCCAGGCATTGCCACCGATGCGCGCCATGGCTTCTTGAATGCCTTCGAAGGCCGAGAGCGGCACGTTGAACTGTTCGCGCACCTGGGCATATTGGCCGGTGACCAGGCTTGTGAACTTGGCGGCGCCCGTGCCTACGGCCGGCAACGAAATCGAACGCCCCACCGACAGGCAGTTCATCAGCATCATCCAGCCCTTGCCGAGCATCTCCTGGCCGCCAATGAGGAAGTCCAGCGGCACGAACACGTCCTTGCCGGAGTTGGGGCCGTTCATGAACGACGCGCCGAGGGGCAGGTGGCGACGCCCGATTTCCACCCCGGCGGTATCGGTGGGAATCAAGGCCAGGCTGATGCCCAGGTCTTCCTCGTCGCCCAGCAGATGGTCCGGGTCATAAGCCTTGAACGCCAGGCCGAGCAGGGTGGCGACGGGGCCCAGGGTGATGTAGCGCTTTTCCCAGTTCAGGCGCAGACCCAGGGTTTCCTCGCCTTGCCATTGGCCTTTGCAGATCACCCCGGTGTCGGGCATCGCGCCAGCGTCGGAACCTGCCAGCGGGCCGGTCAGGGCGAAGCACGGGATGTCATCGCCACGGGCCAGGCGCGGCAGGTAGTGGTTGCGTTGTTCTTCGGTGCCGTAGTGCAGCAGCAGCTCGGCCGGCCCCAGTGAGTTGGGGACCATCACGGTGGAGGCCAGGTCGCCACTGCGGGTCGCCAGTTTCATCGCCACCTGCGAGTTGGCGTAGGAGGAGAACCCCTTGCCGCCGTATTCCCGGGGAATGATCAGGGCAAAAAAGCCGTTGGCCTTGATATGTGCCCAGGCTTCGGCTGGCAGGTCCATGGTCTGGCCGATCTGCCAGTCGCTGACCATGGCGCAGAGTTCTTCGGTCGGGCCGTCGAGAAAGGCTTGCTCCTCGTCGCTCAACTGCGCCTTGGGATAGGCCAGCAGCTTGTTCCAGTCCGGCCGGCCGCTGAACAGTTCGCCATCCCACCAGACAGTGCCCGCATCGATGGCGTCGCGTTCGGTCTGCGACATGGGCGGCAGGGTTTTCTGGAACCAGCTGAACAGCGGGGCGCTGAAGAATTTGCGCCGCAGGTCTGGCAGGAGCAGGGGGGCGGCCACGGCCGCCAGCGCAATCCAGAAAATCAGCAGCAACCAGCCTGGTGCATGACTCAGGATGCCCATCGCCAGCAGGTAGACGGCGACGATGCCCAGGGCGGGCAGGGGCGCGGTGCGGCGGTGAGCCAGATAGGCAATTCCGAACACCAGAACCAGTATCCACAACAGCAACATATTCAATCCTCCGTGAAACCAGGGTCAAAACCACCCCAAGAGCTTAGTCGGCATCTGCCAAAGGGGGCGGTTGGTACTATGTGTTTGAATGTGTAGGAAACAGGGGGTGTATTTCGCTTGTGAAACCGGGCGGCAAGCTGAGTAAACCCTGCGTGGGGTGTGCGACAAGCGCTCATGTTTGGCCGAAATGTCGTTATCTCTGTGCTGAGGGTATCGCTAGACTCGGGGCTTCCCCAGGAGAGCGTTCTCATGCACGAGTATCTAAGTCCCGGCCGCTTCATCGATAGTGACCACCCCTCGGTGGTGGAGTTCGCCGAAAAACATCGGGGCAGCAGTCGTGACCCGATCGCGCAGGCGGTCAATCTCTATTACGCGGTGCGCGAGGCCGTGCGCTACAACCCCTACACCTTCAGTCGTGATCCCGAGACACTGCGCGGCAGCTATGCCCTGGCCACCGGTGAAAGCTACTGCGTGCCCAAGGCCACTTTGCTGGCCGGCTGTGCCCGGCATTGCGGGATAGCCGCACGCATCGGCCTGGCGGACGTGCGCAATCATCTGTCGACTCCGCGCCTGATCGCCTTGCTCAAGAGCGATGTATTCGCCATGCACGGCTACACCGAGTTGTATCTGCAGGGGCGCTGGGTTAAGGCGACGCCGGCGTTCAATGCGCGGCTGTGTGAAGTGTTCGATGTGCCGGCGTTGGAGTTCGACGGGGTCAACGACAGCGTATTCCATGCCTTCAACCGGCAGGGGCAGCAGTCCATGGAGTACCTGGTGGATCATGGCCAGTTTGCCGATGTCCCCGAGGTGTTCTTTTTCGAGCACCTGCAGCAGTGCTACCCCCATTTGTTCAGCGAGCAAATGCCGGCCCTGTTGGGTGACATGCAGAGCGATTTGTCTGACGCCTGATCCGGCGTAGACTGCTGCGGCATTCATCCATTGAGGGAAGATCATGCTGAAGATCTGGGGTCGGAAAAACTCGTCGAACGTCAGGAAACCCCTGTGGGCGGCGCAGGAACTTGGCCTGGCCTACGAGGCCATCGACGCCGGCGGCGCGTTTGGGCTGGTCGATACGCCCGAGTACCGGGCCATGAACCCCAACGGCCGAGTGCCGGTGATCGAAGATGACGGGTTTGTCCTTTGGGAGTCCAACACCATCGTGCGTTACCTGATGGCCCGTCATGCCAATGGGACCCCTTGGTATCCGGCCGATGTCCAGGCCCGTGCCAGTGCCGAAAAGTGGATGGACTGGACCACTTCCAGTTTCGCCGGTCCGTTCCGCACCGTGTTCTGGGGGGTGTTGCGCACCCCGCCCGCGCAGCAGGACTGGTCGGCGATCAAGGCCGCGATCAAGGAGTGCGAAGCCTTGCTGGCGATGGCGGATCAGGCATTGGCCAGCCAGCCCTATCTGTCCGGTGCCGAGATCGGCATGGGCGACATTCCCCTGGGCAGTTTCATCTATGCCTGGTTCGAGATGCCTATCGAGCGCACCCATCAGCCCCATCTGCAAGCCTGGTACGCGCGCCTGAAACAGCGCCCGGCCTATCAGCAGGCGGTCATGACCGCGTTGACTTAATACTGACTATCAATACGCATGACTGTACTTGTGCGGCGTCGCCAAGCACCATAACGCTCATGCGCCGCGGTGGTTTTGCTCGCCGCGAGCCCCAACGTATTCCTCACTTCCCTTCTTGGTGCGTAAATCCGATATGAGTTCTGCTCTGTCCATCCGGCAGCTAACCAAAACCTACGGCAACGGTTTCCAGGCCCTGAGTGGTATCGATCTGGATGTCGCTGAAGGTGACTTCTTCGCTTTGCTCGGCCCCAACGGTGCCGGCAAATCCACCACCATCGGCATTCTCTCGACCCTGGTGAACAAGACCAGTGGCAGCGTGAATATCTTCGGTCACGACCTGGACCGCGACCCGGCCGGGCTCAAGCGCTGTATCGGCGTGGTGCCCCAGGAGTTCAACTTCAACCAGTTCGAAAAGACCTTCGACATCGTGGTGACCCAGGCCGGTTACTACGGGATTCCGTCCAAGGTGGCCAAGGAGCGGGCCGAGCAGTACCTGACCCAGCTTGGCCTGTGGGACAAACGCGATGTACCGTCGCGCTCACTGTCTGGCGGCATGAAGCGCCGGCTGATGATCGCCCGGGCGCTGGTTCACGAGCCGCGCCTGCTGATCCTTGACGAGCCCACTGCCGGCGTTGATATCGAACTGCGTCGCTCGATGTGGAGCTTTCTCACCGAGCTGAACCAGAAGGGCATCACCATCATCCTCACCACCCACTACCTGGAGGAGGCTGAGCAACTGTGCCGCAACATCGGCATCATCGACCACGGCACCATTGTCGAAAACACCAGCATGCGTAATCTGCTCGGCCAGTTGCATGTCGAGACGTTCCTGCTCGACCTCAAGCACGACATGCAGGTGGCCCCGCAGTTGATCGGCTACCCGAGCCGGCTGATCGACAGTCATACCCTGGAAGTCCAGGTGGATAAAGCGGTGGGCATCACTGCGTTGTTCGCTCAGTTGGCGACGCAGAACATCGAAGTGTTGAGCCTGCGCAATAAAACCAATCGCCTCGAGGAGCTGTTCGTGTCCCTGGTGGAGAAAAATCTGGCGAAGGTGGCCGTATGAGTTCCGAACTGCAACCCAACCTCGTTGCCCTCAACACCATCGTTTACCGTGAAGTCCGCCGGTTTACCCGGATCTGGCCGCAGACCCTGCTGCCGCCGGCGATCACCATGGTTCTGTACTTCGTGATTTTCGGTAATCTGATCGGCCGGCAGATCGGTGACATGGGTGGCTTCACCTACATGGAGTACATCGTGCCGGGATTGATCATGATGTCGGTGATCACCAACTCCTACGGCAACGTGGTGTCGAGTTTCTTCGGCAGCAAATTCCAGCGCTCCATTGAAGAGCTGATGGTGTCACCGGTGTCCCCGCACACCATTCTGATCGGCTACACCCTGGGCGGCGTGCTGCGTGGCTTGATGGTCGGGGTCATCGTGACTTTGCTGTCGTTGTTCTTCACCGACTTGCAGGTGCATCACCTGGGCGTGACTGTCCTGGTGGTGGTGCTGACAGCCACTATTTTCTCGTTGTTGGGGTTCATCAACGCGGTGTTTGCACGTAACTTCGACGATATCTCGATTATCCCGACCTTTGTGCTGACTCCCCTGACTTACCTGGGCGGGGTGTTCTACTCCATCAGCCTGCTGCCGCCATTCTGGCAGACGGTGTCGCTGGCCAACCCGGTGCTGCACATGGTCAACGCCTTCCGCTACGGCATTCTTGGCGTGTCGGACATCAAGATCAGCATCGCCATCACCTTCATGCTGGTGGCCACCGTGGTGCTGTATGTCGGTTGTGCACGGTTGCTTGTCAGTGGTCGCGGGATGCGCACCTGATACCGTCACTCGGTGACAACAAAAAACGGCACCTCAGGAGGTGCCGTTTTTCATTTGGTCCCTCGGGCTTTCTTGCGTCGCGTCCACTGCCGGCCGACCCACCAACGCCAGTAGGTCATGGTCATGCAGTAAGCCAGGGCGCCGAGCACCAGGCCGGCCACCACCGAACCCAGCAGGAACGGTTGCCACAGCGTTGACAGTTCGCCGCTGATCCATTCCCAGGTCAGCTCCTCCGGCAGGCTGCGGGCGGGGACATTCATCAGCCAGGCGCCAGTCTGGTAGGTACAGAAAAACACCACCGGCATGGTGATCGGGTTGGTCAGCCAGACCAGGCTCACCGCGATCGGAATGTTTCCGCGCACCGAAATTGCCAGTGCCGCGGCCACCAGCATCTGCATGGGGATCGGCAAAAAGGCGGCAAACAGGCCCACGGCCATGGCTCGGGCTACAGAGTGGCGGTTGAGGTGCCAGAGGTTCGGGTCATGCAGCAGGGTGCCGAGAAAGCGTAAGGACTTGTGTTCCCTGATGCTGCTCGGGTCTGGCATGTAACGTTTGAATAAGCGCCGGGGCATAGGGCTTCTCGGTCAGTTCAGGCGGCAAGTATGCCCGGATTCGAGGAAACGCCCATTCAGACTTTGTGACAATTAATAAATGCGCGGCATCGTGACTCGGCTAATCCAAGAGAGGGAACTCTCAAGGACGGGCTTATGCGCACAGGGATGTTGGCGCTCGCGCTGGGTCTGTTGACCCTGGTTTTTTTGCCGGCCTTACCACCGGTCGGGATGTTGCTGGCGATGGTGTTGCTGGCGTTGATGCTGTTGCCGTTTCGCACCTATCCGCTGGCGTTTTTTCTGTTGGGCCTGGTGTGGGCCTGTATCAGTGCGCAGTGGGCACTCGATGACCGTCTGGCGCCGGAGCTCGACGGCCAGACTCGCTGGATTGAAGGCCGGGTCGTCGGCTTGCCCCAATACTCGCCAGGGGTAGTGCGTTTTGAATTGGCCGATGCCCGGGCGCGGCGTACCGAGGTGCCGACGTTGCTCCGGCTGGCCTGGTATGACGGGCCACGGGTCAGCAGCGGCGAACGCTGGCGGCTGGCCGTGACGCTCAAGCGGCCAGTGGGCCTGCTCAACCCCCATGCTTTTGATTACGAGGCCTGGCTGTTGGCGCAACGCATCGGTGCCACGGCCACCGTCAAGGACGGACACCGTCTGCAGTCTGCGCAATGGGCCTGGCGCGACGCGGTTCGCCAGCGCTTGCTGGCCGTCGACGCCCAAGGCCGGGAGGGGGCGCTGGCGGCGTTGGTGCTGGGCGACAGCTCTGGGTTGAGCCGTGCCGACTGGCAGGTCTTGCAGGACACCGGCACCGTGCACTTGCTGGTGATATCCGGACAGCACGTGGGTTTGCTGGCGGGGATGGTCTATCTGCTGGTTGCGGGCCTCGCGCGGTATGGCCTGTGGCCGCAGCGCCTGGCGTGGTTGCCCTGGGCCTGTGGCCTGGCGTTCGCCGCAGCGCTGGGCTATGGGCTGCTGGCCGGATTCGAGGTGCCCGTGCGCAGGGCCTGCGTGATGATCGGCCTGGTGTTGTTATGGCGCCTGCGCTTTCGCCATCTGGGGGCCTGGTGGCCCTGGCTGCTGGCGCTGAATGCGGTGCTGCTGCTGGACCCATTGGCCAGTCTGCGCCCGGGGTTCTGGCTGTCGTTTGCCGCGGTGGCGGTGCTGATCTTCACCTTTGGCGGGCGACTGGGGCCGTGGCGCTGGTGGCAAACCTGGACCCGCGCCCAGTGGCTGATTGCGCTTGGCTTAGGTCCGGTGCTGTTGATCCTCAACCTGCCCATCAGCCTCACCGGTCCCTTGGTCAATCTGCTGGCCGTGCCCTGGATCAGCCTGCTGGTCCTGCCACCCGCCTTGCTGGGGACGTTGTTGCTGCCGGTGCCCTATGTCGGGGAGGGGCTGTTGTGGCTGGCTGGCGGCTTGCTCGATGGGTTGTTCAGTGCACTGAGCTGGGTGGCAGGGAAACTGCCGGCCTGGGTGGCGCCAGCAGTGCCTTTGTGGGCCTGGGCGATCGCTGTGCTGGGCGCGGTATTGCTGTTGCTGCCCAAGGGGGTGCCGTTGCGGCCACTTGGTTGGCCGATGTTGCTGCTGCTGGTGTTCGCGCCGCCCCGGGTGGTGCCCGAGGGCCGGGCCGAAGTCTGGCAGCTGGATGTCGGCCAGGGCCTGGCGATTGTGGTGCGTACCCGGCAACACACCTTGCTCTATGACACGGGGCCGGGTTTTCGCGGGTTTGACCTCGGCGCGCAAGTGGTCCTGCCGGCGTTGCGCAAGTTCGGTGTCCGCCACCTGGACCTGATGTTGATCAGTCACGCCCATGCCGATCATGCCGGGGGCGCACGCTCAATCTGGCGTGGCCTGCCGGTCAGGCAAGTCATCAGCGGCGAACCGCAGGATCTGCCGAATGAATTGCGTGCGTTGCCCTGTGCCAGTGGCAAGCAGTGGGAGTGGGACGGTGTGCGTTTTACCCTGTGGCATTGGTCTGGGGCGACTGACAGCAATCAGAATTCCTGCGTGTTGCAGATTGAGGCCAACGGTGAGCGCTTGCTACTGACCGGCGATATTGACGCCCGTGCCGAGCGGGTGTTGCTCGATTCGCCGCTGGCGGTCAGCAGCCATTGGCTGCAAGCGCCGCACCACGGTAGCCGCAGCTCCTCGTCCGAGGCGTTTGTCCGTGCGCTGGCGCCCCAGGGGGTGTTGATTTCCCGGGGGCACGGCAACAGCTTCGGTCATCCCCATCCCCAGGTGGTCGAGCGCTATCAACGCCTGGGCGTGCAGATCTATGACAGTGCCGAGCACGGCGCGGTGCGCCTGCTTCTGGGGGAGTTCACGGCGCCGCAGGCGATGCGTCGCGCCGCGCGTTTCTGGCGCAGTGCGCCGTCTGTCAGCCCTGCGCCCTGAGGCGGCCCGGACTGGTGTCATGGCCGGGCACGGTCGTCGGCGGGCCCGGTCTCTACGGCCTGTCTGTATGCTAAAGTGGCGCACTTTTTCGAGGGGACTGTCACTGTGTGGGAATTGGTCAAATCCGGCGGCTGGATGATGTTGCCGATCATTTTGAGTTCGATCGCTGCATTGGGCATTGTTGCCGAGCGCCTGTGGACCCTGCGGGCCAGCCGTGTGACCCCGGAGCATTTGCTCGGGCAGGTCTGGGTGTGGATCAAGGACAAGCAACTCAATAAGGAAAAACTCAAGGAACTGCGCGCCAACTCGCCGCTGGGGGAAATCCTCGCCGCGGGCCTGGCCAACTCCAAGCATGGTCGCGAGATCATGAAGGAGTGCATCGAAGAGGCTGCCGCCCGGGTCATTCATGAGCTGGAGCGCTATATCAATGCACTCGGCACCATTGCTGCCATGGCGCCATTGCTGGGGCTGCTGGGTACGGTGCTGGGCATGATCGATATCTTCAGCTCGTTCATGGGCTCGGGCATGACCACCAACGCCGCGGTGCTGGCCGGTGGTATCTCCAAAGCCTTGATCACCACCGCCGCAGGCCTGATGGTGGGGATTCCGTCGGTATTCTTCCACCGGTTCCTGCAGCGCCGCATCGATGAACTGGTGGTCGGCATGGAGCAGGAGGCGATCAAGCTGGTTGAAGTGGTGCAGGGCGACCGTGACGTTGACCTGACCGAGGGCAAAGCGTGAAATTCCGCCGCAAGCCACGGGAGAATGTGGACATCAACCTGGCGTCGCTGATCGACGTGGTGTTTATCCTGCTGCTGTTTTTCGTCGTGACCACCACTTTCACCCGGGAAACCCAGCTGCGGGTTGACTTGCCGGAAGCGGTCAGCGGCTCGCCGGCCGAAGACCAGCAGGCCAAGCAACTGGACGTCGCCATCAGCGCCGACGGGACGTTCTCGGTGAACAACCAGGTGCTGCCCAAGAACGACCTGGCCAGCGTGATCGATGCGCTGAAAAAAGAGTCCAATGGCGACACCAACCTGCCGCTGTCCATCAGCGCCGATGGCAAGACCCAGCACCAGGCGGTCATCACCGCCATGGACGCCGCCGGCAAGCTGGGGTTCACCCATTTGCGCATGACCACTGTTGAGGCGGCTCCGGCACCCTGATGGCCATGTCCGATCGATTGCTCACTGCGTGGTACGCCGGTCATCCGGCGCTCAAAGTCTTGTGGCCACTGGAGTGGTTGTACCGGCGCGTGGTCACGGCCAAGCGCCAGCGGTTCCTGGCGGGCGAAGGCGAGATCTACCAGCCCCCGGTGCCGCTGATCGTGGTCGGCAATATCACCGTCGGGGGTACCGGCAAGACACCATTGATTCTGTGGATGATCGAACACTGCCAGCGCGCCGGCCTGCGGGTCGGGGTGGTCAGTCGCGGCTACGGGGCGACGCCGCCCCAAATGCCCTGGCGGGTCGAGGCGCAACAGACTGCCGCAGTGGCCGGCGATGAGCCGCTGCTGATCGTCCAGCGTACCGGCGTGCCTTTGATGATCGACCCGGACCGCAGCCGTGCCGTCCAGGCGTTGCTGGCCACCGAGCCGCTGGACCTGATTCTTTCTGACGACGGCATGCAGCATTACCGCCTGGCGCGCGACCTGGAACTGGTGCTGATCGATGCGGCGCGCGGCCTGGGCAATCGTCGTTGCCTGCCGGCGGGGCCGTTGCGCGAGCCGGTGGAGCGTCTGCAAAGCGTCGATGCGGTGCTGTTCAACGGCGCCCTGGCCGATGCCGACGAGGGTTTTGCATTCCGCTTGCAACCCACAGCGCTGGTCAACCTGCTGACCGGTGAACGCCGCGGCCTCGAGTATTTCCCCGCGGGGCAGGCGTTGCACGCAGTGGCCGGGATCGGCAATCCGCAACGTTTCTTCACTACCCTTGAAACGCTACACTGGCAGCCTGTGCCACATGCGTTTGCCGACCACGCGCAATACAGCGCGGCGGCCTTGAATTTCATGCCATCGCTGCCACTGGTCATGACGGAAAAGGATGCGGTGAAATGCCGAGCCTTTGCTGCTGCCGACTGGTGGTACCTGGCGGTCGATGCTGCGCCTTCACCGGCTTTCGTGGCCTGGTTCGATACGCAGTTGATGCGGCTGTTGCCCGCACGTCTTTTGCCTTAAAACGCTTTTTCCAGGGAGTTTTCATGGACACCAAATTGCTCGACATCCTCGCCTGCCCGATCTGCAAAGGTCCGCTCAAGCTCAGCGCCGACAAGACCGAACTGATCAGCAAGGGTGCTGGCCTGGCATTTCCGATTCGTGATGGCATTCCGGTCATGCTGGAAACCGAAGCCCGTACCCTGACCACCGAAGAGCGCCTGGACAAATGAGTCACGCGTTCACGGTGGTGATTCCGGCGCGATTTGCCTCCACGCGCCTGCCAGGCAAGCCCCTGCAGATGATTGCCGGCAAGCCGATGGTCCAGCATGTCTGGGAACAGGCGCGCAAAAGTGCCGCCCAGCGAGTGGTGATCGCCACTGACGACGCGCGCATTGTCGAGGCCTGCCAGGCCTTTGGGGGTGAAGTGGTGATGACCCGGGTCGACCACAACTCCGGCACTGACCGCCTGGCCGAGGTCGCCAGCCAACTGGGTCTGGCGCCAGATGCCATTGTGGTCAATGTCCAGGGCGACGAGCCATTGATTCCGCCGAGCGTGATCGACCAGGTCGCCGCCAACCTGGCAGCCCATGCCGAAGCGGGCATGGCGACCCTGGCCGAACCGATCGAAGACCTTGAAACCCTGTTCAACACCAATGTGGTCAAGGTCGTCAGCGACCTCAATGGCCTGGCGTTGACCTTCAGCCGGGCGACCCTGCCGTGGGCGCGCGACCAGTTCGCCAAGAACCAGACGCAAATGCCCGAGGGTGTGCCGTACCGCCGTCATATCGGGATCTACGCCTACCGTGCCGGCTTCCTGCATGACTTCGTCAGCTGGGGCCCCTGCTGGCTGGAAGACACCGAGTGCCTGGAGCAACTGCGCGCACTCTGGCATGGCGTGCGAATCCATGTCGCCGATGCCCTCATTGCCCCGCCAGCGGGGGTCGACACCCTTGAAGACCTCGAGCGCGTCCGTCGCCTGCTGGAGGCCTGATGCGGGTTCTGTTTGTCTGCCTGGGCAATATCTGCCGTTCGCCGACGGCCGAGGGCGTACTGCGGCATAAATTACGTACCGCCGGATTGACCGGGCAGGTCGACGTGGCTTCTGCCGGCACCGGCGACTGGCATGTCGGCAATCCGCCGGACAAGCGCAGCCAGGCCGCGGCGTTGCGCCGTGGCTACGACCTGTCGGCGCAGCGGGCGCAACAGGTGACGCGGGCCGACTTCTCCAGCTACGACCTGATCCTGGCCATGGACCAGAGCAACCTGCGCAACCTCAAGGCCCTGCAGCCGGCCCAGGGCAAGGCCGAGCTGGACCTGTTCCTGCGTCGTTATCAGTCGAGTGTCGATGACGTGCCGGATCCTTATTACGACGGTGAGCATGGCTTCGAACAGGTACTGGACCTGATCGAGCAGGCCTGCGATTTGCTGGTGATTGAATTGAAGGGACGCTTATGACTTTGCACCTGCAGTCGCAGGTTTCGCTCAAACCATTCAACAGCTTTGGCGTGGACGTGCGTGCGCAACTGTTCGCCGAGGCCCGTAGCGATGCCGACGTTCGCCAGGCGCTGGCGTATGCCGACGAGCACGGGCTGCCATTGTTGGTGATTGGGGCGGGCAGCAATCTGCTGCTGACGGCGGATATCCAGGCGCTGGTGCTGCGCATGGCCACTCGCGGTATTCGCCAGTTGAGCGACGACGGCACGCGGGTGGTGATCGAGGCCGAGGCCGGCGAAGCCTGGCACCCCTTTGTACAGTGGACGCTGGCGCAGGGCTTGTCGGGCCTTGAAAACCTCAGCCTGATTCCCGGTACGGTAGGGGCGGCGCCGATGCAGAACATCGGGGCCTATGGGGTGGAGATCAAGGACGTGTTCGCCGGGTTGACGGCCCTCGATCGCCAGACCGGCGAGCTGCGGGATTTCACCCTGGCCGAATGCAACTTCGCTTACCGCGACAGCCTGTTCAAACAACAGGTTGGCCGCTGGTTGATCCTGCGGGTGCGGTTTGCCCTGGACCGGGTCGAGCATTTGCACCTGGAGTACGGCCCGGTGCGCCAGCGCCTGACCGAGCAGGGCATCGAGCAGCCAAGCGCCAGTGATGTCAGTCAGGCGATTTGCAGCATTCGCAGTGAGAAGTTGCCTGACCCGGCGGTGCTCGGCAACGCCGGCAGCTTTTTCAAGAATCCGGTGGTCGGCGCCCAGCTCGCTGCACACATCCGCCTCGCGCACCCGGGCCTGGTCGGTTATCCGCAAGCTGATGGCCAGGTCAAGCTGGCGGCTGGCTGGTTGATCGAGCAAGCGGGCTGGAAAGGTTTTCGTGAAGGCGACGCCGGGGTGCACCGCTTGCAATCGCTGGTGCTGGTCAACTACGGCGGCGCCACCGGGCTTGAACTGCTCGAACTGGCGCAGCGGATCCAGAAAGACATACTCGAGCGTTTTAATGTCGAGCTGGAAATGGAACCGAATCGCTATTGAGCTACGCTTGAACGCTGAACCCAGAGCCCTGCACGCCCTAATGGTTGCAGGGCTTTTTTGTTAATGATCAGTTAACGTGATCTTCTGACGATGTTTTCCTTTGCTCCAACAAAGGCCCGGTGAAGACCCATCTTCACAAGAGAGCCCATCAGCCTGAGTCGATCTGCGTGTTCCGAACCCTCGCTACAGCGCGGCAGATAACTCGACCCCATAACCTCATGCATATGCGGGCGTGCCCATGATTACCCTGAAGCTCAATGGTCAAGACCATCAACTGGATGTCACCGAGGACATGCCGCTGCTCTGGGCGATCCGCGACGTTGCCGGTTACCGCGGCACCAAGTTTGGCTGCGGTATGGGCCTGTGTGGTGCATGCACTATCCATATCGACGGTGCCCCGGCACGCAGTTGCATCACCCCGATCGGCTCGGTGGTCGGCCAGGCTGTCAGCACTATCGACAATCTGCACCGCGATCCGCTCGGTCAACTGGTCCAGCAAGCCTGGCTCGATACCGCCGTCGCGCAGTGCGGGTTCTGCCAGGGTGGCCAGATCATGTCGGCCACGGCATTGCTCAAGACCCATCCCAATCCCAGCGATGAGCAGATCGAGACTGCGATGGTCGGCAATATCTGCCGCTGCGGTACCTATAACCGGATCAAGACCGCGATCCGCCAGGTGGCGACCCATCTGCAGGAGGCCAAGGCATGAGCCGCTTACCAATGGATTTTGTCCTGAGTAACCTCAGCCGACGCGGCTTCCTCAAGGGCGTAGGGGCCACGGGAGCGCTGGTGCTGGCGGCCAGTTGGGGCTGGCAGGACGCGTTCGCCGAGGACAAGAAGTTCGGTGCCGACGGCATGCCCAACGGCTGGGTCGATGACCCCAAGGTGTACGTCAGCATCGCCGCCGATGGCACCGTGACGGTGCTGTGCAACCGCTCGGAAATGGGCCAGGGCGTGCGCACCAGCCTGAGCATGGTGGTGGCCGATGAGCTGGACGCCGACTGGGCCATGGTCAAGGTTCGCCAGGCGCCGGGCGATGAAGTGCGTTTCGGTAACCAGGACACCGACGGCTCGCGCAGCATGCGCCACTGGTATGAGCCGATGCGCCGGTGTGGGGCCGCGGCGCGGAGCATGCTGGAGCTGGCGGCGGCCAATCAATGGCAAGTGCCGGTCGGCGAATGCCGGGCGCAATTGCACACCGTCCTGCACCAGCCCAGTGGGCGTCAGTTGGGTTATGGCGCGCTGGCCGAGGCGGCCGCTGCCTTGCCGGTGCCGGCGCGAGAAAGCCTGCGGCTCAAGCAGCCTTCGCAGTTTCGTTATATCGGCAAGGAGTCGGTGCGTGCCATCGATGGCGAAGACATTGTCACTGGGCGGGCGGTCTATGGTGCCGATGTGCACTTCGAAGGCATGCTCTTTGCCACCGTGGCGCGGCCGGCGGTGTATGGCGGCACGGTCAAGTCCTTTGATGCCAGTGCGGCGCTGAAGGTGCCGGGGGTGGTCAAGGTGATGCAGATCGACAGCCGGCCGATTCCCTCCGAGTTCCAGCCGTTGGGCGGTGTGGCGGTGATTGCGAGCACTACCTGGGCGGCGATCAAGGGGCGCGAGGCACTGAAGATTGTCTGGGACGACGGCGCCAATGCCGGTTATGACTCGATCGCCTACCGCAAGGTGCTGGAAGCTGCGGCGCTCAAGCCGGGCAAGGTGGTGCGCAGCACCGGTAATATCGACGAGGCGCTGAACAGTGCCGACAGCAGCCTGGAGGCGACCTATTACTTGCCTCACCTGGCGCAGTCGCCGATGGAACCGATGGTTGCCGTCGCACGCTTCCAGGACGGTCAGTGCGAGGCTTGGGCGCCGAGCCAGGCCCCTCAGGTCACCCGTGAGCGTATCGCCGAACGCCTGGGCATACCTTTCGACAAGGTCAGGGTGAACGTCACCTTGCTCGGTGGTGGTTTCGGGCGCAAGTCCAAGCCGGACTTCATCCTTGAGGCGGCTATCCTGGCCCAGGCGCTCCCTGGCAAGGCAGTGCGGGTGCAGTGGACCCGTGAAGACGATATCCACAACTCCTACTTTCACACGGTTTCGGCCGAATACCTCAAGGCCAGTCTCAACCAGGACGGCATGCCCTCCGGTTGGCTGCACCGCACCGTAGCGCCAAGCATCACCGCGTTGTTCGCGCCGGGGATGAATCATGAAGCCGCTTTTGAGCTGGGCATGGGCTTTACCAACATGGCCTATGCGATTCCCAATGTGCGCCTGGAAAACCCTGAAGCCGCTGCCCATACCCGGGTCGGCTGGTATCGCTCGGTGT
>Ga0067045_1030409_pt1 | contig 15411 bp, 13 predicted proteins | sample TerdegcTABiofilm_FD_59184 | JGI IMG/M metagenome (GOLD analysis project Ga0067045, IMG submission 59184) | Combined Assembly of (Gp0054472, Gp0054536) Wastewater bioreactor microbial communities from Singapore -Terephthalate degrading...
TAGCATCCTTACCATTTCCTTTAAGAAATCTCCGTCTTTTGAGAGTGCCTCTTGCAAAATAGTCTTGATTGACTTACTATTTAGTTGGGTCATCTTGAATTATCCTCCTTAATTTTTTTTAGAGTATCATTTATTATGGAGGTTCTTGATGGCCCATTGCAAGTTATTATTTTAAATTAACTTATTCACTTTTACAGAAAATATAGCACACACTCTGAAAAGTTATAATATATTTATACTAAATACTAAATTAGATAATAAATAAATATCTAAGATTTATATTAAGATTAATGATCTTTCTTTATCCAAAGAGACCCACCAAATAATATCCTCTATTTATATCGAGTGTTAAACTATCTATCCTTTATTATTTATTATTATTTAATTTGAAATTAAATATTTTATTCTAGATGAAAGCAATAGAAGAATCCTTTTCTTGTATTGAAAAGTTACTGAAGATACAATAAATTCTTCAAATTCTAATGTAAATCTAATGTAAAAAAGAAAGAAGGTGAAAACTTTATTTAATTATTGATTTTAAATTTTCCGATCAATATTTTAGAAGAGAGGTGATTATTTTTAGTTATTGGATAAGACCATGAATCTAAAGAAAAATTAAGAATCTTTTATGAAAGGAGATAAATACAAAATGCGATTTAAAAAACTGTTTTTAGTAATAGTTATTACTTCGGTACTTGTATTTATGTTTGGATGGTCTATCTACGCTCAAAAAGATGCTTGTACTGAAATATCAGTAGGGAAAAAAGCTTCGGTTGATGGATCTGTAATAACTTCTCACTCAGATTGCGGTCCGGAAAGCAGGGTACATATTGTTCCAGCGGCAGATCATAAACCAGGGGAAATGGCTCCGGTTTATTGGGGAGGATGGTTAGCTAACTGGAATCGGGTGAGCAGGCCCTATAATGACTACGGAGAAATTATAGGTTATATCCCTCAAGTAGAACATACCTATGCTTATTTTCACTCTGCCTATCCCCATATGAATGAACATCAATTAGCCATAGGAGAGAATACGCTTAGCCAAAAACCCGAATTGGAAGCACACTATGAGCTTGGGTTAGCTAAACAAATCATGTCTGTAGAGATGTTACAGATATTTGCTCTGCAAAGATGCAAGACAGCAAGAGAAGCAATTGAAGTAATTACCTCTTTGGCAGAGAAATACGGTTTTATTGCGGATTGCGGTACTGGTTCGGAAGGGTTGGCAATTGCAGATAAAGAAGAAGTTTGGATTCTTGAATTATTTAGTATAGGAGACAACTGGGATCCTAATAGTGGAGAACCAGGAGTTCTCTGGGCTGCCCAACGATTACCAGATGATCATGTCACTATTAGTGCAAACTACAGTATAATACAAGAGCTGGATCCCAAAAATCGGCCTGACCAAATGGCTTCCTCCAACTATATGCAGATAGCAATTGATCATGGGTGGTATGATCCAGCTAGCGGTAAACCTTTTAACTGGCAAGAAGCTTATTGTCCTCCCCCTACCGATGGGAACCTTAATCGTCTCTGGCTGTTTTACAGTACAATGGCGCCTTCCTTAAAGGACTGGCACACTAGATCTGGAGGAGTTGCTGATATGACCGATAGCTACGATCCTTACCATGTTGCTCGTTTTCCAGCTTCTTATTTCCCCTTTTCGGTAAAACCAGAGAAAAAGGTATCAATACATGATATTATAGCTATTCAACGATCGGCATTTGAGGGCACCTTATATGATATGACGGCAGATCACGATTGGTTAGTTCCAGATGGTAAGGGAGGGTTTGTCAAGAGTCCTTTAACTACACCTTTCCCTGATGCAGACTGGAGAAAACTGCTTGATATTGATTATCACCGAACGGTTTCTAGACCGGGATATGGTTGCGTGTTACAAGTGCGGGATTGGCTGCCGGATCCGATTGGTGGGCTCTATTGGTTCTACCTAGACCACGAGTATGTGAGTATGTATGCACCTATTTATGCTGGAGTTCAAGAAATTAATCCCTTATATAATACATTTGACTGGGGTGAAGGTTACAAATACAGCGATGACTCAGCAAGATGGGCAATCCGCTCGGTCTTTAAGGTTATGGGACTTAAGTGGCAACAGGGAATAGAGATGTTGCGAGCAGCTAGAGATCCTCTAGAAAAAGAAATTTTTGCTGAAATTCCAGAAATTGATAAAAAAGCTCTTGAGTTATATAATCAAAATCCAGAAAAAGCAAAGGAATTTCTAACTCAATATACATGGAATCGAATGGATGATATTGTAGCTATGTATCATAAGTTATTCTGGGAGCTAATTACAAAACTTGCAGATCCATAATAAATAGAAGGGGATAGATCTGGTATCCAACCCCTTTTTTTCTTTATCTTGAATTGTATCATATTAAAGAGTGAAGAGATGACATTTTTAGAAAAAACATGAAAAGGAAAAATTTAATTATGCATAAGTTGTTTTAGTCTAGTGTGACCTCCCCACCTATAAGGGTGGGGAGGAAAATATATCTTCTGCTTCTTCTGGTAGTTCTTTGATACAATAAAAGGATAAAAATATAAAAAAAGCACATATCATATTACTATATTAATGGATACTTTTACATAGTTTCCTTTCTGATATAATTTTCTTTTTCATTGGATCCCCAAGTTGTTCAAGCTTATCTAAGATATCCTTATTAAGTTTTAATAAATTTAGCACTTGTGTAATTCTTGCTCTTGATATACCTTTTATTCTGGTAAGTTTTGCTTGGTTCTTTGCTAAACCTGAGTCAATCATTTCCTTATATTCTTTTGGTAAATGAACAGGATTTCTATATTCTTTCTTATCTGAAGTGGAAGAAGTGGAAGTAATTTTGATTGTTATTTTCAAGTTAAATTGAAAGGAAAAAGTTCTACATATGGATTAGTCCGAGGAGCTTGTAAATTAAAGTCCTTTGGCCTTTTGCTGAAGGGCTTTTTTATTTTTAAATATTTTAGGAAAAAAGAAGGACTTTGAGATTAAAAACCGAATAGAATATTACTAAAAAATTCAAAGATTTATTATTTTATATCGGATTTTTCAAAGGTGTATTAACTGATAGATTATTCAAAATATCAAAAGAAAGGGGTGAGAAAGTTGGAAAAAAAGAAAGAGGACATAAAAAAATTACAAGAAAAAGCGGTGAGATATTTCTGTGATAAACCTCACAACTTTCCTATCGGTCGACCATATAACTGTTGTGAAAGTATTCTTTTGGCCTTAGCGGAATTTCTTGACATAAATTCTAAAATCATTCCCAATATTGGCAAAGCAATTGGGGCAGGGGTTAGTGTCAATGGTCTACTTTGCGGTTCTATCTCCTGTGTGGCACTAAAAAAATAGGAATAAAATTTGGAATAAGCAACAATGATGAGAATCCTCAGTTGGTATGGGATATAATGGATAGATATGTGGCTATTTTTAAAGATAAATTTGGGGCAGTAAACTGTAGACAGCTTACTGGTCTAGATATGAAGACCAAGGAAGGGCTGAAAGAATATTTCACAAGAGTCCGAGATTATGAATGTACGGAAAGATTGAAATATCCCATCGAGAAAGCAGTTGAGATATTATTAAAATAAAAGAGAATAAGGTTAATCTATTCAGAGAGCTAGACTTTTCAGCCCTTAGCATTTTATTGGAAAACTTTTCGTTTCATAAATATTTTATAAATTCCATTCTTTAGATATTACTTTAATATTGAAAAATTAACTGATTTAATTAAATATTTTTTATCTCATATCTCCCTTAAAAGTTCTAAAGCTGTCCAATAAGGGGAGCTAGCCTATCTCAGCTCTTCAAAATCCTGCTAAGGGGCTTTTACAAAAAAACTTGACTTTTCTGTCTAAAAATGATAATTTAGGTAATAATTCATATAGATAGCATATTGAAAAATCGAATATAGAAATGGTAAAAGTTGATAAAGGCAAACTGCCCGAAAGGACAGGACGCAAAGTCATGGGTCTAAAGTAGTTATACTACTATGATAGCCAGGCTACCGGCTTTTTTTTGTTTTAAAATAATTTTAAGGAGGAAAAAATGAATCGATACCTTTTAACAGCAATTTTGGTAACCCTTAGTCTCGTTTTACTGGCCGGGTGCATGAGCGAGATAACACTTCCGGGTAATGGCTTGAGTTCAGTCATAACAAATATTAGCTCAAATGACCAGGATCCGTCAGCTGGAGGCACTGCAAAAGGTAACTTAAAGGTTTATCTGACCGATAGTTCAGAGGGCTACAAGAAACTGCCTGATTTTGTTGGTGGTCCCCCTGAAGGAAACGGAGCCCCCAATTTTGAGGAACAGTATCTGGAAGTGAATATTTGCATCTCTAGAATAGAAGGTCATATTGCAATTGCTGAAGAGGAGGGAGAAGATGGTTATTGGGCAATATTAAAGGAATGGGATCCAGGCTATAATATTAACCTTATGGATATACAGAATACATCAATCCTTTTAGCATCTTTGGATCTGGAACCCAATACCTATACTCAGCTCAGAATCTTTCTGGCTGAGAAGGCCGAACTAGTTCTATTAAGAGATGAAACTGAAGTTACCCAGTCGCTGGAGATTCCCAGCAGTGCACAAACAGGAATCAAGCTCAATCATACCTTTGAGATTATAGCAGGCAGCATCACCAAGCTGACTATCAATTTTGATGCCAGTAAATCAGTGGTCAAATTAGGAAATGGGGAATACCTCATGAAACCGGTGATCGGCCTCTCCTCTGAAACTTATTCAACTTCCGAAGACGATCTTACTGGACTGGTAGGTTCAGTTTTTGGTAACGTATCCTATTATGACAGTACGGATTTAGCATTAACAGGAATAGAGGGGGCAGAAATAGAACTAACCGGTGGATCCTATCTCTTTGAAAATACTACCAGTACTTTGGCTGAGGGATCATTTAGTTTGCTCAATATACCGGCAGATATTTATACAATTCATGTACATGCAGAAGGTTATGGTGATTTCTCAACAAGTATTGAAGTAAAAGTTGGTGAAGATACCGAAGTCGATGTTGTTTTTCTGATCCAAGAACCAGGAGGGATTTCTGGATCAGTAGTGGATGACGGTACTAGTTCTCCGATCCAGGGTGCAACAGTTACTGCTACCTTAGCAGGCGGAAGTACCTATTACTTTGTTAGCTCAACCGAAACTGATAGCTCCGGTAGTTTTTTGCTGGAACAACTTCCGGTAGGAACTTACGATCTTATCGTTGAGGCATTTGGCTATGTAGACAGTTCTCCCGCAACTGTAGTAGTAGCACCCGGAGCAATCACCAGTTCAATTGACATAAGTCTAATCAAGAATAGCACTCCCTAGTCAAATGATGGTTTTATCAAAGGCAGGAGCCCTAAGTGGTTTCTGCCTTTTTTTATTGCTAAAAGACAAAAAAGGAGTATAATTTAGATAAGAATTTAATTATTTTTGATTTTACTGATTTTTAACCGCTCATTACTCATTAGAAGGTCAAAAAGAGAATAACAAATATACATTTAAAGTAGAACAAATAGGAGGTGATGAATCACTCAGGATATAAAATTCTAAACAATTATATGGAATACGCATTTTTCTTAAGTTTGGAGATACAAAAAATGTCTTTCTTTAAAGACTTTTAATCTATTAAGATAAATAAAAGATACATTGAAAGAATAAACTAATAGGTCAGAATTGGAAAATAAGAAATGTATTTAAAATTGCATTCTAAACATTTAGAGGTAAATAAAATGAAAAATAAAATTATTATAATTTCTCTCCTTTTACTCATCATAATGGTATTTTTCTTTGGCTGTAACAAACTCATGGATGGTCTTATTACTCCCACCTTTTCAGATCAGGAATCAGCCCAGGATAAAAGTCTTTCTCCTGAGGGATTGGTCAAAGTGTTGATTGGATTCAAAGGTAAACCGGGACCAGCCGAGCAGTCACTGGTTAAGGGTGTAGGAGGTAAGATCAAATACACCTATTTCCTGGTGCCTGCCATTGCTGCCTCCATCCCGGAAGCCGCGATTGAGGCTTTAAAAAAGAATCCTAATATTACCAATGTCGATCTGGATATCAAAGCCTATGCTATCGATGCCGAGCTAGATAGCACCTGGGGTGTCAAGCGGATTGGATCTGAGACTGTTCACGATAATGGCAATAAAGGTACAGGGGTCAAAGTTGCCGTCATTGACAGTGGCATCGATTATACGCATTCGGATTTGGATGACAATTATGCTGGTGGATATGATTTTGCCAATAATGACAACGATCCCCTGGATGATAACGGGCATGGTACCCATGTAGCCGGTACCATTGCAGCTGAAGACAATGAAACAGGTGTAGTTGGCGTTGCCCCTGAAGCTGATCTATATGCCTTGAAAGTATTAGGTGCAGATGGTAGTGGGAATTACAGTGATATAATTGCTGCCCTGCAGTGGTGTGTATCCAATGGTATTCAGATAACTAATAACAGCTATGGAAGTTCCTCCGATCCGGGAACTACAGTTAAACAAGCCTTTGACAATGCCTATATTGCGGGAATACTCCATGTAGCTGCTGCCGGCAACAGCGGGAATCCCCCTGGAAGAGGTGATAATGTGATCTATCCGGCCAGGTATACTTCGGTTATTGCCGTTGCTGCCTCCGACAGCAATGATAAAAGGGCCAACTTTTCCAGCACTGGCCCAGATGTGGAGCTTATCGCTCCAGGAGTGAATATCAGAAGCACCTTACCAGGTGGAGGATATGGCAACTATAGCGGAACCTCCATGGCCTCCCCCCATGTAGCCGGGACAGCAGCGGTAGTATGGGAAGCAGTCTGCAGTTCACCTGATTCAATCCGATCTCAACTCCAAACTACTGCAGAAGACCTAGGTCTTTCCCCAAATCATCAGGGTTATGGATTGGTAAGGGTTGATTATGCAGTTGGTTCTCAGCCAGTAAATCAAGCTCCCACAGTCTCAATTACCCAACCTGATAATGGTTCTATTTTTGTATCAGGAGTAAGTATTACCTTTACCGGATCAGCCATAGACATTGAAGACGGAGATCTTACCGGTAGTCTTACCTGGACCTCCAGCATAGACGGTACAATTGGAAATGGGGGCAGTTTTTCCACCAGCTTAAGTGACGGAACCCATACCATCACAGCAGCAGTGATTGATTCAGGCGGAGAGAATGGGAGTGATTCAATCAGTATTACCGTTGGCTCAACAAGTGGTACTAAGGTAATGAAAGTTGAAGGTATTAACCTGGAGTTTAAAATAGACGCAGCCGGACCAAACAAGTTCTACAAGGCTATTGCAACTATTAAAATTATTGATGCGAATGGATATCCCGTTGAAGGAGTAAGTGTGTCCGGATTATGGACTGGCGCTACAACTGACGCTGATTCAGGTATAACGGATAACACCGGTCAGGTCATCTTCCAATCCGACAGGGTAAAAAACCCTACCAGTGGAACTACTTTTACTATTACTGTAAATTCGGTTTCCAAGACAGGTTGGACTTATGATTCTGAGCATAGTGTGAAGTCAAATTCCATAAGTGTTTAAGATATATTAACTATTTATTTTCAATCCCAGCCCTTCAGTATCAAGCTGAGGGGCTTTTTCTTATTTTTTGGGGAACAAGAAGTTTTCAGCATGAATGTAGTATAATAATAAAAGAGATGTTCTTTAATCATAACATTTTAAATGTTGATATAAGTATTTTTTTAGGGTGAATTTATGAAGTTACTTTCTAGCATAAGGAGAATCAATGAAGACTGTAATGTTATCAAAGCAGCCTGATGCCAAATCACCTGCAGGTGCGGATATTCGTTTCCTTATCTCTGGCGAGACTGGCAACCTGATCCATAGTACCGTTCCAGCATATCAAGTAAATAAAGCGACAGTGCATAGAACTGTTCACGAATTCTGGTATGTGCTGGAGGGACAGGGTGAAATCTGGAGAGACGATGGTGTGGAGAGTTGTGTCACTAATCTTGTTCCAGGTACCTCAATCGATATTCCTCCAGGAACAGTCTTTCAATACCGAAATATATCAAACTCAGAGTTGAAGTTTATTTGTATTGATATGCCGCCCTGGCCAGGGAATGCAGAAGCTAGGTATGTCGAGGGCAAGTGGCAGGCTACAATTTGATATTTTTTAAAGATTACATAGTTTTATTAGTTATACAAGAAAAGTTCTGAAGCTGACCAAGAGGTGGAGTCTGTCTATCAAAATCCTCCCGCATCCTACTGAGCTTTTCTCCTGTTATAATAAATAAAAATAGTCATAATTATTAGATGTAATTTAAATGAGAGAACTGAGTAAGTCTGAAAGTTATTTTACTCTGTAAGAAATTTAGGTAATGGTAAAACAAAATTACACTTATAATCTGAATAACTTCAGATCCATATGCACCATTTCTAGGATGAAAGATGAAAGAAGTAGAATAAAGCAAGAACAAAAAGAGGTGCATCTCAATTATGAAGGGGAAGATTGGAATACCTTATACCCTGACCTAGGCCCATCCTTATTGGGATAAACCTATCTATAAGCTAAGCTGTATAGATAAATTATCACCCAAGACCAAGTTAAGATACCAAGCTATTAATCTGTATAATTCGGGCAAGTATTCCCTCCTCCAGATCTACGAGATCTTTTAAATAGATCGCAGTACTTTTTACCGTGAGAGAAAAAAAGACAATTCCAATCAGGTTCAGCCTTTAGAGGACAGATCCAAGAAACCCCCTCAAACCAGTAGGAAAGTAGCAAGGACTCCTCAGGTAGAAGCACAGGTCTGTCAGCTTAGAAAGAATTGGCACCTTAAAAAAGAAGATAACCCACCTATCCCAGGTTAGGGGGGATAGGCAAGGTGTTGTCTCCAAATGGCTCCCAATAGATACGATCGAGTTAAATTTGAGATTTAACCAGATATTTCTCTTTTCGGCTATTGATCTGGTATCCAGGCTTTATTATACAAGAGCCTATCATAAGGCTAGCAGTTTTGGTTCCCGGGACTTTCTACGCAGATTAATTTACCTACACAAAGATAACCTATAGGTTGATAATGGCTCAGAAGGGGAGAAACATTTTTCTCAAGAGGTTTTAGAAAAGAAAACTTACTTTAATTCACCACTACCCTAATTCTCCTCAGATGAATACCTTTGTAGAAAAGATTAATGGTATTATATAGTCAGAATATCAGGATCGATTCTACGATAAGACCAATATAGGTAGAATCAACGAAATACTTTATGACTGTCTTGTTTTGAGTATAATTTCTATCAGCCTCATCGGAGCTTAAAACTTTTGATGTCAATAGAATATTATAGTAAGTTAATAAATAATAAAGGTTCTGCTAGGTTGCAGATGTATTGGACGCACAACAATAATTTGACAGAAGGGAAAAAGATAATTATAATTAAAAAATATAATAATTAAGAAAGTAGAGAGATATTCTAGAATAGGAAAAAGCTAAAAGCTGAAAAAAGTAAACCATTTGTAAGAATGGGACACAAAGTCACGGATCCCGCATCATTTGATTCTCCCCAGGGACTGCCAGACTACCCGCTTTCTGCCCGTAAGCCATTTTGTATATCTTCAATTTCCTTGAAAGGAGGATTTTGTATAGATTAAATTTTTTTGTTTTTATTTTTTATCTAAAAATTTAAAAATATTTGGAGGATTTCTATGAAAAAATTAGTTTGTATGATAATTGTATTAATGGCTTTTAGCTTATTAATTGTTGGGTGCCAATCAGTAGTACCAGATGAGGATTTATCTAAAGCAATCAGAGAGATTTTTATCCTAGAATCTAATAGTCCCAATTCTAGTATTTCCGGTTCAGTAAATTTAAATGCTAAGACTGACACCGTTGTGATTAGTCTAAGGAATGCTGCTGTTAATACCAACTATTGGGTAATAGCCAAATGGAGTTTTTCAGGTTCTTCTTATGCATATAAAGATTGGTATATCACCTCTAATAGCAAAGGTCAGCTACGCGGGAAACTTGAAGTAGGACAACTATGGGTTACGCCCACTCTTTGGGATGCTAATGATTTGGTTATAGAAGTCTGGGAACAGTTGCCGGGTAATGGTTATGACCAGGTTTTATATGCCAATATTATTTGGTAAATTAAAATCGATCTATTTTTTTAAATTGTATTAATAAATATTGCTAGGCTGAGCAAAATGGAGGAGGAAGTAAAATAAAATTGAACTATTGAGGAATAGCTTAATATGTGTAATCATATCCTGCTCATAAATTCCTTGTATAATTTTACCTAATCTATTAAGAGAGCCACTCTAAGCAGTATAGAGCTTTTTAGTGGCTCTTTTTTGTTTTGTTTGGTTCAAAATAATTCTGAGGAAATAAAAAGGATTAGGGAAAAAAGTATAACAGGTCGACCTCTAGGCAGAAATAATTTCATAGAAAGACTTGAAGGACAGCTTAAAAGGTTTTTTAAACTAAAACCAAAAGGGAGACCTCAGAAGAAAGTTAATAATTAAGTGTTTGTCCCTATTTTTATTATTTATTATCTTTTAATATTATTTAGATACAATTTTAATCATAATAGTTGGTTTTTATTTTACTGAGGACACTTTTACACTCTGTTTTTGGTATTTTTCTACCATTTGAAAGAGTAATATATAGAGCAAAAAGCTGATGAAAACTGGTAGAACTGTTAATCTATAAGCATGTACCAGTCCAAATTTATCAGCAAACCAGCCATAGATTGTGGGTGAAATGGTAGCTGATAAGCCTTCAATAAAAAGACCAAAACCAAAAAGACTACCCCGATTATGATTTGAACTAACCATATTCAACCAGGTATTCTGAGAAGGAAAATAAATGCCCTCCATTAACCCGATTGCTCCTACTAAGATTGCTGCTAATAGTGGTATCCTGGAGTAGGTGAATAAAAAGATTAAAATAGTGATAGCAGCGGTGGAGATAATTGCAAAGGGGAGGGGTTTTTTATGGTCAAGCAATTGACCAATAAAAATACTTCCCACAAATATTCCTACAAAATAGACACTGAGAATCCAGGCAGAGATACCCGGCTTTAAACCAATATAGGTAGTGATATAAACGGGTAAAAAAGAAAAGAATACTTTGGTACCCAAACATAATATACCTCTACTTAAAAAGAAGATGATGAATAAGTTATGATGGTCTGTTTTAGTAGTGACTTTCTTTACTTCCTGTTTTTCTTCTTTAATTTTGGTATAACCCCATCCCAGTGATGATCCTGGTAGCGCAATAATAAAACAGGTTATTCTCCATCCCCAGATTTGAACCAGCCAGCCAAAGAGTAGACTGATTATAATTAGACCGAATGTCCCTGCGGCGGAAAAGAGACTAAAGTCTCGACCCTGCTTACCAGGTCTGGCTTTTTCTCCCACCATAGCGGTAGCCAGAGGGTGAAAGGTAGCCATCGCAATAGCCATGAGCAATAAAACAGTGACTATTAAGGAAATTTTGCTGATCCAGAGGACACTTCCTAATAATACTGAAGACATAATAAATCCTAGAGAAATAATTAAATTTTTATGTCCAAATCGATCGGCAAATAATCCAGATAAGAGAGAGAAAATAGAACGAAGTGCTTCGTGAAAGGTTAAAATAAGTCCTGATTGAAGATAGGTAAAGGAAAATTCTAATTGGAAAAAAGGTAATAATAAGGGGATAATAAGAGAATAGGCATCATTATAGGCATGGCCTAAGGCATTAATTTTCAGTGGCAGATTTTTATTATTTTTCGCCATAGTAAAAATTTTTTTTATAAATTTTTGAAGCATTCTTTTTTAGCATACTATTTTATTATAAAATTTCAAGTATTTTCGTAATAATTATTGACAAATTGTAATAAATACTATATAGTAGTAATTAAGAAAATTTATTTAATTTTATCTTTGATAATTTCTTGAGAAGATAAAAATTAAAATTGATCTTGATTATAAAAAAGGTAACGGTAAAAATACAGTAATAAAAAAATGTAAGGTGGTTTTAGAATTGAAACAAAAAGTCTCTTATTGTAAAGAAAGATTAGAACAAAACGGTTTTAGAATTACCCCCCAGCGTATTGGTATTTTTAGCTACCTGGTAGAGTCAAAAGATCATCCTTCTGCGGAGATGGTATACTACGAGGTGAAAAAGGAATTTCCCAATATATCCTTTGATACGGTTAATCGGACATTGCTTTGTTTATCCGCCAAAGGGCTGATTAGAATGGTGGAAAGCGGCTATGGTCCCCGGCGTTTTGATGCAAATTTAAAAAAACATTACCACTTTCGTTGTTACAATTGTAAAAGGATTATCGATTTTGATTGTCCGGAATATGACCATATTAAGATTCCAGAAGATATTAACAGAAGATTCAAGATTTTAAGACAGGAGATTATCCTGGAAGGTATATGTCCTGACTGCCTGCAAAAAAAGAAAGTAACCATGGATTATTAATAGATTATTAAAGGAATAATAAATATCTGGCTTGAGGAAAATTTTTTATTATATTATCGCTGTAAATATTTAAATAAACTAGAATAAATTAAAAAAAGGAGGTTTCCAAAGATGGGAACAAAAGGAAGAGAAATGGTAGGAATGGATCTCCATGAACTGGTGAAAGCACTAAATAAGGCGCTAGCAGATGAATGGTTAGCTTATTACCAATACTGGATGGGAGCAAAAGTGGCTAAAGGACCGATGAGAGGTGCGGTGGTAGCAGAATTAGAGGAACATGCTTCCGAAGAGTTAGAGCATGCGGGAATGCTGGTTGAACGTATCCTGCAACTGGGTGGTACACCTCTGCTTAGCCCGGAAGACTGGTACAAAGTTACTAATTGTGGTTATGACACACCCAGTGATCCTAAAGTAGAAAAACTGCTTGAACAGAATATCAAGGGTGAACAATGCGCTATAGAGGTTTATCATAAATTAGCCAATATGCTGAAGGATATTGATCCTATCACCTATCATATGGTTTTAGAGATTCTGGAGGATGAAGTTAAACACGAAGAAGAATTGGAAGCTTTATGGGAAGACATGAAAATGATGTAAATTAGATAAGAAATTAGATAAGAAAAATTAATTAAGGAAAATAAAATATTTAAATAAAAATAAGGAGAAAAAAATGGAAAATTTAAACGAAATGAAAATGCCTTTAATTGGTGATCCTTTGCCTAAGATGAAAGTAGTTACTACCCATGGAGTGAAGTCTTTGCCTGAAGATTATTCTGGGAAATGGTTGGTTTTATTTAGCCATCCAGCTGATTTTACTCCGGTATGTACTACTGAATTTGTGGCTTTTGCCAAAAGAGAAAAAGAATTTAAGGAATTAAATTGTGAGCTGTTGGGACTTTCCATTGACCAAGTATTTGCTCATATTAAATGGGAAGAATGGATAGAAAAAAATCTTGGAGTAGAGATTCCCTTTCCGATTATTGCTGATGACGGAACAGTAGGGAAGATGCTGGGCATGATTCATCCCAACAAGGGAAGCAACACAGTTCGAGCAGTCTTTGTTATTGATCCCAAAGGAATAGTGAGAACTATTCTATATTATCCTCAGGAGCTGGGAAGAAATATGGATGAAATTGTTCGAATTGTAAAAGCATTACAAATTGTAGACAAGAATAGTGTCGCTATACCTGCTAATTGGCCTAACAATGAGCTGATAAAAGATCGAGTAATTGTTCCCCCACCCAAGGATGTAAAAACTGCGAAAGAAAGATTAAAAAGCAAAGAATTTGAATGCTATGATTGGTGGTTATGCCATAAAAAACTATAAATAATAGGAGGATTAAGATGGCTGTAAAGTATGAAATTTATAAGTGCGATATTTGTGGTAATGTAGTAGAGGTCTTGCATGGTGGTAAAGGTGAACTGGTATGTTGTGGTAAACCGATGAAATTGATGGAAGAACAAACCGCAGAGCAGGTTTATGAAAAACATGTTCCGGTAGTTGAAAAAATTGCCAAAGGAATCAAAACTGTAGTTGGTTCTACACTTCACCCCATGGAAGAGAAACATTATATCGAATGGATTCAGGTTATTACTGATCAAGGAGCCTGCAAGAAATTTCTAAAGCCTGGAGATAAACCGGAAGCAATATTTAAAGGTGTCCAAGATTGGGAAAAAGTAAGAGAATATTGTAATATACATGGATTGTGGAAATTTGAAAAGTAGAAAGTGCTCCTCGATGAAGATGAAGGCAGGACTCTGGTCCTGCCTTTTTTTAATATTTATACTGCTCTCTATTATGCTTAGCCTTTTTACCCTAACTAATCTAGCTCAATCCACAAACAATCAGATATGCATTTATTCTAATATTAATTATTATCCGGAGAATATTCTAAAAGGTGCGCAAAAAAATGCTCACCTTCTCGATATATATCAACCAAAAGACGGTCATTCCTGCCCGGTGATTATATATATTCATGGCGGTGCCTGGGTTTTTGGCGATAAGGGAGGATTAAATTATAAGGCAAAAGCCTTTACTTCTCAAGGTTACCTCTATGTTAGTATTAATTATCGTCTTTCACCAGAGTACCCATTTCCAGCTCAAGCTTATGATGTTGCCCGGGCTCTTTACTGGGTAAAAAATAATATTACTGGTTATGGCGGTAATCCAGCGCAAATTTATCTTTTAGGTCACTCAGCAGGTGGTCATCTTGCTGCTTTAATCGCCTTAGATAAACGTTATCTGGCTGCTTTTGGTTTAATTCCAGCAGATATTTCCGGGATTATTGGCCTGGATAGTGCAGCTTATCATTTGCCTTCTTTATTTGCTGCTGAACCGGAAAATCAATACTTATTTTCCTGGGCTTTTGGAGATAATCCAGAAGATTGGGAGATAGCATCACCCATTCACTACGTTAAAGAAGGATTAAATATTCCTCGCTTCTTGCTTCTGGTAGCTGGTGATCGGGAGGTGTCTGTAGCTGTAAATGAAATTTTTTATCAAAGATTACTTGATGGTGGTTATAAGGTTACCCTCCTTCCCTTCAAAGAAAAAGATCATGTTTCTATTGATTATGAATTAGGCAGGGAGGATGACCCAGTTTTTTTCACCATTATTAATTGGTTATTAAGCCTTTAAATGGAGCAACATAGATGATTAACACCTTAAGCATTTTTTACTCTAAAGGAAAGGAGGTTATTCAGATGAAAGAAATCATTCCAAGTAAAAATTATTATTTAAAATTTTTGGTAATGATTTTGATCTTAAATTTCTTATCAGCCTGTAATGTTATTCCACCCACCAAACCAATTATTAATTCATTTTTAGCCAGTCCACCAACCATTACCGAGGGAAGTAGTTCCATTTTAAGCTGGGCTATCACCGATGCTACCAGTGCCACCATTGACCATGGTATTGGTAATGTAGCAGCAACTACTGGTACATACC
>Ga0067045_1004575_pt1 | contig 15400 bp, 13 predicted proteins | sample TerdegcTABiofilm_FD_59184 | JGI IMG/M metagenome (GOLD analysis project Ga0067045, IMG submission 59184) | Combined Assembly of (Gp0054472, Gp0054536) Wastewater bioreactor microbial communities from Singapore -Terephthalate degrading...
GATCACCTGCCCCTTGAATTCCGGCGGCAGGGTTGTGCGGATCTCTGTGAAGAACGCGGGCAACGAGCCAGGCGTGGGCCGGGGTTCGATCACCACGACGATCTTCTTCTCCGCCATCTGTTTCATCAACGAGCCCATGGCGATGGGCCGGTAGCACAGGAGCCGGGTGATGTGGTCGGAGCGTTCATCTTCCACATCGGCGGGGACCATGGAAATGACCGCGATGTCCCCCTTGGCGAACTCGCCCCGGTACGGCAAGCCCTCTTCGGGCAGCACGTACCCCAGGTTGCTGTAAATCTCCCGCAGGTTTTCCACCAAGGTCTCGTGGATGCTGCGCAGGGTCGGGCGGGCTTTCTCTTCCCGGGCGAGGGCCAGGGCGTCCTCGAAGCCCAGTTTGCGCCGCACGCGCGAACTCTCCAGGCCTACCAGCGGGTTGCCCATTTCCAGCCCCTCGCGCGGCGCGAAGGTCTGGTTTTTCTGCATGATGCTGGAATGCAGCACCAGCACCGGCAACCGCACGTTTTTGGTCTCGAACATGTGGTAGGCGATGGCCAGGTGGTTGTAGACCTCCTGCAGCGTGTGGGTGTGGAACTGGATGCAGCCCGTGTCGCGGAACTGCAGGAACGACCAGTTGTCGTTGAACTTGTCTTCCACCTCGCTGCGGGTGGCCAGCACCACGAAGGGCAGCATTTCGGCCGCCGAGCGCACCAGCATGTCGTAGCCCAAAAAGAGCTCGTGCGAGGTGCAGAAGAGCAGGATGTGCTTCTCGTCGTCCGCCTTGTCGGCCGCGAACGACAGGCCCTTGCGCACGTCTTCCACGTGCTTGAACTGCGTGGCCCCACCGGCCGCCAGGGCCATTTCGACATAGATCTTTTTCAGCGCGGGCGTGAACAACACCCGGTCCAGATTGGCTTGTTGAGCGATGGTCTTGAGTACTTTATGCACGATGGCGCTCTCCCTCTTCGTTGTGATGATGCGAAACGCGAACCCGCCTTTCCCCCCCGATTCTCCTAGGAAACTATACAAGCGCCTTCCGCAAAGGGCGAGGGATAGGAAAGGAGCATACCGGGGGACCGAAGGACTCCAATCTCCGCTCCCAGAGGGTCAAGGTGAGGGAAATTTGTAGGGGCGGGCACCCCGGTCCATCCATACATTACTGGCTGGAAGATCTGCTTATACGATTGAATTAATATTGGCACATCTTTGGATAAGGCTTGTTATATATTTTAAAAAAATAATATATAATATAATAAATTCCGTTATCAAAAAATTGGTGCATTCAGGAAGTGCATACATCAAGAGTTAAATCGATTCCATTCACTCTGGGATGAGGGCGGACACAAAGGTCCGCCCCTACAAAAATTCCTTCACCCTATCCCTCTTCCAGAGAGAGGGAATTTTGGGGGCGGTTTACATGGGTCATTTCGAAGAAAAAGGAAGCGGCGATCTGAAAAGGCGATCTGAAAAAAAGTACACACTTGCCGGATGAACCAAAAATTTTCAATATCATGGAAGAATAATACAACCTCATGAAATTCATCAGAGAGATCCATTTATCCGCGCGGCGCGTGGTTGATAGGGTACCTTTTTTCCAGGGCGGACACAAAGGACCGCCCCTACAGAACGTAAACCGATATGATCCGGAGAAGCATCATCGGCGGTCTATTCGCCTGAAAGGGTACGATTATTCACGGAATGGATCCTACTTTGTGACCATTTGCGTACAAAACCGGCAATGCCTTTTTGGCGAAATTATAGATGGAATTATGCATATAAATGATGCCGGTAGAATGATTCTAAAACGGTGGTTGGAATTGACACATAAATTCCCAACCATTGACAACCAGCCTTATGTAATCATGCCCAACCATGTTCATGGGATAATCACAATCCAATACGAAAACGCAAAATCCGATGTCCTTGTAGGGGCGGACCTAGGTGTCCGCCCCGTTAATTCTACCGGCGGACACCCCAGTCCACTCCCACGGGACGTGGTTTCATTACCCCGAATTATTCACTGGTTTAAAACCGTCACAACCTATGAATACATTCAAAAAATTAGAACCGCAAATTGGCAACCATATGACAAGCGGCTGTGGCAGCGTAATTATTATGAACATATCATCCGCAATCACACAGAATTCGTGGAGATCCGTGATTATATTGCCAATAATCCAGCGCGGTGGAATTTCGATGATGAAAATCCAGAGAACATGGTAAAAGAAAAGCAAAAGGCGGACACCTAGGTCCGCCCCTACATTGTCCAGGTGGACTTACCGGTCTGTCAGGGCGGACACCTAGGTCCGCCCCTACATTGTCCAGGTGGACTTACCGGTCTGTCAGGGCGGACACCTAGGTCCGCCCCTACATTGTTTTCTATACCTCTCCACCCCATCCTTCTCTCCTCACCCTTTTCCCCCGGGGCATATGGCACTATTTTTTACCTGTTTTCCTATCACCCTTATCCCGAGGCGAATTTCATGTTCTTCGACCGGATACATACTCTCGCGAACACGATCGTGCGTTATTCCACCCGGGTGAAGCCGGGAGACCTGGTGTTTATCCACGGCAAAGGGTTCGACACGTGGGACCTGGCCGAGGCGGTGCTGTCCGAGACCCTGCAGGCCGGCGGCGTGCCGTATCTCTATTTCGAAAACGACCCAGCCACGCGGCGGTTGTTGCTCGAGGGCGATGAAAACACCTTCAAGAAACTGGGCGAGTTTTTGCTGCTGGAAATGAAGCAGGCCCAGGTGTACATCGGCATCCGCGGCAGCGCCAATGTCTTCGAACTATCCGACGTCCCCCGCGAAAAGTTGGACCTGTACGACAAGTACGTCACCGGCCCGGTACATATCGAGCAGCGCGTCAAGCACACCCGCTGGTGCGTGATGCGGTATCCCAACCCCGCCATGTGCCAGCTGGCGCAAATGTCCAGCGAGGGCTTCCAGAAATTCTTCTACGATGTTTGCTGCCTGAATTACGCCCTCATGGACGAGGCGGCCGCCCCCTTGAAGCGGCTCATGGAAGCCACGGACCGCGTGCGGATCGTCTCCCCCGGGACCGACCTGCGTTTTTCGATCCAGAACATCCCCGCCGTCCCCTGCTCGGGCACAATGAACATTCCCGACGGCGAATGCTTCACCGCGCCGGTGCGGGATTCGGTGAATGGGATGATCCAGTTCAACACGCCCTCGCTGCACGAAGGCCTGCTCTACGAGAATATCCGCCTGCGGTTCGAAAACGGCCGGGTGGTGGAAATGGACGCCGGCCCGAACACCGAACCGTTGCGCAAGGCCCTGACCGCCGACGAAGGCGCGTCGTATATCGGCGAATTCGCCCTCGGCTACAATCCCTACATCCTCACTCCCATGAAAGACACCCTCTTCGACGAGAAAATCGCCGGCTCGCTGCATTTCGCCCTGGGAGCCTGCTACGACGACGCCCCCAACGGCAACCACTCCACTTTGCATTGGGATCTGGTGCTCATCCAGCGACCCGAATACGGCGGCGGCGAAATCTATTTCGACGACGTCCTGATCCGCCAGGACGGCCTCTTCGTTCTGCCCGAACTGCGCGGCCTCAATCCGGAAAATCTCAAAGGCTGATCTGAAAAATGGGAGGGCCGTTCAATTCCTCTTTTCTGCCTCGGAAAGAAGGAAGGGAGGAGGGATTTTGAAATCTTGATTCCTCTTTTCGCGGCGTCAAACTACCATGATGGATCGGCGATTCTGAACTCAAACCGGTCCTGGGACGGTTTTCCTCATGCGCACTGTGGTTTCCGCCTCGCGGCGCACCGATATTCCCGGCTTCTACATGCGCTGGCTGGAGTATCATCTCCGCCAGGGACATGTGGATGTGCGCAATCCGGTGGTAAGGGATAAAACCTACCGCGTCAGCCTGCGGCCGGAGGACACGCACACCATCGTCCTCTGGTCGAAGAATTTCCGCCCTTTTTTGGACTCGCCTGTCTCCCGCGATCCGGCTTATAACTGGTACTTCAATTTCAGCCTGGTGGATTGCCCCGAATGGGAACGAGGCGTTCCTCCCTTGGAGGAACGGCTTCAGCAGGCACGGGAACTCGTTGCCCGGTGGTCAGCCGGTCATATCAACTGGCGCTTTGATCCGATCGTCTTCTGGGACGGCGGCCGCCGGAACAACCTCGGCGCGTTTCCTTTCCTTTGTGATTTCATGGCCGGATTGGGTGTGACCCGCTGCACGTTTTCGTTCGTGACTTGGTACAACAAGGTCAAACGCCGGGACGCATGCCAATCCCTGGATTATTACGATCCGCCCTTGTCTCAAAAATTGGATATCCTGTCCGAATGGAGCGCGTATGCCCGGCCGCGGGGCATCACGTTGGAGTCCTGTTGTCATAACGAGTTGTTGGCAGCGGAGGGAGTCATCCAAGGCCGCTGTATCCATAGTCCGCTGCTGAGCCGCCTGGCGGGAGAGCCTTGTTCTCAGGCCCGGGACGCCAGCCAGCGGCCCGATTGCGGCTGCACAAAAAGCTCCGATATCGGCAGCTACACAATGCCGTGTCCTCACCAGTGCCTATACTGTTATGCCAAGCCGGTCACGCCTATCACCCGGCGGAATCATGCTTTCCCCCCATAAGGTTTCGCAAAAAGGGATGCATCCCCTGTTAGCCGCCCCGGATTTCAACCCTGGTGATACTCCGCGGCAAGGCAGAGAAGCTCCCGGCCGGATTCGAATCCCTCCCGCTTTAAAAAATGGACTCCCCCTTCCCGTCTCTTTTATGATAAAATAAGGAACCTGGACACTGGGGCATGGACGAGTGAAAAAGGACGTGATCCTCCATGGAGGGGGTTATTGGCCATGAAATATGGAAAAATCCTATCGCTTCACTTGTTGCGGATTCTGGTTTTGGCTGGTGGCTTCCTTAGCGTATGCCTCCCGGGATACAGCGATTTGATCAGCATGGCCAAAGGCCCGCTGGAAGGACGCATTTTGGAGAATTCCGCCCAAGTGATCGTTTTGGAAACCGTGGCGGGTGAATATGTGGTCTTGCAAAAAGACCAAATCCATTCTTTCCAGAAGGAACCGGAACCGGAATTCTATTTCCGGCGCGGCCGGTTTTTCGAAACCAAAGGCGATGAGAACCGCGCCATTCTGGATTATCTGGAAGTATTGAACCGCAATCCCAGCCACGACAACGCCAAAAAGCAAATCCAGACCATCCAATACAACCAGAAGAAACGGCAATGGAACGCGGGCATCGAAAAAGGGGAGCAATTGCTGGCCGAGCAAGAGTATAAGAAAGCGCTCAGTGAATTTCAGCGCGTGTTGGAAATGGAGCCGGAGGAATCACTGGCCCGCCAAGTCATCCGCAAGATGAGCGACACGCACGCCCGCATTGCCTATCTGTACTACAATCATGGTCATGACGAAGTCGCCATCCTCGAACTGGCCAAAGCCGAAGAACTCAATCCCAACAGCGCCGAAATTTATTACATCCTTGGCCGCATCCACGAGAGCGACCGGAAATTCGATCAGGCCCGCCTGGAATTTGAACGCGCCCTGGAAATCGATCCGAACCATGCGTCCGCCCGCGATCATCTCAACGAGTTGATCGAGCGGATGCAAAGCCGTGGTTTCCGCAGCAGCTGACGTCATGTCCTGGATTCGCCCTGGTTGGGCCTTATTGGGTTTCATCGCCTCCTTGGGGTGGCTTGTCCCCGGGACGCCGGCCGGTGAAATTCAACTCTCTCCCTTGCTGGTCATTACCGACCTGCGCCCCATGGACGAACAGACTTCGGTCACCGAAGCCCAGGCGTTCAGCGAGTTCATCCGGCGCGAGGTGGACCGCACCGGCCTCTACCGCGTCCTAAGCCGCGCGTCCATGCTCTCGATTCTCAAAGCCAACTCGTTTCCCTATCCCTGCCATGAGCTGCCCTGCTTCGCGGCCATGGGACGGTTGTTGGGGGCCGATCAGGTCATGGCCGGCTATTTCAAGCGGCAAGGCGCTCAGATCGAAGTCACCTTGCGCGTGATCGATGTCCCGGGCGCCCTGTTTATCAAAACCGTGCACCGCTACGGTTCAAACCTGACCAGTTCGGAACTGATGGGCGAATGGGGACGTCAACTGATCAGCGAAGCCTTCCAAATCGAAAAGGCGCTGCTGGGAGAGGAATCCGGCGCCGGTACGACTTCCCCGGCCACGCAGCCGGACGCCGTTCCGGACGCCGTGAAAAATAAATACCCGGGGATGATCTACATCCCTGAAGGCTGGACGGTGATCGGCTCCAACAGTGGCGATCCCGGCGAAATGCCCCCGCACAAAGTGCATGTCGCGGCCTTTTACATCAGCCGCTACGAGGTGACCAACCAGGAATACGCCGAGTTTGTCCACGCCACCGGTCACGCCCCGCCGCGCCACTGGACTGATGGCGCGATCCCCCCAGGATTGGAAACCCATCCGGTCAACTGGGTTTCGTTTGTGGACGCGGAGGCTTATTGTCTTTGGAAAGGCGGCCGGCTGCCTACGGAAGAAGAATGGGAATACGCGGCCCATGGCCCGAAACCCCGCTTGTACCCGTGGGGCGATACCTTCGATTCCAACCGCGCCAACACGTGGGAATCCAACCGGCACGACACCGCCCCGGTGGGCAGTTATCCCCAGGGAGAAAGCCCCTTCGGAGTGGAGGATATGGCGGGCAATGTCTTTGAATGGGTCAACTCGTTCTTCCGGGCATACCCCGGCGCGAAAATCCATCTGAAGGAATTCGATAGGCATCTGCGCGTCCTGCGTGGCGGATCCTGGAACTTCAACGCCTATTACGCCCGTACCACGCACCGTTTCGCCCGCTCGGGTGCGGAAATCGGCCGCTCCTTCGGCTTCCGCTTTGCCCGCGACGCGGATCCGCGGTAAACGCGGGTTTTTACCTCAGCCGCAAGGAAGAACGACCGGCCAGGAGGGAGCCGCGGAACGGAATTCCATTTCGTTGGTGAGAAAAAAATCCCCTGGAATCATCCAGGGGATTGGAAAAGCGGAATGACTGGTTCAGCCTAGACGGGCACCATATCGCGCCCGCCGGATTATACGCTCAAGTTCATCCACTCGATGCCCAGTTTGCTCAACGCGTAGCCGGTTTCCTTGAGATAATTGTCGTAGCAGACCATCCAGTGGAAGCCACGGGTTTCCTCGTTCAGTTTTTCCGTGCTCCCGTTGATTTGCACATCGATTTGAGAACGGCAGATGTCCAAGAACGGGTTGTCGATGATTTCACCTTCGAATCCCAGCCACCGTTTGAAGTTGAAGTCCGGATCGATGACCGTGATCGTCTGCCCCAGTTTCATTTCCACCTTGGGCGCCGCGCCGAAGTCGGACTCGAAGTGGGTCAGGATGCGGGCGGGTTCGTAATTTTCCCCGTCCATTTTGCGCGGGGCGGTGCAATGGGCCAGGGTGACCACGCCATCGTGAGGATACGTGGGGTCGTTTAAGAACTGGGGTTTTCCGGAAATGTAATGCAGAAGCACGCCCGAGGGGATCACCACGAAGTCCGACTCGCAGAAAGCCAGGTAACCGTCGTCGTTCAGGAAGTTGAGGGGCATGCAGGCCGTGGTTTTCGAGACCTGCATGATGGTGCCCATGCAAGCGTTGATGGTGAGGGCATCGGTTTGGTGCTCGGCCATCAGTTCGTGGAAGACTTCGGTGAGCAGGTAGCACTTGGCAACGAAATCCTCATCGGTTTCGAGGGTGATGCCGTCCTGGCTCAGGAATTTCTTGGCGTCCGCCTGGCTTTTTTTCACCAGCGAAGCATTCTGGTTGAACCGGGCGATGCGTTTACCTAATTCGTCGTAGGACACATCCACCAGGTTCATCTTGAAGACATCCTGGGTCAATTGCGGCGCTTTCTGGCCGCCCTCGCCCCAGCCGCTGGCGCCGCCGATGCAGAGAATCTTTTTGCCAATGGTATTTTTCAAACCGGAAAGCGCCCGCAGCCGCCACAGCACTTCGTCATGGCGGTCCACCACGACGTCCTGGTTGCTGACACCCGGCTGGCCGTATTCGTCCACTGTTTTGCGCAAAAAGCGGTTGTGGATGATTTCATACCAGACATACACCGGGCCCGACTTGTGGCGCAGGAAAATGATTGTCCACTTCTTGGGATCGGTCAGGGTTTCCAGCACGTCCCCGCCAGAAGTGCCGGCGTACATAAGCATCACATCATGATCGCCCTTCACCAGTTGGGCCGCCTCGGCGTTGTTCCGGACCATGGCCACGGGACGGATTTCCAGGGGGAACTCGGCGCTTTGTTTCATTTCATCCAGTTCCCGGGTGATGCGGTCGCGTTCCCCGGCGGCGTCTTGTTCCGTATGGATGCCCCCCCCAGCCGCGCCAGCTGGTGCCTTCGCGCCGGGTGGGGATGTGGTACGTGAAGACCGGTTGGACTTTCAGGGGCAAACGGATGGGTTCGATTCGTTGCACTTCCTGCGCCGAAACGGCGGCGCCGATCGTGGTCAGCGCCATTGTGCCGGCCGCGGCGGTTCCCATGCCGGCCATGAAGCCCCGCCGGGTGATTCCTTGGGGACGGCTGGGACAGGAGCGCGACATACAACAACGGCACGGGTTGGAAAACGAATTCGCGGGAGGGATGTTCATGATGGCACACCTTTCTTTTTTCTTGGAAGAGACCAACTCTGATGAAAGAAAGCGGGGAACGGCACGCCGCTGTTTCCTTCCTCACGAGAGGTTCGTTTGAACTCGCCCATTATAGCAAAAAGGCTTCCTTTTCTCGACTAAAACGGACCACTTTTTTTTCATGGAGCGCGAACACCCCCATTTGCAGGGCCGTCTGGGCTTGATAGGCCAGATCCAGCGGACTCCAGGGGGTCTCCCGGGTGCGGCAGCAGGCCAAAAAATTGCGCCAGAATTCGACCATTGATTCCGGACGGTGAATGGGATCCACTTTGAGCGGCCGGTCCACACCGGGTTGTGGTTTCACAATGATGTTCTCCCCTTCGAACAGCAGGGTTCCTTCCTCTCCCCGGACAACTGTGGGCAGAGGATGATCGTTGGCCAGCGTGCAGAGCAGCACCACCGAGATTCCCTCGGGGAAATCGAGGAGCATGTTGAACGTGTCGGGGACTTCGCGCTCGCCGTTGTACCGGAACTTGCCGCCCGAGGCGCTGACCGTGACCGGAAACGAGATATTGAGCATCCGCAGGAGCGGGGCGTAGGTGTGGGGGAACAGATCGGTGGAAGGGCCGCCCGCGTAATCCCAATACATCCGCCATTGGAAAAACCGGCTGACGTTGAACTCGCGTTTGGGCGCGTCGCCCAGGAACGTATCCCACAGCAGATCGTTTCCCGGTTTCGCGTTGGGATCATCGATGGGCATGCGTTCGCCCCAGTCGCCGTTCCGGAAATAGCCGGCTTGCGCGTGGACCGGCCGGCCGATGGCTCCTTCCTGGATCGTCCGGGCGGCCTGGGTCCAGGCGCTGCTGCTCAAGGTTTGGGTACCGGTTTGAACCACGCGCTGGGAGACGTTGACGGCCTGGACCACCCGGCGCGTCAGTTCCACTTGCCGCCAATGGGTCAGCGGTTTTTCGCAATAAACATCCTTCCCCGCTTCGCAGGCGTCGATCAACTGGTACCCGTGCCAATGGTCCGGTGTGGCGATCAAGACCGCGTCCACCGCCGGATCTTGCAGCAGTTCCTGGTAATGCATATAGGTCTTTGCCCCGGTTTTCCCGGCGGCATCCTGTAACCGGGGACGGTACACATCGCATACCGCCGTGACCTCCACGGCCTCGCCGGCTGCCTTGACCTGGTTCAAGGTGTGGAGATGATCGCGGCCCCGTCCACCGCAGCCGATGATCCCGATGCCGATGCGGTCGTTAGCACCCCGCGTGGAGCGGGGGATGATTCCGGCCGCCGCCACGGCCGCCAATCCCGTGGTGAAAGTCCGGCGGGACAGCGTTCCGCTTTCAGGTTGGACACCCATGCCGTTCTCCTCATTCTCCAAAAGTACGATCTCCGATCTGAATCTGATCTAAGACTATAAACCATCCCGAAAAGCGGCGTCAACATAGACCTGGCCATCCCGGCCCAGCCTGTTTTCCCGCGAGCGGTTTTCATATAATACGGCGGATTCGCGCGAGACGCGAAAATGCAGGAAGGAGAAGGATGGATGGCGAAGATCAAACGCATCAACATGGTGTTTCTCTATGTGAAGGATATGGCCCGCATGCGCCGTTTTTATGAGGAAGTGCTGGGATTCCATGATCCGGTCATCGTCACCGATTTGTGGGTCGAGTATGAACTGCCCGGCGCGCACTTGGCTTTGCACCAAGGGGATCCGCGCGTGATCGAAGGCCACAATCCCGCCAAGAATACTGTCCGCTTCAGCCTGGAGGTGGATGACCTGCGCGCCTTCAGCCAGTCGATTAAGGAAAAAGGGGTGGAATTTACCTTCGAGCCCCGCGGCGATTTCAACTCCCTCCTGGCCGAAATTCAGGATGTGGAGGGGAATCCGATCCGGTTGATCCAGTATTTGTGAGGAGGGAAGTGAACGATCGGATCCGTGGGATTTTTTTACCGCGTGTACGAAAAATTCATGGCCGTCATGGAAGCCTGGAATGAATGCGGTAAAGGAGGCATTTCATCCCAGGTCCGGCCTTCCAGTTCCCTACCGGTTTTCTTTTTCCGGACGCCACCCCATTGTTTAAAGAAAAAAGGAATGCGGGCGGCGAGGCATCGATTTCGGATTTCCTTCACCCACTTCGCTTTCATGGGCCGCGCGCCCGGCCCGGACTCGCCACCTACGATCACCCAATCAATTTCTCTCAAGTCCAGGTTGGGTAGTGGGCCTAATAACGGTTCCAAGGAAAGGAATTTCACCGCGGCGGGAATTTTCCGGAGATGATCGATCCGATTGACCTGGCCTTGGTTTTCAACGCTAACACCCATCCAGATGTTTGCTTTCCAAGGCAGGCGGGGGCTCAAATCCACCAAACGCTCGGAGCGCTTGGTCAATACCTGGAAGCAATGCCAACGCGCCCGGGCCATGGTTTGAAACACCTTCTCGATGAATTCGAAGGGGACCGCTTCATGAAAGAGATCGCTCATGGAGTTCACGAAGATGATTTGCGGTTTTTTCCATTGCAAGGGAAGAGGGACGGCATAATCATGCAGGGTGACGTCGAATCCGTTCGCGTAGTTGGGTTGCCCCATGGCCTGGAGGCGCAGGGCCAGACGCTCCGCGTAGCAATTCTTGCACCCCGGGCTGATCTTGGAACATCCGGTCACCGGGTTCCAGGTGGATTCGGTCCATTCGATTTTGGAGTGCTGAGCCATTCAAATCTTCAAGAACAACTTCCGCTTGTACATCCAGAAGAGGATCAGCCAGAAGACCGCAATGACGGCCGTGCCGCTGAGGAGGGTCTCATACGCCTCGCCGAAGATCTTGAACGCATTGGGGCCCAGGTGAATCCGGAACGAATCGAGGATGAAATCCTCCATCAGCCAGCTCATGCAGTAAATGGCGATGGAGTTCATGCCGATCACCACCAGGGGGAACGTCCAACGCTTGTAACCCCACACGTCGATCACCAGATAGAGGCCGCCCAGGATCAAAAAGCACCAGCCGCCGCTGAACAGCGTCCAGGAAGGCGTCCAGATCCGTTTCACGACCGGGCAGAGGCCCAGCCAATGGAAAATCAACCCGCTGAGCAAACCCAACGCCCCCGCCGCCGCCAGCCATTGGACTTTGGCCATACCGGAACGCCCGCTCCGCAAGACTTGTCCGGCGAGCAGCCCCAGAATCATCGTGCCCAGGGTGGGTATGAAACTGAGNGTCAGGTACCCGCCGCCGTTGTACACAAACGGCTTTTCCCGCGGGAACAAGTTTAAAAACCACTGATCGAAGGCCGCGGCGAGGTTGCTGTTTTTGTTCCAGTGCGCGGCGAAGCCCGAAGCCAGATGCGGCCAATCCTTCGGCACGCCCACTGCCTCGTAGTTGAAATCCGGCCCGGGGACGGGATAGAGCGCGAAGGCCAGCCAGTAGCCGAACAGCAGCACCCCCAGCGCGAGGTATTGATCCCGGACCGGGCGGAATCCGAGCAGGAACAAGAACCAATACCCCAGGCCGATTTGGGTCAGGGTATCCTCAAAGGTGAAATAGGTCTGCTCAGCATGGAGCGAGCGCAGGAAGATGCCTAACAAGACCAACACCAGCGCGCGCCATAGGGCGTGGAGGGTCATGAACGCCTGGCTCTGCCCTTTGGCGGCGCGGCTGGCGATGGAAAAAGGCAAGGCCACCCCCACCATGAAGGTGAATGAGGGCTGGATCAGGTCGTGCAACGAGCAGCCCACCCACTCCACATGCGTTTGGTGATAGGCCAGAAACCGCCAAAACGCGCTGTCCGGGAAAAACTTATACACCCGCGCAAGATGCAGCACCTCAGCGACCATCAGGAACATCACGAATCCACGGTAGGTGTCCAGCGAGGTCAATCGCTGGCCGGGCAGGGGAGTAACGGGCGTGTCGTTCGTCATGGATTTTCTCGATTCGCAGGAGGGGATTATTCAGGCATTTTGTGGAAGAGATCTTTCAAACGGGGATACATTTCCTTGTAGTTTTCAAACCGCTCCGTATAGAGGCGGTGGAATTCCGGTTGGGGCACGAACGTTTTCTCGATCCGGGCCAATTGTTGCGCTGCTTCGCGGATGGAGGTATACACTCCGGTGGCCGAGCCCGCCAGGATGGCGCAGCCCAGGCAACCTGCTTCGGACACGGCCGGCACGGCAATGGGAATTCCCATGATGTCCGCTTTGATCTGCAACCAGTAGGGGGATTTCGCGCCTCCGCCGGTGGCCCGCAGGACGGTGACTTCGCCTCCGGCTTGCTTCAACAACTCGACGCACATCCGCATTTCCATGGTGATGCCTTCCAGGATCGCGCGGGTAATTTCGCCTTTGGTGGTGTCCAGCCGCAGGCCGAGTATCACGCCCTTGCTACGGGTATCGAAGTGGGGAACCCCGGTGGTGGTGAAATGGGGCAGCACCAGGAGTTTGGAAGGCTGGTCCGAGGCTTCTTCGGTGAGGATGTCGTACACATCCCGCCCGCTCTCCTTGGCCCGCCGCAGTTCGTCCTGCCCAAAGGTGTCGCGGTACCACCGGAACAGGCAACCGCCCGTGAAGTTATATACCAGCGAGATGAAGAGGCCGGGACAGGTATGGTGATACACGCAAATGTTATTGTTCAGCATTACGTCGTTGATGATGAACTCCGCGAAGGCCGGACCGATGCACTCCACCGTGCCGATGCCGTAGGCGGCGACGTTCGGTTCGGTCACCCCCGAGCCCAGCATTTGGCAGGGCTGGTCATGGCCGCCGGTCACCACTTTCACGCCTTTGGGCAAGCCCAGTTCGGCGGCGATGGCGTCCGGCACCGTGCCTAGCCAGGTGCCGGATGGCTTTAAGGTGGGCATGAGCGCGGGGTCGATGCCCGCGAACTCCAGAAATTCCTCCCGCCATGCTTTGTTGGGCACGTCGAAGAGCAACGTGCGGGCCGCCAGGGTGTAGTCGGTGGTGGGTTCCATGCCAAGGCGGTACATCACCAGATCCTCAAAACCCAGCAAGTGCTTGGTGCGTTTCATCACCTCCGGACGGTTTTCGTGCATCCATTGCAGCTTGAGAGCCGTGTACAAAGCCGCCAGCGGCTGCCCGGTGACCTCGAAGATATGGGTGCGCCCGAACCGCTCCTCCCATTGCGGGACGTATGGCTCGGTGCGGTTGTCGAAGCTCACCAGGGCGTTGTGGATGATTTCCCCCCGCTCGTCGACATACGAAACCGCTTCCCCTTGGCAGGAAACCGCCAGGGCGGTTATGGGATCCGCCTTCGTTTCGGAGGCCACCTTTTGGATGCAGGCCTTCACGTCTGCCCACACGCGGTTGCCGTCCAGCTCCGCCCAGCCGGGCTGGGGAGAATGCAGGGGGTATTCCCGGTAAGCCGACGCCAGGATGAGCCCCATTTCGTTGAACGCCACCGCCTTGCAACCCGTCGTTCCGACATCGATGCCCAACAAACTCACGGTGCTAACCTCCCGTTTCCATCAGCATAATGATTCCCTGCATTGTAGGGGGGGAAGGCCGGCCGGGGCAACCCTTCTATCCACTCTTGGCGGGAGAAAGAAGCGGGCGGTCGGGATGGAAACGGAAGCGGAGGATCGGTGAGATAAATGGTAAAAAAGGGTGGTCCAGGCAAGAGAAAAACCTGGCGGCTCATGGATCGTAGAGGGAAGAGGCCAAACCGGCGGTGGTCCCGGCACCGAAGATCATCGGCGACTGGGTTCATTGGCGGGAACCGTGCCTCGTCAGGTTTTTCGATCCGGCTTTTTCAAATCTTCGCGGCTTGTACTGTTCTTGTACTGTTTATGTATTCACAATTCGAACCTGCAGTATTACAATATGAATCAAAAAATACTCTCTTTCCTCACACCCCGGAAAGGAATGAGCCATGGGTTTGCAACAGGAACTCGGACTTCCCCGGCCGATCACCAACCGGGCCCATGAAGCGGTCATGAACATCGTGTTGACCGGCGAAATGCTGGCCAAGGAAGGGCAGCGGTTCCTGCGGCCGTTCGGCCTGACCGACTCGCAATTCAATGTTTTGATGCTGCTGAAATATCAAAACGGCGGGGAAGGGATTAATCAAACCGTTCTCGGGGAGCGCTTGCTGGTCAACCGGTCCAACGTCACCGGCCTCATCGACCGCCTGGAACAGGCGGGCTGGGTGCAGCGGTTTGCCGACCCGTCGGACCGGCGCGTCAACCGGATCAAAATCACCCGCGCCGGCCTTGCCGTGTTGGACAAGGCCGAGGAGAAATATTTCGCCCGCATCGCGGAGGTGATCGGCGTCCTTTCCGTGAAAAATCAGACCTTGATCTGCTCCCTCCTGGAAACCGTACGCCAGGCTCTCCGGCAAACCGCCTGATCCCGCCTTCCTCCCGCTCAAGTCCTTGGGGAAAAACGTCCTGGATGGCACGGGAATTTGTGTTAGAACATAAACAGTATATATCCATACATAATACACCCACAAATGATCTTGGGTATCGTGGCCGGGACAGCCGGCGGATCCGGAGAGGCAGCCATCCAGCCTTTTTCCCCTGGCCTGATTCAGTCCATAATAGCGCGATGGGAAGAGCGAGGTGCCGCCGATGAACCGTATGAAAGCGTTGCTGCTGCGTCAAGGATTCTTGCCGTACCTGGGGATGCAGTTTTTAGGCGCGCTGAACGACAATCTCTTCAAGGTCCTCGTCTCGCTGCTGGCCGTCAACGTGGCGATCCAGGCCGGCGGGGGAAGCGGCAGCCTGCCGTTGGTGGGTGTGGTGTTCATTCTTCCTTTCCTGCTGTTTTCGGGTTACGCGGGGCTGC
>Ga0067045_1030410_pt1 | contig 15388 bp, 6 predicted proteins | sample TerdegcTABiofilm_FD_59184 | JGI IMG/M metagenome (GOLD analysis project Ga0067045, IMG submission 59184) | Combined Assembly of (Gp0054472, Gp0054536) Wastewater bioreactor microbial communities from Singapore -Terephthalate degrading...
CGTGAACCGCACCGGTGGCTGGGGGTTCTACTTCCGCGCTGACCAGGTGGCCGGAGGCTTGGAGCCGTGGCACGTAATCGGCCCCTTCGACAACACTGACGGCAAGGGGTACACCACCGCGTACCCGCCCCAGAGGGAGATCAACTACGCGCGGACGTACCCGGGTATGAAAGACACCATCGCCGCCTGGCGACCGATGGAGCGGTTCGTTGACGGGCAGGTACATGACCTGCGGCCCCATTTCAAGCACGCCGACTGGGCTATCGCGTACCTGCACCGGGTCATCAACGCGAAGCGCGATGAGGAGATCACAGGGTACTTCGGCAGCGACGACGGCCTGGCAGTCTGGCTCAACGGGGAGAAGCTCATCGCCAAGGAGAAGGTCCCGCGCGGGCCTGCACCGGACCAGGACAAGGTGGTCTTGCGTCTGAAGAAGGGGCGCAACGACCTGCTCGTCAAGATCGTGAACCAGACCGGTGGCTGGGGCTTCTACTTCCACACGAAACCGGGTGGGGGAGACCCCGAGGAGAATGCGGTTCGCCGCCAGCGCATCGCCGGCATCTGGGACCGCGTCCGTGCAGATTTCACCTCCCCGGAAGACGTGCGCCAGATGAGGGACGAGAATGCGGACGGGATCTGGCCCGTCGGCTGGCACCCGAACGACTGGGCATCTCTGGCCAGGCGGTACCAGGACGCGACCCAGGCCCGCCTGGGTGCGGCCCGGCAGCTTCTGGACGGCCTGCGGCGCGATCTCGGGGAGGATGAGTGCGCGGCCGAGACCAAGGCCATGCTGTCCGTGATCTCCGCCCCACTTTCGAATCCTGACGCGGGCGCCGTTCAGGCGCTGCGCGCACCGTACCATCAGGCCGCGCGTATCCGGGACCTGTTCGCGGGACTGGCGAAGCTGGTGAGCACCGGGCTCGCGGTGGACGACCTGTCTGCGACCTATCCCGGCCAGTACCCGGGCGCCGAGTTCCGTACTGCTCTGGACGTCCTGCGCGGGCGGCGGACTGCACTCCTCGCGGACAAAGGCGGCGCGTACGGGCAGCCTGAGGCTGCGTCGGTCTCAGCATGGGAGGCGGAGATCGACGCCCTGCAACGCAAGGCGCTGATCGAAGCCAATCCGGTGCTGGATTTCGGCGAACTGCTGTTCATCACCCGCAGGCCCGGCGGCGGCAACCCCGGCCTGCCCCAGAACTGGCAGGGCAATTCCAGCATGCGCCGCAACGGCTGGGACACGGCGATCAGCGTCCTTTCGTCGGCGCGGGGCGAGGGCACGGTGCGCGCGGTTTTCCAGTCCCCCAGCGCCTTCGTGGGGGACCTGAACCTATCCTTCGACGCCACCCGGCTGCTGTTTTCCATGCCCGACGAGGCGAGGCGGATGACCTACCAGGTGTGGGAGATCGGCACGGACGGGAGCGGTCTGCGCCAGGTGAGCGTGGGTTCTGACGACGACTACGACAACTACGACGGCTGCTACCTGCCCGATGGCCGTATCATGTTCACTTCCACGCGCTGCTATCAGGCCGTGCCCTGTACCGGCGGCGACCACGTGGCGCTGATGTACCTGATGGATGCCGACGGTAGCAATGCCCGGCAGCTAACCTTCGACCAGGACCACAGCTGGGACCCCACTGTCCTGAACGACGGGCGGGTCATCTATACCCGATGGGAGTACAACGACACTCCGCACTACTTCAGCCGCATCCTGTTCTCGATGAACCCCGACGGGACCCGGCAGAGCGCCTTCTACGGGAGCAGCTCATTCTTCCCCAACACCATGATGTACCCGCGGCCCATTCCTGGCAGCGAGACGAAGATCGCGTGCATCCTGTCGGGGCACCACGGGAACCCGCGCATGGGCGAGGTCGCGATCATCGACACCGCGCAAGGCGAGCGCGAGGCTGAAGGCGTGGTGCGGATACTGCCCGAGCGCCACCGGAAGATCGAGCCGGTGATCGTGGACCAGTACGCGACCGGAAAGTGGCCCCAGTTCGTGCAGCCCTGGCCACTGTCGGACAAGTACTTCCTAGTCTCCTGCAAGCCCTCACCCGACGGCTGGTGGGGGCTGTACCTGTTGGATGTCTTCGACAACCTGGTGTCGATTCGCGTGGAGCCCGGCGCGGCGCTGATGGAGCCGATCCCACTGCGCCCGCGCGAGACGCCGCCGATCATCCCCGATGCGGTCGATCTCCGGCGCAAGGACGCGCTGGTCTATCTGTTCGACGTCTATCGTGGTGAAGGCCTGGACGGCGTGCCGCGCGGGAGCATCAAGAAGCTGCGGCTCATCGAACCGGTCTACAGGTACTGGGGCAATGGCGAGACCTACAGCACTTCCATCGATGGGACCTGGGACGTGAAGCGCATTTTGGGAACTGTGCCTGTGGAAGAGGACGGGTCCGCGTTCTTCCGGGTACCCGCAAACACGCCGATCATGGTCCAGCCCATCGACGGGCGGAACATGGCGCAGCAGCAGATGCGCAGCTGGTTCACGGCCATGCCCGGCGAAGTGCTGTCCTGCGTGGGCTGCCACGAGCGCCGGCGCGAAGTGCCCACACCCGGTGGCCGTGCGCGTGCCCAGGCGCGCCCACCTTCGGAGATTGAGCCCTGGCGCGGGCCGGCACGCGCCTTCTCCTTCGAGGCCGAAGTCCAGCCCGTCCTGGATCGCCACTGCGTGCGGTGCCACTCCAAAGGCGCGCTTGACCTGCGCCCCGCGGGAACTCCCGGAGCACGGGAAGCCCGGTTCAGCCCCGCGTATGACTCTCTGCACCCGTATGTCCGCCGGCCCGGTCTCGAGGCGACCATGCACGTGCTCCCGCCGCGTGAGTTCGAGGCGGGCACCAGCCAGCTTGTGCAGATGCTGGGCAAAGGGCACTTCGGGGTGAAACTCACCGAGGAGGACTGGGACCGGCTCATCACCTGGATCGACCTGAACGTTCCCTATGCATCCGACTGGCGCGAGGCGATTCCACCCGCGCCCGAGAACCTCATCAGGCGGCGCGAGGAGATCCGCGCACAGGATGCCTGGGCCGTGGCCCAGCGGGAAGCGGAGGTGCGGCCATGAAGCGCGCTCTGGCGGCCCTTGTCGTGTGCTGCGCCTGCCTGATCGCCTTGGCTGCTGACGAGGCGCCAGAGGGCTGGCCTTTCGACACCGCCGAAGCCCAGCGGCGCCAACAGGACTGCGCGGCGGGGCTCGGGACCGAAGTCACCCGCACGCTGACGCTGCCCGGTGGAGGCACGCTCACACTCGTCCTGATTCCGTCGGGCCGGTTCCTGATCGGCGCCCCGGACGGTGAGTCGTTGCTGGACCCCGACGAAGGTCCGCGCTTCGTCGCCGAAGTCCCCGGCCCGTTCTGGATGAGCCGGTGCGAGATCACGAATGCCCAGTACCGGCTGTTCAGGCCCGACCATTCCAGCGGCAACATTGACACATACTGGAAGGATCGCGTGGGCCCCGGCCCGTCACTCGACGGGGACGATCAGCCCGTTGTGCGCGTCTCCTGGCACGAAGCGAAAGCCTTCTGCGAGTGGCTGGGGCAGCAACTGGGCAAGACGGTGCGGCTGCCGACCGAACCGGAGTGGGAGTGGGCCTGTCGCGCGGGAACCGACAGCCGGTTCCATTGCGACCCGGCGGAGCTTGACAAGTATGCCAACCTCGCTGATGCCAGCCTGCGCTCCATCAAGCCGTGGGCACTGCGTGACAACGAACGCAATGACGGTGTGGCGGTCTCGGCGAGTGTTGGCCGCTATCTGCCCAACGCCTGGGGCCTGTGCGATATGCATGGGAACGTGGCCGAATGGTGCGAGAGTGTGTATCAACCGTATCCGCTGAACGTGACAAGTGAGTCTGACGCGACCGCTGACCCCGAAGCTCCCCGTGTCATCCGCGGCGGGTCGTGGGACGATCGCCCCCGCCGCACGCGCTCAGCATTCCGGCTGAGCTACCCGCCGTCGCAGAGGGTGTACAACGTGGGGTTCCGGGTTGTGGTGGAGGAGTGAGCCGGGCGATCGGGTGGCGCTGCGTCCCGAAGCAGTGTTCGTGACGCGAACACACTAAGCGGGGCTTGGTGTGTCGCCCGTAGATGGGTAGGGTCCCCGATCTCGCTCACTCCGCCGGGCCTGTCGCTCCCAGGACCTTCGCCTTCATCAGCGCGTAGCTTGCGTCCTCCCGGCTCAGCCAGGTGAGGCCGCGGCACTGTTCCCAGCCGCCCTCGCTCTCCGCGAGCGGCGACATGAGCACCCGGCTCTCCTCGGGGATCGCCACGTTCACCAGCGCCTCCAGCGGCTGCTCGCTCATCCCCTCGTGGCACTCATTGCACGCGCTCTTCACATGCTCGCGCAGGGCCGCCACGCCCTCCTCAGAGGGCTTGCGCCGCTCGGGCCTGCTGAATGAGTAGTCGCCGTAGTACTGGCCGTTGAGGTCCAGCCACTCGGCGATGCGCGTGAAGCTGTCCGGGTCGATTGGGGCCTTGCGGTGGTGCTCGTTGAGCAGGAACCGCGCGAGTTTCCCTGCATGCGAGCCATAGTCCATGATCTTGCTGATGTCGGTCTGCTCATTCCGGTGGGCCAGGGAGACCCAGCCCGGGCGCGTCACCAAGGCCTCGTATGACTGGCTGAACTGGCCCTTCGGCGTGCCCAGCAGGTTGAGGTCGCCCGCGTTCCGCTTGACCCCGTGACAGCGGATGCAGTAGCGGTCCAGCACCGGCTGGACTGAGCGCGCATAGCTGAAGCCACCGGCGTAGCGCGGGCCGACGGACGGCACAAGCTCCTTCACTTCCGAGGGGGCCAAGCGCTGGCCGCCATAGGCCAGAGAGCCCCTGGGCTCGTGGCACCCGGCACAACTCATGACCTCGCCGGGCTGCAGGTAGACCTGGCTGCGCATGCTGAAGACGGCCATGTTGTTCTCATCGAGAAGCTGGAAAAGCAGGGGCTCCTGCGCGGGTGCGCGGAACGCCACGGAACCATCCTCTTCGACCGGAACGGTCCCCACCACGCCCTTGGTGATCTCCTGGCTCACCCAACTGCGCTCCGGGACAGAAGCCGTGGGTTGCCCGATCATCCGCACCACGCGCAGGCGCTTAATGCTGCCGGGGATCAGCGGCTCCACGCAGTCGTAGACGTTCTGGATCAGGAAAGTACCGTCGGTGCGTCCAGGCTCCAGTGAGGACGAGAGCACCGGCGGGACCGGGCGCGGCTGGACCGGGATCGGGGAGAAGCAGGACATCTTCGGATCGCGGTAGATCAGCTCCCGGCCGCCGAGGGTGTCCACGAGGTAGATGCCGTAGGCCTCGGTCGCCTGCACATTGCCCTGTGAGACGAGCCGGTCAGGGCTGTAGGCTGCGAGATACAGGTCTTCGGAGAGCGGCCAGGGCTGACTATAGCTCCCGACGGGCCAGCCTTCGGTTTCGGGAAAGCTGGCGTCCGGGGTGATGCGTCGGACACCGTCAAGCCCGTCCTCACCGTGGCGGCGGTCGATGGTGATTATCGAGCCGGCAGTGTACGAATGGTGGGCCATCGCGGTGGCTGCGACCAGATCGGTCTCCGGGATCGGTTTCGCCTCGGCGATCATGCAGGGGTTTCGTGTTGAGTTGCCGTAGTAATGGGCCACCGCGGTACCATCAGGCCGGGTAGTCCACAGGCTCTGCAATACGGTGTCGTGGCGGTTGATGTAGTCCCACCGGGTGTAGACGATCAGTCCGCTGGGGAGCACCGCCGGGTCCCACTCGTTGGCTTCGCCATAGCTGAGGCGGGTGATGTTGCCCCCGTTGGCGTCGCAGCGGTACAGAACATACGAAGGGGTATAGCGCCCACCATGACATCGTCCGAAGCCCTGGTTGCGGGTGGAGACGAAGACGATGCCGCCATCCGGCAGGTAGCAGGGGTCGAAATCCTCGATGAGAACGGTGGTGCGGCCCATCCACCCTTGCAGCGGATCGACGCCCGGCACTCCAGTGAGTTGTCGAACCGCTCCCGAGACCAGGTCAAGCTCGTACAGGAAGAACTGCCGGGCATTGCGGTCCAGCACCGTGTGATCGCAGAAGCTGAACACCACGCGGCGACCGTCGTATGACAGGTCCGGATGCAAGACGGAGCCGACTGGGAGCTTGTCTGCGAGCAGCGGCACTGCCAGGGGCTGCGATCGCCAGGACTTGAGCAGCACAAGGCCGTCTCCCGGGCGGCTGTGGCGGCCCTCATACTGGTCCACCATGTGGCTATACAGGGGCGGCGGGCGCTTGGTGATAAGCAGGTCGCTGAAGTCCAGCAGCGGATGGGACACGATCATCTCGCGCCGCAGCCTGCGCACATCGAGGTATAGCGACTGCCAGTCAGTTCCGGGCTTTGCTTCAGCTACCCGGGCCTCGAGTAGCTTCAGCCGCTCCGCAAGGTCTGGCAGGGGTCTCGCGGCGGACACGAACTCCAGTGTCTTGCGTGCGAGCTCGAGAGCTTCACCGGCGGCGATGCGGAACAGCGCATCGTCTGCTCCCGCGCCGGCTTTCTTCGGCGGCGTGTATGACGACCAGGGGCTCGAGCTGCTTTGGGTCGCGGGCTGCTCCAGGGCGATGTTCAGATCAGGCTTGTCGGCGGCGAAGACCTCGACTTCATCCAGGTGCAGGTATTCGCGGCCGGGCAACTGCAGGCGCACGTAGCGGGCCTTCTGGCCCTCAAGCGGCACTTCCATGGGCTTGCCGTCTACCGCGCCGTGGAAGAGAACGCCTTGGTTCTGCCAGACCTGTCGCCAGTTCTCGCCATCGCTGGACAGGAGCATCATCAGCACGTTGTTGCGCGAGCCAGCGTCCTCGCGGTTGTACAGCAGCGCGCGGTGCAGGACGTACTCTCTGCCCAGGTCCACCTGCCACCAGGGCTTCTCCTCAAGCTGGGTGTGGAAGCCGGTGCCGCCGTCCTTGACACCATCCACAGCCCCGGGCGCGTCGTCATCGACAGACACGGAAGCGCCTGGAGTGGGCTTCTTCTGCCTCGCCTGGCGAATCCAGTCCAGTTCCACCAGCAGGTCATTGATCTCCAGGGGAAAGTCCCGGGCGATGCGCTGGATGAGGGTGTCGGGGCCCTGATCCACGGCGAACGCGAAGCCGGAGGGTCCCGCCCCATTGCAGACTTTCAGGAGCAGCTGGTTCTCGCCTTTGTTCAGCCTCAGGGTGAGGCGCTCGTCACCAAGTGTGCAGGCGCGCCCGACATTGTGTGCCAGCAATCTCTCTCCGTTAAGCCACACGATGATGGAGTCATCACTGCCCAGCAGGACCGGCAGTTCCTGTGCCTCCGGCGCGGTGATGGTGCGGTAGAGATAGACGGCGATCCAGTCGTCGTCGCCGAAAATGCGCAGGGAGTTCTCCTGGCCGTCGCGGAAGCGAGTGCCAAGTTGCCAGCGCACCGTCCTGCCGCCCTTGCCCTCGTAGGAGGCCTGCAGGTCGATGGCCTTCTCGGGCGGGTACTCGGCGTCGAACCCCCTGCCTTCGGGAGAGTCGAAGGGACCGATATAGTACCAGCGCCCGAACTCCGGGCCATTGCCCTCGGCCGACAGGGAGGCCCTCCAGGTCTCGCGGGCAGTATCGCACCGGACATACTCATAGGCCAGCGCCGGGGCGAGTTGCGCTGCGAGTATGAGAGCCGTGATGCTAGAGATCAGCGCGAATCGCGTGCTCTTCATTTGGCGGGATCACCCGTTTGTGTTGGTGGGTGTATCGGTCTCAGCGACTTGTGCCTCCCCCACCCGGCGTTCGGCCACCTGGCGAATCCAGTACAGTATCCCCCATCCTGCCGCCAGTGCAAGCGCCCCGTAGGCGAAGATGGCCAGCGACACGTGGATGTGAAGCCACAGCTTGTTCTGAAGGGCCGGCGGCAGCGCAGTGTGACCCTTGTGCGGGAAGTACAGGTACCCGTACATCGCAATCAACAGGGCCAGGGGCAGGCCGGCCGTGAGCGCCAGGCCCTGTCCCCGGAATGACGCAACCAGCGCGCACAACACGATCCCCCATACGAACCAGAGCGAGAAATCATATCCACTGGTGAAGGTGATTCGCCCGGCGTCCACCATGCGCATCACCAGTACCACCGACAGCGCCAGCAGACCGGCGAGAGCCGCCGTCTGGGCCGTCTTGCTTGACCCCGCAACGCCGCGCGCAAGGTTCCCGGCAGACAGCGCAAAGGCCACCAGGAACAGTACGAATGCCGCAGTGGTGAGCAGAGCTTCGGCGGTACTGACCCCGGAGAAACCTCCGAACAGCCGTCCTTCGGGCGAGGCGTGGGCCAGGCCGTACGAGTGAAGGCTCTGCAGGTAGTTCACGCCGGCATACGTGAACAGGACCGCCGCCAGCCCCAGCACCGCGAACCCCGCCGACGCCCCGCCACCCCAGTTCCTCTGCTTGCGCCCATGCAGGTACGCGGCGTATACGAGCCACGTGACCAATGACGCGGTCTCCTTTGGATCCCAACTCCACCAGCGCTGCCAGACGTACTGCGCCCAGACCGCCCCGGTGATGATGACCATTGTCAGCAGAGGGAATCCGAAGGCGATGGTGCGGTAGATGCTGCGGTCGATTTCGTCAAGCGGCGGCAGGCTGCGGCAGACGCGCGCCCACACGCCCCGAGAAGGTTGCGTCATGTGTCGCCTCCAGACGGATTGTCCATCATGTCACCGGCGCCCGGGAATGCCTCATGGAGGGCCGAACGAAGGCGGAGCATGTCCTCATTGTCGCGCCCCGGTCCGGTCGTGGCGAAAGAGACCGAGACGCCTTCTTCGCCCACTACGAGGCGCACCGTGGCCTGGCTTGTCCGGACATAGAAGACTAACATCATGCCCAGCAAGCAGCCCACAAAGCCTGTCCAGACCAGGGGCACTCCAGGGTCTCGCCGGATGCCCAGGCCCGACCAGGACAGAGCGCGCTCGAACGTGACCTCTCCGCCCGGTATCGGCGCCGACTGACCGGTGAAAATGGGTCGCAAGTCGCGGATATCGTGCTTCCCGTCTTCCGCGACTACGACCACGGACATACCCAGTGCCGGCTTTCCGAGAACCCCCGAACCCGTTCCTTCCACCCGGCCCTGGCGCTCGACGGCGTCCGGGACGAACCACCGGGCGACCAGCGCGGTCTTCCGGTCGGGCAGGATGACCGCGGCGTTGTCCTTCTGGAAGCGCCATTGCAGGCCCTGATCGTTCTCGCCCGCGGGTTCGAGAGGAAAGAAGACGGAGTACTTTTCGCCCTCGACGGTCACGGTCGCTTCGGCGCCGGCCATGCCCCAACTGGACTGGCTGATATAGAACCCACGGTACTTGAGTGGGTGGTTCACGCGGATGGTCCGGTGAAGCTTCTCCTGTCCGGATTCGAGCACAGACAGGTCGCTGTAGTAGTTCTCGATGCCGCCCGATTCGGGGTCGGGACGCACCTCAAAAGAGTTCAGGCGCAGATCGAAGGGCATGCGGTTGTCAGGGTCTTTGTAGGTCTCGCCCTCGACGACAACCGCCGTAGTGTCCACTGAGATCGCCGGCAGCGACCCAAGTAGAGCGCCCATGCCTATGAGGAAGATGGAGTAGTGGGTCAATGCCGGGCCCCAGGCCGCCCAGCGGAAGCGCGAGAGGTGAATCCAGCGCGCACCTTCGTGCTCTCCCAGGTCTCGCGCGGAATACCCGGCGCGCCTTGCAGCGCGGCCAATGGGTGCCAGCAGCTCATCACGGGACGGTGCGGTGAATGTTGTCGCTTGATCCTCGGCGAACCTTGATGCTGCAGCCTCCGCCGTGGGAATTCGCCACCGACCGGCGGACAGGCGCCAGAGCCTGCGTGTGCAGGCGACCAGACTGACCATCAGGATGCCGCCGATGAGCAGGAACCACCAGGACGAGAACACCCGATCCAGACCCAACAGGGGCACGAGGCGCCCGAAGAACCCGCCGTACCAATCCTGATAGAGTTCCGCAGGCTGCTTCTGGGGGATGACCGCGCCGGCCAGGCCTCCAACCGCGAGCGCCGCGAGGATGACCATCACGACACGCATTTCGCCCAGGCGCGACCAGACGAACCGCAGCAGCTGGCCAGCGGTGATCTCCGGGTTCGTCGGCGAGGGTCTGTTCGGCGAAGGGTCGGTCACGCGCCGCCTCCGGATCGGGTCCCGGGCAGCCTCCGGGTGCGCAGTGTTGCAGGAGAGCCGCCGGTTTTGCGGGAATATGCACAATGCCAGTTGGCCATCGGGCCTGCATTCACCTGCCCGGCCAGGAGACAACCAAATGCACCGTCGCTTTAGGTGTCGCGCGCTGTATCTTCTCTCTGGGTTCGTCTGTGGGCTCGGATCCGCTCAGACTTCCCCGGACTACGCCGCGAGTATCCGCGAGGACTGGGACTGGCAGGCGCGCGTCGGCGAAGTGCGCATCAACCCCAGTGGCGAGATACAGGGCGCGCCGACTTGGGCTGACGCAGCCGGTGGTGTGGACGGCGAGCGGACCGGCAGCTACGGTTTCCACACCACCAATTCGAAGAATCCCTGGTGGCAGGTGGATCTGGGCGAGAGTGTGCGGATCGGTCGCATCGTCGTTTATAACCGCAATGAAGACGGGCTCGAACAGCGGGCTTCGGGCATGCTGATCCTGGTCTCACAGGACGGGAGAGCCTGGCAGGAAGTGTTCCGGCACACCGGCGAGGCTTTCGGGGGCATCCGCGACGGGAAGCCGCTAACCGTGGATTTCGGCGAGAAGCCGGTCGAAGGCCGGTTCGTCCGCTGCGCGCTTGAGAAGCAGGGTTCATTCCATCTCGACGAAATTGAAGTATACCCCGCGGGAGAGCCGGACCGCAACGTCGCCCTGAACAGGCCCGCCGATCAAAGCAGCGCAGGCCGGTCGTCGCGCTACCACGACGATGCGCCCGTGGCTGGGGATCGGCGCTGGCCACTTGAGGGCATCGCGAGAGCGCTGGACCGCCAGGAGCGGCTGTTGTCCGCGCTTGCGAGACTGGACGGCGACAGGCGGGCGGGTCTCGCGGCGGAGTTAGGGGCCGCACGGAAGGACCTGGACGCACTGTCAGCGGCAACCGTCTCGCCACTTGCGCGTCGTGATCTCTATTACCGTGTGATGGATGTCGGCCGTCGCCTCGCGCTCACCAATCCGCTGCTCGATTTCGACTCTCTTGTCTTCGTGAAGCGCAGGCCCGGCGCGCTCGCGCATATGTGCGACCAGTTCTTCGGTAGCCTGGCCCGGCCCGGTGGGTCCCTGTGCGTGCTGGAGAACCTGCGGGGAAAGCCTGTGGTACGCGACATCATCGGCGATCGGCTGCCCCTCGGCACCTACCTCTCGCCGGACCTGTCATGGGACGGCCGGCGCATCGTGTTCGCCTATGCGAAGGGCGATGCGGCGCGCAAGCCCGTCTGGAACGGCTCTCCCGATCTGGCGTACCACATCTTCAGCGTGAACCTGGACGGGACGGACCTGCGGCAGATCACCGAGGGACGCTTCGACGACATCCACCCGCGCTGGCTGCCGGATGGGGACATCGTGTTCATCTCCACCCGGCGCGGAGGCGAGACCCGGTGCAGCGGCCGCCCGGTGCCGACCTACACACTGCACCGCATGACGGCTGACGGTTCGCAGATCACCCGACTCTCAGCGCATGAGACCCACGAATGGCATCCGGCGATTCTACCGGACGGCTCGCTGTTGTACACCCGCTGGGACTATGTGGACCGGCACACCAATATCTCGCACAGCCTGTGGAGCTGCCGACCCGACGGAACAGCTCCCATGGCGGTGTACGGCAACTACAACCATGAACGTAAGCCGTGGGGGCTCTGGTCGGCCCAACCTGTGCCGGGTTCTCAGAAGATCCTTGCGATTGCCGGCGCTCATCATGGCTATGCTGCGGGCTCGCTGGTCATGATCGACCCTTTGCTGGATTTCGATGGCGGTGACCCCGTGGAGCGCCTCTCGCCGGAGATCGCCTTTCCCGAAGCCGAGGGTTATCCGTACTCGGCTTTCGACACCCCCTGGCCGCTGAGCGAAGACTTCTACCTGGTTGCGTACAGCCCGGCCTGGTCCACCCATAGTGCGGAGCACCAGGTGACCACCGGCATCTATCTCGCGGACCGTTTCGGGAACCGTATCCTCTTGTACCGCGACCCGCTATGGCCGTCGCAGGGAGCGATTCCGGTGCGTCCGAGGGTGAGGCCCGAGGTGTATCCTTTCGACGCGGAGACGGGCGCCAAGACCGGACGGTTCCTCGTGGCGAACGTGCGCGCCAGTGGGCAGGCCTTCCCCGATGTGCCCATCAAGGGCCTGCGGGTCGTCCAGATTCTGCCGAAGACCACCTATGCCGCGGATCAGCCGAAGGTGAGCGTGGCACGGCAGATCTCGGCGCGCGTTGTGGTGGGGGAGGTCCCGGTTGAGGAGGACGGGTCGGCGTATTTCGAGGCCCCGGCCGGGGTGCCCGTGTACTTCCAGGCCCTGGATGAGAACCGCATGGCAGTCCAGACCATGCGCAGCATCACTTACCTGCAGCCCGGCGAAGTGCGGTCCTGCGTAGGCTGCCACGAACCGAGACAGTCGGCGGTGGCAGTGCAGCGTCCGCGGGCGGCAGTGCGGGAAGCGTCGGTTCCAGTGCCCGGTCCGGAGGGTACCCGGCCGTTCTCCTACATGCGCCTGGTGCAGCCGGTGCTGGACCGCCACTGCACCCGCTGTCACGGACCCGATGGCAAGGCGGCAAAACTGCCGCTGACTGGGGAGTTTGCGTCACAGAAGGCCGCATTCACGCGCTCCTACGAAACCCTCGCTCGCAAGAGCCTGGTGCCGTGGTTCGACAGTGTCAATGGTGGCGAGTGGATCCCCCAGAGCACCCCCGGCAGGCTGGGCGCACGGGCGAGCAAGCTCATCGGCATGCTGCGCGAGGGGCATGAGGGCGTGAAGCTGCCCGCCGGTGACCTGTACCGGCTGTCGCTGTGGGTCGACCTGAACGTGCCCTTCTACGGGAGTTACGAGCCAGAGCACGTGGCGGCGCAGCGCGCCGGCCATGACCCCCCGTTGGAGGATATGCTGCAGTAGTGTCGGGCTGGGAAGAACCGTACTGGTGCCCGGATGGATGAAGCCGGGGACAGGCACCGCGTTTGGCAGACGACAGGCAAACGCGGTGCCAGGCCCCCAATGGGCGTCGGACGCTCGGGGAATGCCCCCGGCCCTTTACCGCCTCAGTTCGAACACGTCAACCTGGTCGCCATAGAACTGAGGAACGAACAGCCGGTTGTTTGCACGATCCAGCCCGATATCAGCGGCGGAGTCTACGTCGGCCAGGGTGCGGGCCTGCAGGTGATCGGCGGAGATCAGCCAGACCTTGTTCCCCAGGAAATCGGAGACGATTATCTCACCGGTATCCAGCACTTCGATGCCGTCCAGCGCCGTGAAATGCTGGGCAAGGCCGAATGGCTGCGGGGCCTTCACGCCCGCCGGATCCAGTTCGTACACTTCGTGGTCATCCCAGCTGACTGCGTACATGCGGCTCTTGTGGAAGGTAATCCCGTTGATGACCGGGACGCCTTTCATCCAGCGCACGTGCCGGGTCGGCGGGTCAATGCGCACCACCATGCCCCGGCCGGTGTCCGATGCCCAGACGGCTTTTCCGTCGGTGGCGAGGTCATTGAGGCGCTGGGCTTCGGGCACTTTGATGGTTGCAGTGGACTCAGGGTCATCGAGCGAGAAGACCTGCACCTGGTCAATGTCCGCGCAGTAGAGGAACCCATTGAGCACGCACATGCCCTTGGGTGCTCCGAGTGGGGTGTCCTTCGTGCGCTCGCGCCATTTGAGGGTCTCGATGGAGCCGTCGGCGTTGAGTCGGGAGATGAAGCCGACGTTGTCATTCTCCCATCCGGGCCCCACGATGTTGGAGACGTATGCGTACCCCGTGTCCGGATCGTGGCAGACGCTTTCGGGCACCATCATGCCCTTGATGGACAGGATGAGAGCGGCGATGAGGGCCTTCTCAAGCATGGTCATCTCTCCAATCATCGATGGCGAACCCTGCGGTCGCCCCCCGTGCCTTTCGCCGGCCTACCACCGCCTTCCTTCATTCCGTGAAGGTTGAAATGTCGGCCGAGAGGAATCCAGAACCGCACGGGCGCAACATCCGATCCCCCGCCCGTGGACAGGAGCGACCAGCCATGCCTGACACCCCGCGCCGCCCCAATGTGGTGCTGGTGATTACTGACGACCAGGGCTACGGAGACCTGGGCTGCCACGGCAACCCGATCATTCAGACGCCCAACATCGACGCTATGCACTCCGAAAGCCTTCGGTTCACCAACTTCCACGTGGGCCCGACCTGCGCACCCACACGCGCCGGGCTCATGACCGGGCGCTACTGCAACTGCACCGGCGTGTGGCACACCATCGGCGGCCGGTCGCTCCTGCGGAAGGACGAGATCACCCTGGGAGATGTGTTCCGCGCGGGCGGGTATCGCACCGGGATGTTCGGCAAATGGCACCTGGGCGACAACTACCCGTTCCGGCCCCACGACCGGGGCTTCGACGAGGCGCTCTACCACGGTGGCGGCGGCGTGAGCCAGACCAATGACTGGTGGGGCAACGACTACTTCGATGACACCTACCTGCGCAATGGTGAGCCAGAGACGTTCGCGGGTTACTGCACCGACGTGTGGTTCTCGCAGGCAATGGACTTCATCGACCGCAATCGCAATGAGCCGTTCTTCTGCTATCTGTCCACGAACGCTCCTCACAGCCCGCACAATGTCCCTGAGCGGTACGCGCGACTGTACGAGGGGCTGCCGTACGAGCGTGATCGGTTCTACGGGATGATCACGAATATCGACGACAACATGGCCCGGTTGCGGGCACACCTGCGGGAATTGCGCCTCGAACGTGACACGATCCTGATCTTCATGACCGACAACGGCACCGCGAACGGGTGCCGCTTGGATCGCAACGGATTTGTGGTTGATGGCTACAATGCGGGCATGCGCGGCGTAAAGGGGTGGGAGTACGACGGCGGGCACCGGGTGGTCTTCTTCCTGCACTGGCCGGGCGGAGGGCTGAATCAGGGGCGAGACATCACCGACCTCACCGGGAACATTGACGTCATGCCCACCCTCGCGGACCTGTGCGGTATCCCGGGCCCGCACCCCGACAATGTTCACGGGATCAGCCTCGCGCCGCTCCTGCGAGGCGAGCAGCACAGCCTGCCAGAGCGCACCATCGTGACCGATTCCCAGCGCGTCGAAAGCCCCATCAAGTGGAAGCAGAGCGCAACCATGACCCAGCGCTGGCGGCTGGTCAACGGCACGCAACTGTTCGACATCCAGGCCGACCCGGGGCAGCGAAACGATGTTGCGGCGGATCACCCGGACGTCGTGGAGCAACTGCGCTGCGAGTACGAGAAATGGTGGGAGACCG
>Ga0067045_1030413_pt1 | contig 15387 bp, 10 predicted proteins | sample TerdegcTABiofilm_FD_59184 | JGI IMG/M metagenome (GOLD analysis project Ga0067045, IMG submission 59184) | Combined Assembly of (Gp0054472, Gp0054536) Wastewater bioreactor microbial communities from Singapore -Terephthalate degrading...
TATCTACACAGCCCTGAATAAGACACCACCCCTTTTCCGGGTAATGCCCAATACCGCCATTGCCATAGGCCAATCCATGTCCCTTATCTCCTCCTTCAATGCCACAGAGGAGCAGAGGGAGACGGTAAACAGGATCTTTTCCCAGCTGGGGCAGGTTCTCTTCATAGCCGAGGATCTGATGGCTGCAGCCACGGTTCTTTCCGGTTGCGGGATAGCCTATGCCTTAAGGTTTATCCGGGCGGTTATCCAGGGAGGTATAGAGATAGGGTTCAATGCCGATGATGCCAAGATAATAGCAGCGCAGATTGCCAAGGGAGCAGCGGAGCTTATCTTAAGGCACGGGACCCACCCGGAATCGGAGATTGATAAGGTAACTACCCCCAAGGGAGTAACCATCACCGGGCTTAACGAGATGGAGCATGCAGGGTTCAGCAGTGCCATAATCCGGGGAATCCTCGCATCCTACAATAAGATAGGCAGATAACAACAGGAGTTTGAAACATGATGGAGAAGGAAAGGGACGAGATTATTCAGGCCTGCCTAGACAGAAAGGCATTGGAGGCGAAATTCATTGACCCGAGAACCATAAAGGTGGCGGAGTGGGTAAGATTGAAATGCCAGTTCGGGTGCGGGAAATACGGTAAATGCTACTGCTGCCCCCCTCATTCTCCGGTTCCCGAAACCACAAGAAGGATTATATCCGATTATACCCTAGCCCTGCTGATCCATTTTAATGGGTATGTAATGGTAACCCAGACTGTGGTGGATCTGGAGAGGGATCTTTTCCTGAGGAATTATTACAAAGCCCTTGGGTTTGGAGCAGGCCCCTGCAATCTCTGCAAATCCTGTCCCGATACAGGGTGTAATTTCCCTAAAAAGGTCCGGCCTTCCATGGAGGGCTGCGGTATAGATGTCTATGAAACGGCAAGGTCAAACGGCTTTCCCATAGATGTTCTGCGAACCAGGGAGGAAGGGGAGAACTGTTACGGACTGATTCTTATAGAATAAATAGAGATGCAATTACTTAAGTCCCTTCCATAAACCGATTCATTCTTTTTTTATAAATCCGATATTTGGAATATGGAATCCTCTTTTGTTACCTCTCAGTATACTGAAAGGGTTTTAAAAAAACAGGAAATAATAAACCGGCTGAATTACCTTAATTTTTCCGAAGATACCTTAATCCTCCGGTTCATCCATAATAAATTAGGAGCAGTACTTGACCTTCCCGCAAAACCGGATCCCTGCGGAGAGGATTCCCTTTTCTGCTGCTGGATCACACCCTTGGATTCCGGTTTATCTCTGGATTCCTATACCTGCCGGGAACTGCGGTTCGATGATGGTCTGGATCTTGTAATCTTTACTGCAGAATCTCCTAGAGTGTCTGCCGAAGGAATAGAAGTTCTTTTACCGGAAAAGGCAAAGGTGTGTAAGAACAGAAGAATCCGAAGATACAAAACCCCAGGAATCGGCGTTAAGATGATTCAGAAGGGGGTAATCTTTCCGGGAAGTCTCGTTGATTTTACCCCGGAGGCTTTTTTAGTTACCCTGGACCGACTTTCGGAGCAGTCCCACCTTTGGTTGAATCCCAAAGAACCGGTTACCCTCCTTATGGAGCAGGGTGGGAAACAGCTCTTTTCCTGCGACTCTGTTATAACTGCCTGGAGAGAAGAGGGGGCTGAGAAGCACATTCTTTTAAGTCCCAAGGAAAAGAGTATTGTCCGGCTTAAAGCAAAAAACCACCGCAGCCATAGGCAAAGGCTTAATCCGCCGCCCTCGGTGCGGTTTATCCATCCCTTAACAGGGAAGGAGATGCTCTATACCCTTTCCGATGTGTCCGGTTCAGGCTTCTCTGTAGAGGAATGGGAGGAGGAGTCTCTGCTTTTGCCGGGAATGGTAATCCCTACGGTTTCCATAGAGCTTGCCGGCACCAGGATCGCCCGGTGTAAAGCCCAAGTATTGTACAGGAATCCGGTGCCGGAAGAGGAGAGGAGCAGGCTTTTCCGCTGCGGTTTTGTTATTCTCGAGATCCCTCTCCAAGAACAACCCCGGTTTTCCTCTCTCCTTCATCAGGCTGCCGACGAAAGGATACTTCTAAATGATTCCCTGGATCTGGAAAAACTGTGGAGATTCTTTTTTGAATCGGGATTCCTCTATTCCTCCAAGTATTCCGCTCTAAAGGAGAAAAGAGAAGAGTTTAAAAACACCTACCGCAGGCTGTATCTTGAAAGTCCCTCCATTGCCAGGAATTTTCTTTATCAGGAGTACGGCAGGATCTGTGCCCATCTTTCCATGCTCAGGTTCTACTCCAGGTCCTGGCTCCTGCAGCATCATGCCGCTGGGGGGGGCTGCAATCCCCTGGCGGGAGTAGATGTTCTGGATCATGTAACCAATTACATAAATGAATCCCATTCCCTGGCTTCCGCCAACATGGATTATCTCCTCTGCTACTTCAGACCGGAAAACAAATTTCCAAACAAGGTTTTCGGTGGTGTGGCGAGGGATATAAATAACCCGAAGGCTGCCTCTTTAGATACCTTTGCCTATGCAACCTTCTCCTCCCTGGAAGGGGAACTTGCAGAAGAGGGGTCTTTTCTTTTATCCCCAGCCGGGGATCTGGATCTTTTGGAATTTGAAAGTTTCTACGAAGGGATCTCCGGCGGACTCCTTGCCCAAGCCATGGATCTTAAGGCCCCGCGCCGGGAGGAGGAATCCCTGAACAGAGAATATAAAGAGCTGGGTTTCTTCAGAGAAAGGGAGGTTTTCACTCTAAGGATTGAGGGATGCCTGAAGGCTCTGATAACTGTATCCCGTTCCGATCTGGGGCTTAATCTTTCCAATCTTACCAACTGTATTCATCTTTTTTTGGTGGACAGCGAGGGGGTGAGCAGGAAGATCCTGGATATGGTTCTTTCTCAATTAATGAAACATTTTTACAGCAATACTGTTCCTTTGCTGGTTTATCCTGCCGAGGCTGCCGATACTCTAAACATCCCTGTTGAAAAGCTGTATACTCTTTGGATAATCGATACTCAGAATGAGCAGGGATACTTCAATTCCCTAAGGAACACTTTCAAAAGGCGGCGCTATGAGTGATCTGGCAGAGGACCCCCCCCTCTACAACAGCAATATAATCAACACCTATATAAAGATGCTCAAGGTGCGGTACACCTTTGTGAATGTAGCAGAGCTTCTCTCCTACGCAGATATGGAACCCTACCAGGTGGAAGATGAGGGACACTGGTTTACCCAAAGACAGGTGGACCGATTTTATGAAGCCCTGGTTCGGGCTACTGGTAATGACAAAATAGCCAGAGAGGCGGGGCAGTACGCCGCTTCTCCCGATGCCATAGGCGGAAAGATGCGCTTCCTTATGGGTTTTGTCGGTCCTTCCCTGGTTTTTGAGATGCTGGACAAGATTACCGGCCGGTTTACCCGATCTACAGTCTATTCCTCGAAAAAGAGGTCGAGAAATGAAATAGAGATAACCGTTACCCCCCAACCTGGGGTAAAAGAGAAGCCTTACCAGTGTCAGAACAGAATCGGTTACTTCGAAGCCATAGTTAAGGCCTTTAATTACAAGCTTCTCCAGGTGGAGCATTCGGAGTGCATGTTTGAGGGGGGTAAGGTTTGCAGGTATCATGTCTCCTGGCGGGAATCCCCCGCAATCTATTTCAAGAAGATTCGGAATCTCGGATTGATCATTTCCGCTCTCTACTTTTCCTTTGCCAGGGTCTTTTTCCCCACAACGACTTTTATATATGCCGCTCCTGCTGTTTTGGCAATCCTTTTTGTCTTAACCCTATTTTGCGAGTATCTTGAAAGAAAGGATACCAAATCGATCCTGGAGAATCTCCGCTCCTCAACGGACAACCTTCTGGAACAGATCAGTGTTAATTACGATCATGCCCTGATGGTTAATGAGATAGGTCATATAATAAGCAAGCATGTTCAGACCGATTCCCTTCTTTCCGGGGTAATAGAAATTCTTAAGAAATGGCTGGATTACGACCGGGGCGCTATCTTCCTGGCAAATCAGGACAGGACAAGGCTTGAGTTTGTTACAGGCTACGGGTACAGCGAAAAACTGCTGCCACTGGTGGAGAAGGCCTATTTCAACCTTGATAAACCGGAAAGTCGGGGCGCCTTTGTGCTCTGCTTTCGGGAAAAGAGACCCTTTCTGGTAAACGATGTTTCCGAGATCTCCGATTCCCTGTCCCCCCGCAGTCTGGAATTCGCCCGGCTTACAGGGTCAAAATCCTTTATCTGCTGCCCCATCCTTTATGAGGATACGAGCCTTGGAATTCTTGCCGTGGACAATATCCAGACAAAACGCCCCCTTCTGCAGAGCGATATCAATCTTCTTATGGGGATTGCGCCGGAGATAGGGATAAGCATAAGAAATGTATCCCTTATGGAAGCCCGGGACAGACAGTTCCGCTCCCTTCTCAAAGTGCTTGCAGCCAGTATCGATGCCCGGGATTTCCTTACCGCCGGCCATTCGGAAAAGGTAACGGAGTATGCCACTGCTATCTGCCGGGAGATGGGATTAAGCAGGGATTTTACTGAGGTTGTCAGGGTTGCCTCCTTACTCCATGATTACGGGAAGATCGGCATCCAGGATGCGGTTCTAAAAAAGGCCGGACCCTTAACTTTAGAGGAGAGGGAGGAGATAAAGACCCATGCAGTTAAAACCGAGGGGATCCTGGACAGGATAGAGTTTGAGGGAAACTACAGGGATGTTCCCCGCATCGCCGGGGCGCATCACGAAAGAATAGACGGAACAGGGTATCCCAAGGGCCTCAAGGGGATGCAGATCCCGCTGGGTTCCCGGATAATCGCTGTGGCGGATTTTTTTGAGGCCATAACCTCGAAACGTCACTACCGTGATCCTATGCCTAGGGAGGAGGCCCTAGAGGTCCTTCTTGCCGCGGCAGGGGACCATCTGGATGAGGAAGTAGTTAAAGCCTTTATGGGTTATCTCAGGACAAAGGAAGCCTTCCGGCGGTCTGAGCTTTATTCCCCCAACAGGCAATAACCGGGGTATAGGAAAACCTTCTGGGATCCTTCAGGAACTCCTTAAAATCGGTAATAAACTCCTCTGCAGAACTGTACCCTGGCAGGGAGACATCAAGCCTCTCCGCTAAAACCTCTATCTTTTTTGCCCAGTTAAATTCATCACAGCTGCTCATCTCTCCATAGATGAGGTGATGAGACTGAAGATCCGCCTTTATATTAGTGTAACCCAGATCGTAGAGATACGAGTACAATTTTCTTCCTGCATAGGGGTCGAAATTCATCCTTCTTTGCAGGAGATCCATTACCCTGTTAAGGGCAGATTCCATCTTTTCCGGCATCCTATAATGGCTCAGGCAGTTGTAATCCAGGTCCACAAGGCAAAGAACCCCGCCGGATTTAAGAAGGCTGTCAAGATTCTTTACAATCTCAAAAGCCTCGGTCTTGAAATACTCCAGGGTAAATCTTGCCCAGATAAAATCAAAGCTTTCCGGGGTATCGAAAGGTTCAAGAATATTCTTTACTCTAAAAGAGATCCCCCTTTTCCCATAGGTATGCTCGGCATAAGTTATCCTTTCCTGGGAGGCATCAAATCCAATGACCTCACCTCCTGGTTCGACCAGGGAATAGAGAATTTCCGAGGTTTTTCCGGTTCCGCAGAGTATATCGGCAACCTTCATGCCTGGGTTAAGCCCGGCGAGGCGGCAGATCCTTATTACCGGTTCAGCCTCTGTTTTCATCTCCAGTCTTGTAATCTCCTCCGGTCCTTCCATAAGATACCTATTGTACACCTAAGCTGCTCCTCTTTTAAAATTAAACAATTAAACCCTTTAACCCGGTTCCGGTATTTTTAAGATCACCGGAAGGATCAGGGTTTTAATCTTCCTGAAGATCCAGTTTTCTCGCGGATCGATATTAAGTTAACACAGAGTCTCCCTTTTTGTAATCCTGTTTTTTTATTTTATGGGAAAATATTGAACAGCCGTCGCCTTTGTGTTAGTAATTGAGAGGGGTCTAAAGGGCTGTACCTTGTGACCCTGGAATGTAATCTTGGCAGGGCGGTGAGGGAGGAGAGAAACATCCCCTGGGGTTTTGACCCGTGCAGCACTCTCGACCTTTCGACTGTTCTCTGATACAAGGGATTAAAATATCCGCCGGATTTCGTCTCTTTTGAGGAAATTAAATGAAGATACGAAGTTTTGAGTTCAATCTGCGGGAACTTGCCGGTTCGCTGGGGGATTTCGGTACCCTTCTTCCCCTGGCCATCGGCTACATCACAGTCTGCGGAATTGATCCTGCCGGGCTTCTGGTGATGATGGGTCTTGCGAATATTGTTACAGGGCTAATCTACCGCCTTCCCATGCCGATTGAACCAATGAAGGTTCTGGCTGTAGTGGCCATTGCCCAGGCCTGGACACCCGAAAAGGTCTATGCCTCGGGAATAGTAATGGGAATTGTGTGGCTCCTCATGGGTGCAACAGGAGCCATGGACTATGTTTCCAGGAAAACCCCCCGCAGCGTAATCCGGGGGATACAGCTCTCCCTAGGGGCGCTTCTGGCAGTACAGGGTGTGCGGATGATCTCATCCTGGTGGTGGCTGGGAGCTGCCTCGGTACTGGTAGTGCTCCTTCTCCGGAAAAGCCGCTATGCCCCGGCCTCCATTGTCCTTGTTGTTGGTGGAATTCTTATCATGTATATCCAGGGCTGGCCTGCGGGGCTTAAGGGTCTTTCCCTCTCTCTTCCTGTGCTCTCCTGGATAGATCCCGCCCTTCTCTGGCCTGCCTTCCGGGATGCAGGGCTGGCGCAGATTCCACTGACTGCCACAAATGCTGTGATAGCCACCTCTGTGCTGATTACCGAGTATTGGCCGGACAGGAGGGTGAGCAACCGCCAATTGGCCATCAATATGGGCATCATGAATATTATCCTCCCCTTTGCCGGCGGTATGCCCCTGTGCCACGGAGCTGGCGGTCTTGCCGGCCAGTACTACTTTGGAGCCCGCACAGGCGGGGCAAACATAATAGAAGGGACCATCGAAATTGCCCTTGGCCTCTTCCTTGCGGGAAGCATAGCCGCTGTTTTTGCCGCCTTCCCAACAGCCATTGTCGGTGCAATGATGCTGATGGTGGGAATCGAGATGGCTAAATTTTCCAGGGACCTCCGTCCGAACCGTCAACTCCTGCCGGTTATAACCACTGCGGCCGGTTCTCTTCTCTTTAATATGGCCGTAGGTTTTGCCGCAGGAATAATTACTCATTATCTGATAGTTAAAATGCTGATGGATAGGTTTTATCCGGAAAACAAGGTGTAGTGACAAGTTATCTGCTAAATAGAATTGCTAAAAGGATCATGACAGTTATTATGATGAATACAAGGCATCCTGATCTTTTCTTTTCTGTAGGAATAATATTTTCCTGCGGAGCTTCTCTTAATCTTTTTAGGAGTTCGGCATTGCTTGGAGTCGAAGAGGCTGAAGTTAAAGATGAAGTTGATATAGTCGAAGCGGCTATTCCCCCTAGAATCTCCTGGTTGGATTGTTGCTGCTTTATTAGTGATCTATGAATTTGATCTATCTTCGTTATTTCACCCAAACGGTAAAGGGCGGTATCCTGGTTGATGAAACGGAGCTGGCTGCTATCGGAAATGGTAATGGAGCAGGATTTTACACCGTATTTATTTGTATAGGGCTCATCTATCAATCCTATAGCGCTGACCCATGATCCTTTCCAGGATGAGTCAGGCTCCTCATCCAGATTGTCCAAACCCTCAGACCAGATTACTAGGCGGAAGGATCCAGATTTATAATCACCAAAATTGATAAAAGCATAGGGATCCCCATATTTAGTGTAACCTTGGTGGATACCAGTTATCTGGCCTATTATTTCTATCATACTGCCTACATGAAACTTTATTTCATCCTTTTGGCTAGCTGAGATTACAGGATAAGCTCCCTGGTAAACTGATTCCCATTTATCTTGAACGGGTTGTACAACTCTTCTTTTAGGCTTTGCCATGGGTGTATCAATAGCTGCTTTGCATAATCTGTAAAATTCTGTAGGAGTTGGAACTTCTTCGACAGGTCCCATACAGATCTGGGAAAATACTTCTGCTTTAGCCCTAAACCTTTCATCTTCAGAAAGTTCAATTAAAAGGGGGGAGTTTTCTGGAAAAAGGAAATCATCCCGTGTAAAAAGGATGTTCTCTCCTGTGGAATATTCATCATACAAATCCGGCCTAACCTCGATTATTGATAGGCCGAAATCCATAACAAGGAGAGAAAAACGGTCTGTAATTTCTGGGGAAATGTAAGATTGACGTTCTGGGTGTTGAAAATCAGGGTGTCCCTGTTCGGCCGAAGGTAATAAGCTTTCATCGAATAACCGTAGGCCATCGTAATCAATAAGTTTTAATGTTCCGTCCTCTTTAACAAGGATATTCCCGGTTTGAAGGTCTCCATGAGCAATACCCGCCTTTTCCAGGGATTTCCCAAGGGAATCTAGCCTGCTTCTAAGACGACTTACTGTTAAAGAGTTTTCCCTATTGTGTTCCAGCCAAATTCCAAGGGTATGACCTTCTACCCAGTCCATCACAACCGCTGGAATATTCTGACTTCCAAACCGGATACATTCAGGTATCCATTCTGCATCTACGAAATATTCTGCAATTTCAGAATTGATTTTAACCATCTCTTTGAGACGGTTAAGAACAGAAGTAACTCGGAGATCCCTCTCTGGCATGGATTCAGTGAAACACCGGACAACCCTTCTCTTGCCTTGAGCATTGGTAACCTTATATATCAGGGCAAATCCCCCAGATACCGGTTGTGGAAGCCCGAAAGCATTTGTACTAACAGTAATATTTCGCAGATAATCGGGAATCAGACTTTCGACAGGGTTGAGAAAAGCCCTGTTATAATCGGCAAGGTGTGGCCAGGAAGAGATTAAAGCAGCCATATCAAAGTGTAATCGTCCTCTTTCATTCTGCCAGTTGAGATCTCTTCTGCCGCCCAGAATTGGAATTCTTTTTTTAAGCAACGGAAGAGGAAACGAAGGAGATACCCTAGAGAGTCGGGTGGTTCGGAAAGGATTCGGAATGCCAGAGCATCAGTTACCAGTAATAATGATGGTCTTCGGAGTAAGGCAAGGGAGATAGTGCAGGTTTGAAATAGCGGTTCTTCCCTCTGGTCTCCTATCAGGATAGGGGTAGAAGTAAAATTGGATGGATTTTTTATGGGGAAAGAATGGTGTAAAACAAATCCGTCCAGGATAAACAGACAGGTGTCTCCAACAGCGGCTGTGCTTAAGATTCTTCCGGAGAAACTCGGTTGAACCCATAGTGCTGTAGACCAGGAGCCTCGACTTTCGGCATAAGGCTTCATCCAACCTGGTAGTGAAGAGGCTTGCTTACTCATGCTTTTCCGTGCCCGATGTATTGCTGCATAACCTGGGCCTAGAAGGGCCAAAGACTGTGCAAGGGATTGCGCCCAAACGTTAGCAGCCCAGCTTTCACTGGCTCCATCGCACAGTGCAAAACTTTTCCCATCGGGTGAAACAGCCCACCGGTCTTCTCCCGATCCACTATGCGCAGGATGCTCGATAATTTTCCTAACTGTGAAAGTCCGGGGAACCATCCTGTGCATTAGGTTATTCTCCCGGGCCGGGTGCCCAGATCGAAGAAACGAGTCATCATGGTAGAACCTGCTCCATAGGCAAAGAATCGGGAATTTGGTTTCAAGGGAAACCCCATATTCTTTGCTGTGTTGTATAGATGGGGAGGAAAGGAGCTGGATATTTTGAACAGCAGGGAACCATATTCATTTAGCCCTGTGGTTGAATCGGGAAATACAATCTCGTCTTTGGAATCAGAACTGATGTGCAGATTGAAAAGCAGAATAGGACCGTCGTCGGTATGTATCTGCCGAAGGACTTCCGCTGCCCTTGTTGGGTCTCCATCAGTAGACTCGCCATCGGAAACGGTAATAACTGTTGGTGGATAGGAACTCATATGCTCATCACACCAGCTTGCCGCTAAGGTACAAGCGCGTTCGAAGGCAGAACGCAGGGGAGTGTTTCCATTAGCTTGGGGTTTAATCCATATTGGAAGGGGGGTACCGTTTTTATCTTTTGAATATTCAACCGGATGCTTAGCAAGTTGTGAAATGGGAACCCATTCCGCCTTTCCCGGCAACAGGCTTTCTACCTGAGCATCTTTGAAACCAAAACAGGCAACATGGAAGTAGTCCCGTATTCCATCAGCCCGGGCACAGCGTATACAGAGCTCTTGAATGGTTTGGTTGGTGGTTTCTGCCAGATGTTTGGATTTCTTTAAGCCAGGAGAAAAATCATAGTCCATGGAGCTGGACATATCCAGAAGAATGATAATCAAGGTTGGATTCTTTCTGCTGATCGCTGCGCTGTATTGTCCCCGGATTCTAGGTCTGTCGGGTTTAATTATCTTGGCTTTCAACTCTTCCGGTTCTTCATCAACAGACATCTCTTCAGCATTTATGTAAGAGATATCTTCCATGTTTTCCTCGGAGGAATTGTTTCTAGTCTCAACAGTTTGATCCTGCTCAATATCATTTTTATCTGAAGGTGAGCTTAAGGAGATTTCTATTTTTTTATGCTGAATTAAAGGTGATGAATCGGGGGAGGTCGCAGAGCACCTTAGATCCGAGAGCCCCTGGTTGACAAGGATTGCCATATTTTCTGCTAAAGCGTCGAAGTCTAGGCTCTCATCCTCCATCAACTCTGTATCGGAATTGATTGCTTCGATCTGTCTGTCCGAGTCCATCATGCCGGATATGATTTCTTCTAAAATATCCTGCTTTATTCTAGTGCCAGCCAGAAGGGCCAGGATATGATCGCTAGGACCCGGGTCATCCATATTTACAGCTTGTTGCATTTCAAGCTGTTTTGAGAGTTTTTCAATTTCAACGAGGCTTTCGGCTACCCGTGAATCAACCTTTGATACCTCCTCTATCAGGGTGGAAAGTGGGCCTAGATTGTCCCGAAGGAGAGAATCAAAGTTAAGTGCTGTTTGGGTCAGTTCTTCCACATGCTGTTGTAGCTTGTCCACCTCGTGGTAGTAATCGAACACTTCGCGGTATAAATCCAGATTGTTTCTAAGAGATTCGATTACATTTCTCTGAGCTGACTCATCATCTACCAGGATGGAAAGAGCATCCAGGGCATGTCGTAGTTTGCGGATTATAAGAATACTTGCCCTGGCCAGATTGATGGCTAAAAGTCTGTTCCGTTCCTTGTCTACTTCCAGCTGCTCGGCTGTTGCTGTCTGGCCCTGTTTCCTTGCCTTATCTGCTAAAGAAAGCCGCTTTCTTTCCGTCTGTTCTATTTCCCGGATTTTCTCCTCAAACTGTGTCCTAATTCCACCCCCAATGTTTAAGAAAGCATCGCGGCAGTCATTGATTTTTTCCTTCAGTGTTGATATCAACTCATCATAATGGGATACTAGAGTTTCCATCATCTTAAGGCGTTCTTTTGGATCGAGAGAGGGGGGACGCTTTATCATGCCAAAGAGATAATGCTTTTCTCTTGAGCCGTCCTCTATTTTATTGCGGACCAGCTGGATATTGATCTGTTTGGCTTCAAAAGCTTGGTCTCGAATTTCTGGGAAATGGTAGGATGCTCCAAAGATCTCTATTTTCATATTTTCAATTCCCTGTCCATGCAATGGTTATCTGTGCTGTTTTCATTGAGTATTCTCCAAGTCTCCAGTCTAAAACCAGCCAACTCTGCTGCGCAGGAGTTTTTGTTATAGCTATAGGGCTCCTTTTTACAAGACCTTTTAAAGAATTCACTACCCTTTGGCCCTGTTGTCCCTCCCCAAGGTACACTTCTGCCCAAGCATGACCGTAAGGACCGTCGTAACCGTGAACTATTCTAACTTTACCTCCCACAGCTCCGATGCAACTGGCCATTATTACTGCAAAATCATCACAGTCGCCTGCCAAACCAACAGCAAGAGTTCTACGAGCAGGAGACAGATAATCACTCCAAAGGACAGAAGGGTCGCTGACATATTTCCACTCCGATGAAATTGCTCCATGAATTAGAACAATCTGACGGAGACCGAAATCCGAGGGTATTTGGGAACTCTGGGGTTCGTCGTAGGGTCCAGGATATTTAGAAGCGATTTCTACAGAGAAGTCTCTGATAACAGGGTCGTTGGGCTGGACAGCCTTGTTATAATCCCTGCCGACTAACAGAGGAATATCTTTGTCTAGACTTTTTTTCAAATCTTCGATTAACCTGCGGCTTTCAGCAAGTTCTTTTTCTAGATATTGTGTATCCATGATAGCTTTTTCCAGGGATTGTTTTTCTTCCTCGGAGCGCTTAAGCCGTTCGGTTAGTTCCCTGATTAACCGATTCTTTTCCTTCTCTGTTGCATCTTGGTTTTCTAGGACCTTTCGAACAGCTTCTTCCACCTTAGGATCACGATATTCTTGCCCTAGCTCCTTGGCTATCCTATCAATAGCTGCATCTACCGACAGAAGAGAATGGTCGACTTCGGGGAAGGGGTTTACAATAGAGAGGCTGAAAAGCATAACTGCGCTTATTGTCAGAGTAATAAGGATCTTTGGCCAAGAACGACCCCTCTCACTCCTTGCAAACAAAGAACCGCAAATAATAGCTGTTAGACCGGCAAAGAAGGGGGGGGCAGGATTGGAAAAAACAGGAAAACGGATAAGAAACTCTTTTATATTCCCCATAAAAGGAAAATCAAAAGCTGTAGAAAACATTATTAATCCAGCAGCAATACCGAAAAGGATAGGAAGGGCTCGGTGAATAGTTCCAAAAAGTGTTCTCAGCAAGAGGGTGGCTAAGAAAACCAGAAGTAAAGTAGCCGGGCTGCCAAGGGAGCCCAGAAGCTTTTCTAAAAACAAGGCTGCTTCCAGGTTTCCAAAAACAGCAAATATCGCAGGAATGATAAAAGCATAGCCTATTCGTCCGATGGCATCGAAGAATTTATCAATAGACGGATAAGTGGTTTCCTGTGCCCCTTTTTTCATAACAATTTTACCTGTAGCTTTTTTTGATATACGTTTAATAATATGCAATTATACTTTATTGTCAATGAAGGTTGAATAAATTAGATGGGAGTGTATGAAATAATATCTCTCCACTTTGAGCATGTTCTGCGATTATCACCAGCAATCGTGATTTAGCAGAGTGACCTCAAGTCTTTTCTAATCCTCTTGAGCGAAGTGCTGCTATGGACAGGCTTGTTCACAGGTCTTATAAAATCAAAATTGAAACAGAGATTGAGTCGGGGAAGAACGAATACCTGCACCAATCTTCATCCATAGATCGCCTAGCAGATAATATTTATTTTTCGATCTATGTTTACTTGTTCGCTCCCCTATTGGTGGAAGTGAAGTTGCGGGATATGCGGGTTTTTACTTGCATTGTTCATCTTGCATTTGATTACATCTTGGTAAACACTTAACCTTTTTTGGCCTGATCTAACCAAATATATCCTACACCTTTAAAATATAATTGAAGCTGATATATTGAAGATAATAAATTGAAAATATATGGCTTTCTGTAGATGAAATTAGTGAATAGCTCTGGGAAAAAGAGATACAGTCTTTAAATGGATCGCCGAGACAAATATGCCTGCTCCTAAGGTCGGTTGATTTTGGAAGTTCAAGAAGAAAGAAGTAGATGCTTGGGTAAAAGAAGGGTCTGCGGGGGATAAATAGAGATAATGTATATGATTATGGACTACCATCTACAAGGTCTACAAGCACGATGAATCGCATTTAATTTTCCTAGACAAAGAAATAGCCACTCGCTTGTGTGGCTACAAAGGATGGGCCCACCCTGCGTTTTTTCCTTTGGTGAAAGCCTCGGGCTTGCGATATTGACTTCGTCGAACCGCTGGGCCAGGACTTGCCCTCCGATCCTCGACTTCCTGTCTCGGATCTCCGGGCCGCCTCGCTCTCTGGCGCTCGACATCCTGTCTCGCTTCCGCGCCTGCCGGCGCGCGTTCGCTCGTTTCAAGTCCTGGTGTCGTTGAAACAAAAAAAGCGGGCCGTTCCCAAGAGGAAACGTCCCGCTTTTATGGGCCCACCAGGACTTGAACCTGGGACCCGCTGATTATGAGTCAGCTGCTCTAACCAACTGAGCTATGGGCCCGGCAGAGAAATATAAAAACATAATTTGGCTGGAGTGTCAACCGATTATCGAAACAGGTCTGGAAATTTTAATGCCGGGAGGTGTAGTTAGTAATTTTAGATTGATACCCCGGCGCCCATATCCCGGGAGATCTGTTTTGCCGTAGCCAGCAAGGGTTGTATAGCCTTGGGAAAATCCTCCTCCGGAAAGGTAAAGGAGGGAGAGGTTAGAGAAAGGGAAGCAATAAAATTATTATGGTGATCATAAATTGGGACCGCCAGGCAGTGCATGAATTGGCTGTATTCTTTGATTTCTGTGGCATACCCCAGGTTTTTTATTTTTTCAAGTTCTTCTAACAATTTTACTTTATCGGATATGCTGAACTCTGTCTTTTTTACAAGGTTCATATTTGCCAGGACAGAATCCCTTTCCTCCTCCTTCAAATGGGAAAGATACAATTTCCCTGTGGCGCTGCAATGGAGGGGGAAAATAAAATCCTTTTCCTGGAGAACCTTAAGATCTGTTGGATATTCCGCTTGATATAGCCTTATAACTCGGCCTCTATCGATTACCAGAAGCGAAATGTTATGCCTTACTTCTTCGGAAAGTCGAACAATATAAGGTTTTGCTATCTGAAGAATTGTATGTGCTTCAAGGGCCGTATTTCCCAGAGCATACATCTTAAAGGTTATGATATACCCCGCTTCAATCTTTTTTACATAACCCAGGTCTTCTAGGGTTGCCAGGAGGCGATGGATATTTCCCTTATTAATTTTTAGATGTTTCTGGATAGCAACAGGTGTTACAGGCTGAAAGTGGGCTACACACTCAATTATTGAAAAGGCTTTCTGAACCGTGGTGGATAGAACATAGTTACTTTCTTTTATTTTCTCCATAGCCTTAACAATGATATAAAAAAACTTGACATGTCAACCTGCATAAGCTACTATGGTTAACATAATGTAATAGTGGTTAAAATAATAGAACTTTTAGGAGGAAGAGGTGAAAAGATTATTGATTCTGGTTATTGCGATGTTGTTTGTTGCAGCCCTTGTAATGGCAGGGGGACAGAGTGAGGGTGAGGTAATAAAGATTAAGTATGCCCATAACCAAAGGACGGGGTCTCCCCAGGATGAAGGGGCCAAGCTTTTCAAGCAAAAGATTGAGGAACTTTCTGGCGGAAGGGTCCAGGTTACCATCTATCCTGATAATCAGCTGGGAAGTTTAAGAG
>Ga0067045_1030416_pt1 | contig 15373 bp, 9 predicted proteins | sample TerdegcTABiofilm_FD_59184 | JGI IMG/M metagenome (GOLD analysis project Ga0067045, IMG submission 59184) | Combined Assembly of (Gp0054472, Gp0054536) Wastewater bioreactor microbial communities from Singapore -Terephthalate degrading...
GAGCCGGTCGCGGAGGTCCGGCAGGACGTGCTCGGGCAGCCGGTCGGGGCTGGCCAGCCGGCCGTCGGGAGCGAGCACTCCGTGGCGGAGCAGCTCGGCCGCCGCGTCGATCAACGCGGAGCCACACAGTCCCACCGGAGCAACGCCGCCGATCACGTTCACCCGGAGGCGGCCGTCGATGACCACCTTCTCGATCGCCCCGGCGCTGGCCCGCATGCCGTGGGCGATCCTGGCCCCCTCGAACGCCGGCCCGGCCGCGGTGGACGCGGCAGTGAGCTTTCCATGGGCCCAGAGCACAATCTCGCCGTTGGTGCCGATGTCGACCAGCAGCGACGGCCCCGGCGAGTCGGTCAGATCGGTGGCCAGGATCCCCGAGACGGTGTCGCCGCCGACGAAGCCGCCGATGACCGGCATGACGTAGGCCCGGGCGCGCGGGTGGATCTCGATCCCAAGGTCGGCCGCCGGGACGAGGATGCGGCTCGACGTGGCCGGGATGAACGGGACCTCGCCCAGGGTGCGCGGGTCGATTCCGCACAGCAACTCCTGCATCGTGGTGTTGCCGGAGAAGACGACTTCGTAGATCCGGCGCCGGTCGACGCCCGCCTCGGCCGTCACCTCTCCGATCATCTCGTTCACGGCCGAGAGCACGGCGTTCTGGAGTGCCGTCAGGCCGTCGGGGTTCTCCTGCGTGTAGAGGATGCGGGAGAGCACGTCGTCGCCGAAGCGGGTCTGGGGATTGAGCCGGGCGGCGACCGCCAATTCGTCGCCGGTCCGCACGTCGAGGAGCATGGCGACCAGCGTCGTGGTGCCCACGTCCACGGCCACCGCATAGGCCGCCGACTCGGTGTTGCCGGGCTCAAAGTCGATGAGGCGGTCGCCGAGCACGACGGCCGTGCCGCGGAACCCGTTCTCCCGCAAACGCGAAGGCAACTCGCGGAGAAACGGCACGTCGGCATCGCTCGGGCCGACGGCCTGTTGGAGCCGGGCCAGGTCGGAGCGGTCGTCACCGCGGCTGGGCGGCGGGAGTTCGACCCAGCGTTTGGCCACGGGCGGATCCGGCTGGATGTCGGCCGTCTGGCCGGCGCTGGCGAGGATCTTGTGCGTGGTGGCCAACAGCGAGGTGCGCGGGATTTCCACGTCCAAGGGAGCGTTCACCGTCACCTGGCAAGCCAACCGGAAGCCCTGGTCGAGTTCCTCGGGAGTCAAGGCCCGTCGCTCGGCAGGCCCCGGCTCGTCCGCCCCGCGGACGATCCGGACCCGGCACTTGCCGCAGGTCCCTTCCCCGCCGCACGGCAAATCCAAGGCCAGTCCGACGGCGGCAACCGCCTCGACCAGTCGCGTGCCCGGCAGGACGTACAAGGTCTTCCCGGGCGGCGAAACGGTGACGGGTATCTCCGACTCGAGCATTTGCGTGGTGCTCCGTCCATCGTGGTCTGATCGACAAGGAAAGCGTCCGATGTGGCACAGCCGCCCTCGGCTGTGTGGCACCGTCGAGCACAATCGCCCTCGGCTGTGTCCGATTGCCCCGCACAGCCGAGGGCGGCTGTGCCACAATTGCGAGGGCGGCCGTGCTGCACGGACGTCTATTCTATCGTACCTGCCTCGGCGTCCTCGTGCGTCCCCTCCTGGACTTCGCGGAGGAGTTCGACGAACTTCGTCGCGGTGGGCGTGAAGACCTTGCGCCGGCGATGAACGATGGCAATCGGGCGGCGCAACTGCGGGGCGATGAGCCGCACGGCGGCCAACGTGCCCACCTGGGTCTCGAGGCGGACCGTCGGCTCCGGCAAGATGCTCACACCCGCCCCGATCTCCACCGCCTGCTTGATGGTTTCGATGTTGTCGAACTCCATCACCACGCGGATCGAGACCGAGCGCTGACGCAGGTAGCGGTCGATCTCCTTGCGGATGAACAGGTCGCGGTCGAAGGCCACGAAATCCTCGTCCTTGAGGTGCTCGGCCGTGACCGCGCTGCGACCTGCCAAGGGATGCTTGGGATGGCAGACCAACACCATCGGCTCGGACCGGAGAGGAACGATGCTCAACTCCGGGGACGGGGTCGGATACGAGAGGATCCCCAAATCGACCTCGGCGTTGAAGATGGCCTCATAGACCTTGTTGGGGCGCAAGTATTCCAGGCGGACCTTGGCCTTCGGGTAACGTCGCATGAAGTCCTGCATGCAGCGGCTCATGTCGTGCAGTCCGACCGAGTAGATCGACGCCACGCGGACCATGCCGGTAATCTCCTTGCGGAGCGATCGGACCCGCGTCTCCACCGCGTCGTAGAGTTCCAGGACCTCGCGGAACCCCTCGTAACATGCCTGCCCTTCGGGAGTCAAAACGAACGGCCGCTTGTTGCGGTCCACGAGCTGAACGCCGAAGTGCCGCTCCATGCGATGGACCGACTGGGTGGCCGCCGACTGGCTCACCCGATTGGCCGCCGCCCCACGCGAGAAGCTCTGGTGCTGAACCACGTCGCAGAAAATGCGGAGCGTTTCAATGTTCATGCCGCCATCGTACCATAAGTAGCACTTATGTCAAGCCGAGTGGGATTCTGCGCTCGGCGCAGGTCTCCTGACCTCGCCGCTGCGTGGACCGCAGGTCTCCCGGGGTTTCCGGAGACCTTCGGTCACGGAAAGGGCGGGGTCAGGAGACCCGCGCCCAGCGCGGTTCCTTGACAGGGCGGTACGCATTCCGGAACAATAGTCTGCGACTGGTTCGATTCTCCAGGACCCGGGAGATGCACGATGAGCGATTCGCCGTCCCATCCGATTTCACGACGCCGCCTCCTTCGCGGTGCGGCGGCAACGTCCGCCATGGTCCTTTCCGGCGCCGCCGGTCTGCGTAGCAGCCTGGCGGAACCGGGGGCCGCGGCCGGCCCCAACTTGATCCGCCAGGAAAATGCCCGCGAAGGTGCCGCCGACTGGCAACTCACCCGGGTCCGCGTCGATAAGCCGGACGGGTGCCGGAACGTCGCGATCGAGGGCTATTGCTCGAAGCAGAGCGTGGCGGCAGGCGAGACGCTGCAAATCATGGTCTCGACCCAGCCCGCGGAGAAGTTCCAGATTGAGATTTTCCGCACCGGCTATTACGGCGGGCGCGGGGCGAGGCTCATGACGCGGCTCGGGCCGTTGGACGGCAAGCCGCAGCCGACGCCCAAGCCGGATGCCCGGACCATGCACGAATGCCGCTGGGAACCGGTCGTCGAACTGAAGATCCCGGCCGACTGGCCCAGCGGCGTCTACCTGGGCCGGCTCACCACGTTGCCGGGCACCGACGACCGGCCGTACTGGCAGAGCTACGTGATCTTCATCGTGCGCGACGACCGGCCGGCCGGCGTCCTCTTCCAGTGCAGCGACAACACGTGGCAGGCCTACAACGGCTGGCCTTACAAGTCGTCGATTTACACGCATCCCAAAGGCGGTCAAGGGCCCTGGGCCGACGTCAGCTTCGACCGGCCTTACGGGCGCGAGGCCCAGTATTCCGGGATTGTCAACGACCCGCTCTCCGTCGGATCGGGCGGATACCTGACCTTCGAGTTCCCCTTGGCCTACTGGCTGGAACAGCAGGGCTGCGACGTGAGCTACTGCTCCAACAGCGATCTGCTCACGCCCGACCGCGGCCTGAAATGCAAGGCATTTCTCAGCGTCGGCCACGACGAGTACTGGGACATCCGCCAGTACCAAAGCGTCGTGAAGATGCGCGATGCGGGCGTGAACCTGTTGTTCCTCTCGGGCAACGCCGTGTGTTGGGTCAGCCCCTTCAAGCCGAGCACCGACGGGCGGCCCAACCGCGTCACCTTCCGCGGCGGGCCGTACGGCGGGTCGTACCGGTGGGCCGAGGACCGTGCCCAGAAGCACGGGCCGTTTCCCGAGCGCGGGCCGGACGAAGGCTACCTGATCGGCGCCCGCAACTCCAGCCCCATCAACGGCGGCGGTGACTGGGTCTGTGTCAAGCCCGAGCACTGGATCTTCGCCGGCACGGGCATGAAACGCGGCGACCGCGTGCCGGGGCTGATCGGCTGGGAGTACCACGGCGACCCGCCCGCCGACCTCCCCGGCCTGGAGATCGTCGGCCAGGGCACGGCCTTTCAGGGAGGCGTGAACCCTTCGCCGTGGGCCGCCACCATCTATCCCGGGCCGAAGGGCAACTACGTCTTCAACGCCGCCTCGATCTTCTGGTCCCAGGGCTTGAGCATGCCGCCGGGGCACACGCTCCCGTGGTCCCACTGGAGCCGCCCCCACGGCCCGGACCCGCGCGTCCAGCAAATCACCCTCAACCTCTTGCGGCGCGCCGGCTGCCTGCCTTGAGCTTGCGGCCGAAACGGTCCGTCGGCCAGAGAGGAGTCCATGTGGCCCCGGGAGGGCGAGGCTCCTGCCGAGCCTGCGTCTTCACAGAGCCCCGACGGCTCGGCAGGAGCCTCGCCCTCCCGCGATGATGCGAAGTCGCTTGGATCGCCGAAACACTCTTTCCAAGGAGAAGCCGGATGAGCAACCCTGCTCCCGATTCCCGGGCGTTTAGGTTTCAGTTCCGCATCCTCTTCGTCGCGTCGCTCGTCGCGTTGGCTTGCCTCGGCCGCGGCGATGCCCTCGCGGAGGAATCATCGCCCGATGCGCTCCGCATCGGTCTGGCCCGCGTGTGCATCACGCCAGAGAAGCCCGTTTGGCTGCACGGCTATGCCAGCAAGCCGCGATTCCGGCCGTTCGAGGGAAAGCTCAACGACTTGTACGCGAAGGCCATGGCGATCGAGGACGCCCGCGGCGAACGCGCCGTGCTCGTTACCCTAGACCTTTGCGTCCTGCGGGCGCCGGAGGCCGAAGCTCTGTTCGCCCTCCTGACCCATCGCACGGGACTCCCGCGGCGCCAGATCCTGGTGAACTTCTCCCACACACATTCCGGTCCGATCCTCGGCTCCTCCGACCTGGATCGCTATCCCATGTCGCAGGAAGAGCGGCAGGCCACGCTGGACTACACCACGCGGCTCTTCGGGCAGATCGCCGAGGTGGCGAAGTCGGCGCTGGACGACTTGAAGCCGGCCACGCTCGCCTGGGGCACGGGCAAGTGCAGCTTTGTGCGCAACCGTCGCCTCTACGACGCGAAAGGCGCCTATCGCGGCATGGGTCCCAACCCGAACAAGCCCGTCGACGACGTCGTGCCCGTCCTCCGCGTCAGTTCGCCCGAAGGCCGGCTCCGCGCCCTGGTATTCGGCTGCGCTTGTCATGCCGTGACCTTCGGACCCGAGAACCTCAAGCTTTCGGGCGACTACCCGAGCTTCGCCCAGGAAGCGATCGAGGCGGACCATCCGGGCGTGCAGGCGATGTTCGTGCAGGGCTGCGGCGCGGACGCCAACAGCGACCCGAGGTGCGGCCCCGACGCTGAAAAGAATGTCCGCCTCCAGGGACGAAGCCTCGCGGCCGAGGTCTGCCGCGTCGCGAAGGGGGATCTTGTACCGGTGCGCGGGCCGTTGCAGGTGAGGTTCCGCGAAGTGGACTTGCCGCTCAAGCCCGTGCCCCCGGCCACGGAACTCAAGAAGATGTCGGGATCGCTCGCCCACAATGCCAAACGCATGCTGGCCGCTTTGGAGAGCGGAAAGCCGCTGCCGGTGTACCACAGGCATCCCGTAGCGCTCTGGCAGTTCGGCGAGGACTTGACGCTGGTCGCCCTCTCCGGAGAGGTCGTGTCGGGCTATGTCCCGTTGGTGAAGCAAGCGGTGGGCCGCGACCGCCTCTGGGTCGCCGGCTACTCCAACGAGGTCGACGGCTACCTGCCCGATGCCAAAATCGTTGCGGAAGGCGGCTATGAAGCCCGCGGCCTGGTTGCCGACATCGGCTTCTACTCCGCCGATGCGGAAGGAGTCCTCGTCAAGGCCGCCTCGGAAATGGCGGCCTCGATCTCCCCGCGGACCACCGAGTCGGGCTCTTCCGCGGAGAAGAAACGAGGACATCCCTGATTACTCGATATCCTCCGGCGCCCCCCAGGGCCGCGAAGCGAACGGATTACTTGAGGAACCGAATGCGTTAATGGCGCACGTTCGGGTCTGTGGGAGCCCCCGGACGGGTAACCGCCCGGGGCCACCCGGTCCGGATCATCGCTGTTTTGCGTACTGCTTGCGTGGCGGAGACGCATGTTTCCGGCGGGAGGGTTCTCGTTTTTGAGGAGCGCCGGCGGGGCCTGGCGGGGGAGGCGTCTCGACGCGCCGCGTTCCGCTCGGGAGCCCTCGCTCGACAGGTACTGCACGGCCCATGAGTCGCTCGATGGCTCGAAGATGCTCCTTTTCTTCATTGTCGCAGAGCGAGACGGCCACGCCCGTAGCGCCTGCGCGTCCCGTCCGGCCAATGCGGTGGATGTAGGTTTCGGGCTCGCGGGGCAGATCGAAGTTCACGACGTGCGAAATGCCCTCCACGTCGATCCCACGGGCGGCGATATCGGTGGCGACGAGGACCCCGGTACGGTTGGCCTTGAATTCCGCCAGCGCCCGCTGCCGGGCCGACTGGCTCTTGTCGCCGTGGAGCGAGTCCGCCGCGATTCCCGCCCGATTCAACTGACGGGCCACGCGATCGGCTCCGCGTTTCGTGCGGGCGAAGACCAGCGTGCGGGCGACGGTCCGTGCCGCGAGGTACTTCGCGAGGAATTCGGTCTTGTAGGGGCGTGGCACGAAGACAACCGACTGCCGGACGAGCTCGGTCGTCGCTTGCACCGGGGCGATGCGAAGGCGGACCGGATCGCGGAGGATCGAGTTGGCGAGGCCGGCGATGGCTTCCGGCATCGTGGCCGAGAACAGCAGCGTCTGGCGCCGCGATGGCAACGCGGCGACAATGCGGCGGACGTCCGGCATGAATCCCATGTCGAGCATCCGGTCGGCTTCGTCCAGGACGAAGATCTCGACCGCGCTGAGGTCGACGAACCCTTGGTTCCTCAGGTCGAGCAACCGGCCGGGCGTGGCAACGAGAATATCGACGCCCTGTTGCAGGGCCCGCGTCTGCGGATGCTGGCCCACACCGCCGAAGACCACCGCCAGCCGAAACGTGGTGTGGCGTCCGTAGACCCGAAAGCTCTCGCCGATTTGGGCGGCCAATTCACGCGTGGGGGAGACGACAAGGACGCGAATCGACCGGCCGCGCCGGTGCGGCGAGCGGTTGGCTCGCATCAGCCGGTCCAGGATGGGAAGGGCGAACGCCGCGGTCTTGCCGGTGCCGGTCTGGGCGCAGCCGAGCAGATCGCGAGCGGCAAGAACATGAGGAATCGCCTGAGATTGGATCGGGGTGGGGGTGGTGTAGCCTTCGCCGAGAACGGCGCGCAGGAGGGGCTCGGCGAGCCCGAGTGCTCGAAACGTCATGAATGGTCTCGTGGGACAAACCCAGGACCAGATGCGATGAACGCACACCGCGTTCTCAGAAGGCCATTGGTACCTGGCAGTCATCCAATGGCCGATGCCGAAAGGATTGAACTTTCCTGTTTATACCATATCCGGCAGGGAAGTCCAGGGGGAAGCGGCCCTTCGCCCACGCGATCGGGTGACATGCCCTATTCGGTGATCGTGCTGGTAGACAGGTCCAAGTGACCCTGGCCCGCACTTCCTCTTCAACGCGCATCGTGGCCTTTCCCTGGCCAATCCCAGTGGACCAGGTCGTCGCTCCAGGCGATTCCCAGGCTGACGTGGCTGGCCCAGCCGCCGCGCGGATCGCCTTCCGGCCAACGGGAGCCGTGGAAGAACATCAGGGCCTTGCCCACGCGGGGCTCCTTGCGCAGGTCTAGCACGAATCCGGCGGAGAGCCGGCCCTTGGCCCAATCCCAATCCTCAAGCCCTAACGTGAGCAGGCCGCAATCGCGCCACGCCTTCAAGTCCCCGGAGCGCTTGACGCCGATGCCCGTCTGCGGGGCGTAGAACAGCACGTACTGGTCGCGATCCACAATCACGCAGGGATTCTCACCGCCGGCTCCCACGCCGGCAGGGGTCCACGTCTTCAGGTCTGTGGACCAGGAGTAACGAACCTGGCCGCGCTCCTTGTAAAAACACCACCACCGGGCCGGATCGTCCTTGTCGCGCACCAGATAGGGATCGATGAGGCGCCCCATCTTCTCCCGCGGAACGTCCGGCCCTTTGACCCGCAGCAACTCGGGCCCGCCCCAGTTCTCCAGGTCTCGGCTCCGCATGGTCCAGAGCCGCGACGTCGCATCGCCGTACTGCACCACCCAGCGCGGCGAACCGGGCTTCCGGGAAGGCGACGGCTTCTGCGGCGTGGGATAGGTCTGGAGACAGAGCACAAAATCCGCGCCGTCGCGAATGACGTTCCCAGGACTGGCGAAGTTCTTGGACCGGTCCTTCGGGGTGAACGGCTTCGGCTCGGTCCAGTGCGTCAGGTCCCTGCTCTTGCTCCAGGCGGTCTGCCAGTAGATCAGCCCGTCGAGGTCGATCGTGCCGAGGGTGAAGTAGAGATAAAAGGTTCCGTCGCGGTAGAACGCCGCGGGGTCGCGGTAGGCGGTGTCGTCGTCGCCCTGGAAGAGGATGGGCGATCGGAGTCTCGACACCTCGACCTTGGCGGCCGGCGGGCCCTCGGCCCACGCAACCGCCGTCGCGCAAGCGCACTCGGCGAGAAACACCAAGATCAAGCGGCAGGGGCTCATTTTCATCGTGCGGGCCTTTCCTTCGGGATTATGGACCCCTGCGCGGAAGGCGGTCAAGCAGGCCGACGCTTGATCTTACCGGAGCAGAACCGGACGGGTATGGCACGCGACAGGTAGCCACGTGCCGCCCGGTTGACCGTCAAGCCCCCGCATGCTAATTTATGGGGTTTTCTCAGCTTCGCCAAAGCAACAAGCGGGGGAACCCGCGAGCCAATGACCGAGGAATGACATGCGGCACGACGTGACGTTGATTACCGGGGACGGGGTGGGGCCGGAACTTGCCAAGGCGGCCCGGCGGTGTGTGGATGCCACGGGCGTGGACATCCGGTGGGACGAGCAAGAGGCGGGCATCGACGTGATGGAGCGGACCGGCAATCCCCTGCCGCAGGCGGTGCTCGAAAGCGTCCGCCGCACGCGGTGCGCGCTCAAGGCCCCGATCACCACGCCGGTGGGCACGGGCTTCCGCAGTATCAACGTCTTCCTGCGTCAGGAACTGGGGCTCTACGCCTGCCTGCGACCGTGCAAGTATTATCCCGGCGTGCGGACCTTCTTCAGCAGCGTGCCGGTCGATCTGGTGATCGTCCGCGAGAACACGGAAGACTTGTACGCGGGGATCGAGTTCGAGCAGGGCCGGCCCGCCACCGCCGAACTCTTCGACACCATCAACAAAGTCTCGGCCGACCGGCGGATCAAATCCGGGCGGGAGGAGACGGGCATCTCGATCAAGCCGATCAGCATCTCCGGCACGGAACGGATCGTGCGCTACGGCTTCCAGTACGCCGTGGACAACGGCCGCCGCAAGGTGACGGTCGTCCACAAGGCGAACATCATGAAGCATACCGACGGGCTGTTCCTGGCCACGGCCCGGCGCGTGGCCGAGGAGTTCGCCGGGAAGGGGATCGAGTTCGAGGACCGCATCGTTGACAACATGTGCATGCAGTTGGTCCAGAAGCCCGAACTGTACGACGTGGTGGTCCTGCCGAACCTCTATGGCGACATCCTGAGCGACCTGGCGGCCGGGCTGGTGGGCGGCTTGGGCATGGCGCCGGGCGCGAACATCGGTCCCGAGGGCGCGGTCTTCGAGGCGACCCACGGCAGCGCCCCCAAGTACAAGGGCCAGAACAAGGTGAACCCCACGGCCCTGATCCTCTCCGCCGTGCTCATGCTCCGGCACCTGAAAGAAAAGGAGGCCGCCGACCGCTTGGAGAAGGCCGTGGCCGCGGTGGTTGCCGAGGGCAAGGACGTGACCTACGACATGAAGCCCCACCGCGACGACCCCACCGCCGTCGGCACCCAGGAAATGGCCGAGGCGATCTGCCGGAAGATGGGGTAGCCTTCCCGGATGCCCTCCTTCCCGCCACCGCCGCGGGCCACGAAGCCACGATTGACTCAAAGAGGATGGCGGCGGATAATCTTACGAGTAAGAATGGAGGGGTGCCATGTCCACGTTGGCTACGACGCGGATGTCCTCGAAGGGCCAAGTCGTGATCCCCGAGGAAATCCGCAAACGACTGGGATTCGCTGCGGGAACCGAGTTTGTTGTGCTGGCGCAAGGCGAGATCGTGATCCTGCGGTCGATTACGCCGCCCCCGGCTGAGGAATTTGACGCCCAAATGGCCGCAGCTCGCAGAGCAGCCCGGCGGGCGGGCTTGAAGCCTGCGCACGTGTCCGCGGCGATTGCCAAAGTGCGAACGCGACGGCGCAGTTCCCAGGGTGACAAGTGAAGGTCGTTCTCGACACGAACGTTTTTGCCTCCGCGCCACTCGGCTCCGGCGGCCCTCCTCCGCCCCGAAGGGGCACAATAGATGAGCCCAGGGCAACGCCCTGGGGAACGGAGTCGGAAACAGTGTCGAAGCCCTGAAGGGGCGAGATTCCGGGTTCGCCGGATCATCATCCCGCCCCTTCAGGGCTCCCGATTTCGGGATGGGCTCGGTCCCCAGGGCGTTGCCCTGGGCTACTGCATTTCGCCCCTTCAGGGCTTGAGACCGGACGCCCACGCGTAGGTTCCTTGGGATGAGCGATCCGACTGCTTCTCCCTTTCCGAGCAGCAGCAACACCTCTGAGGCTATCAACACTTCATCCGCCCAACGTCATGCCCTTGTCCCAGGATACCCGCCCCGTTATCCTAACCGTGCGATTCTGCTTCCGCCGTGTTGTCCGCTGAGGAGAATGGAGCCATGGCTTGCCGCACGCTGCAATGGGTTCTTGTGGGAATGTGTCTCGCCTCGTCGCCTGCCGCATCGCCGGCGGAGCCGCCCGCGTTTCGGTCGGCCAAGCCGGTGTGGCCCGAGGGGCGGGCGGCGGAGATGAATCTCACGGTGGGGTTTCGGGCCGTGTTCGATGCCCCGGCCGACAAGGTGGCACAGCCGCCCTCGGCTGTGTTGGGAAGTTCCGCACAGCCGGGGGCGGCTGTGCCACACGTCGTGCTCCGCGTCGCGGCGGCTACGATCTACCGGGCGTGCCTCAACGGCGAGTTCCTCGGCTGCGGGCCGGCGCGGGGGCCGCACGGGTTCTTCCGGGTCGATGAGTGGGACCTCGCCGGGAAGCTCAAGCCGGGCAAGAACCTCGTGGCGATCGAGGTGGCCGGGTACAACTGCAATAGCTATTACCTCTTGGACCAGCCGTCGTTCTGTCAGGCCGAGGTCACGGCCGGCGACCGCGTGTTGGCGTCCACGGCCGGCGACGGCACGCCCTTTGCCGCCGGCGTGCTCGACGACCGCGTCCAGAAGGTGCAGCGCTACAGCTTCCAGCGGCCGTTCATCGAGGTCTACCGGCTCAAGCCCGGCTGGGATCGCTGGCTCCGCCAGACCGACGGGGTGGCACGCCCGGAGCGGAGCGATGGGCGTGGTGAACCAGCGGCCGTTTCCGCCACGCCCTTTGTGCCTCAGGGCGTCCCACCCGAACACCTTGCCGTTCAGCAGCCGAAGCATCTCTTGCCACGGCATGTGCTGCATCCCGAGTTCACCGTCAAGCGGCCGACCGCTGTCGTGGCCGCCGGCCGGGTCGAAAGACGGGAGAAGGTGGAAAAGGTCTGGAAGGACCGTTCCCTGGTCGCGGTCGGCCCGAAGCTCAAGGGGTATCCGGAGAAGGAACTGGAAGTGGTCCCCTCGATCGAGATGCAGCACTGGGCAACCGTCGGCGCCGCATCGCGTGACGAGCCTTGGGTCACTACCCGCCTGGCGGAACACGCCTTCAGCATCGCCGACCTTGGAGCCAACCTCACGGGTTTCGTCGGTGCGAAGGTGGCGTGCGAGAAGCCGTCGCGATTGGTCTTCACGTTCGATGAGATCCTCACCGCCGGCGACGTCGATTTCAAGCGGCTCGGCTGCGTCAATGTGCTGACGTACTACCTGGAGCCTGGGGAATACCGTATCGAGTCGATCGAGCCGTACACGATGCGGTATCTGAAGGTCATCTGCCTGGAAGGCGGGTGCACGGTCGATGGGCTCTATCTCCGCGAGTATGCCCATCCGGAGCCCAAGGCGGCCCGGTTCCACGCCAGCGACGAGCGGCTCAACCGGCTGTTCGCGGCCGGGGTGCTCACCTTCCGCCAGAATGCGACGGACATCTTCATGGACTGCCCGTCGCGGGAGCGGGCGGGGTGGCTGTGCGACAGCTTCTTCACCGCCCGCGTGGCGACCGATCTGGCCGGCAACGCCGCGATCGAGCACAACTTCGTCGAGAACTTCCTCTTGCCGAAGCAGTTCGCGCACCTGCCCGACGGCATGCTACCCATGTGCTACCCGGCCGACCATAACGACGGCGTTTTCATTCCCAACTGGGCGATGTGGTTCGTGGTCGAACTCGAAGAGTATCTCGCCCGCAGTGGCGATCGGGCCACGGTCGACGCCTTGCGTCCCAAGGTCCTCAAGCTGCTCGACTTCTTCAAGAAGTACGAAAACAGCGACGGCCTGCTCGAAAACCTGCCGAGTTGGGTGTTCGTCGAATGGTCGAAGGCCAACTCCTTCGTGCAGGACGTGAACTACCCGAGCAACATGCTCTACGCCGGCACGCTCGCTGCGGCCGGACGCATGTACGGAATCCAGGAACTGGGCGCCAAGGCCGAGAAGGTCCGCGGGACGATCCGGAAGCAGTCGTTCGACGGACACTTCTTCGTCGACAACGCCTTGCGGCGCGACGGGAAGCTCCAAGTGACCCGCAACCGCACCGAGGTCTGCCAATACTTCGCCTTCTTCTTCGACGTGGCCAACCGGGAGAGCCACGCCGAATTGTGGCGGGTCCTGCGCGACGAGTTCGGACCGGACCGCGAGAAGCGGAAGGGCCACCCCGAAATCCACGCGGCCAACTCGTTCATCGGCAACATGCTCCGCATGGAGTTACTCTCCGACGCCGGGCGCGGCCAGCAGATCCTCGACGAGTCGGTGGCCTACCTGCTTTACATGGCCGATCGCACGGGCACGCTCTGGGAGAACGTGGGGGCCTATGCAAGCTGCAACCACGGCTTCGCGTCGCACATTGTCCACACGCTCTACCGCGACATCCTCGGCCTGCGGCAAGTGGACGCGAAGGCCAAACGGGTCGCGGTCCGCTTCCAGGACCTCAAACTTGACGCCTGCGAAGGGACACTGCCCACGCCCGACGGACCGGTCTCGCTCCGCTGGAGCGTCGGGCAGGGCCGGCTCCAGTACCAGTTGACGCACCCGGCGGGATACGACGCAACGATCGAGAACCTCAGCGGCAAACCGCTCGTTCGGCAACCGTGAGCGGAGACGCGGAGAGAGGAAGAGGGGAGACGCGGAGAGGGGGAGACACGGAGAAGCGAGCTTGGCGCGGCCTATTCTCCGCGTCTCCGCGTCTCCCCTTCTCCGCGTCTGTATAATCGACGGGCCAGACAGGAGGACCCCATCGAATGGCAAGAAAACGCATCGTGATCGTTGGTGGCGTGGCGGGCGGGGCGGCGTGCGCGGCGAGACTGCGGCGTCTGGACGAGAAGGCCGAGATCTTCATCTATGAACGCGGCTCGGACATCTCGTTTGCCAACTGTGGCTTGCCATACTACCTGGGCGGAGTGATCTCGAAGCGGCAGGAACTCCTGGTGGCCACCGCCGAGCGATTCCGGGACTGGTTCAACGTCGAGGTCCGCGTTTGCCACGAGGTGTGGCGGATCGACCGCGCGGCCCGGACGGTCGAGGTCCGGAACCTCCAGACCGGTGTCAGCGCGGTCGAGCCCTACGACGCCCTGGTGCTGGCCCCGGGGGCTGATCCGGTGCGGCCGCCTCTGCCGGGAATCGACTTGCCCGGCGTCTTCACGCTCCGCAACCTCGACGACACCGACCGGATCCACGCCTGGCTCGAGCAGCGTCGTCCGTCCCGGGCGGTGGTGGTCGGCGGCGGATTCATCGGGGTGGAGATGGTCGAAAACCTCCATCGCCGCGGCGTCGAGGTGACGCTGTTGGAAGCCGCCGACCAGGTGATGCCCCCCATGGACCCGGAGATGGTCGCGCCGCTCCATGCGGAGTTGCGGCGGCAGGGAGTGGACCTGCGGCTTTCAAGCAGCCTGGCCGGCATCGAGGCGGACGACGACGAGCGGCTTCAGGTCGTCATGTCCAACGGCGACCGGCTTGCGGCCGGCCTGGTCCTCGTTGCCATCGGAGTACGGCCGACGATGACCCTGGCCCGCGACGCCGGGCTGGAAATCGGCTCGCTCGGCGGGATCCGCGTCGATTCTCAGATGCGGACCTCGGACCCTGCGATCTGGGCCGTGGGCGACGCGGTCGAAGTCCGCGACTTCGTCACCGGCCAGTGGGGCCTGGTCCCGCTGGCCGGACCGGCGGCCCGCCAGGCCCGGGTCGCCGCCGACGCCATCTGCGGACGGAACACCACATTCCGGGGCTGCCAGGGGACGTCGGTCGTCGGGGCCTTCGATTTGACCCTGGCCGTCACCGGCGCCAATGAGAAGCGGCTCCGCGCCGCCGGCATGCGCTACGAGAAGAGCTACACCCACTCGGTCCACCATGCCGGCTACTACCCCGGCGCCGAGATGATGACGGTGAAGCTGCTGTTCGACCCGGAGTCGGGCCGCATCCTTGGGGCGCAGGCCGTGGGCAAGTCGGGGGTCGACAAGCGGATTGATGTGCTCGCCATGGCCCTCCAGAAGCAGGCCACCGTCTACGACCTGGAAGAGGCCGAGCTTTGCTACGCCCCGCAGTACGGCAGCGCCAAGGACCCCGTCAACATGGCCGGGTTCGTGGCCGCCAACGTCCTGCGCGGCGACGTCGAACTGTCGCACTGGCAGCAATGGTTCGAGCGGAACGAGTCGGGCGAGTCGCTGCCGCTGGTCGTCGACGTCCGCACCGCGGCCGAGACCGCGGCCGGGGCCGTGCCCGGCAGTCTCAACATCCCGCTGGGCGAACTCCGCGCCCGACTGACCGAGTTGCCCCGCGACCGCGAGATCTGGGTCCACTGCGGCGTGGGCCAGCGATCCTACTACGCTTTCCGGATTCTCCACCAGAACGGCTTCAACGTCCGCAACCTCTCCGGCGGCATGCGGACCTTCCAGGCCACGAAGAGAGGATGAGGGATGGGCGATGAGAGATAGAGGATGAGAGATGAGGGGTCGAGCCGGGCGGGAGAAGAGCGAGCACGGCGGCTCCTCTCTCCTCTGGTTCATCCGACTGAAGGGTGCGCAGAGGCAAGTTGTTGCGCGGGTTGCGGCTGCGCCGCAGGATTTTCTTAGGCATGGGTCCGGTGTCCAATGGGTTTCATGAGAACGGCCCCTGGTGACATAAGC
>Ga0067045_1030417_pt1 | contig 15371 bp, 16 predicted proteins | sample TerdegcTABiofilm_FD_59184 | JGI IMG/M metagenome (GOLD analysis project Ga0067045, IMG submission 59184) | Combined Assembly of (Gp0054472, Gp0054536) Wastewater bioreactor microbial communities from Singapore -Terephthalate degrading...
TAAGCCTATCTTAAGAATCACTCCAACCACTACCAACGCGTAGGCACACGCCAACTTTTAGACAATGGTCTAACTATCGATAAATACATCGATTCCGCCTCGCCGCGTGCTTACACGTCCGAAATGCAGGTAAAATCAGCCCCAGGAATTTAATCCGGCAACGGCCGCCAGCTGTAGCTGTCACCCAGAAGCACAATAAAATTGGACCGGGGCGTGACTACCTGTCAGCGGGCAATTTCAGCCTTAAAATGCATATGGTGCTTTAGTCTATGGCTGCTAAATTACTTACCCCCCAGAGCAGATCAATAGCCTGAAAATTCCACCCTCTACTCCTGCAATAACTCTCTAAACAATGAAACACATCACTTTGGAATTCATTTCGCTAAGACTTAAGATCGCTGAAGGTTGGGGAGACAAAGACCCGTATTGTACATGACGGTGGCGTTCGGTCTGATTTGTTCATTTAATTATTTCATTTCGCACTTTTTTAATAAAGAGACGAGGGCTTGCATCCTCTCGTCAAATGGGCCGGATGTCAAATCATAGAATTGAAGATGAGCTAAGGTAAATTGTAAAGGTCCACAATTATTTGGACAAAGTTTTTATTTAAATCAGGCTGCCAAAGGCATCACCTGAAGTTGCTCCTGACGGACTTGGGCCGGGGTTTTATAGCCATGGCGTTGGATTATCCACTGCTCGTTATCAGTGCGTTGAAAAAGGAGGAGAGCCTGGCGCAATTCCTCCACAGTGGCGAAGTCCCTCACCCAGAGCAGATTTTCCTTGAGTATGCGGACAAAACGCTCGGCGCAGCCATTGCCTTCTGGAGCGCGGACAAAAGCAGGAGAACTGGAGATGCCCAGGAAAGCGATTTCTTCCTGAAAATCGTGAGACATATATTGACTGCCATGGTCGTGCCGCAGGGTTAGGCCATCGGCAGCCTGAGGTCCGAAGCCGCCGAAATATTCTCTTACTCCTTGTCGTAGGGGTTCCAGGGCTTCGAACCTGGTGACAGGTTTGGCGGCATGAATGCCCACGCATTCCAAAGAACAGTGATCCACGGCAAAGAAGATGGCAACCTGCCCGTCGGCAGCAATAAAGGTAGCGGTCATGTCGGTCCCCCACATCTTGTTGACCTCAGTGGTGATGATGGTGCCGTCATGAGCTTTTGGTCCAGGGGAGCTGCCCCGGCGCGGTGGCGCCAGCAGCTGATTTTCTCGCAGCAGACGCAAAACCCGTCGTTTCGAGGTTCTGATCCCAGCGTATCGCAGTCGAGCCCAGACCTTGCGGTATCCTTCCCCATGAAAAGGGCTCTTGGCCAGGATGGCTTTGATATGTGTCACAAGATCAGCATCGCTGCCTGGCCCTTGGGGCCCTGGTCGCACGCGGTCACTGGCTGGTCCTCCTTTACTGCGGCGCTGCCAGTAGATGGTAGAGCGTTGCCAGCGCCAAACCCGGCAAACCCGGACCAAGGAGTAAGGTTTTTCCGTGGAGGGCGAGGTGGCCCGGCTCATCTCCTCGACCTCCGTGGCGGTAAAGGCAAGCCGCTCTCCAATCTCTCAATTTTCTTCTGGAGCAGTTCGTTCTCCATGGTCACTTCCCCCAGCTTTTGCTGGAGCCGAGCGATCTCCCGGTCACGGCCATCCTGGGGTTGTTTTTTCAAGGCCGCCTGCCCGGATTGGAGAAAGTGCTCCCGCCAGCTTGACATTCGAGCGGCGGTTATCCCCAATTCTCGTGAGAGTAACTCCAGGCTTTCTCCCCGTAGGAGGCGCAGGACAACTTCAGCCTTGCGCCGGGCTGAAAACCGCTGGGAGCCTTTGCCAATTATGCCAGGGCCATCTCCGGTCGCCCTCCGGGCTCCCTCCGCTGTCCCTGGTCCTTTGTCAACACGTTGATCCATGGCGACACCTCCTGGGATATCCTATTTTACCCTATTTGGTGTCCAAAAGAATTGTAGACTAAACCAATACATTGAAGTTCTCCTATGATGAACCAGGAATAGAATTCACTCCCGCTGGGGAGATGATCTTTCCTGAGTCCTTTGGCGAAGGGGAGGATGAACAGGACACATCAGAAGCAGACCTGGCGGTGGCTCAATTCATTGATGGACTTCTTCAGTCAATGGACTTTGATGTGGAAATCTCTTGGGATGACACGGACACGGATAGTGATGACGATTTAGAATGGGACGATGATGAGTAATTTCGATAAGCAATGAAAGGCAGTGGTTAAAGGTGATTCTGTTATCAAACTAGATTATGGAAGATATAGAAAAAGGAGATTCGGGATGAATCCTCTCGAAGCGCTGATTAATGATGCATTGGCAAAAAAGGGGTTGAGTAAGGCAGAGTTAGTCAAAAAAGCGGGATGCTTCAATGAAGCTAATGGTCTGAGAATGTTAGAGGAACTGCTCTCCGGAAGAAATTTAGTCGGCTTTCGTCATACCCCCATAAGGCGAATCCCTGAAGTTCTGGACATCCCACAGGAAATATTCGATGCAACAGTGGCGAAATTCGCTGAAATATTAAGAATTGCGGAGGAGGACAGCGACGCCGCCAGGGGAGTATATAACGAACGAACCTTTAAGCCCCATCTGTGGATTAAGAGTTCCAGAACCACACCGCAACCGATTTTTGTCGCAGCCGTTATGGGAAAGATGGCGGAAGCCGCGTTTAAGCACGTGCCTTTACCGGAAGGCGTTGTTTCCAGGGATGGCAAGGTCAATTGGGAGGCGGTTGGCCAGGTAATCAGGGAACACTACAAGATGAAAAAGGGCAGCGCCTGTATCTGGGGGGATATTGTTTCCTACTACCTGGTATTGTCTTATCATGGGCCAAGCATCGAATTTTCTCCTGATGGCCAGGTGATCGACACCGACCTGTTGCCCATATCCCAGGGGGAAGCAACACTGACGATAGGGAACAGAGAGATTCCTCGGGAAGTGCTTGATGACTTAGTAAAAACCATCTTGCCCTGAAAAATACGCATCAAGTGGGAGGATAGTAATCTTTGGCAAGGGTCTAAAGAAATTGCCGTCTAAACCCGATATCAGGAAAAAACTATGGGTTAAAAAGCTAGGGCAAGGAGAATACCGAGCAGATAACAGAGATTTCAGCAAGCTGGGAAATTAAGATGACACATTTCCAAAGGTTCTCAGTAGTTTTGGTTTGTCCCCATTGCGGCCGACAGCAGAGCCAATCGATTTTTCCCCATGCCACCCAGCCCGTTACCTGTAAAACCTGGAACGGCGGATGTGGTAAGTCTTACAGGGTTTATGCTGGCAGACCCGGAGAGATCAAACGGGTCTCTAAATAAAGGCTTGCATTGTTATATGGAATGCTTCTCAGACGACTGGAGTAGCAAGTTTGAAAGCAATTCTAAGGGTAACCACATTTACCAATTTGAAGAAAAACGATTAACCAAGTGAGGGTTCTCATGAAAAATCTCTTCCCTATTTATCGAGCCGCCAGGCCAGGTCAAGATGGCAGATTTGTGGAATATAGAGAAACTAGACACCCCCCTGGCAATGTTCCTTATTTTGTTGACAATCTGTGGGAGTGGGTCCGCCCTGAAGGTTACCCTAACCGGCGCTATGCCGCGTATGCCAGCCCGACCAGGGAATTGGCTATGAAAGCAGCCGGAGATGGTGCCCGCGCCTATCAGGTTGAATTTAATGGGCGGTTTGTCCTCTGCCAACTGCAAGGGTATGAGGATTCCAAGTATCATCCCGAATGCAAAGAACTGAGGAGATTGCTCTTTCAGAAGATAGGGCCTGAATGGCCGGGTGATTCTCTCCGGCGGAAGGTAGGCCTGGGGGGCTTTAGCGGTATTGGGAGATTGTTTATACCTTGTTTGACCAAGGAAGAGGTGGAGCAGATTTTTCGGGAAAACGATTTACTTCGGGTCTTAAGGGATGATCTCCGGCAGTCTATAAAGTACTGGGAAAGTGTAGAACTCATAACTCCGGGGAAGGAATTACCTGATCCGGTCGGGGAAATATTTTTTGAAGCGTTTGATGGCTATTACCTCCGAGAATTATAAGGCAATTTCGGTATTCGGGTAACTTGCCATCTATTTTCCAGGGGTTATACCAATTCCGGGGTGAAGGCGAGGCCGGGCCGGTTGTCCTTCACCCCAACCATCATGAAGTCATCAGACCTGAAGAATACCGATTAGCTGTCATGCCAACAGAGAGGGGCTAAGAAATTATGTTCAATATTAGAGTATTGGGACGGGACAAGCTAATCGCTATGAGTGAAAATAATCGCTATCCACGGGAAAATTTCGCCACCGTAAGATTTGTCTCCCCGCCTCCACTAAATGATTATAGATTGATAAAAACACCCAATTACATCGATGACATTCTCATCGTCTGCGATGACATTAACCCGTGGTCGAGAAATTTCAGGAATCAACTTGCGTGTTTTTCAGATAAAAATGCCGCAGATATATTAGATTTTGTTGAAAAAATCAAGGATTCGATAGAGGTCCTAATCGTTGCCTGTGAGGCGGGTGTTTCCCGGAGCGCTGGAACTGCCGCAGCTTTGGGGAAAATCTATCTGGGTACAGATGAATTTATTTTCAACTCAGAACGATATCAGCCGAATGTATACTTATATCAGACGATATTGAAAATCTGGAAAAAGAGGCAGGCCGACGGGCGTATCAGCGGGATGCCGGCAAACAATCATGCCGCTGCCGACGTCAACGGGATTTTAGGTTAGTGCTGTGGCAAAAATAATAATCCACATCCCACCACCAGAATTTACCCTGACGGAACTCCAACAGGCTTTTGACATCAGTTTGGAGACCGCCTTTTTGATCCGGCGCCTGATTTGGCATGAATTCGCACCCGAAGAATTTATCGAAGTAGCGCCCATCCTGCAAAAGTCCGACGAGCTTCAGCTCTCGGAACCGGAGAAGATATTATTAGTCGTTAACGAGTTTATCGGCGGGCTGGGGCTGAAATATCTTCGGGAACGTTCCATAACTACAAGATATCCCTATATAAACCGTGGGGACCGCGAGAAGCTCACGCTTTTTTCTATACCCCCGACGTTTGATCTGTCCACTTTGGCAGAGGTGCTGCGGGAATACAGACTTATTGAGGAGGAAGATTCTCCCGTAGCCCCCCTGTGTTAATAGAGATGAGACAACCTCTTTGTGGCTGTGGTATGCCCCACTTCCATAGATATCACCCTCCGCACCTCTAACGCCACATGAGGGCCTCGGTTTACCTTCAAGGGGCCAGTTTGCGGTATAGATCTTCATGAGGGGCAGGCAATTTTTATGCAGCACTGGTTTTGGGCCAAGAAGAAAAAAATCACCACCGGAACTCCGGGGCCAGATTTCCATCCCCTCCTTTTTCACCTGGTAGATGTTGCGGCGGTGGTTGAGGTTCTGTGGGCAGCGGTTTTAGCGCGTCATCTGAAAGAAGAGATCTCTCGCCAACTGGCCCTGCCGACGCCGACCGCGGGCAGGTGGTTGTCATTCTGGGCTGGCTTGCATGATTTCGGCAAAGCTACTCCAGCCTTTCAAACAATATGGCCAGCAGCACAGGAGTGGTTGGCTAAATTGGGCTTGACCGGCGCGCCCCCGTTAACGCGATGTCCCCATGGTATTTTGACGGCATGTCTCCTTGAAGAGTTCTTCCGGGATTTCTTTCCTGGTCTTGCTCCGACTTTGGGGTCCAGTTTAGCGAGGCTTTTGGGAGGACATCACGGGATATTTCCCCGGGCCGGTGATACGGAAGCAGTTTCCTCGAGTCAACGTGGTAATGCCTCATGGCGCCGTTGCCAACGGGAGCTCTTTAAAAGAGTAGTCGATATTTTGCACGCTACCGATCTCACCGTTCCTCCCATAACTGATCCTCACCCCTCTTTCTGCCTTCTCTTCGCCGGTCTCGTCTCTGTGGCTGACTGGATTGGCTCCGATGTCCACTATTTCCCGTTTACCGATCCCGCAGTTGATCCGGTCCAATATTATGACACCGCCAGGTCCCAGGCCGACAAGGCGCTGCGGTCCCTAGGTTGGTTGGGTTGGCGAACACCAGACCGGCCTCTGTCGTTCCTGGAACTCTTTCCGGCCCTGGAGACATACGGACTCCGCCCCTTGCAGCAGGCGGTGGTTAATATCGGCAAGCAATTGACGGCACCCGGGCTAGTCATAGTCGAAGCACCTATGGGTGAGGGAAAAACTGAGGCTGCCATCTTTCTGGCCGATCACTGGGCCAGTACGTTAGGACAGCAAGGCTGTTATGTGGCCCTCCCCACCATGGCCACCAGTAATCAGATGTTCAGCCGGGTTAAGGAATTTCTGGGCCATCGATTTACAGGCCAACAAGTCAACCTTCAGTTACTCCATGGTCATGCCTCCCTCTCCGCCGAATTCCAGATCTTGTTAGAAAAGGGCGCCACTTTGTATAGCCCGCACGAAATTGCCCCAGATTCCCGGGACCAGGGCGAAGTCCTCTCCTCCGAGGTGATCGCGGCCGAATGGTTCACGCATCGCAAGCGCGGCCTTTTGGCCCCTTACGGGGTGGGCACCATTGATCAGGTCCTCTTGGCGGTTCTGAAGACCAAACACTATTTTGTGCGTCTGTTTGGCCTTTCTTCGAAAACTATTATCATTGACGAAGTGCACGCCTATGATGCCTATATGGTGCAACTGCTGGAACGTCTTCTGGAGTGGCTGGCGGCGTTGGGCTGCAGCGTTGTCCTGCTGTCTGCCACCTTGCCGGAAAAGAGACATCAAGCCCTCCTGGCTGCTTATGCCCGGGGGCTGGGTCAGGCTGCCATGCCAGCAATGACTGCGTTGCCAGCTTATCCCCGCCTTACGTGGATCACCTCCACTGGTCAGGGCGCTACTTCCTTTGCGGCTTCTCCTCATTTTACCCGCTCAGTGTCACTCACCTGGTTGCCACCGAACAACGGCACCACGGATGAGATCTGGCCTGTCCTGGGGAAAAAACTGCAGGAGGTTTTGGCCGGCGGAGGGTGTGCTGCGGTTCTCTGCAACACCGTGCTGCGGGCCCAAGAGGTCTATGCCTTTCTGCGGCGGTTTTTTCAAGAGACTTCCCCGCCCGGCCAAGCCCCTGAATTAACCCTCTTCCATGCCCGTTACCTCTATGCCGATCGGGAAGCCCGGGAATGGCATCTGCGGCGGTGTTTTGGGAAGCCGGGTGGCTGGGTGGAGGGACCGGACGGCACGTTAACCCCGGTGACCCGTCCCCAGAAAGCCATCCTGGTGGCAACCCAGGTCATCGAACAGAGCCTGGACATAGACTTCGATCTCTTGGTGACTGAAATAGCACCGGTGGACCTGATTCTCCAGCGAGCCGGACGGCTGCACCGGCATCCACGTCCCCGGCCCCCGGCCCTGGAACAACCCGCCCTGTGGCTTCCAGCGCCTAATTGCCATGCAGGGCGTCCAAGTTTTGGCGCCGGAACCGAAGCCGTCTATGATTATCACATCCTCCTGCGGACCTGGCTGGCCCTGAAGGACCGGCAATCCCTGGCCATTCCCGGGGAGATCAGTCCTCTCATCGAGTCGGTATACCGGGAGGAACCACCCCCGATTGCCCTCTCGGCTGAATTGCAGCAGGCTTGGCAGGAGAGCGCCTCGGAGTTGCAGCGCGCCCAGGAAGAAGAACAGGCGCAGGCCCGCCAGCGCTATATCCTGCCCCCCTTCTATGAGGATGATCTGCTGGAGGATGATAACCCGGAGTTGGCCGAAGACGACCCTGGAGTACATCGGTCCCTGCAGGCGGTGACGCGCTTGGGGCCGCCCACCGTAGCGGTGGTCTTTCTCTATGAGCATGCCGGTCAACTTTACCTTGATCCTCAGGGCGCCTCCCCCGTATCATTGACCGAGGAGCCGGATCGGGCTACCACCGTGGCCCTCTTGCGCCGTTCCGTTTCCCTCTCTCATCGTGGCCTGACGCCGTGGCTCATGCAGCATGGTGAACTGCCGCCGGGCTGGCGCCGTCATCCCCTCTTATGCCGGCACCGCCTGCTGCGCCTCGATGCTGACAACCGTTGGCAGGGGCAAAATGTTATCATCCGACTGGACCCCGAGTTAGGGGTGGTCATTACTTCTGCAGCAAAGGAGGCGATATGACACCATCGTTCAATCTCGTTACCGAACCCTGGATACCTTGCCTGCTGTCGGGGCGTAGGCTGCAGGCCTGTGGTCTCCTGGAGGTGTTGGTGCGCTCCCCTGACATTCTGGAAATCTACCACCCCTCGCCTCTGGTCGTGACGGCAGTGTACCGCCTGCTCCTGGCCATCCTGCACCGGACCTTTGGCCCCGCGACGCCGGCAGCCTGGATTGACCTCTGGCGCCGGGGCCGCTGGGATGAGGGGGTATTGAGGGATTATTTCCACCGCTGGCAGACGCGCTTCGACCTGTTTCACCCGGAGCACCCCTTTTATCAGGTGCCGGCCATGGCCGAGGCCAGAGACCACCCTGTGCAATTGCTGGCCCTGGAAGCCGCGGCCGGCAACAACACCGTCCTCTTCGACCATCATTATGCCGACCGGCCGGCCACCTTTACCCCGGCCCAAGCCGCCCTCCACCTCCTGGCCCGGCAGGCCTATGCCATCGGTTTCGGGAAAAGCAGCCCTTTCTATTTTCAAGACTCCCCTTTGATTCGGGGATACACCCTTTTTCTCAAAGGGAACACCCTCTGGGAAACCCTGATCTTAAATCTGCAGGTGTATAACCGGGAAAAACCTCTCCCCATCCCCCCTGACCGGGAGGACCTGCCGCCCTGGGAACGGGAGACCCTGCCGCCACCTGAGCCAAAGGGCAATCCGGTGGACGGCTATGTCCACTATCTTACCTGGCTGAGCCGTCGCATCCATCTCCGGCCGGAGGCTGACCCACCGGTGGTCCGCTTCTGTCAGATCCAACAGAACTGGAAGCTCCCCGACTCGCCCCGCCTCGATCCTTTTAAGGCTTATCGCCGGGATGAGAAAGAAGGCTGGGTGCCTCGTGGCCTCAGCCCCGAGAGAGCGGTGTGGCGGGACAGCCAAGCCCTCTTTGCCCCCCAGGAGCGGCCGGAAATCCTCAATTGGGCCGCCCGGGTCGAACAGGCCCGGCGCACCGGCAGAATAACCGCCCAAGCCCGGTATGCCTTTACCCTCACCGGACTGGTCACCGAGGCCGGCAAAGCCGCCAGCATCATCCTCTGGCGTCAGGAGCACCTGCCCCTGCCCCTGGCCTATCTGGAGGACAAGGCCCTCCTGGACCGACTGCAGGAGGCCCTGGCCCTGGCGGAACAGGCCCACACCATCCTGCGCCAACAGGTGCGGCGTCTGATCCAACATCTGTTGGCCCCCGATCGGAACGCGGATACCAAGGAGGTGAACCGTCTTTTCCAGGATTGGGCCCCGGACCGCATCTTTTGGAGTGGCTTGGAAGTCCCCTTCCGAAGGCTGTTGGTGGACCTGCCTGCCGACCAGGCAAAAAATGATGATGAGGTCACCTATGGCCATCACTGTCTGCCGCTCTGGCGGGACGTGGTCCGACGCCAGGCCCAGGCAGCCTTTCACCAGACCGTGGCTAGCCTCCGTTTTTCCGGTCGCGGTCTCAAGGCCGTGGCCCTGGTGGAAAACAGTTTTCAGGCCCAACTCTATCAGCAACTGCACTTAGGAGGTGAAGCATGACGCCTGCCCAGGAAGAGTCACAGCCGTTTATTGCCTATCTGGAGAACCTGGTGCGCCGCCAGGCAAGAGGGGCCTTGGCCCAACTCCGCCGGGGTCTGGGCAAACCCCCGGGGCTAGCCTTGGAAATGCACCGCCATGTAGTGCCCTTTCTCCCTCGTGAGCGCCCCTGGGAGGAAGATGTCTATTATCTCGTAGCCGCCCTCTTTGCTTTCTGGCACCAGGGCGTGGACACGGTGGCCACTGATCCTCCCAAAAACCTGGGAGCATCCTTGGCCTGCCTGGTTGACCAGGCCAACGCCGATAGCCTGGAAAGGCGCTTCCTGGCTCTGTTGAAAAGCCATGAAGACGATCTCCCCCACCACCTGCGGCAGATCGTGGCCCTCCTCAAAGGCAAGGGCATACCCCTGGATTGGCGGCAGCTCTGGCAGGATCTGAAACAATGGGGGCATCCCGATCGTTTTGTGCAACAAAACTGGGCCCGGGCCTTTTGGGGCCGCAGCGCCGCAGCCTCCCCCAGCCAAGCAAACGAACCACAGACTACCACAGAGGAGATTCCAACATGATCGTCGAACTGCATATGATCCAGAATTTTGCTCCCTCCTGTTTGAACCGAGATGACACCAACTCCCCCAAAGATTGCGATTTCGGTGGTTACCGGCGGGCCCGGCTTTCCAGCCAGTGCCTGAAACGGGCCATCCGGAGAGCCTTTCCCCAGATGCTGCCCCCAGAAGACCTGGCTTGGCGGACCAAGCGTCTGGCCCAAGAGATCGGAGACCGTCTGGCAGCCCAAGGCCAGGATGCCGACGCCGCCCTGGCCGTAGCCAGAAAAGCCCTCGGCTGTCTGAAGCTGGCGGTCAAGGATGGTGATCTGACCGAATATCTGGTATTCGTCGGCACCAGGGAGATCAAGGCCCTGACCGACTTCTGCCGGCAGCATTGGGATGTCCTGCAGTCGTCCCCGGAGGACCCAGGAACAGAAGAAGCCCCTGGCAAAGGCAAGAAAGGCAAAAAGAAGGGCGCCGGCGGCGAGCTTTCGAAAGAGGCGCTGGCCGCTCTCCAAAATATTCTGGACGGCGGCAAAGCCGTTGATCTGGCCCTCTTCGGCCGCATGCTGGCCCACCTGCCCGAACGCAATATTGACGCCGCCTGCCAGGTGGCCCATGCCCTCTCTACCCACGAAGTGGGCGTGGATTTTGATTTTTATACCGCGGTCGATGACTTAAATCCTCGAGAAAAGACCGGCGCCGGCATGGTGGGGACGGTGGAGTTTGTCTCGGCCTGTTTTTACCGCTATGCCAACCTGGATTTTGACCAGTTGGTCAAAAATATCCAGGGCGACCAGGAGTTGGCCCGCAAGGGTGTCGAGGCCTTCCTGCGGGCCGCGGTGACCGCCCTGCCCACCGGCAAACAGAACAGCATGGCGGCCCATAATCCCCCCTCCCTGGTCTTGGCCGTGGTGCGGGACCAGGGCTGCTGGTCCCTGGCCAACGCTTTTGTCGACCCCATCCGCCCCAGGCCGGGACGGGATCTCATCCAGGGGTCGGTGGCAGCCTTGGAGGACTACTGGCGGCGGCTGTGCCAGGTGTTTGGCCAGGAATCGTTGAAAAAATTGGTGGTTCTGGCCCTTGACGGTCAACTCACCACCTTGGCGGATTGCCAGGCCCAAAACCTTGATGACTTTATCAATGATGTCCTGGCCGCCCTCCCCGGAGGCTCCACATGAGCACTTTACTCCTGCGTCTGGCCGGCCCTCTCCAGTCCTGGGGGGTCCAGAGCCGCTTCAGCAACCGGGATACCGGTCTGGAACCTTCCAAGAGCGGCGTCGTGGGACTCCTGGCCGCCGCCCTGGGCCGGGGCCGGGACGAACCCTTGGAGGATTTGGCTGCCCTTGTTATGGGAGTGCGGGTGGATCGGGAAGGTATCCTCCAAAGAGATTACCAGACGGCCGGCGGTACCCACCGGCAGGGTGAGAAATACGGCGTCATCCAGGCAGATGGCAGCGGTGTGCGAGCTGTCACCTCCCAGCGCTATTATCTGGCCGACGCCGATTTCCTGGTGGGCTTGGAGAGCGACGACGAGGACTTTCTCTGCCGCCTGGATGCCGCCCTGGCCCGCCCCGTCTGGCCGCTGTTTTTAGGACGCAAGGCCTTTGTTCCGGGCCGGCCCATCCGCCTGACCTACCGGCCCCCTACACTCCCCGGCCCTGCTGCGGTTCCCGGGGTGGTCCGGTTGCCCCTCCGCCAGACCCTGGAGGAATATCCTTACCTGACCCGCACCACCCGGGAATTCCAGAAGCTGCACCAGGAGCTGGCAGCCGGCCAGTCGGTGCGGCTGCGGTTGGTGCTGGAGGTACCCCCCGGTACCAGCAATGAGGTGCGCCCTGACCAGCCCCTGTCTTTTCGCATCCTGGCGCGGCAATACACCCTCAGGTACATCCAGACCGATTACCTCACCCTGGCCGCCCACCATCTCCAGGAGGAACGCCATGTTTCTGTCACGCCTGTTCCTTAATCCCCGCAGTCGCGCCGTCCTCCGGGATCTGGCCGACTGCCAGGCCTTGCACCGCACCATTCTTGCCGCCTTCCCGGCGGCGGCTCCAAGCCAGCGCGGCGTCCGAGAGCAGTTTGGGGTGCTGCACCGCCTGGAGAGCGACCGGCGCCGCGGGCGTCTCGTCCTCTATGTCCAATCCCTGGTGGCGCCGTCGTGGTCATCCCTGCCCGCCGATTATCTGGTGACGGAGCCCGGCCTGGACAACCCCGGGGTCAAACCGGTGGCCCAGATCTATCAATCATTCCTGCCGGGCACCGTCCTATCCTTCCGCCTCCGGGCCAATCCCAGCCGCAAGATCGATACCAAGTCCGGCCCTGACGGCAGACGGCGCCACGGCCGACGGGTGGAGCTGGTCAGTGAAGAAGCGCAGTTGGCCTGGCTGGCCCGCCAGGCTGCGGCCGGAGGCTTTCAGGTCCTGACAGCCCGTCTCAGTGGGCTCAACAAAGAGCAAGGCCGTCGCCAAGGGGGAGCCATCACCGTGGCTTGGGTCCAGTTCGACGGTCATCTGCGTATTCTGGAGCCCGCTGCTTTTTACCAAACCCTGGCCAGGGGCATTGGCCCCGGGAAGGCCTATGGCTTGGGACTCCTGTCCCTGGCGCCGCCCTAGGAGGTGAGCCATGCGCACGCAGGATTTGCATCTGCTGCCCAAGTTCCGGGACTCTCTCAGCTATCTGTATGTAGAGCACTGCCGGGTGGAACAGGAAGGCAAGGCCGTCGCCATCTGGGATGCCCAGGGCAAAGTGCCGGTGCCCTGTGCGGATCTGGCTGTCCTCCTGCTGGGGCCGGGTACTGCCATTACTCATGCCGCGGTCAGTGCCCTGGCAGACAACGGTTGTTTGGTGCTCTGGTGCGGCGAAGCCGGGGTCAGACTCTATGCCCAGGGGCTGGGCCTGACCCGCAGCGCCACCAATTTTCTCCACCAGGTCCGGCTCTGGACCGACCCCCAGCGCCGGCTCGCAGTGGTCCTCCGCCTGTATCGCCAGCGGTTCCCGGAGCCTCTGCCCGACTCCCTCAGCCTCCAGCAGATCCGCGGCAGGGAAGGCGTGCGGGTGCGGGAGGCCTATGCCAAGGCCAGCCGGGAAACAGGCGTCCCCTGGCACGGACGCTCCTACCAGCGGGACGCCTGGCAGTCCGCCGATCCCATCAACCGGGCCCTCTCGGCAGCCAATAGTTGTCTCTATGGCATCTGCCACGCAGCCATCCTGGCCCTGGGTCTGTCACCGGCCCTGGGCTTTATCCACACCGGCAAGATGCTGTCCTTTGTCTATGACGTGGCCGATCTCTACAAAACCCGGATAAGCATCCCCGTCGCCTTCCAAGAAACCGGCCGGGGCTTGGAAAAACTGGAAAGCCGGGTCCGCCAGGCCTGCCGGGACATCTTCGCCAAGCAAATGTTCCTGAAGCATATTGTCCAAGACCTCTTGACTATCCTGGAGCTGGGACCGGGAGGAGAAAATCGGCCGGAACATGTGGCCTATCACCGGGATCAGGCTGCGCCTGGGGCTCTTTGGGATCCGGAGGCAGGGGAAGTGCCCGGCGGCCAGAATTTTGCCCCTGAAGATGAAGTGGAAGGAGGGGAAGAGATATGGTAGTCTTTATCCTGGAACGGGTGCCGGCCGGGCTGCGCGGTGAATTAAGCCGCTGGCTCCTGGAACCCAAAGCCGGCGTCTTTGTGGGCTCCATCTCCGCTCTGGTGCGAGATCTGCTTTGGGAAAAGGTCTGCCAAGCCAGCCGGGGAGGAGCCTGCCTCCTGATTCACAACGCTGACCGGGAGCAAGATTTTGATATCCGGACCTGGGGTGAGACCTCACGGCAAGTGGTTGATTTTGAAGGTCTTCTGCTCATCCGCCTGCCCAAGGAGAACGCAACCCAAGGAAAACGCTAACGAAAAAGACTTCCCGGGCCTTTTTTCACCCCGGATCCAGAATTGACGCGGGTTTCGTCAGTATTGTCCCCACGCACGTGGGGGTGAACCGGGCAAGGTGCAGCGACTCCTGCCGATAGAGGAATTGTCCCCACGCACGTGGGGGTGAACCGCAATTGAAGGCCCAGGGATTCGATATTAAAGAATTGTCCCCACGCACGTGGGGGTGAACCGCCTTAGCAGACCTAAAGGCTCCAACAGGCTATATTGTCCCCACGCACGTGGGGGTGAACCGGTATATATGGTATAGTGGAATAAAATCAATAAATTGTCCCCACGCACGTGGGGGTGAACCGTTTTCAAATTTTTCGGGGATGGCAGGCTCGCTATTGTCCCCACGCACGTGGGGGTGAACCGTTTTGGAGTTGGGGGAGAGTTGCTTAGGTAACATTGTCCCCACGCACGTGGGGGTGAACCGAGGAACGAGAAATGGAACAGATAGTTTTGCAGATTGTCCCCACGCACGTGGGGGTGAACCGGAATGGGGAGAGTTTACCTAATAAGAAACTCTATTGTCCCCACGCACGTGGGGGTGAACCGGAAGTCTGCCCGGGCCGGGAAGAAGCCAAGGAATTGTCCCCACGCACGTGGGGGTGAACCGTCTCCGTCCTCATAGAGATCCAGAGCGAGTCTATTGTCCCCACGCACGTGGGGGTGAACCGCCGAAAAACAAGGCGCACCCGTCCACATGCTAATTGTCCCCACGCACGTGGGGGTGAACCGAGATAATCCCAGGTGCCGCCAAATCTACAGAAATTGTCCCCACGCACGTGGGGGTGAACCGAGATCTCCCCATCCTCCATGGCCTTTTCTTTGATTGTCCCCACGCACGTGGGGGTGAACCGTTTTGAACAATCTGGAGGAGGTATTCCAGTTTATTGTCCCCACGCACGTGGGGGTGAACCGCGCCTGGTTCTACTGTTGACTTGCTAGTTGCAATTGTCCCCACGCACGTGGGGGTGAACCGTTCTGAATAATCTTGAGGAGGTATTCCAGTTTATTGTCCCCACGCACGTGGGGGTGAACCGTTCTGAACAATCTGGAGGAGGTATTCCAATTTATTGTCCCCACGCACGTGGGGGTGAACCGCTGCCAGAAGCTGTCATGGGCATGTCTCAGGAATTGTCCCCACGCACGTGGGGGTGAACCTTCAACCAATATTGGCGGAGGAGCGGCTGACTGATTGTCCCCACGCACGTGGGGGTGAACCGAGTGTCCCCCCCCCCGTACCC